>Ga0307477_10002470_pt1 | contig 14327 bp, 12 predicted proteins | sample atmos_gasesECM2C_FD_203316 | JGI IMG/M metagenome (GOLD analysis project Ga0307477, IMG submission 203316) | Hardwood forest soil microbial communities from Morgan-Monroe State Forest, Indiana, United States - atmos_gasesECM2C_515 | ecosystem: Environmental > Terrestrial > Soil > Temperate...
CGGCCATGACCACGTGCGTGAAATACCGGTCGGCGAGGGCGCGGCACGCCTCCGCGCGCCGCGTGCCGATCGTCGTCGCCGCCGCGACCAGCCCCTCCACCGTGTCCGCGAGCGCGCCGACCTCGGCGGAAACGAGCTCGGGCAACGCGCCGCGCCGGGTGCCGAGCACCGGCGTGCCCGAGAGCAGGGCCTCGATCGTCGTCAGCCCGAACGGCTCGTCCCATTGCGCCGGCATCCACAGGCAACGCGCACCGGCGAGCAGCCGGGCCTTGGTCCCCCCGTCGACCGTGCCCACGAACCGGATGCGGCGTCCCAGGCTCGGCCGCCACCCCCCCGCGACCACCAGCCGTCGGCCGCTGCGCTTGGCCCCCTCGATCGCCCAACGGTACCCCTTCGCCCGGTGCAGCCGGCCGAGGAAGAGGTCGTAATCGTCCTTCGTCGCGCGGAAGAGATAGTCGGCGGGGTCGAGGCCGTTGTAGACAAACACGGCACTCCCATATTGCGCCGCGTGGCGGCGTGACAGGAAGATCGCGTTCGGCCCGGGCGGGACCCCGGGTCGCAAGTGCCCATGCAGCGTCTGGACGAACGGCCGCGACGGCGCCCGCCGCAGCGGAAAGTGGGCATGGAGAATGTCGGCGTCCGGCGGCGCGAGGGCCGCGAGGTCCGCGCTGTCGTCGGTCAGCGCGCGCGGCGCGACTTCCACCACCGTGGCCTCCGGGACGCGAGTGCCGGGCGCGGCGAGCAGCGTGACGCGCGCCCCGAGCGCGGTCAGGCCCCGCGCGAGCGCCACCACAACGCGCTCGGTTCCGCCGTAGCCCGTGACCGGCAGGCGGTAGTGGGACGCGATCGCGACGTGCACGCGGTCAGCCGGCGGCGCCGGGCGCAGGCCGCCCCGGCGGGGCGACGCCACGCGCCAACACCTGCTCGTAGACGCGCACGTATTCGGCCGCCATCACGAGGTGTGTGAAATGGCGCTCGGCGTGCGCCCGGCAGGCGTCGGGACTCCGCGTGTGGATCGTCTCGGAGGCCGCGATCATCGCTTCCATCGTGTCGCAGAGCGCGCCGACGGCGGGCGTAATCAGTTCGGGCAGCGCACCGCGCCGCGTGCCCAGGACTGGCGTCCCCGAGAAAAACGCCTCGATGGTCACGAGTCCGAAGGGCTCGTCCCACTCGGCGGGGTTCCACAGGCACCGGGCCCGCGCGAGCAACGCCGCCTTCGTGGCCCCGTCCACCTCGCCGACATATTGGATGGCGCCCGAGAAGCTCGGGCGCCACCCCCCCGCCACGAGCAGGCGATGCCCGGTGCGCTTGGCGGCCTCGATCGCCCAGTGATACCCCTTCGCGCGGTGGAGCTTGCCAAGGAACAGATCGTATTGCTCCGGGCGCTTGGGAAAGCGCCGATGGAAGTACTCCGCCGGATCGAGGCCGTTGTAGACGAACACCTCGCTGCCGTGCCGGCGCGCGTGGTCGCGCGAGAGAAAGATCGCGTTGGGCAGTGGGGGAGCGCCGGGCTTGAGGTTGCGGTGGACGGTCTGCACGAACGGCGCCGAGGCGAGTCCGCGCGCGAGCGCGAAGTGCGCGTGCACCATCTCGGCGTCGCTCGGGAGGTGGGTCTCGAGCGTGCGCGGATCGCCCAGCTCGCGTGGGGCGACCGGCACCACCGTGGCTTCCGGGACCCGCGACCCCGGCGGCGCGAGCACGGTGACGCGGTGCCCGAGCGCCGCGAGCCCCCGGGCCAGCGCCACCACGACCCGTGGCGGCCCGCCGTAGCCGCGAGCGGGCAGGAGCTGTTGCGAGGCCAACACCACGTGCACCGTGCCCTCCTAGGCGCGGGGACCCCAGCGCAGGCGCCAGAGGGTCCACCGCAGGCGCGGGAGTGTCGTGCGAAAGTCGACCCTGATCCGGGCGAGCCGGAACGGGTCGGTCCGCCCGGTGTTCAACCGGCGCCGCGCGATCACGGCCGCCTCATACCCGGCCGCGCGGGCCAACGTCCGGACGAGCGCGTTCTGTTTGCCGTAGGGATAACACACCACTCTGACGGGCGCCCCGAGGAGGCGGGTCAGCGTATCCCGGGACGCGGTGAGCTCCGCGAGGGCGCGCTCGGGCGGCAGGGTCGTGAGCGGCGCGTGGGTCTGGCCGTGCGACTCGAAGGTGATGCCGCCCGCCTGCATGGCCGCGATTTCCGTTTCCCCGAGCAGGGGCTCGGGGGGCTCGTCGGGGTCCCACGCGTTCGTCTTCCCGATCAACTCGGAGACGAGGAACACAGTGGCCACGCAGCGAAAGCGCGCGAGCAGGGGCCACGCCACGTCGTAGGTCGAGCGGTAGCCATCGTCGAAGGTGAGGATAATGGGGCGCCGCGGCAGCGCCGGCGCCGTTGCGCCGGCGCGGTACGCGAGCCAGCGGGCGAACGGGATGGTCTCGTAGCCCCACTGCGCGAGGGCCCCGAGCTGGGCCGCGAACTGCTCGGGCAGCACGTAGTTGCGGAGGTGGCGCGCCCGGGGCGGGATGCGGTCGATCTTGTGGTACATCAGGATCGGCAGTCTCATCGCCGCCTCATGCGGCGGTCGGGTGCTCGCTCAGGTCCCAGAGGTAGACGTACTTGAGAAACCCGGCGTACGCCGTGAGGGCCGACCCCACGAGGCCGACGCGGCCGTCGAGAAAGCTGCCATAGAGGACGTAGTCGCGCAGAAAGCGCCACACGGGCCGGGCTGTGAGGTCGAGGACCGTGGCCCGGCGGCCGCGGGCGTAGAGATCCTGGGCGCCCCAGCGCGCATAGGTCACCATCTTCTGCAGCTGGTGGGTCAAATCGCGGTAGGGGAGATGCTGGATCGGGGCGCGGAGCGTGCCTGGGCCGGGGCTCGGGACCGGCGCGAGGCGCTCGTGCACGCGCTCGTCGAGGAAGCGCTGCGTCCGCTGGAACAAGCGGACGTGCCAGTCCCGTCCCCAGCGCCCGCGTTGACGCTCGCGCCCGAGGTAGATGTTGCGGCAGCGCACGCGGTAGGCGGAGCGCGTGGGCGCGGCGAGGACGTGGGCGAGCTCGTGGCGCAGGTCGTCGCCGACGCGCTCGTCGGCGTCGAGCGCGAGCACCCATTCGTTGCGCGCGGCGGCGATCGCGGCGTTGCGCTGCCCGGCGATCGTCTGGCCGCGGACTTCGATCACCCTGGCCCCGTGCTCACGGGCGATGAGGACGGTGTCGTCGGTTGAGCCGCCGTCGGCCACGATCACCTCGTCCGCCCAGCGGAGGGCGTCCACCGCCTCCGCGATCTGCCAGGCCTCATTGAAGGTCGGGATGACGACGGTGAGGGGGAGGGGAAGGGTGTCGGGCATGTCGGCCTCGGATGCGCGAACGGGTGGTGCCGCGGGTCGCACGACTTGCCAAAAGTGTTGCCCTATCCCCTGATTATACAGCGTGCCGCGATCCCCCAGAATGACGCGCCTCCCCCGTTCCCGCGCTGGCCCCCCCGCTCGCGGGCGAGCCCGAGCCTCCGGGCGATGACGGCACTGCTCCTCGCGCACGACTTTCCGCCCATGAGCGGTGGGATCGCCCGCCTGCTCGGGGAGTTGGCCCGCCGCTACCCGCCGGGTGAGCTGATCGTCTCCACCCCGCAAGACCCTGATGCCGCGGACGTCGATGCGCAGTTCCACGGCGCCGTCGACCGACTGCCCCTCGGGCGTCGGCGCTCCAAGACACTCACGGGGCTCTTGATCTGGTCGCGCCGCGCCGCCGCGCTCGCGCGCGAGCACCGCGTCCGGTTCGTGTACTGCGGCAACGTGAAGCCCGCCGGATACCCAGCCCGTTGGGTGTATGAGCGCGTCCACGTCCCGTACTGCGTCTTCCTCTACGGCGCTGACCTGCTGAGCGAGCAGCACAAGTACCACCACTCGGCTTTAAAGCGACGCGCCGGCCGCGCTATTCTCGGCGGTGCCGCGGCCCTCGTGGCGATCAGCACCTGGACCCGCGACCTCGCCCTCACGGTGCTCGGAGAGCTCGGGCTCGACGGGCACGGCCAGCGGCTGCGGATCGTGCACCTGGGGACCGACCCAGACCGCTTCCGCCCGGGCCTCGACGCCACGGCGTTACGCACGCGGTTCGGCCTGGCGGACGGCGGGATGCGCTGGCTGCTCACGGTCGCGCGGCTGGAGCCCCACAAGGGCGTCGACACCGTGATCGAGGCGCTCCCGGCGATCCTGGCCCGCGCCCCCGATGTGGGTTACGCCGTCGCCGGGAGCGGTCCCGAGCGAGAGCGGCTCGAGCAGCTGGCCCGCCGCGCGGGCGTCGCGGACCGCGTGCGGTTTCTCGGTGAGGTGGGCGAGGCCGACCTGCCGGCGCTCTACAACGTGGCGTCGCTCTACGTGGGCGCCTCCCGGCGGGCGGAGCGCCTCGGCGTCGAGGGATTCGGCATCGCGCTGGTCGAGGCGTCGGCGTGCGGCCTCCCGGTGGTGGCGGGGAATTCGGGAGGCGTGCCCGACGCCGTGCGGGACGGCGAGACCGGGTTCCTCGTGGCGCCGGAAGATGCCGCCGCGGTGTCGGAGACGGTGAGTCGTGTGCTCGGGGACGCGGTGCTGGCGCGCCGGGTTGGGGCCGCTGGGCGCCGCGCGGTGGAGCAGCACTTCAACTGGGATCGCGTGGTCCGCGATCTCCGGGCGATCGAGGCGGAGGTGACCTAGGTCCCGACCGCACCCGCCACTTGGGCCGCGGGCGCCGGTCGAGCGCTGATCGCGTAGGTCGGGCAGTGGCGGATGAATCCCCCGTCGGTGGGCGCCCACGTCTGGTCGGGCGTGGTGACGACCGCTTTCCCTTGGACATCGAGCACGAACATTCCGGCCGGCGCCTGCACGAGACAGGCACCGCAGCCGATGCAGCGCTCGCGCTCGACGCGTACCACGACCCGGCGTTTCGGGAACACGCCCTGGTCGCCCCGTCGGGGCCAATCCTCGGTATGGTCGAGGGCCGCGGCGGCTTCGCGGTACCCCTCCTCGACGAGCTCGCGCAAGTGGTCAAACGAGAACGGCGAAATGTGCTCCACGCGGGGATGCATGAAATAGATCGGGGGGGTCGTCCAGCGCTCGAGCCGCAGCTCGAGGTCCGCCTGCATGGCGATCTCCGTCGCCCGCGAGAAGACGGCGGCGAATCCCTCGTCTTGGATGCCTTCCCGGAAGACGCTCGAAGCCGAGACATCGACCGTGACGACCAAGTCGACGCCGAGCGTGCGTGCCGTCGCCGCGGGGAGGTTGTCCACGGTGGCGCCGTCCACGAAGTAGCGCCCGCGGATCTCGCGCGGCGGCAGGTAGCCCGGCATGGCGCACGAGGCGAAGACGGCGTCGGCCACGCTGACGTTCTCCAACCCCTGGGCGCCCCAAAACACCTGCATCCCCGAGTTGATGTCGACCGTGTTGACGATCAGCGGCCGCGCGAGCTGCTCGAAGGTCAGGTCCCCCACGAGCTTGTGCAGCAGGGCATCGAGCGGCTCGCGACGGAACAGGGCGGGGGAGCGCATGCGCTTGAAGGCCATGTCGGCGTGCGCCACGACGAAGATGTCCCGGCGTCGCAGATTGATGGCGATGTCGCGCAGCGCCTCCGGGCTGTGACCAGCCGACCACGCGGCGCCGACGAGCGCGCCCACACTCGACCCGATGACGCAGGCAGGCACGAGGCCTCGCTCGCTCAGGGCCTGGAGCACGCCGATGTGCGCGAGCCCCTTCATCCCCCCGCCGCCGAGAACGAGACTGAATCGTGTGTCGCTGTGCACGTGGCGTGAACCGCTTGCCTGCAAGGTGAGCCTCCGACTAACGTAGTCAGGGCTCCTAGCCCCGCGCCACTCGACAACGGCACGGCGCGTGCGCGCGGAACGACCACGGAGATGCGCCCGGCGTGACCGAGATCGCCTATCACCCCACCCGACTCCGCGCCCTGCGCGACAGCTTCCGCGCGCTGCGCGCGGCGGAGTTCCCGTGGACGGCGGATACGGTCTACCTGAACAACGCCTCGATCGGACCGATCCCCGAGCGCACCCGCCGCGCCCTCGATGAGTTCACGGCGAAGCGCACCGCACCCCACCTACTCCCCGAACGCGAGCTGCTGGCCGGGCTGCAACGGGCCCGCGAGGCGATCGCGGGTCTCATCAACGCCGAGACGGGCGAGATCGCCCTCACCACGAACACGGGGTTCGGTTTGAGCGTGGCCGCCCGCGCCCTCCCCCTCACGCGCGGGGACGTGGTGCTCCTGTCGGACCGTGAGTTTCCAGCGAACGTGTATCCCTGGCTGTTGCTCAAGCAGCAGGGCATCGAGGTCGAGCTCGCACCCTGCGCGCCCGAGGGGTGGCCCGACGAGGACTACCTCATCGAGCGCCTGGAAGACCCACGGGTCCGCGTCCTGGCCATCTCGTTTGTGCAGTTCTCGAACGGCTACCGCGCCGACCTCGCCCGCCTAGGCGCGGCGTGCCGCGCCAACGGCAGCTTCCTCGTGGTGGACGGCATCCAGGGCGTTGGCAACTCGGTCCTCGACGTCCGCGAGACCCCGGTCGATATCCTCGCCTGCGGCGGCCAGAAGTGGCTCTTGTCGCCCTGGGGCTCGGGGTTTCTCTACGTCCGGCGAGACCTCGTGCGCGTGCTCGAGCCGGCGGTCACCGGGTGGATGGCCTTCGAAGGGACCGACGACTTCTCCCGACTCACCGAATACAATCCCACCTTTCGCGCCGACGCCCGCCGGTTTGAAATGATCACCCTGCCCTATCAGGATTTTCACGGGATGACCACGTCCGTCCTCATGCTCTCCGAGTTGGGCGTGCGCGACATCGCCGAGCACACCCGCGCGCTGCACGAGCCGGTCTGGCGATGGGCCGACGCCCGCGGCGTGCGCGTCGTCTCCGCGCGCGCGGACACGCATCGCTCCGCCATCGTGTGCCTCGCGCCCGAACGGGCGGCTGAAGCGTTTCACGCCGTGAAGCGGGCCCACATCGTCTGCTCCCTGCGCGAGGGCGCGATTCGCCTGGCACCGCATTGCTACAACACCGTGGAAGAGATGGAGCGGGTCCTGGACGTCTTAGATCAGCTGGAGTAAGGGAAGCGGTGGCGATCGACCCACGCCGCCCACGCGACGAAGAGCCAACCGAACACGATGGCGCCGATCTCGAGCGCGCGGACGCTCGGGGGCGGGCCCGAGAACAGGGTGCCAAGGTAGGAGAGGACGAGGACCGCGACGAGCGCCCAGGTGCCGTATCGCCCGACGGCGTCCCGCGGCCGGGTGGCGGCGCCATAGCTCCAGATCCCGGCGAGGAACAGCGCGCCCTCGATCACGAGCGTCGCCCGCACTGAGCTCCACAGTCCGAGCCCCACCGTCGGTCCCTCGGGATAGAGCGGCAGGTCGGGACGGTGCACGATCGCGTCCAGGACCCAGTGGCTCACGACGAGGAGCCCGACGACGAGCGCGGCGCGCCGCTCGCCCCCCCATGTCCGATAGCCGAGGGCCAAGAGCACGCCCCAGACGACGAGGGCGAGCAGGCTGTGCGAGAGGGGATAGGCGTCGAACGAGAGATGGAAGAACGGATTCGGGCTGGGGACGATCCGCACGTGCTCCCAGCCGAGGAGGAGAAACACGGGCCACAGGAGATCGGCGAGCTGCGGCGCGACGAACAGAGTGCCGAGTGAGGTGCGCGGCGCGAGGCGTTTGGCGGCAAACCCTAGCGCGTAATGCCCGAGAAACATGAGACCTCTCCCTTACGGGCCTCGGCGGAGCAGCGCGTAGTCCTTTTTCCCCTTCCGCAACAGCAGGTGGCGCTCCGCGAGCCAGTCATGGGCTTCGATGGGGCGGTCGGCGCTTTGGGCCCGCTCCTGATTCACGTAGATCCCGCCCTGGGCGATGGCGCGGCGGGCTTCGCCCTTCGACTGCACGAGCCCCGAGGAGACCAAAGCCTCGACGAGCGTGAGCCCGTCCCCGCTTGGCACCGTGGCCGTCGGGATTTCCTGGGCGAGCGTCTCGAAGACCGTCGCGGTCGCCGCGCGGGGGTCGAAGTCGCCGAACAGGATCTCGGTGGCCGTCACCGCGCTCCGGGCGCTCGCTCCGTGGAGCCGCTCCGTGACCTCGCGCGCCAGGGCCCGCTGGGCTTCGCGAGCCGCGGGCGCCCGGGCGTGGCGCTCGAGGAGGGCGGCGATCGTCTCGGGGGACTCGAGCGAGAACAGCTTCAGGTAGCTCGCCACGTCGCGGTCGTCCGCATTGATCCAGAACTGGTAGAGCTGGTAGGGGGAGGTCCGCGCGGGGTCGAGCCAGATGGCACCGGCTTCGCTCTTGCCGAACTTCGCCCCGGACGCGGTCGTCACGAGCGGTGCCACGAGGCCGTGGGCTTCGCCGCCGGCCGCCCGCCTGATGAGCTCGATGCCCGCCGTGATGTTGCCCCACTGGTCGCTGCCCCCAACCTGGACCGTGCACCCCTCCTTGCGGAACAGATGGAGGAAGTCGTAAGCCTGGAGCAACATGTAGCTGAACTCGGTGTAGGAAATCCCGGCCTCGAGCCGTCCCTGCACCGATTCCTTCTGGAGCATGATGCTCACGGTGAAGTGCTTGCCCACGTCGCGCAGGAAATCCACCAGTCGCTGCGGCGCGAGCCACTCCGCGTTGTCGAGCACGAGCGCGCGGGTCTCCTTCGTGTCGAAGTCGAGCAGCCGGCCCATCTGGTCGCGCTGGTGCTGAAGGTTCTCGCGGATCTGTTCCTTCGCGAGTAGCGGGCGCTCGTTCCGCTTGCCGCTCGGGTCGCCGATGAGCCCCGTCCCACCCCCCATCAGCACGATCGGCCGGTGGCCGCCGCGCTGCAGATGCCGGAGCAACATCAAGGGCATGAGGTTGCCGAGCTGCAAGCTGGGCGCCGTGGGGTCGAAGCCGGCGTACACGGTGCGGCGCCCGCCGGCGAGATGGGCCTCAAGCTCGGGCGTAGCCTGGTGCACGAAGCCGCGCCACGCGAGTTCGGCGAACACATCCGACATGGCGCGGAATCGTAAGAGGCCTCGGAACTGCTGGCAAGCGGCGGACGAGGCCACTAGGTTGTAGCGCGATGGCTGCGATCCCGGCGCCGCTCGCGCCGCGTTTCTCGCCGCAGGCGTGGTGGCGGGACCCGAAGACTCGAGCCCGCCTCGGCGGGGCGGCCGCACTCCTCGTGGCCTACCTCGTCGGGGTCGGCTACGGCTCGTGGACGCGGGTCTGCGCGGCCGAGCGCTGCCCCTCGATCTCGCGCTTGGTGAGCGGCCCCGGGCCGCAGCAAACCTCCAAGGTCTACGCAGCCGACGGCCGCCTCATCACGGAACTCGGTCTCGAGCGGCGGACCGTGCTCGCCCTTTCGGAGATCCCGTCCTCGGTCCGGGAAGCGTTCGTGGCCACCGAGGACAAGCGGTTCTACTCGCATCACGGCATCGACTACCTGCGCATCTTCGGGGCGATCAAGGCGGATGTGCTCTCGCTCAGTTGGGCGCAGGGCTTTTCCACCATCACGATGCAGCTCGCCCGCAACATCTTCCCCGAAGAACTCTCCCGCGAGAAGAAGCTCACGCGCAAGCTCAAGGAGGCGCGGGTCGCGCGGGAGATCGAGCACACCTTCCCCAAGGACTCGATTCTTCAGCTGTATTTGAACCAAATCGATCTCGGCGCCGGGGCCCACGGCGTGGAAGCCGCTGCCCAGGTGTACTTCGGGAAATCGGCACGGCAGCTCAACGTCGCCGAGGCGGCGACGCTCGCCGCGCTCCCCAAGGCGCCGGCGTTCTACAACCCCCGCACGCACCCCGACCGCGCCGTGCGCCGGCGTAACGCGGTGCTCAGCCTGATGGCCGACCAAGGCTACCTCACACCCGAAGCGGCGGAGTTGTGGAAAGCTTACCCCCTGGTGCTCACCTCCAACCGCACGAACTACGGGGACGTCGCGCCCTACTTCGTCGAATGGCTGCGCCAGCAGCTCGACGCGCGGTTTGGGCGCGATCTGTACGAAGGGGGCTTACGGATCTACACGACGCTCGACCTCGACATGCAGGAAGCCGCCGAGCGGGCGCTGCAGGCGCAGCTCGACGCGATCGAGGCAGGCGTCTATTCGGGCGGCAAGCCCCCGGGGCGGGTGAGCTATCACGACTACATCGAGTCGGCCAAGGCGTCGGGGGAAGACCACGGCCCCTATACCCCCTACCTACAGGGCGCCCTCGTCGCCCTGGAAGCGAGCACCGGCTACATCCGTGTCATGGTCGGCGGGCGGGACTTCGACGACTCCAAGTTCAATCGCGCCACGCAGGCCGTGCGGCAGCCGGGCTCCACGTTCAAACCGTTCGTGTACTCCGCCGCGGTGCGCGCGGGCCACCCGGTCACCGAGATCCTCGACGACTCGCCCCTCAATCCTCCGGTCCTCCAGCTCGACAGCACCCTGTGGACGCCCAAGGACGATGACGACACGACGCTCGGCCGGATCCCGATGCGGGAGGCGCTGTACCTCTCCCGCAACCTCGCGACCATCAAGCTCGGGATGCAGTTGGGCGAGCAGACGGTGATCGGGGAAGCCCGACGCTACGGCATCACGACGCCGCTGCGCCCCTATCCCTCGATCCATATCGGCGCGAATGGCGTCATCCCGCTGGAGATGATCGCGGCCTACACGGCGTTCGCGACCCTGGGCAAGCGCGCCGAGCCCCAGGGCCTGCTGCGGGTCGAGGACAGCCACGGGAACATCCTGTGGCAGCCGGCCGTGCACCGCGAGGATGTCATGGATCCGGCGCACACGTGGCTGCTCGTAGACATGATGAAGGACGTCATCCGGCGGGGCACCGCCTTCAGCGCCGTCTGGAAGGCGGGCTTCACCCTCCCGGCCGCCGGCAAGACGGGGACGACCGACGACTACACGGACGCCTGGTTCATCGGCTATACACCGGAGCTCGTCGCCGGCGTGTGGATTGGGTACGATCTGCAGCAGCGTATCCTCGAGCACAACGCCGGCGGCGGCCGCATCACCGCGCCCGCGTGGACCGCGTTCATGCGCGACGTCTACGACCGCCGCCCTGCGCCCGCCGACTGGGTGCGCCCCGATTCGCTCGTGACGCGCGAGGTGGATGGGACGAACGGCTACCTCGCCTCGCCGTACTGCCCCCTCGAAGTGCGCCACTGGGACTGGTTCTACCCGGGCACCGAGCCCACGCAGGTGTGTCCGGTGCACTCGCCCTTCGGCATCGGGGCGACTCCCTAACGGCGTGCTCCGCGTCCGGGCTGGGTCGGTGCATCCGGTCACGGCACCGCCCATTTCGGACGGTGCCGTGCTCGTTGACGACCGGGGCCGCATCGCCGCTGTGGGTCCGGATGACGCGGTGCCCGCGCCTCCCGACGTCGAGGCCCGCGAATTTCCCGGGGCGAGCCTCGTGCCCGGTCTCGTCAATTGTCACACGCACCTCGAGCTGACCCATCTCCGCGGCCGCGTGAACGCGGGCGAGTTTCCGGCCTGGATCCGCCGCCTGCGCGAGCTCAAGGACGCGACGGGCGCGCCGGAATTCCGGGCGGCGGCCGCACAGGGCGTGCGGGATTGCTGGGCGGCCGGGGTCACGTGCGTCGCCGACACAGGGAGCACCGGCGCGGTCCTCGAGGCCCTCCACGATCTGGGAGGGCGGGGCGTCGTCTACCAGGAAGTGTTCGGCCCCGATCCCGCTCGCTCGGAGGCGAGCCTCGCGGAACTCGAGGCCGCCGCGGGGCGGTTGGGGGCCCTCGTCTCGGGCCGCGTGCGGCTCGGCGTGTCGCCACACGCGCCCTATACCGTGAGCGCGCCGCTCTACCGCACGGTCGCGGCCTTCGCCCGCGAGCGGGGGCTGCCGCTGGCCGTGCACCTCGCCGAATCGCGCGAGGAGAGCGCGCTCCTCGCGACCGGCACGGGCCCCTTTGCCGACGCGCTGCGCGCGCGGGGAATCGCGGTCGTTCCCCAAGGCGTGTCGCCGGTCCACTACCTCGCGCGCCTGGGCGTGCTCGCCCCGGACTGTCTCTGCATCCATTGCGTCCAGATCACCCCGGGCGACATCGAGCGGCTCGAGGGAGCGGGCGTGAGCGTGGCCCACTGCCCCCGCTCGAACCGGGCGCATGGTCACGGGCCCGCGCCGCTCGCGGCCTTCCGCGCAGCCGGACTGCGGGTGGGGCTCGGCACCGATTCCGTGGTCAGCACGGGTGACGTGAACCTGTGGTGCGAAGCACCGGCCGCGGGGCTCGGGGGAGAGGATGCCCTGCGCATGCTCACCCTCGCAGGCGCTCAGGTCCTCGGGCTCGAGCGCGAGATCGGCTCGCTCGAGGTGGGGAAGGCCGCGGACCTCGCGGTGTTCCCCTTCCGTCCCGCCACTCCGCCCCGCGAGCCCATGGGGGCCCTCCTCACCGTCGTCGCCGGACGCATCGTGCACGGCTAGATTGGGGGCGCATGAAGACCCAGCGCCATGCCGCGATCCTCAAGATCGTCCGCCACGCGCGCGTCGCGAGCCAGGAGCAGCTGCGCGAACTGCTGCGCGGTGAGGGATTCGACGTGACGCAGGCGACCCTGTCGCGCGACATCCGGGAGCTCGGGCTCTCCAAGGCGGCCACCCACGACGGCGGCTCCCGGTACGCCTCGCCCCCCGAGGGCGCCCCCACCATTCGCCCGCATCTCGAACAGTTGCTACCCGCGATGCTCGTCTCGGCCGATGGCGTGGGCCCGCTGCTCGTGGTCAAGACGCCAGCCGGGTCGGCGCAGGCGCTGGGCGTGGCGCTCGACGGCGCCGGCTGGCCCGAGATCATCGGGACCATCTCGGGCGATGACGCCGTCCTGGTCATCGCGCGCAGCCCGCGCGCCCGCCGCGCGGTGCAGACGCGGCTCGAGGCCCTCGCCGGTCTCCCCCCGTGAGCCTGCGGGCCCGTTGACAGCCGCCTGAGCTGATGTATGTTTATGCATCCTCTTGCATAAAGGTGCAGCGCGTCATGGGGCCGCTCGTCGTCCTTGCGTACTCCGGCGGACTCGATACGTCGGCGATCGTTCCCTGGCTTCGCGAGCAACACGGAGCCAGGGTTCTGTGCTTTGCGGCGGATGTGGGGCAGGGGCTTGGGGAGTTGGGCGATCTCGCCGCGAAGGCGAAGCGCTCGGGGGCGTTGGACTGCGTTGTCGAGGACCTGCGGGAGGAGTTCGTGCGGGACTTCGTGTTCCCAACGCTCCGCGCCGGCGCCGTGTACGCGCGGACGTACCTGCTCGGCACCGCGATGGCGCGACCCCTGACTGCCGCACGCCAGGTGGCGCTCGCTCAGCGGGTGGGCGCGCAGGCCCTGGCCCACGGCTGCACCGGCAAGGGGAACGACCAGGTCCGCTTCGAGCTCACCTATGCCGCGCTCGCGCCCGACCTCGAGGTCATTGCGCCGTGGCGCGAGTGGGCCTTCACGAGCCGCGAGGATCTCCTCGCCTACGTCGCGGCGAAGGGGATCCCCGTCCAGGCGACCGCTGACAAGCCGTACTCGACGGACCGGAACCTCTGGCATTGCTCGCACGAAGGGGGCGTGCTCGAAGACCCCGCGCACGAAGCGCCGCCCGACATTTTCTCCATGACGACGGACCCGGTCGCCGCGCCCGACGAGCCGGTGCTCGTGACGATCGGCTACGAGGACGGCACGCCCGTCTCGGTCAATGCGGTGCCCCTCGGGCCGGTCGAGCTGCTCGAGACCTTGAATGAGCTCGCGGGCGAGCACGGCGTGGGCCGCGCCGACGTCGTCGAGGACCGGCTCGTGGGGATGAAGTCGCGGGGGGTCTACGAGACGCCCGGGGGCACGCTGCTGTACGCGTCCCATCGCGAGCTCGAACAGCTCGTGCTCGATCGCCGGACGTTGCGGTTGAAGGACCAACTGGCGCTGGAGTACGCGGATCTCGTCTACGACGGGCGCTGGTGGACCCCTGAGCGGGAGGCGCTGGACGCCCTCGTGACAGCGACGCAGAAGCGGGTGACGGGCTCGGTGCGGCTGAAGTTGTACAAGGGCGGCGTCACGGTCGCGGGACGCGAGAGCCCCTATGCGCTCTATCAGCCTTCGTACGCGACGTTCGGCCGCGACAACGTGTACAACCAGAAGGACGCGGCCGGCTTTATCCATCTCTACGGGCTCGCGATCAAGATTGGCGCCGGGCTCGAGGCGGTGCGCCAGCGCGAAATCGGGGCCGCCGCGGACTGATGGCCCCCTCCCAGCAACCCACGGAACCCGCCACCCACCAGATGTGGGGCGGCCGCTTCGCCCTGGGGCCGAGCGAAGCGCTCGACGCCCTGAATCGCAGCCTCCCGGTCGACCATCGTCTGTGGCCCCAAGATTTGATGGCGAGCAAAGCGTGGGT
>Ga0307477_10002471_pt1 | contig 14325 bp, 12 predicted proteins | sample atmos_gasesECM2C_FD_203316 | JGI IMG/M metagenome (GOLD analysis project Ga0307477, IMG submission 203316) | Hardwood forest soil microbial communities from Morgan-Monroe State Forest, Indiana, United States - atmos_gasesECM2C_515 | ecosystem: Environmental > Terrestrial > Soil > Temperate...
GGGCTTCAGCCGCGTGTACGACCGCGCGGGATTCGCGCTCATCAACAGCTTCGATCAGATCGGCGCCGCCGGCTACTCCATCACGCTCCAGAATCCTTGCTGCACGGCTGGCGAAACCGGCGCGGAGGACCTGCCTCGAATCACAGGCATCAACGCGATTCCGGCAAACAACATCAATAACTTTCCATTTCTGCAGCCGCCACTGCAGCCGCCCGGTTTCCCCCAGACCATTCCGTTTAACTCTGAGGCCAATTTGTGGGGCAACGACAACACGCTCAAGACGCCGCATGCCTATACCGCCGATTTTTCCATTGGACGCGAACTGCCCCACCGGTTCTCAGTGCAGGTATCGTATGTAGGCCGTTTCGGACGCGATCTGCTGACGCAACGCGATCTGACTCAGCCACTGAACATTAAGGATCCAATTTCGGGAATTGACTACTACACGGCGGCATCAGCATTGTCGAACCTCGCGAGAAAGTTCGCGTCGAACAATCTCGCCACGTGTGGAGGCACCCCCAACTTTTACCAAGCCGTAATTATCGCCATCCCCCCGACTAGCGGACCCTGTAAGGGTCACTCTTCGGATATAGCGAATGTGACCGCCGCAACGCTTGGTCCCACCTATAAGTACTGGGTCGACATGCTGCCTAGCCTTCCAGCGGGCGCAACGCATTATGCGGACAACTTTGGAACCATGTTCGTCCCGTCGAACAACCCCACCGACAGCCTGCTTCAGGAAGTCTTCAACCTGTATTACAACCCGGGTGTTTCGGTCATCGGCGACGAGATTGTTGGACTGGCGGATGTTGACGTGTATGAGGGACTGGGAGATGACCAGGGCCACTACTACACGTTCTGCGCCAAGCCAGGCTGTACTGCCACGGGAGCTGGAACCCTTGCGTCACCTTTTGGCGGCGGGATTGGCGAATACCTGAACAACCAGGCTTTTTCAACGTATGGATGGAGCTCGGTTGGAAATTCCAGCTATCACGCCCTGCAAGTCAACCTGAGGAAACAGGTCAGCTACGGACTTCAGTTTGACATGAACTATACCTATTCGAAGTCCATCGACATCACATCGGCGGCATCCCGCGTCGGATTCTCGGTGTATGGCTACCAGAACGTCGGCCTGGTTGGAACGCGCCTGGCCAATGCGTTTTCTCCGAATCTGGCCCGCGCCGTCTCCGACTTTGATACGACCCACCAGTTCAACCTCAACTGGGTTGCGGAGCTGCCTGTGGGCAGAGGTCGCGCTCTTGCCGGCAGCGCCCATGGCTTGTTGGACGCTGTCATCGGCGGCTGGTCGACTTCCGGAGTGGCTCGATGGACCAGCGGATTCCCGTTCAGCATTGACGGCGGCCAACGCTGGCCGACAGACTGGTTTCTGACCGGGATCGGTCAGATGACGGCGAAACCCCGGACCGGCACCTACAAGAGAGTCGGCCGCGTCGACCTTTTTGCGGATCCCGCCGCGGCACAGCAGGACTTCACCTTGCCCCTTCCGGGCGGGGTCGGCTCGCGCAACGTACTGCGTGGGAACGGTTACGCCGAGTGGGATATGAGTCTATACAAGAACTGGAAGATGCCCTACCGTGAAACTCACAGCGTGCAATTCCGGTGGGATGTTTTTAACGTGCCGAACCTCACGCGCTTCAATGCTCAGTCGGTGGGATCGTCGGCGCTGCTGACGTCGCTGGCGCAGCAGTCGACGAATTTCGGAGCCTACACCAGCTTGCTGACGCAACCCCGCGTCATGCAGTTTGCGTTGCGATACGAGTTCTGAGGAGGAACGCAAGGGGGCAGTCGATCGAGATCTCGACGAATCGCATCCGCGGCGGGCGGTCCATTGCGAAGGCCAGGCTAGCGTGGTTACGCGCGGCTCACGCCGTATGCATTCAAAACATCGCGCAGGGTCACGATGCCTTCCAACTTGTGCACGTCGGCGCGGTTCACCACCGGCAGGATTTCAATCTGATTCGCCCCCATGCGCTCGAGCGCCAAATCAAGCCCGTGGTCCGGGTGGGCGTGTGGAAAAGCCATCGCATCCATGAGCTCACCGAGCTTCTTATCAGCGTCTTCTTCAACCTCGCGCTCCAGACGCGCACGATTGATGACGCCGACAACCCCTCGTCGATCGGTGACCAGCCACGTTCGGACTTCACTCGATCGCACTCGTTCCAGAGCTTCCCGCACAGTGATCTCGGCAGGCAGCGACTCGTCCGCAGTGTGCATGACCGTGGCTAACTGACGCTGGCCATACCGTTGGCGCGACTCCGCCGTCGGCAGGTGGATGCCATCCTGCACTGCCAAAGCTTCGTAGATGGGCTCTTCCTGCAATCGCGAAGCAATGAAAAGACTCACCAGATTCGCAATCATCAGCGGGACGATCACGGCGTAATCCTGCGTCATCTCGAAGATCATCAGCACCGAGGTCATAGGAGCGCGCACGATACCGGCGAAGACCGCACCCATCCCGACGAGCGCATAGGCGCCCGGCGTCGCGGTATAAGCGGGCAACAAATGATGCGCCAGGGTTCCCACGCTACCTCCTAGCATGGCGCCGATGAACAAAGACGGTCCGAAGATGCCGCCCGCGTTGCCCGAAGCATAACTGGTGGTAACTGCGAAAAGTTTTAGAATCACGAGCAGCAACATCAGATTAAACGCCATCCTTCCGTTCAACGCGTCGCCCACATACCCATAACCGACGCCCATAACCTGCGGCACAAACCATCCCATCAGCCCGACCACTAAGCCTCCCGCCACCGGCTGGAACCAGAGCGTCTTCTCCGGGAGCCGCAGGAAGCGCGCCCGCAGGCCCAACAAGAGTCTCGTGAAGGCTACGGAAACCAGACCGCCAGCCACTCCGAGTACCGCATAGACAACAAACTCCGCCGGATGGACCAGTTGATATTGCGGAACCTTGAAGAGAGGATGATCGCCGAGAAATACGCGCAGAACCATCCACGCGGTCGCCGAGGCCAGCACCACCGCGCCCATCACCGGCGCGTGGAGATCGCCCATGATCTCCTCGAGGGAAAACACTACTGCAGCAAGCGGAGTATTAAATGCGGCCGCGATGGCCGCCGCCGCTCCTACTGGAATCAGGTTCTTTACCTGCTCGGAGCGCAATCCGAGGAAGCGTCCAAGCACCGAAGCAATGCCAGCGCCCACTTGAACCGCAGGCCCTTCGCGTCCCAGCGGGATTCCGCTGGCAAGCGTTGCCGACGTGCAGAAAAACTTGCCCAGCACGGTACGCAGCGTGATGCGGCCTTCGCGCGCGAACAGCGCAGCCTTGGTCTGCGGCACTCCGCTGCCGCGCGCATTCGGAAAATATCGATACAGCAGGTAGCCGATGCCGAGCGAGCCCACGACCGGGAACAGCAGACGCCGCCACGGAGCGCCGCCCGCCGGATACAACCGCATTCCCAGTCGTTCCGTCAGCATGATGAATGCGACGACCGCCAAGCCGGTCAATGCGCCGATCACCAGTGCCAAGATCAGAAATATCTGCCCCTCACGTTGCCGCAGTTCGGCTACGCGCAGCAACACCCAGGTTCTCCACCAACTCCCGCTCGTCGTCTGGACGGGTTCGCTCATCCGGTTCACTCATCCATTGAGAGGTCCTCCTAAAAGCATATCGCACCGTTTCCCTCGGAACTGTCGGCGGCGAAGCAGACATGAGCAGCGAAGAGATTGGGATTGCTACCGACGGTGTGGGCTGTCCGCTGCGCGAAGGGCCTTTACTTCTTCTTCTGCGCTGCCGCCTGATACGATGCCTGCATCCGGTCCATGGTCGGTTGAAGTTGTTGGGGGTCGCGAATGCACTTCGCGAAAATTCCGCGGACATCGAAGGGAGCACCGCCGAAATAGCGGTAAGCCTCAGGCAGAGGCGGACCACCGGGGGTGCCCGCTGCCGGAATTGTTTGCGGAAGCTGAATGGCGTACATGCTGCCGCCTGCCAGCGCCTCATGCGGATACAGCATGAGCCACAGGCAATTGCTTCCATCTGCGATGTTGTTGGCGGAGACTACCGCCCATCGGCCGCCGTCTGCGGGAGAGGGCTGCTGACAGCTCCAGAGCTGCGCCTGGGGGACATATGCCGCGGGCTCGGAGAACCCGTACTCATCCAAGAGAATCTGGTTCAGTCCGCGCTGCCGCACGAAATTCTCGACTTCCGGCAGAGCCTGGTTCCAATCGAGGTTGGAGTCGTTCACCAGGAGGTAGCCCGGCCGTCCCATGCCGAGCACATTTAGGAATGGAAAATAATTGGGATAGGCCCGTACGGCCGTGGCAAGCGAAGCGGCCGCGAGCCCGACGGTCACCCATTTTGCCGCGCGTGCGCCGCGCCAGTTCGAGCGCCGCAGCGACTCCAACATGCGTGGCAACGGCGCGAGCAGAAGAACCACCAGCGCCAGCGCAACCGAGAAATGACGAATGCTGATGTCCAGCCGATTCAGCATACACGCGGCTACAAAGACCACAAGTGAGACCCATATAGCGCGCCAGTGCAGTTCCATGCCGCCGGGTATCGCCGATAGTTGTCCGCTGGGTTGTCCGACTGAACGGCTTTTCAAGAGAGTGGCTATCACCGCCGTGAGGTACAACAAAAGCAGAAACGCCAACGGTGATTTCAGGACAAAAAGTACGGGAAAATAAAACCAGACGCCATGAGGATAGGCGTGGCCCAGAATGTACGTTGGCCGGCTTGCTGCGCTGAACGCGAACCCAAGCAGGCCGCGCAAGTACTTCCACAGCGGCATAAGCAGCCGCCGCAACAACGGCGAAGCGGGAAAGTGCGGAACAACGCTGAACGAGTCCGTCGGCTCGTTCCAGGATAGGACAAAATAAACAAGATATACGAACAACGCGGCCCAAAGCGTTGCCTTAGCCAGATTGCGCCACGCCCGCCGCCGCCAGGCACGCCGCTCGGCCTTATCCGTCGGCTGCTCCGGGACACCGCGCCAACGCAAGCTCAAAGCGACGGCCACAAAGACGAAGAACAATAATCCAGAAGAGAATTTCGAAAGAAAAGCGCCCGCCAGAGCCAGCCCAAACTTGATGACAGTCCAACGCGAGGGTGAGCGCCACATCTCGGGAAGTTGCCAAACGGCAAGAACCCAGAACAGTGCAACCGCTACGTCAGTGATTACGAGCGGGCCGAATGCGAGGAACGCCGGCATGCTCACATAGACGCACAAGCACAACAGCCCGCCCCAAGCATCTCCAAGTCGCGAGCCACAAACATAGATCGCGAGGCCGAGCAACAGAGTGATCGACAGCATCGGCACTCGCGCCCAGAGGACGGTAGAGTAAGGATCGTTCCAGCGCATGATGAGCCAGTGGCCGAACACCCACTCGCCCAGATACGCGCTAAACATCTTGTTGCTGAAGGTCCAGGAAACATTCGAGTAGTCGGCGTGCACTCCGCGGAGGACAAGCGGTATCGCCGCCAGTGCCTTGGCCAGCGGCGGATGCTCCTCGTTCATCCGCATATCCAGTTTCTGCAGATAGCTCACCCCGGCGCCGATGTGAGCTATTTCATCAACCGTGACGGACTCCCGCCGCGCGGCGCCGCCGGACAGCACCGCCATCAACGCGAGGAGCAAAGCTACCGCCGCGAGAACTGTTCTGGATTGCTGTGTCATTGGATCAGCGAGTAGTTTCCACCAGCCTCCTCCATCTCAACCATGTCTTTCAGTTCGGGATAGTGTCTCACCAGAGTCTCCGGAGCGCGAACTTTCTTTCCAGCCAGCAGATGCCTCAACTCCAGCGCATTCACCGCGGCCTTTGCCTCAAAATGATTGTTCGCGATTACGTACGTCGACTCGGCCCGGCGCGCAATGATCTCGACTTTTTCTTTCCACTTCTCGAGTTCCGCGGGCTTGTAAAGATAGTTGTAACGGTCGTTACGGTTATCGCTGTCGGACCCGCTCTCAAACCAATGCTCATAGTTGCGGCCATGCAAGCGGACGTATCCGACGCTCGAGGTGACATGCTCGGTCGGACCGAGGGAACGCCCCAGAAGCGGCTGATCGATGTTGCAGAAACCAACGTTTTGGCGCATGAATTCAGCGATCGTCTCCGGATTATCCCAGCTCTCATGCCGCACTTCGACCACTCGCGGATACTCGATGAACTGCCGCAGCAACTGCTCCAGATATTCGCGGTTCAGGCTGGTGTTCTTGAACGAGACAGGGAACTGAATCAGCAGTGCGCCCAGTTTGCCTTCCGAGGCTAGGGAGTCGAGACCTTCTCTGGCAAGTTGTTCGTCCCGATCATTCGGCCGGATGCTGGCCGCCGAAGTCGGTTCCATCACCGCCAGTGGAGAATGAGTGAACGATCGGTGCAGCTTCGCGGTAAAAAGAAAATTTGGATTGACCGCCGCCGCTTTCCGCGACCACAGACGTCCCAGTTCCGGCCGTATGTGTCCATAAAACGAAGTATTAATTTCGATGACGTCGAAAAATCGCGCCAGAAATTCGACGGGATGTATCTTCTTCCGCGTTACTTCCGGCGGATACAGAATCCCGTCCCAGTCTTTATACGACCAGCCGGCAGTCCCGACGCGGATTCGCGAAGCGTGTTCCATGTGGGCCAGACGCTCGCAGGTTAGCACACCGCCCAGTGTGGCAGGCCCGTGTGGCGCGGGCGCCCTCGCCCGCGGGCCTTTGACTCTGTGTGGTGCGGACACTCCTGTCCGCGTGCCACGAGCAAATGAGAATTTTAGGAAGTTGGATAATTTCAGTAGAGAAGAATCGCGACCCAGTAAGTACCGGTAGGATGCGCCGCACTACGCGCGTAGCAGGCGCCGACCGCGAACTGGCGAACGCGCGGATCACGCAGCATCCGCAACGCGGCTTGCGGGAGTATCTCCGGATGGCTCTGCGTGTACGTAATAATTTGGCGATTGTCGTACGCGGTTGCCAGCAGGTGAGCGTTTGGAAGATTCTGTTCGGCCAGCGAACAGGCGCTCTTATCAAGATTCGGGGGAGTGAGTTGGACGAGTTCGGGAAGGCCCGCCTGTTGACGCATCGCAGCGATGGCCCGGCCCACCAGTTTTCCGCTCTGCTGCGCGGAATACGACGGAACCTCGTGCGCGAAATCCTGGACCACGTACAGCCGGCCTTTGCTCCAGATGGCGGCGACGCCCACGACGTTGAATCCGCGATCAAGCAGGTTTTCGCGGTGCGGGGGCGAGTGCATCAGAGCTTCATGGACGTCAGGGGCGCAAGCAGCGAAGGCGACATTCTCGCCGGCGCGATCGATTTTCAGTGAGGTGTTCGACGTTCCAGTCAGCGAGCTGGCTTGGGCAATCCTCTCGAGGAGGGAAAGCTCACCGGAGAACTGATGATCGAGACGCTCGCCGTCAACCATCAGGCGGGCATGCGCTTTCGCCGCTTCGCGCAGGCTTTCATCCATGCGCAACGGTGGCGCGCCGGCCAGTTCGCGGCTCTTGTTTGCCGATGCCAACAGTTCGTTCTCGGCGGCGGAGTCCTCTCCAGAAGAGGATCCGGCCGCCGAGTTCGAGTGGGGGGTGGGCTGCTTACTATGGATGTCGTTGTTGCGGGCGTCCGTTACCGGCGGGGTTGTTTCTGCCGCGTACGCTCCGGGATTTGCCGCCAACATCGCGAATGCAATCGCCAGGATCCTGAGCATAATTTTGCGGGCAGCGTTTCGGCGCGGGGAACACCAGTTAAAGTTCCGCTTTCCATCTCTCACGCTAACCTCTAGAATTCAGCTCAGCGACTTACGATGGAGACCATTCTGCTGGTTACCGTGCTCGTCGGAACCCTTGTCCTGCTTGGGTTCTCGGCTGTTCTGTTGCGCCGCGTTTCGGCGGCCGCGCAAGTGGATGTAAAAGCGGAAGTTGCGAGCCTGCTCGAAAGTCTTGATACCAGCCTCGGCCAGAAGTTCAGTTCCGCCACTGCCGATATGGCCAGTAGGCTCGAGCAGACTAAGGGGGACCTCCGCCAGCAGGTCACAGACCGCATCCAGCAAGGGTTTTCAGAGATACGGAGCTCGGTTGAGCAGCAACTCGCCGCGGGAAGAGAAGAACAAAACCGGAGTCTGAGCGACGGCCGCAGCGAGATGACCAGTTCTCTGCTCCTGACCACGCAGCAACTCAAGATCGAATTTCAAAGCCTGAATCAGCAGACCGCGCAAAGCCTCGACTCGATTCGCGATCGCGTCGACCAGAAGCTGATGGCAATCACCGAGCAGGTGCAGGTGAAGCTCGATCAGAACATCAAAGAAGGCTTCGCGCAGTTCGAGAAAGTTCAGCAACACTTGAAGAATGCGGAAGAGCAGCTCCGTGAAGTGGGTGCGCTAGGGCACTCGATCAACGATTTGAACAACCTGCTTAAACTTCCCCATCTGCGCGGCCAGTTCGGGGAAGCAAGCCTGGAGCGGCTGCTCGCGGACTTCCTGCCCGCGCATATGTTCGCGCTGCAGTCATCGCCGGGCGAGGGCGGAGGACGCGCCGACGCCGTCATTTATTTCCCCGACCGCAAGCTGCCGATCGACGCCAAGTTTCCGCGCGAGCAAGTGATTGCGCTCTTCGAGAGCAACGACAAAGCAGAGATTGAAGCGGCGCGCATCGCTCTGGTGCGCGTGATGAAGGCGGAGGCCAAACGCATTCAGCAGTACATCCAGCCGGAGAATGGCACGACGGAAATTGCGCTCATGTATCTGCCGAGCGAGACACTTTACATGGAAGTAATCCGCAACCGCGAACTGGGCGACTGGATGAATGAGCAGCATGTCTTTCCGGTCTCGCCCAACACCTTGCTGATGACGCTGCACACGATTGCGCTGGTGCACAAGTGGTACGAAGTCGCCAGCCGCTTCGAGAAGAGCCGCGCGGAACTTGCCAAAGCACAGAAGTCGTTCGACTTCTTCCAGAACCAGTTTGAAAACGTCGGCAAGAATTTGAACAAAGCACAGGAAGCATTCGAGACCGCGCAGCGGCACCTGAAGAGTTATCGCGGCAAAGTGTCCGCGCTCAGCGGGCAAGAGCAGTTGGAGTTGGAAACGTCGGCGGCTGTCGAAAAGCCACTACCTCTTATCGACAAAGCCAGCGCGTAATGTTTCATGTGAAAATTGAGGGGCGGGGCCGACAATGAAACTAGTAATGAAAACATGTACAGCGTGGTTCGCGAAACTGGATCGCCTTCGAGAAGGATTCTTCTTCGGCAAGAGCAAAGAACGGAACCAGCCGATCACGCCGCGACGCGAGATATTCTGAATACGCGCTAGATGCGAAGAAGTGTACCGCGCAGACACCCGAATTTACGCGAAGCTTCTGACCGCTTCGCTCATCCCTTTCTCATACGCGGAGATCAGTTTGTCCATGGTGGCATTGACCTGGTGGTCGATTTGTTTCCGCGAAGCGTCAGCGTTGAACCATGCTATGGACTGTCGAATCCCTGCGGCAAAAGTAGTGGTGGCCCTGTAGCCGGGAACAAAGCGTTTGATCTTGCTGTTATCGAAGACCACGCTCACGGCCTTGTCCCCAATCAATGTCCCCTCCTTATTAGGCAGACAAGCGGCAATGAAGTCGGATGGAATATGCACCAACCGCGGTTCGACGCCGACGGCGGCGCCGACGATGCGAAATAGCTGTTCCCAGGTCAGTACTTCATCGGACGTGATGTGAAACGCGTGTCCCACGGCCTGCGGATGGCCGAGCAAGCCGACCAGTCCTTTGGCGAAGTCGGTGTTGTGGGTTACGACCCACAGAGAAGAACCATCTCCGGGCACAACCAGCTTTTGTCCGCGGATCATCCGATCAACCGCGGTATAAGACTGCTGCCAACTATTGAGGACGAGCGGAATCAGAGTCTCGCCATAGGTCAGCGATGGGCGCACGATGGTCACGGGAAAGCCTTCGTCGCGATAGGCCTTCATCAGCCGTTCTTCACAAGCAATTTTGTTCCGGGCATAGTCCCAATAGGGATTGGCCAGCGGAGTGGACTCGGTAATCAAGTAGTGCCTCTGCGGTTTCTGATAGGCGCTGGCCGAACTGATGAACACGAACTGCCGGGTGCGGCCCCGAAACAGCTTCAGGTCGCGTTCGATATCGGCGGGACTGAAAGCAATCCAGTCGACAACGGCGTCAAAGGACTCGTGCTCGAGCTTCTGGAGTGCTGCGGGATCGTTCACGTCCGCAATCACAGTCTTGACGCCAGCCGGAGGCTCGGAGGCATGCCGGCCGCGGCTGAGCAGCGTGATGTCCATTCCTCGCTTGGCGGCGAGCGCGGTGCTGGCGGTGCTGATGATTCCGGTGCCCCCGATGAATAGAATTTTCATAGGACCATTGTTTGTAGCAGGAATCGGGCGTTGTTGGCAGTGGGCATGAGTCAGCAAACGCAGCAGCTCGGCTGCGGCTACGCGATCTCGCGGGCGGTATCCGACAGTGTTTGCCTCGGCGCTGACCTCAGATGGTCCGCGTCTCTTACTTCCCAGATCCCGTCGAACTTTACGAAGTAAGGCTCGACCGAAATGTTGGGGAAGTTCGAAGTGAGGAGTTCTCCGGCGCGGAGGAGTTCGCTGCGGTGATGCTCGGCTTCGGCCTGGCGGTCTCCTTTGAAATGCGCTAGGCCGCCGTAGGTGGCGCAATCGGAGTGGCTCATGACCATGACGCGTTTGGTCTGGTGCAGGCGGATGGACATGCGGACTTGTTCGAGGATGAAGTCCTGTTCGAAGTCGTTGCGCGGGGAAGCGAGGGTCTTGGCGCCTCCGGCGACGATGATCATATCGGCGCGCTCGATACCCTGCTTCTTCAGGAACTTCCGCACGGCCGTGCTGATGCGGTGGTCGAAGCAGCAGAGGACGGCGGCGTCGGCTACGTACTGGTCGGCGGGCGAGTCGAAATGGAAGATCTTGCGCATGGGACTTCAGTTCGATTCTAACCCGCGCGACCGGCGCGGCCGGTGTGGGACAGTCTTGATCTAGCGACGCCACATAGCGGCGAAGAGCAGGACACCCGCCACAATAAAGCTCCCAATTCCGAGCGATATCGGGGCTCGCGACCAGTTGTTCGCTGGCGCCACTCTCCAGTACTCGCGATACATGGCCCAGTCCCTCGTTGTTCGCCAGACTCCGACGCGATAGCCAATGGACCGCATCTTGTACAGGACGAAGAAGGCGAAACCATTTGCTAATGCGGCGAAAATCATTGCTGCAACGAAGAGGGGAACCTTCACGAATGCCGGAATCACTTAAGTCGCTCCTCAGTTGGCAGCTAGGCTCCACGCTTTGTCTTTAGTTCAGTTAGTAACTGCTCGATGCGGTCTTCTTTTTCCAGCGCGGCGAGGCGGTCTTCTACGTCGTCGGCCAGGAGTTGGGCTTTGGCTCCGCCGATGGCTTCTTCGCGGGCCACTTTTTTCTTCATGCGGTCAAAGGTGGCGGACTTGGTGTTGGCGCTCATGCCGGACTGGGCATCGGTAGCCCTACTGGCGGCCCGGGCACGGCGGTGCTGCGCGATCAGCAGATCGGCTTTGGCGTTGGCCTCGGCCAATTTCTGATCGAGATTGCGCAGGGCCGATTTCAGATTCTCGACCTGGGCTTTCTGATCTTCGAGCTGTTGCGCGAAGTTGGCGCTCAGGTCGCGATAACTTTCGACGCGGAGCAAAGCGGCGCGGGCGAGGTCGTCGTGCTTTTTGTCGACGGCGAGCTCGGCCTTGCGCATCCACTCCTGGATTTTGTCGTCATTTTCGAGTTTCTTCTTTTCGAGCAGATGCTGGTCTGCGATGGCAATGGCGACCTGCGTTTTGACCTGCAGGAGCTGGTTGTGCATGTCGAGGATGACTTGCTTGATCATCTTTTCGGGCTCCTCAGCTTTGTCGATCAGATCGTTGAGGTTGGCCCGGACTAAGGTGGAAACGCGTTCGAGTAATGCCATAAGGAACTCCTTTTACTACAGTCGTTGGTCGTTAGTCGTTCTGTCCTTTACTCCAGGCGCCACCTGCCGCGGAGATCGCGATGTAGGCTGCGATCCCGACGGCGACCCAGACGCCCATGTGGCCGGTGGCGGCTCCGATGGCCGCGCCCATAGCGGCTCCGAGGGCGACGGACAGGCCGAGTGATCTGGCGTGGTGAAGTTCTTCTGACACGGAATACCTCCTGCAATCTGTCGTTCGTCGATGGAGAGCCGGGTGTCCCGCCCGGCTGGACGGGCGAGTCGCCCGTCCCCACACCTACTGCTTCTCCTCCGGCTTCGCTGCTTTGTCGCCGATTTTTCGGACTTTGCCTAATAGTTCTCCCAGCGGCATGCCGGAGAGCGTTTCGAACAGCGCCGGTACCTGCGCCGCCATTTTTGTTATGTCGCCGGTGATCTTGTTCAGTCCGGCGGTGTCGCCGTTGCCGGTGGAGACGATGGTGATCTTGTCCACGTTGGCGAGCGGCGCGGCCAGGGCTTTCACAATTTCGGGCAAGCTGGTGATCAGTTTGTCGATCACCGCGGCCTGGTTGTACTCCTGATAGGCTTCCGCCTTTACATTCATAGCTTTCGCTTCGGCCTCACCTTTTTTAAAGATGATTTCCGCCTCGGCTTCTCCCTGGGCGCGAATCGCGGATGCGTGGCCTTCAGCTTCCGCGATCAGACGCTGCTTCTCGGCGGCGGCCAGCGTTTCGATGCGCTGGCGCTCGATCTCGGCCCCTTTCAGTACGGTCGCGATGAGTTCTTTTTCGCGGCGGCTGATTTCGGCGTCCTGAACTTTGACCTGTCCTTCTTTTTCGACTTGCTGCACCCTCACGCTTTCGGTCGTGACCTGCTGCTGCATGACGGCGGTTTGAATGTCGTAAGCCTTGTCGGCCTGAGCCTGCTGCTTTTTCGTAACTTCGAGGTACTGCGCCTTCTTGACCTCGAGGTCGCGCTGCGATTCCGCCTGCTTGGCCTGAGAGAGCGTTTCCGCCAGCACGCGCTCCTGATCGGCTTGCGCCTTCGCAACCGCCGCTTCGCGAGTCGCGATGGCCCGCCTGATGGCAGTGTCACGCTCGGCTTCGGCGGTGGCGACGTCGGCGTCGCGCTTGATGCGCGCGACATCGGGTTTGCCCATGTTGGTGATGTATTCGTTCTTGTCGCGGACCTCTTTGATGGTGAAGGAAATAACTTCGAGGCCCATCTTGTTCATATCGTCGGCGCAAGTGGCACGCATGCGGTCGCCAACCATCTCGGGCTGCTTGACGATTTCTTCGACGGTGAGCTGTCCGATGATGCCGCGCAGGTGGCCTTCCATCACCAGGCGGATCAGGCCTTCGCGCTCCTGATCGGCTTTGGTGAGGAATTGCTCGGCCGCAGTGAGGATGGATTCTTTGTCGGACTTCACCTTGATTTGAGCGACGGCCTCGACGGTGACCGCGACGCCCTGCTTGGTGTAGAGATCCTGCTGCGGTGCCACATCGAACGACATGAGTTCGAGCGAAAGGCCTTTGCAGTTTTCGACCATCGGAAAGATGACCGTGCCGTGTCCCTGGACCACGCGGGTTCCGCGAAAGCCGTAAACAATCAGCGCTTCATTGGGTCCCGCTTTACGGTATAAGCGGGCCAGCATGCTCATCAGGAACAAAGTGGCCAGAACGACCAGCCCCGCGATCACCCAGATTTCCATTGCTATGCCGAACATTATCGCCTCCTGAAAAATCAGTTCTCAGTTCCCGGTTCTCAGTTCTCAGCACCCCGTTACCATGTTCAGGTCCCGCACGATCCGTTCCGGGTCCTTGTGCCCCAGAAAAATCTCGCCGTTCGAAGTCTTGATGTGCACGACCTGGTTGCCCCACACGTAGGCGCGAGTGTTGCCGATCCCGCGAATCCCGTAGCCGCGAATAAAAGCCCAGGGCTCGATCGAATAACTCACAATCGATTGCTTCGGGATCGACCGCAGCCGGAATCCAAGCATCCGAATCTCGACCCCGTGCCGCAGAAATCGGTACTGAAAGCCACTCCAAGACATCGCGAAGGTACCGATTGCGGTCACTCCAACCAGCGCGACCGCCCACCGGCCCGCTGTCGATGGCACCAGCGCAACTCCGATCATTGGTCCAATAAGTCCGAGCAAAATGATCAGACTCCATGCCCGCCCGGAGTGCGTCTCTTCCGCCAACACGTTGCCTTGAAATGCATCGCTCATATTCGACCTTAGCTCTTAGCGGCTTGCTCTTCGCCATTCATTTCTTCCCACAGCCGCACGTAGGCAATTCCCTTGTCGTAGCGTGTGACCACAATCTCCGCGCCTTTTTCGAGGGCGTTGCCGTTTTCGCTGCGCGCGCCGCAGGTGCGCCTAGTTCCGGCCTGCGAGTAAATGATTTCTCCCGTGCCGC
>Ga0307477_10002473_pt1 | contig 14322 bp, 9 predicted proteins | sample atmos_gasesECM2C_FD_203316 | JGI IMG/M metagenome (GOLD analysis project Ga0307477, IMG submission 203316) | Hardwood forest soil microbial communities from Morgan-Monroe State Forest, Indiana, United States - atmos_gasesECM2C_515 | ecosystem: Environmental > Terrestrial > Soil > Temperate...
AGAACGGGTGAACTGGGACGTCGCAGGTGATCCCGGGCTCGAGGAGCTTCTCGAGCACATACGAATCACGCGAGGTGTCAATTTCACCGGCTACAAGCGGACCACCGTGACGCGGCGGATCCAGAAGCGCATGGAGCAAGTGCACGTCTCCACCTATGGCGAATATCGCGACCTCCTCGAAGCCGACGCCGACGAGTTCAATGCGCTGTTCGACACGATGCTCATCAATGTGACGAGCTTCTTTCGCGATCCGGCCGCATGGGACTACCTGGCAGAAGACGTGATCCCCAGTGTCGTGTCGAGGAAGGCGCCGGGCGAGCCCATCCGAATCTGGAGTGCGGGGTGCGCGTCCGGTCAGGAGGCCTACACGATCGCAATGATCCTGGCAGACGCACTTGGTGGGCCCGGCAACGTTCGCCAACACGTGAAGATCTACGCCACGGACATCGACGACGACGCTCTCGCTCAAGCTCGTCAAGGCGTGTACTCGCAGAAGGACGTTGCCGACATCCCGGAGGCATTGCTAAAGCGCTACTTCGAACCGATCGGAGACCAGTTCTTGTTCGACGGGCTGCGACGTAGCGTCATCTTCGGACGCCACGACCTCACCAAGGATGCTCCCATCGGACGGCTCGATCTCCTGGTGTGCCGGAACACCCTGATGTACTTCAATGCCGAGGTTCAGACCCGGATCCTGAACCTCTTCCACTTCGCCTTGGAGGACAGCGGCTACCTGTTCTTAGGCAAGGCCGAGATGCTGCTCTCACATGGCCGGTTGTTCACTCCCCTCAGCATGAAGAACCGAGTCTTCCGGAAGTCCGTGACCTCCTTGACGAAGCAGCTCCCGATGACACAGGTGCCGGACGAGACAACGACTGCCATCTCTCTACCGAGCCTGGCCCTGGATGTCTCCCCCGTCGCGCTGATCGCCGTCGACCTCGACGGGGTGCTGACCGAGGCCAACACCGAAGCGCGCACGATGTTCGGGCTCACCGGGAGGGACCTGGGCCAGCCTCTTCAGAACCTTCAGATCTCCCACCGACCCGTTGAGCTGCGCTCCCACCTCGAACAGGCGTACCTCGACCGCCGCCCCGCGCAAATACGTGGCGTCAAGAGGCTCTTGCCAGACGGTCAGGCTCAGTATCTCGACGTGACCCTGACGCCGCTCACCGGACCGGACCGTTCGGTCGCGGGGGCAGCGATCAGCTTCGCGGACGTCTCCATGACCTATGGACTGCGCGAAGAGTTGCAGCGCTCGCGCGAAGACCTCGACACCGCTTACGAGGAGCTTCGTTCGGCCAACGAGGAGCTCGAGGCGACAAACGAGGAGTTGCAGACCTCGAACGAGGCGCTCGAGACGACCAATGAGGAGCTCCAGTCCACCAACGAGGAGCTCGAGACCATGAACGAGGAGCTCCAGTCCTCGAACGAGGAGCTCGAGACGACCAATGAGGAGCTCCAGTCCTCGAACGAGGAGCTCGAAACCATGAACGAGGAGCTGTCGGCGACGAACGAGGAGCTCGAGACGACCAATGAGGCGCTGCGCACTCGATCGACCGAGATCTTGATCTTGAACGAGCGCCTCGAGTCGCTCATGTCGAGCCTCTCCTCGGTGGTCATCGCCATCGATCGGGAGATGCTCGTCGAACTGTGGAACGACAAGGCGGAGGAACTCTGGGGTCTTCGACAAGCGGAGGTCGAGGGCAAGCCGCTCGCCGTTCTCGATATCGGTCTGCCCGTCGGAGAGCTCGTTCCCATCATCCGCAGCTGCCTTGACGGAGCGACCCCTCGAAAGGTGGACGCACTCGACGGTTACACCCGCACCGGTCGACCAGTTCGATTGCGGGTGATGTGCACGCCAGTGTCGGGGTCGGGGCTCGTGTCCGGCGTTGTCCTGGTCATCGACGTCGAAGAGGACTGAACTCCTCCACCGGTCGACGAGGTCACCGCATCGCGGCGGCCACGGCGGCCACGGAGCGGTCGACGTCGGGCTGGGGGGGGCCAACTGGACACAGAGATGCGCATGAGCCGTCGGCCGTGCCCGTCGTCGCTCCCGACATCGGTGCCGCGATTCGCGGCGCGGGCTGAACGGTGCCACCCGAGTCGAAGAGTGTTCTCAAAAGCGCCCGACCCGGACATGTCTCCCGCCGGACCTCCACAGCCTTCCGACTGCTGTCTCCACGGCGATCGGAGGGACCCGTGGGTCACTTGGGCCGCAGCGCGAGGCCATACGAAGCCACTGTTGCCCTGACGAGTCCAGAGCCGCATCGGCAGCCCTACCGGTCCCATTCCGTTCCCCTCGACCGCCCTCGGGGCTCCTACTGTCTTTGCCAATGGCCATTGTGACGTCGGCGGTGCGCAAGTCCTACGGGCGACGCGAGGTGCTGAGGGGGGTGTCGTTGACCGTCGCCAGTGGCGAGGTGTTGGCGTTGCTCGGGCCCAATGGTGCCGGGAAGACAACCCTGGTGGAGATCTTGGAGGGCCATCGGTCCCGGGACAGCGGAGATGCCAAGGTGCTTGGGTTCGACCCGGCGAACGGCGGCCGTCGGTTCCGTGAGCGGATCGGGATCGTGCTGCAGTCGGCCGGCCTCGACCGTCGCCTTCGGGTCGGTGAGACCCTCGAGCTGGTTGGCGGTTACTACCCGCGGCCTCGACCCGTTGACGAGCTGCTCGTCGAGGCTGGCCTGGCCGGGTTGGCCGATCGGCGGGTTCGGACCCTGTCAGGCGGTGAGCGGCGGCGGTTGGAGTTGGCCCTTGCGCTGGTGGGCGACCCGGAGGTGGTGTTCTTGGACGAGCCCACGACGGGATTCGACCCGGCTGCTCGTCGGGCCGCCTGGCGCCTGGTTGGGGCGCTGCGGGCGAGGGGTTGTGCTGTCTTCATGACAACTCACTCGATGGAGGAGGCTCACCATCTGGCCGACCGGGTCGCTGTGCTCGTTGATGGCGTCGTGGTGGCGAGTGGCCCTCCTGATCATCTGAGCGGACCTGACATCGAGATCCGATTCAGCGCCGATTCGAGTCGGGGCCTGTCCCCTGGCTTGGCCGCGCTGGCCGTGGTGGACGGTTCCGACACGGTGCTTCGGGCGGGTGACGCCGACGCCGTGATGGCGATCCTGCGGGAGCTGTACGACTGCGTCGGACCGGGCGGGATTCGCGAGTTGAGAGTTGGCCGCCGCACCCTGGAAGACGTGTATCTGCGGCTGACCGAGAACGAGATGGACCTCACTGATGGCGACTGAGGTGGCTCGGCCGACGGGCCGGTCCCATTGGCGCCTCGTGGTTCGGGAGTGCCGATGGGAGGTGCGCCTGTTGGCTCGCAATCCCTTGGCCGGTCTGCTGCTGGTGGTCCTGCCAGTGTTGCTGCTACCACTCGTACACGCGCTCAATCCCCATGTGCGGGTAACGCTTCCCGGCACGCCGCGCCTCGGTGGCGGGACCATTGGGTTTTTCGGCACGGGGGCAGCGGGCGGCGCGGGGTTGATGACCAGCGGCGCGCCGACGGCTGCGGGACCGGCCCTTTACGACCAGTACTTGGCGCCAACACTGGCGGCGTTTGGGATTGCAGTTGCGTCTTTTGCCAACCTGGCGATCGGGCTTACGTTCGCTCGGGAGGATGGCTCACTGAAGCGCCTCAGGGGAACGCCCCTACCCTCATGGGTTCATCTCGCCGGTCGAGTCGCTTCGTCATTAGTGCTCAGTCTGACGATCGCGGCGGCCACGATCGGGGCCGGTGTGGCCTTCTACGGCGTTGTCGTCCCCGCTCGTTTGCTTCCCGCCGCGGTGGTGACCGTGATCGTCGGCGCGGCGGTCTTCTGCGCACTCGGAATCGCGATGACGTCTGCGCTCCCGAGCGCCGACGTCGCGCCTGCGGCAGTGTTCGCCGTGCTGTTGCCCATGGCATTCATCTCGAACACGTTCTATCCGCCCCAAGTCGAGCCCGCCTGGATGCACACCGTCGCCAGGTGGTTGCCGCTAGAACCGCTGTCCACCGCGTTGGCCACCGCCTTCAATCCGAGTCGACCAGCACCCGGCTTTGCCATCGGCGAGCTTGGGGCGCTCGCTGGCTGGGGCGTCGTGGGCGTCGCAGCCACCTTGTTCTGGTTTCGCTGGTGGCCGGCCAGCGAGCGCACCCGCCAACGATTCCCGCTTGTTCGCCGTGTCGCCGTGCCAGTGATCGTCGTGGCTGTGATCGTGGCCACGACCGTCATTTGGCTGAACCGGGGGCCGGCCCCCGCCTCCGCCCAGTCAGTCGACATCGGCGCCCTCGACGCCATTCCGGACGGCGGAACGTCGACACGCACGATCGACCTAAACACCGTGCGAGAACTCTCGCCCACTCTGCAGAGCTCGAGCCTGGTCGCAGAGTCCAGCCGCCTCCGACTTCTGGTCCACCGGGTCGACACGACCGTCACGGTCGTCGGCGCAGAGTCGACCTTCACTCAATGTGAGGTCCTGGACAGAGCGATGGTGGACACCGGCTGGCTGGGTGCCATCGGCGAGGATCCCTCGTCAGCTGTATTCGTCGATCCCTGCTCCGGCTCTGTCTTCGACACCAACGGAACGTGTATCAGCACTCGATGTGAGCCGCTGCTGCACGTTCCCGCCGAGATACACCGCGGTGACGTCGTCGTTCGTCTCGACAAAGCGGGCCTTACCTTTCGGGGGGTGAATGGTGTCGGTGGCCGGCCAGCTGCCATCCCCGGCGAAGGCGCAGCCACCTACCGCACTGACGGCAGCGACCCGACCATCAAGCAGGACGATCTCACGATCACGGTTCCCGCAACCATCACCGTCATCGCTGATGACCGTGGCCTTCGCATCCTCGGTCCACCCGATCACCAGCCCACGCTCGATCTCGGCTTGCGGACACAGGGTCCACTGGCCGGAACGATCCAAAGCATCGCCCTGGGCCCAGATCAGATCTCCACCGCCTTTGCGCGTCGTCCGCTGCGATGGCTGTCACTTCCAGTCGGCCAGCAGGATCAAGACAGCGCCTCGGGCGTGATCACCCACGCCGACCCCACTTCGTGGACGATCCACACGACTGCTCGACAGGGATCCCTCACGATGGCGATGGTCACTGATCGGCCACTACCTCCCTGGCGCGTGATTTCCCTCGACTTGAGCGGCACGACCCCGTCAGGCTCAGAGCTGCGCATTCGCCTTCGATTAAGTCGAGCGGCATAGAAGGCCAATGCACCGTTTGGCCCCACGGGGAACCTCACTTCTGGATTGTCATACCTGAGCGATAGGAGGGACCACAGCGGCGGCACTTCGGCGAACGCGCGCCCGATAGACCTCAGAACTGAACCCGAGGACGGGCGTGAACGACCCAGCTGGAGAGCCCCGGGGCACGGCACGAAAGCCCGCCGGCGCGGTGCGTTTACTCGGCCGGGGATATGCGGCGTGACCACGGTACAAGCCGACCGCACGCTTTTCTGCGACAAGCCGCCGGGCCATTACGGTTTCCACAGTGCTCGCAATCCGGCGGACCCCCGAATCGTCACGACCTGGGATGATTCCGGCCCGAGTCAGGACTTCCAAGTACTGCCTTGAGGAACGGGTCCTTCAGCCGCCGGCCCGTCCCTGAATGCCCAAGTCACCGCGCTGACACACGAAACACGAACCGTCCTGGCGGATTAGGGACGCGGGATGAGCGAACCTCGTCCGTAGGATTCGGTTGTGAGCACACCTTCGATTCGACTCCGCCCCGGCGCCAATTTGGACCAAGCCATTCAGGTCCTGCGCGCCCTTGAGGCGAACTCCCGCAACGAGGCCCTGCCGCTCGGACTTACCCTCCCCGCGGAGCACCGGGATGCTTACGTTCGGTGGGCGACGGGCACAGAGAAGCGTCTAAGCAGCGTGCTGCCCCAGGCCGAGATCGCGTCCCTTTTCGATGGGCCCCGTCACCGAGACATCTGTTCGATGACACCTGGCAGTCAGCTGCTCCCTATGGTGAACGCCGAGCTGGACGCGCAATCGGCTCGCTTCGGCAACCTCGCCGGCGAGCTCGAGCAGGCTCGCAAGCTTTTCCCGGGCGGCGGTACTTACCTAGTCCCGGACACCAGCTTCTACATCGAGCACTCCGAGAAGCTCGAGCGCGTTGACTTCCATTTCCTCGCCCAAAGTACGAACCCAGTGCGGGTGGTGATCCCGATCGTTGTCGTCGATGAGCTCGATGGACTGAAGAACCGCGGCTCCGACAAGGCGCGCTGGCGGGCTGGCTACACGGTGGCCGTGATCGACAGGGTCGTTGCCGATCCGCCCTGGGCCGGCACTCTCCACCCGGGGAGCCACATTCCGCCGCGGGGCGACGTGACCCTTCAGATTGTGTTCGACCCTCCCGAGCACAAGCGCTTGCCGATCAACGACGACGAACTCGTCGACCGCTCGGTGGCCTGCGAACCCTTCGCCGGGAAGATCACCGTTGTCACCTACGACACGGGGCAGGCAACTCGGGCGCGGATGGCCGGGCTGAACGTGAACAAGCTCACGCAGGAACTTGGGCCTGAGCCGACTCCGTCGTGACCGACGCCCATCGCGATCACTGTGACGGCGATGGGTTCAATGCCGCGCATGCGGGCGTCAAGGGTATCCAGTTCCGTAACCGGAAGGTCTGCGCCTGTGGGGCCTTACGGCAGGGAACTGGCGGCGACGGAAGGGTCGACCGCTGGGGCGCTCTCACTCCTCGGCCGGCGGTCGGAGCCACGAGGCGAAGTCGCGGAGATCATCGGCGGGCAAGTCGAGCTCGTTCGCAAGTTCGAGTCCCATCGTCGTCACCATCGACGCGCAGATTAGGAGCCGGCGCTCGTTGGCTGAGTGTTGCCATGGACCCGAGATGATTTGCCCGGCTCTTATGTGCATCTTGAGCGCGCCCAGTCCTCCATGGACGGCGGCATAGCTCTCGGGTCCATACAGAGCCGCGTAGGCCCTCGTCGTGAATGGATCGGCGACGTTCTCAGCTTCGTATGCATGATGGACCTTCGCTGCGATGGACGTCACATGAAGGACACCGATACTTGGCTCTGCCTGTTCGAGGGTCGCCTGGCTCTGCGCGATCAGCTCAGCGGCCGCGTCATCGTCGCCAAACTCGTCGATCAACCGTTTCGCCATCTTGCGGGCGGCACGCTCATCATTGGCCTTGAGACGCTCGATGGCCTCACCCTTTTTGAGGATGAGGTAGGCACATGAGAGCCACGTTTCGTAGAGGCTCCGCGCCAAAATGCCGCTCAAGTCGGGAGCCTCAAACATGTTGACCACCCCCTGAAGCAAGCGACGACACCGCGCGAAACCAGCGAGAGCGAGCTCGGCTGGATTGAGGCGACTCTCGTCAACGGTCCTCGGGAACCACTCCGAAGTCAAGTCAATGGCCGTCTGCGCCGTGGTGAGAGCGTCCATCGGATCGAGGCTAAAACGGGAACCCACGATGCGGGCCGAGGGCGCGGCCCAACGCTCTGACAACCCTCGGGTGCGGCCAGGGCTGGGCATTTACGATCGGGACAGAAAGGGGCGGACGATGTTCGAGCGCCGGAAGGAGAAGAAGGCCGCCGAGGCTGCTGCCGCTGCGAACGAGGCCTGGCAGAACAGCAACGCGTGGCTCACCGATCATCTCGAAATGGCCCAGATCGGCCGCGGCAGCGCCGACGCCGACGGCATCTTGTTGAAGTCGGGCGAGGAGGTCTTCGCCGAGGTGCAGGACACTGCGCTGATCGAGGACCGCCGGGGAGCGGGCCAGTGGGAAGGGCGATCGCGCGGTGTTTCGATCCCCGTCGGCTCGATCGGCGGTCGCAGCGTTCGCTACCGCGTCGGTTCCAGCAAGGGGCACTTCGTCCAGGGTGAGATGCACCCGGAAGCGGTGGACACCGGCACGACATACGTCACGAACCAGCGCGTCGTCTTCGTCGGTGCGAAGCAGACTCGCGAGTGCCTGTTCTCCAAGCTCGTTGCGATCCACCGCGGCGCCCCGGTGGGCGCGACCACGTTCTCCGTTTCCAATCGTCAAAAGCCGACCGTTATCTACTACGGTCCGGCGGCCGCAGCGGAGGTCGACTTTCGGATCGATCTCGCCGCGGCGATCGCAGTTGGCAACCGTGACGCCTTTATCGCCAAGCTGCAGCGCCAGCTCGCCGAGCTCGAGACGACGCGGCCCGCCCCGCCGTCGCCCCCGGCGATGGTGCCGCCGCCTCCCCCAGCGGTGTCGGCGCAACCTCCTCCGCCACAGCCGTCGGCGAACGCCTGGACGCCGCCTCGCGATCGGGCGTAGCCGGGCGACTTACCGGCGACGGAGTCGACGTCGCCCGCTCTTGCGTCCCGTGAAGGCGTAAGCGACCTCACTCAGGCCCACGGTAAAGATACCGAGCGTGATCCTGACGCCCGAACCGCGGCGGCGCTTCGTTCGCAAACGCCAGCGACGTGCGCGCGGACCGAGCGGGACCGAGATGCCCACGGGTCCGAGGCGGGCATGAAGCCGGGGCGACACCCCCTGAACGCTACCGGCCGTCGCTGGCGGGGGCGTGTCACTAGCCGAACAGCACGCCACCCTCCCGTTGATTGATCTCCGCATTCAACGACAAAAGCTGAACCAAGGGGTCGAGTGACTCTTCGAACCCGTAGCAACGCATTACTGCATGATCGAGCTCTTGGTGGAGCAAGCGGAGGGGGTTCCTGCCCGGGCCCGCTTCGCCGCAGTGATCTGTCCCTCGAGTGGCGAGCGGCCGTCGCGAGCGTCGGCGCGCCCGAGGGCCTTCGCGTGCACGACCTTCGCCATCACGCGGTGACCACGATGGCCCGGATGCCAGGCGTCACGACGAAGGAACTCATGACACGCATCGGCCACGCCTCCTATCGCGCTGCGCTCATTTACCAACATGCAACCGAGGAGCGCGACCGCGCAGTCGCCGACTGGCTCGACGCGCAAATCGCGACCATCGACCGAGACGTCGAAGCGCGCGTCGCGCAGCTGGGCGGGACCTCGGTGCAGCCCGCCGCGGGATGGACGCGGGATGGAGGTCGCGGTGGAAGGTCAGGACGGCGGCTCGGATACCCATTCTGGCCAGGGAAAACGTCAGGAGGCGGCGGGCGGAATCGAACCGCCGTACGGGGCTTTGCAGGCCCCTGCCTAAACCACTCGGCCACGCCGCCGCGGCGTCGGGCGAGCCTATCGGCTGGCGAGCGGGGAGCCGCGAGCCCGAGCAGCTCCGTTTACCGCACTGATTGGTAGCGTCCCGGCCCGGCCGGAACGGAAGCCGGTGCCCGAGGTACGTCTCCCGAGATGGTTGAATCGGGCCATGCGGATCGCCCTCATCGCTCCGCCGTGGACCCCGATCCCGCCCCCGTTGTACGGAGGGATCGAGCTCGTCGTCGACCAGCTGGCACGCGGCCTGGTCCAAGCGGGCCACGACGTGACGCTGTTCACGACGGGCGACTCCACGTGTCCGGTACCGAAATCTTGGGTCCTTCCCCGAGCCGAAGGGATGCGCATCGGCATGGCGGTGCCCGAACTGCGCCACGTCCTGCACGCGTACCACGCCCTCGACGGTCACGACGTCGTGCACGACCACACCGTGATGGGGCCGTTCTACGCCGAGCGATACGAGGGCCTTCCCGTGGTCACCACGATCCACGGCCCCTTCAACGACGAGCTCACCGACATCTACCGGGTGCTCGCGTCCCGGGTCCCCATCATCGCCATCTCGAACGCCCAACGCCGCGGGGCGCCCGACATCCCCATCACGCGCGTCATCCACCACGGCGTCGAAGCGGCGGACTTCCCGGTGGGCGACGGCGGCGGCGACACCGAGGGCGAGTTCGTGCTGTTCCTCGGTCGCATGGCACCCGACAAGGGCGCGCACCGCGCCGTCGAGGTGGCCCGGAAGGCGGGCGTGCGCATCCTCATGGCGGCAAAAATGCGCGAACAATGGGAACGCGACTACTTCGACGAGAACGTCGCTCCCCTGCTCGGGCCCGACGCCGTCTACCTGGGCGAGGTCTCCCACGAGCGGAAGCTCGAGCTCCTGGCCAACGCGCGGGCGCTGTTGTTCCCGATCCGGTGGAACGAACCGTTCGGCATGGTGATGCTCGAGTCGATGGCGTGCGGCACCCCCGTACTGGCGTTTCCGGAGGGCGCCGCGCCCGAGGTCGTGGAGCACGGGAAGACGGGCTATCTGTGCGAGGACGAGGCCGCCATGGTCGAAGCGATTGGCCGGCTCGACCAGCTGTCGCGGGCCGACTGCCGCGCCGCGGTCGAGGGCTACTTCTCCACCGAGCGCATGGTGGCCGACCACGTGGACCTGTACCGGGAGCAGGCCTCGATCTGAACCGCGCGCGGCGGAAGAAGCAGTCTCCGCGGCGGGAGAAGTATCAGTCTCCGCGGCGGGAGAAGCGGTGGTAGAGCCGGACCACGGCGAAGACCACCACGGCCAGGATGGCCACCTTGAAGGCGAACAGCACCAGCCCGACCACAGCGTGGGCCACCCACAGCACCACGAAGATGCCGCCGACCACCGCCGCCGCGACGAGGGCCGTGTCGAGGATGCTCAGGCCCGACCGCTTGTTTTCCCTGACGATGCGATCGCTCATCTGACCCTCCGTCGAGCCGGTTGCCGTTCGGCCCACGACATCCAGGCTACGCCCGCCCACCACGATTCGGCCGTCAGGTCGTGGCGCCGCCACCGTCCACGAGGACCCCCGGGTTCAGGATCCCGTGCGGGTCGAGCACCGCCTTGGCGGCGAGCAGCGCCCGGGCGAAGAGATCGGGCCGTTCCCGGTCGTACCAGGGCCGGTGATCGCGCCCCACCGCGTGGTGGTGGGTGATAGTGCCGCCCGCCCCGAGCACTGCCTCGGATGCAGCCGCCTTCACCTCATCCCATTGCTCGAGCTCGCTCCCGGGCCGGGCCGGGGCGAGCACGGTGAAGTACGGGGCCGGTCCGTCGGGATACGCGTGCGTGAGCCGGCACGTCACGATGCCCCCGGCAACACCCGATCCCCCGGCACCACCGGATCCCGCGAGCGCTTCGAGCACCGCGGCGGTCACCGCGGTGTGCAGCTCCTCGAACCGGTCCCACCGCACCGCCGTTTCGAACGTCTCGCACAGCACCCCGAGCGTGACGAGCGCGTCGCGCAGGTACGGGGCGCGCAGGAACGAACGCCGCCACGCGCCGGACGGGTCGCCCCCCGGACCGGACGCGCCGTCGTCGACGACGACATCGGACGACCGCCAGCTGCCCGGGTCGATGTCGCCGCCGCAGTCCCGTACGCACTCCTCGGCCCCCGCCGCCCAGGCGTCGACGGGATGGTCGGCCGACTCGAACCCGATCAACAGCAGGGCGGCGCGGCCGTCACCCGCACCGTTGATCTGCGCCTCGAGCGGGTCGAGCAACCGGCAGTTGCTGGGCTGGAGGCCCGACTGGGCGAGCGAGCGCACGGCGCGCGCCCCTGCCCCGAACGTGTCGAAGCGGGCACTGCCCCCCGCCCGCCAGCGTGGGCGGTGGAGCACCCTCACCCAGGCCTCGGTCACCACCCCGAGGATCCCTTCGGAGCCGAGAAACAACCGGTCCGGATCCGGGCCCGCGCCCGAGCTGGGCACCTGACCGGTGGCGATCGTGCCCTGCGGGGTGACGACTCGGATGGCCTCCACGAGGTCGTCGATGCGCGTCGGGCCGGTGGCGAAGTGTCCGCCCGAGCGCGTCGCGATCCAGCCTCCGAGGGTCGAGCACTCGAAGCTCTGGGGGAAGTGCCGCAGCGTGAGGCCGTGCGGGCGGAGCTGGTCCTCGAGCGCGGGGCCGAGCGCACCCGCCTCGATGCGCGCCACGAGCGCCGTCGGCTCGACGTCCACGACCGCGCCCATGGCCCCCATGTCGAGCGTCACCGACCCGGCGAAACCTTCGCCGACGTCGGGCTCGACCCCGCCCACCACGCTCGACCCGCCCCCGTAGGGCACCACGGCCGCGCCCACCGACGCGCACCAGTCGAGGACGTCGGTGACGTCGCGTTCGGATCGCGGGCGCACGACCACGTCGGGGGGATGGTCGAGGCGTGCGTGCAACGCCCGCACCACGTCGCGATATGACTTGCCGTAGCTGTGCGAGGCGCGTTCGAACGGGTCGGAGGTGGCGACGGCCTCGAGCGCGCTCGGTACCGATACGCGAGGTGCTGGCAGCTCGAGCGACGCAACGGCCGGCGGTGTGCGACGGCGGCCGTCGAGCCCGAAGCGCGCCCCTACCAACCCGGCGAGCGCGTCGACCTCGGCGTCAGTGAGGCCTTCGCCCTCGTATCCCCACCCCCACCACGACCGCCGGCGCGTCCCGGCGGCGCGGTGGCCGGGTGCTACCGTCGCCAGTGTCCCTCCGCTCGTCGCGCCAGGAGCTGCTCGAGCGCCGCGATCTCCACGGTGAGGCATTCTGCTCGGCTCTGGCCGCGGCCGCCGACGCCTGGCTGACCGGGCTCCTCCACCAGGCGACCGACGGCGACGTCGAAGGCATCGCGCTCGTCGCCGTGGGCGGCTACGGCCGGGCCTCGTTGTGTCCGTACAGCGACCTCGACGTGGTGCTCGTGCACCGGGGCCGCCGGGACGTGCGCCCCGTCGCCGACGCGGTGTGGTACCCGGTGTGGGACGAGGGCATCCGCCTCGACCACTCCGTGCGGCGGCCGGACGAGGTGCTGGCCGTGGCGCGTGACGACCTTCGGGCGCAACTGGGTCTTCTCGACGGGAGGGTGGTGGCGGGCGACCCCCAGGTGGCCGAGCCCATGCTGGCGAAGGCGCTCGACCAGTGGCGCCGGCGCGCCGGGCACTGGCTCCCGCAGCTCGACGCCCAGGTGACGACGCGCCATCGCACCCACGGCGATGTCGCCTTCCTGCTCGAGCCCGACCTGAAAGAGGCCCACGGCGGGCTGCGCGACGTCCACGCCGTGGTCGCGGCGGCGCGCGCCGTGCCGGCCCTGGCCGAGTACGTCGACGTGTCCGCCTTCGGAGCGCCCACCGAGGTGCTCACCGCGGCGCGCGTCGAGCTGCACCGTGCCACCGGACGCGCCACCGACCGCCTCCTCCTGCAGGAACAGGACCAGGTGGCCGCGGCCCTGGGCTACCCCGACGCGGACGCACTCATGGCCGCCATCTCGGCGGCGGGACGGACCATCGCCTGGGTCGCGGACGACGCGTGGCGCCGGCGCGCCCTGTGGGAGCCGACCGCACCACGCCGGCCGTGGCGACGCGCGCCGCGCCCCACGGCCCCCGTCCTGACCGAGCCCGGGATCGCGCTGACGAGCACCGACGGCGCGGCGCAGGCCACCGAAGTCGTGCTCGACCCGGACGAGGGCCGCCCGACCGATCCCGCCTTGCCGTTGCGGCTGGCCGCGGTGGCAGCCGAGCGGAGCCTGCCGATCGGGCGCGGCGCCCTCGAGGCGGTCGCCGCCTCGTCGCCGCCCGCCGGCGACGCCTGGCCCCCCGACATGCGCGGCGCCCTGGTGCGCACGCTCGCCGCGGGCGCACCCGCCGTGCCCGCGCTCGAAGCCCTCGACCAGCACGGGCTGCTCACCCGGATCCTTCCCGAGTGGGCGGCGGTGCGGAACAAGCCGCAGAGAAACGCGTACCACCGCTTCACCGTCGACCGTCACCTGCTCGAGGCCGCCGCGCAGGCGGCGTCGCTCACGTCCGGTGTGCAGCGGCCGGACCTGCTGCTCGTCGGAGCGCTCCTGCACGACATCGGCAAGGGCTTTCCCGGCGACCACACCGCCAACGGGATCCGGATCGTGGACGACGTGGCTCGCCGCATGGGGTTCCCCCCGTCCGACGTGGCGGTGTTGACGAGCCTGGTCCGCAACCATCTCCTTTTGGCCGAGGTGGCGACGCGACGCGACCTGGACGATCCCGCCACCGTCGAGGGTGTGGCGGACGCGGTCGAGGACGCCAGCCGTCTCGAGCTCCTCGCCGCGCTCACCCAGGCCGACAGCATCGCCACCGGGCCCGCCGCGTGGAGCCCGTGGAAAGCGGGCCTCGTGGCCGAGCTCGTGCACCGCGTCGACGCACGCCTCAAGGGGGCCGAGCTGCCTGCTCCGCCGTCGCTCGTCACCGACCGTCACCGCGGCTTCATGCGCCAGGCCGAGAGGCTGGGTCGCTCGATCGTGGTGGCCGAGCCCCCCGGGGTCACCGTGGTGTCGCGCGACCGCGCCGGTCTGCTCGCCGCGGTGGCCGGCGTGCTGGCGCTCCACGGCCTGGACGTGCGCTCCGCCGACGTGGCGGGCGAGGACGGCTTCGCCGTCGAGCTGTTCGTGGTCGAGCCGATGCGAGGCCGCTGGCCCGATCCCAAGCTGATCGGGGACGAACTC
>Ga0307477_10002475_pt1 | contig 14312 bp, 14 predicted proteins | sample atmos_gasesECM2C_FD_203316 | JGI IMG/M metagenome (GOLD analysis project Ga0307477, IMG submission 203316) | Hardwood forest soil microbial communities from Morgan-Monroe State Forest, Indiana, United States - atmos_gasesECM2C_515 | ecosystem: Environmental > Terrestrial > Soil > Temperate...
GTGCCCCGAGCTTGTCGATACCGGCCTCGGTCACGAGCAGTTCGGCGATCGCGTCGGGCAATTGGCGAGGTTGCGCTGCTCAGCCAGCGCTCGCCGCGGCCTCAGCGTCCGCGTCGTAGAACCGCGCGACAGTGAAGCCGATCAACAGCGGCACGTGTACTGCGAAGACGACGAGCGAGAGTGTAAGTACCACCAAAGGCCCCCCTTTGAGTTCGTCGCGCAGGAACGCGTACTCGATCATCCCCGCGATCACCGCGTAGGCCAGGAGCGCCCACTTGGCGATCGCGAAGAAGCGCTCCCAGGGAAAGCCCTGAACCCGCGCGAGCAGCACGAGGTTGGTGGCCAGCAGCAGCGCCGAGGCGGCCAGCAGGGCGATCGCGGGACCGAGCGAGACGTGGTTTGGGATGTGCGCGGCCAGGTAGATGCCGCCGGCGACGATCAGCGCCAGCGAGCTCATCGCCAGCTGTGTGACCGGCGGGAGCACCGGCTCGCCGGTGTCGCCGTGTCCAGCCTGCGCGTGCTCGGCGGCCACGCTCACCCCGACGCCAGCTTGGTCATGATCACGAGCGTCGCCACCTGCATCAGGCCGGTCGCGCCGGCGGTGTAGATGAAGCGCTTCATCAGCTTCTCGATTACCGCCGGGTTGGGCCGCCGCTTCTTCAGCTCCACCAACACCGCGATGTTCGCCGGCTCGAGCAGTCCGAGCGCGATCACAGCCATCGCCCCGACGACGATGAAGCTCGCGACGACCCAGCCGTGTAGGGCGTAGCTGGAGTCGACGGTGCCGAGATGGTTGGCGAGCTGCCAGCCCGCCGACAGGGTGACGACGACCAGGGTCGGCATCAGCAGCACCATCTTCGGCATCAGCTTCTTGGTCATCTCGATGCGAGCGGGGATCGAGAGTTTGCCGAGGATCGGGCCGAGCACGAAGCCGAGGAACAGGTCGACCACCGTCCAACCGGCGCCGGCGACCACGTGCAGGAACTCCAGCGGCCACTGTTCGTTCACCGCGATCCCGGCGATCGTGGCGGCGAGCACGACCCCGACGATCGGCAGCCCGACGCGGGGGACGATCTGGAAGTCGTCGCTCGCCTCGGCCGGCTCCGCGTGCGCCGCACCCTCGGTGACGATCGGAGCGTCGACGGCCACATCGTGCATACGGCGACACTAGCGCTGAGGTGCGCGGAACGTCAATGGGTGGATCGCCGTAGCGGGTAACGCTCGACTACACCAGCGCCGCCAGCTTGCGACCGGCGGCGGCGAGCGCGCGCGTGTTCCCGGCCTCCAGGATCACCTGCAGATCGACGATTCGCGCCTCGAACGGGTCGAGCTGGTCGCGCGCGGTGGCGGCGTAGGCGGGAACGCCGCCCTGGCGCGCCCGCGTGGCGGCCTCGAAGGCGACGCTGCCAGCCAGCGTGGCGTCGTCGAGCCGCGCCGCCACGACCACCAGGCAGCGCGCCGCGCGCAGGCGCGAGTCGAAGTCGCGCTCGTCGAGCTGTGCGCCGGCGGGTCTCGGTGCGCCGGCGATAGCGGGTAGTGCACACAGGTCGGTCGCCCAGCGGCCGTCGGCCTCCAGGCCGCGCGCCAGCGCCTTTGCCGCCGCCGCCGCGTCGAGCTTTGCGAAGTCCTCGGCGAGCACGAGCACGGTCTTCGATATCACGGCTGGCATCCTTACAGGCATGACTGGCAGGCAGAGCGACGACAAGGGACTGGGGCCCGAGACCGCGCGGCCGGCCAAGCGCGACGAGGGCGAGCCCGTGACGCTGCAGCTCGACGGGCACGAGCTGCGCGTCTCCAAACCGAGCAAGCTGTACTTCCCTGAGGCCGGCTTCACGAAGCTCGATCTCGTCACCTACTACGTCGACTGCGCCGAGGCGGTCGTGCGCCATTTGAGCGAGCGCCCGACGGTGATGAAGCGCTGGGTGGACGGGGTGCAGGGGGAGCCGTTCTTCCAAAAGCGGGTGCCAAACGGCGCGCCGCCGTGGTTGCAGACCGCGACGGTGACCTTCCCGAGCGGCCGTCACGCGCGCGAGTTGGTCCCAAACGATGCCGCGCACCTGGTGTGGGGGGTCAACCTCGGCGTGATCGATTGGAACCCGTGGCCGGTTCGCCGCTCAGACCTCGACCACCCCGACGAGCTGCGGATCGACCTCGACCCCGGTCCGGGGATCGAGTTCGCGCAGGTGCGCCGCGTGGCGTTGTGCGTGCACGAGGTGCTCGCCGCGCACGGGCTCGTCGGCTATCCGAAGACCTCCGGCTCGCGCGGCATCCACGTGTTCGTGCGGATCGTCCCCGAACACGGCTTCACCGAAGTGCGCCGCGCCGCGCTCGCGCTGGCGCGCGAGGTCGAGCGGCGGATTCCCGGCCAGGCCACCTCCAAGTGGTGGAAGGAGGAGCGCGAAGGGGTGTTCATCGACTACAACCAGAACGCCCGCGACCGCACCGTCGCATCGGCGTACTCGGTGCGCGCCGTCGCCGACGCGCGCATCTCCTGTCCACTTCGCTGGGATGAGGTGGCCGACGTCGAGCCGGCCGATCTGCGCATCGACACGGTCCCTACTCGGCTGCGCGAACGCGGCGACCCGAGCGCTGAGATCGACGACACGCCCGGCTCGCTGGAGTCGCTGCTGGAGCTGGCCGCGCGCGACGAGCGCGAGGGGCTCGGCGACGCCCCCTGGCCGCCGCACTTCCGCAAGCAGAAGGGCGAGCCGAGCCGCGTGCAGCCGAGCCGGGCCAAATCGCGATGAGCGGTGCGAGTGAGACCGCCAGCCGGGCGTCCGTTCGCGGACGGCACGCTGGCCGCAGGCGCCGAGCGAGGACGGCCGAGCTGTGACGCTCGCGCTCTCGCCGCCGCTCGCGCCCGAGCTGGCGCTGTCGCGCAAGGCTCTGCCCGAAGGCGAAGACTACGTCTACGAGGTCAAGCTCGACGGCTTTCGCTGCATCGCCTTCGTCGACGGCGAGGACGTATTCCTGCAGTCGCGCAATGGACGGCCGCTGCACCGCTACTTCCCGGAGCTTCTATTCCCGCCTGGGCGCTACGTGCTCGACGGAGAGATCGTCGTCCGCGACGCCGCCGGCCGCGAGGACTTCGACGCGATCGGGCAGCGGATCCATCCCGCCGCCTCGCGGATCGAGCTGCTCGCGCGCGAGACGCCGGCTGTATACGTGGCCTTCGACCTGCTCGCCCTGGAGGACGACGCGTGGTTGCAGCGCCCGTTCTCCGAGCGCCGCGCCGGCCTGGAGCGCCTCCTGCAGGATGGCCGCTTCGCTACCGCGCCGGTCGAGCTGATGCGCTCGGTCTCCTCGGTGCAGGAGGCGTCTTCCTGGCTGCGCGGCGCCGAGGGCGCGATCGCCAAGGAGCGCTCGGCGCCCTACCTGCCCGGCGAGCGCCGGGGGATGGTCAAGGTCAAGCGGGTGCGCACGATCGACGCCGTCGTGGTGGGCTGGCGTCCCGGCAAGCACGAGGGGACGGTCGGGGCGCTGATCCTCGCGCTCTACGACGGCGAGGATCTGCGCGTCGTCGGCCACTGCTCGGGTCTGAGCGCCAAGGCCAAGCGCGAGCTGGTGCAGACGCTCGCGCCTTACCAGACGGGCGAGCGCGGCTCGGCCGACCCGTCGCGCTGGAGCGCGGATCGAGACCTGGAGTGGGTCGGGCTGCGCCCGGAGCTCGTGGTGGAGATCGACTTCGACCACGTCTCGGCTGGGCGCATCCGCCACGGTGCCAAGCTGCGTCGCTGGCGCGAGGACAAGCCGGCCCGTCAGTGCACCTATGATCAACTGAGCCGATGAGCGCCGCCACCGCGACAGTCGCCGAGGAGGAGTACCTGCAGATCCTGTTCTGGTTGCAGGAGGCGGCGCTGCCGATGACCGCCGCCAACGTCGCTCGCGCGATGCAGGTCTCCGCGCCGACCGTGCACGAGATGGTCGGCCGCCTGGAAGCCGACGGCTACGTAACGCGCGGGCCCGACCGGGCGATCTCCTTCACCGAGTCGGGCGTCGGGCACGCCGAGGGGGTCGTCCGCCGCCACCGCCTGATCGAGCGCTTCCTCACCGACGTGCTCGGCATTCCCTGGGACGAGGTGCACGAGGAGGCAGAGCGCCTCGAGCACGCGATGTCGCCGGTCCTCGAGGAGCGGATGCTCGCGGCGATCGGCGACGCCAAGACCTGCCCACACGGCCACCCGATCGCCGCCGGCGAGCGGCTGGCGGGCGTCCCGCTCGCCGACGTGCAGGTGGGGGCGCAGGTGCGCGTGCTGCGCTTCGAGAACGAGGCCGAGGATCTGCTGCGCTACCTCAAGGAGTCGGGCATCGAGCCGGGCATGGACGGAACCCTGGTCGCGCACGACGACCAGGAGGTGGTGCTCGCATCCTCAGACGGCGAGCGCTGCGTACTCACCCCGAGCGTCGCCGAGACCGTCTCGGTCCGTGCCGACCCCTCGCCGCCGCCGCGCACGGCGCTGCCCGAGCAACTGGTGCTGGGGCAGCGTTACGGACGCTAGAGCGAGCGCAGCGCCTCGGCCAGCCGGCTCACGCCCTCGTCGATCTCCTGCGGCGTCACGCCCGAGTAGGCCAGGCGCAAAGTGCTCTCGCCGCCGTCGATCACGAAGTCCGTTCCCTTCACGAACGCGACGCCCAGCTCGCCGGCCAGCTCGAACAGACGCGCGACGTCGGTACCCTCGGGCAGCGTCACCCACATGAAGTAGCCGCCCTCGGGCTCGACGAACTGCGCCTCGGGGATCTCGCGGCGCAGCGCCTCGGCGAGCGTCTTGGCGCGCTTGGCGAGCGCGGTGCGCACGTTCTCGATCGAGCGCTCGATCGCGCCGGAGGCGCAGAACTCGTAGACGATCGATTGCGAGACCATGCTCGGGGAGATGTAGGTGTTGGTCGCAAGCTTGGCGATCTGGCCGATCAGCTCGGTGGGCCCGACCAGGTAGCCGACGCGGATGCCGGGGCAGACGGTCTTTGAGAACGACGAGGCGTACACCACCCGCTCGGGGTCCAGCTCGAGCATCCGCGGCAGCTTCTGGCCGCTGAAGCGCAGGTCGACGTACGGGTCGTCCTCGAAGATCAGGAAACCGTGCTCGGCGGCCAGCGCGACGAGCGCCTCGCGCTTTGCCCGCGAGAGCGTGTAGCCGGCCGGGTTCTGGAAGTTGGGGATGATGTGCGCGAGCTTCGGCCGCGCCCCGCCGCCCAGCAGCCGGTCGAGCGCGTCGGTGTCGAGGCCGTCGAGTTGCAGCTCGATCGCGTGCAGCCGGGCGCCGCGCTGGCGCAGCGAGAGCAGCGTCCGGTCGTAGGTGGGGCGCTCGACGATGACCTCGTCGCCGGCTTTCACGACCTGCTCGAACAGAAAGGCGTCGGCCTGCATCGAGCCGTTGGTGACGAGCACCCGCTCGGGCTCGACGCCGTGGCGAGCGGCGATCCAGCTACGCAGACGCGGATAGCCGATTGAGGTGCCGTAGGCGGTCGTGCCGGCGGGGTCGCTCTGAAACGCGCGCACGGCGGCGTCCTCGAGCCCGTCGACGTCGACGATGTCGAGCGACGGGGCGCCGCGGGCGAAGGAGATCGTGGCGCTCACCGACGCGGTCCCAGCGACAGCAGCCGGCTGTACTCGTCGATCAGCTCCTGCAGCGTCCGCTGCATCCGCTCGCGGAAGCGCACCAGCTCGACCAGCTCGATGCTGTGCTGCTCGTCGCGCGTTGCCGGGATTTCGCCGAAGGCGGTCTCCTGGGCCTCCATGCTGTACCGGCTCACCGGGCCCGGCGGCGGCTCGAGCGCCTCGTCGACCAGCCGCCCGAGCGAACGCTGCTCGGGCGCTGCCGGCGGCTGTTGCTCGCCGGGCGGCATCGGCGGGTTGGCCGCCGCGTAGGGATGCGATGGGGCCGGCGCCCGAGTTGGCGCAGGCGGGGACGTTGGTGGCTGCGCGGGCGTTGGCAGCGGCTCGTGCGTCGGCGAAGCGAAGGTGTGCGTTGGCCCTGGCGCGGCGGGCTCGGCCCCCTCGACGCTCTGCCGGCCCAGCGAGACGAGCTCGGTTTCGAGCTCGCGCAGCTTCTGCTCGAGTTGGGCGAGTGTCCGTGCCACCTCTTGGTCCACGCGCCTAGCCTAGCCGCGATCGCCCTTCGAGGGTGGCGAGCCAGCCGCGAGTTGGCGAGCCGGGCCCGTCGTCCTCCATACAGACGCTCAGCTGCGCTCGGCCCCGGTGGCAGCACCGAGGATCTCGACCGCGATCTGGGCGACTTCGGTGGGGGTGCGCCCGACGCGCACGCCCTTTGCTTCGAGCGCGTCGGCCTTGGCGGCCGCGGTCCCCGCCGAGCCGGAGACGATCGCGCCGGCGTGGCCCATCTGCTTGCCTGCCGGCGCGGTGAAGCCCGCGATGTAAGCAACGACCGGCTTTGAGACGTGCTCGGAGATGTACTGCGCGGCCTCCTCCTCGGCCGAGCCGCCGATCTCGCCCGAGAGGACGATCAGCTCGGTCTGCGGGTCGGCCTGGAACAGCTCGATGATGTCCACGAACGAGGACCCCGGCACCGGGTCGCCGCCGATGCCGACGATCGAGCTGCAGCCGAAGCCCGCCTGGGCGATCTCGTTGCCGATCTGGTAAGTGAGCGTCCCCGAGCGCGAGACGACGCCGACATTGCCCTCGCTGAAGAACGAGGCGGGGATGATGCCGACGTTGGCCTTGCCGGGCGAGAGGATCCCTGGGCAGTTGGGGCCCACCAGCCGGGTGTCCGGGTGGTCTCGCTTCAGCGTGTTGTAGACGCGCAGCTCGTCGTGGGCGGGGATCCCCTCGGTGATCGCGATCACAAGCTCGACGCCCGCGGCGGCGGCTTCGAGGATCGAGTCGGCGGCAAAGCGCGGCGGCACGAAGATCATCGCCGTGTTCGGCTGCGCCTGCGCGGCGGCGTCGGCCCAGGAGTCGAAAACAGGGATGCCCTCGACGTCCTGGCCCCCCTTGCCCGGGGTGACGCCGCCGACCACGTTGGTGCCGTAGCGGCGGTTGTTCAGCGTGTGGAAGGAGCCCTCTTTGCCGGTCATGCCGGCGACGCACAGGCGCGTGACCTCGTCGATCAGGACGCTCACGCCGCCGCCTCCACGCTCTTGCCGGCGGCCAGCGCTACGACCTTCTCAGCCGCCTCGTTCATCGTCTTCGCGGGGTGCACGTTGGGCAGCTGCGCCTCTTGCAGCAGCTCGCGCCCCTGCACATCGTTGGTGCCGTCGAGGCGCACGACGAACGGAACGCTCGGTTTGATGTCTTCGAACGCCGCGATCAAACCCCTGGCGACCTCGTCGCAGCGGGTGATTCCGCCGAAGATGTTGAACAGGACGGCTTTGACTTTGTCGTTGGCGAGGATCAGCTCGACGGCCTGCTTGACCTTGGCGGCGTCCGAGCCGCCGCCGGCGTCGAGGAAGTTGGCGGGGCTGCCGCCGGCCTGCGCGACCACGTCGAGCGTGCTCATCACCAGGCCAGCGCCATTGCCGAGGATGCCGACATCGCCGTCGAGCGCGACGTACTGCACTCCCTGCTCTTTGGCGCGGCGCTCGATCGGGTCTTCGTTCTCGGAGTCCGAGAGGCCCTGGTTGTCGGGATGGCGGTAGAGCGCGTTGCCGTCGAGCGAGACCTTGGCGTCGAGCGCCTTGACCTGGCGCTCCGGCGTGACGATCAGCGGGTTGATCTCCGCGAGCGTCGCGTCCTCGGCCAGCCACACCTCGTACAGCGCCACCAGCGCGTCGGCGACCCCCTCGACGACGTCCGCGTCGGCGCCGCCCCGCCGGGCGATCTCGACCGCCTCCTCGCGAGAGAGGCCCTTCAGCGCGTCGACGTGGTGGCGGACGAGCTTCTCAGGGCTCTCCTCGGCCACCTGCTCGATCTCCACGCCGCCCTCGACGCTGAACATCACCATCGGCTGCTTGGCGGAGCGGTCGAGCAGCACCGAGGCGTAGTACTCGGTCGCGATGTCGCTCGCGTGCTCGATCCACAGCGTGCGCACCGTGTGCCCGCGGATGTCCATGCCGAGGATGCTCTGCGCGTGCTCGCGCGCCTGTTCCTCGTCGGCGGCGAGCTTGACGCCGCCCGCCTTGCCGCGGCCGCCGATCAGCACCTGCGCCTTGACGACGACGGGATAGCCGACCTCGTTCGCCGCCGCGACCGCGTCCTGCACGGTGGTGACGGCCCGACCAGCCGAGACCTCCAGGCCGTGGCGGGCGAACAGCTGCTTGCCTTGGTACTCGAGCAGGTCCATGCCGGCGCGAGACTCTAGCCGAAAGCGCGCGCGCTCCGCGCCGTGCGCGCGACCGGCGAGCCATGCGCCGTGGCCTACGCGCCGCCGAGTTGGGCCGGTCGGCCGCAGGCAGGGCTGGGCTGCTGACTGGTCGCAGCGCGCAACGCGCGGCGATCGAGGCATAATGGCCGCCGTGCCGCTTCCGAAGACCATCTCATTCGTCACCTTCGACGTGTACGGGACCCTGATCGACTGGGAGACGGGCATCTACGAGGCGTTCGCCGCCGAGGCCGAGCGCGACGGCTTCGAGATCGACCGGGGCGTCCTGATCCCGATGTTCCACGAGATCTCCCAGGAAATCGAGGCGGGCTCCTACGAGCTGTACGCCGAGGTCCTGCGCCGCACCGCGATGGAGATCGCAAGCCGCCTGGAGTGGAAACTCGAACCCTCGCGCTCGGGCTTCCTCCCCGACTCGGTGCAGCGCTGGAAGCCGTTCAAGGAGACGCCGACGCAGCTTGCCAAGCTCGCCAAGAAGCAAAGACTCGGGCTGATCTCCAACATCGACGACAAGTTGCTCGGCCAGACCCGCCGGCACATTCCGATCGATTTCGACCTGGTCGTCACAGCACAGCAGGTGCGCTCCTACAAGCCCGACCCGGCTCACTTCGTCGAGTGCGCTCGGCGCCTCGGGTCGAAGAAGGGGTGGGTGCACGTGGCGGCCTCGCACCATTCCGACGTCGCGCCGTGCGTCAAGCAGCGGGTCCCGGTGATCTGGGTCAACCGCGGCAAGCAGACGCTCGACTCCTCCCAGCGCAAGCCGACCGCGGAAGTGCCGAACCTGCGCGAGGCGGCCAAGCTGCTCGAGGTCTGAGCGGGGCGTGCGGGTCGTCTCGCTGCACGCGGACGTCCTGATCGCAACCAGCGCCATCTGGCAGACCAACTGCGCGATCGTGCGCTCCGGCGAGGAGGCGTTCGCGATCGACTCGCCGGTCCTGCCCGAGGAGATCGACGCATTGCCGGCCGTGCTCAACCAGGCTGGCTTTCCCGCGCCGGTGGGACTGCTGGCCACGCACGCCGACTGGGACCACCTGCTCGGCCGCCTGGCGTTCCCAGAGGCGGCGCTCGGCTGCGCCCGCTCCACCGCCGAGCGCTTGCGCGCCACCCCGGGCGAGGCCCAGCGCGAGCTACGCGCCTTCGACGAGCGCCACTACCTGGGCCGCCCGACGCCGCTGTCGCTGGGCTCGGTGCAGGCGCTGGAGGTGCCGGGGAGGTGCGAGCTCGGCGCGCACGAGCTGGCGCTGCACCCGACCGAGGGTCACACGGGCGACGGGATGGCGATTTGGTCAGCGTGGTCGGGGGTGCTGGTGCTCGGCGACTACCTGTCGGCGGTCGAGATCCCGGTGCTCGGCGAGGGGGGCTCGCCCGAGCTGTACGCCGCGACGCTCGAACGTCTGCGCGCGCCGCTGGCGCAGGCCCAGTTCGTCGTCCCCGGCCACGGACCGGTGCTCGGCTCAGAGCGCGCGCTCGAGCTGCTGGCGGAGGATCTCACCTACCTGCGGGACCTGGGCGCGCACGGCGCGGATACCAGGCTGCCCGAGGGCAGATCCGGCCGGGCCCAGCGTTCGATTCACGCCGCCAATCTCGCGAGCGTGGCCGCCGGGTGACACCGCGATGGCTTGCGAGCGTGGCCGCCGGGTGACACGCACAGACCGCGTGGGACGTCAAATTGCGTGCAGACTACCATAGTAGCTACATATCATAGCTACTATAGTAACACTGTCAAAAAATACATATACCCCCCGCCCCCCTCCGCACACGCGGGAGCGGCGGTGCCGCGCGCGATCGCGCGATCGATTCAGGCGGCAACCGCCTGATCACGTTGTCGCACGTACCACTCGACTGTCATCTCGGCGACGACGTTGCCCTCGGCGTCGGTCATCCGCACCCCGACCGGGAAGCGGATGCGGCCCTCATCGCGTAGCTTGGCCTTCAGCGCCTGCGCGTCCTCGTCGAAGCTCGCGGTTGCCGTTATCTCGCCCCGGGCGAGCTTCTTGTAGGAGATGCTCGCGCCCTCGGCCAGCGGCGTGATCTCGCCCATGACGTCCAGGAAGGCGCCGACGAAGGCAGCCCCGGACGCGGCCTCGCCGGCGGCGAACAGGGCGCCCGCGTGCTGGGAGCCGACGTGGTTTTGCAGCTTGCCGTCGTCGGGCAGCCGCACCGTCCCGCTGTCGGGCGTCACCGAGGTCGTCTCCAAGCCCAGGTGGACGTTGAAGGGGATCGCCTGGCTGAGACCCGCCGCCACAGCTGTGTAGTCGACTGTCGCCATCGTGAATCCTCTCGTCAGATCGGCAGGCGACCCGTCAGGGTCGCCCCCATCCCTACTCCGAAGCCTCGCTCGTGATCGTCGCGATCGGCGCCCCGGCCGCGATCGGCGCGCCCTCCCGGATCGGCAGCTCGGCGATCGTGCCCGGCTTGTGCGCGGTGATCTCGTTCTCCATCTTCATCGCCTCGATGATGCACAGCAGCTGGCCCTCGGCGACCGTGTCGCCCTGTTTGACCAGCACCTTCCACATGTTTCCCTGCAAGGGAGACTCCAGCGTGTCCGGGCCGCCGCCACCGCCCTTGCCACCCGAGCGCGTCGAGCGCTTGGGTGGCCTCGCGGCGGCCGGGGTGCCGTTCAGCGCCGGACCGGCTCCTGCGGCGGAGCTCGCCGCCGACCCGATCACGCGCACGTCGAAGCGCTGCCCGGAGACCTCGACGGTGTAGGTCTGCTCGACCTTCGGCGCGTCCTCCTCGGCCTCGGCCTCGTCCTTGGGTGCCGGCTTCTCGAAGGCGAGCGTCTTCAGCCACGCCCCGTCCTCGAGCAGGTCGCGGCAAGTCTCGCCTTTGGCCCACTGCTCGGTCGCAAGCAGCGCCTTGTGGAAGGGGATCAGCGTCCTCAGGCCCTCGATCTCGTATTCGGCAAGCGCGCGCAGCATCCGCCGCGTCGCCTGGGCGCGGTCGACGTCCCAGACGATCAGCTTGGAGACCATCGGGTCGTACATCGGCGAGACCTCGCCACCGGCGCCGACGCCGGAGTCCACGCGCACGCCGGGTCCTTTGGGCTCGGCGTAGGCGCCGATCTTCCCCGGCGCGGGCGCGAAGTTCTTGGAGGCGTCCTCGGCGTTGATCCGGCACTCGATCGCGTGACCGCGCAGCTGCACGTCCTCCTGGGCGATCGCCAGCGGCTCGCCGGCAGCCGCGCGGATCCCTTCCTTGACGATGTCGACGCCCGTGGTCATCTCGGTCACGCAGTGCTCGACCTGCACGCGCGTGTTCATCTCCAGGAAGAAGTATTCGGACCCACCCGCCCCGCCGTCCTCGCGCGCGGCGAGCAGGCCCTCGATCGTGCCAGCGCCGACATAGTCCACGGCCCGGGCGGCCTCGACGCCGATCTGGCCGATCCGCTCGCGCAACGCCTCGTCGACGACCCACTCCGGGGCGGGGGACTCCTCGATCACCTTCTGATGGCGGCGCTGGATCGAGCAGTCGCGCTCGCCTAGATGAATCACGTTGCCGTGGCGGTCGGCGAGCACCTGCACCTCGACGTGGCGCGGGTCGGGCAGATAGCGCTCCAAGTAGACGGTCGGGTCGGAGAAGAACTTCTCGCCTTCGCGGCTGGATCCCTCGAAAGCCCCCTCGAGCTCCTCGGGCGAGAGCGCGACGCGAAAGCCCTTGCCGCCACCGCCCCCCGCAGCCTTGACCGCGACGGGGAAGCCGATCTCCTGCTCGGCGATCTTCATCGCCTCGTGCACGGTCGCGACCGGGGCGGTCGTGCCCGGCACGATCGGCACGCCCGCGGCCTGCATCAGCTCGCGCGCGCGGGTCTTCGATCCCATCGCCTCGATCGCGCTCGCCGGGGGGCCGATGAAGACGATGTCGGCCTCTTCGCAGGCCTGCGCAAACGGCGCGTTCTCGGCCAGGAAGCCGTAGCCGGGGTGGATCGCCTCGGCGCCCGAGCGCTTGGCGGCGTCGAGGATCTTCTCCACGTTCAGGTAGTTCTCGGCGGCCGGGCGGGCGGGTCCGTTATCGAGGTTGTAGGCCTCGTCGGCGCGCGCGACGTGCAGGGCGTGGCGGTCGAGCTCGGAGTAGACCGCGACCGACGCGATCCCCAGCTCCTCCAGGGCGCGGGCGATGCGCACGGCGATCTCACCGCGGTTGGCTATCAGCACCTTGGTGAACATGAGGGCGGGGAGCTTATTACAAGCCGCGTCATTGCCCGCGCAGCGCGAGCGCCGATCAATCGACCGGCCCTGGCCGATGAATCGGCGGGCTGCCGTTCGTCTAAAGGCAGAGAGAGTGGGGCCTTGCTGCTATCTCAGAGGATCGTTGCGGCCCTTCGTCCGATCGCACGAAGCTACAAAGGAGACCTGATGTCCGAGACCGGCAACCAGCACACATCCGATCGACTCGCACCGATCCCCGGCGGGACGATCGCCCGTCTCGCGCGCTGGGTGCTCGCGCACAGGCGCATCGTGATCGCGGTCTGGATCGTCGCCTTCCTGGTCGGCGGCGTGGGAGCTGGCAGCGTCTCCAAACGCCTCACCTTCAACTTCGCGCTGCCCGGCCAACCCGGCTACGAGACGGCTCAGCGGATCGCTCACAGCTATGGCAACGGCGGCGAAAGCCCGTCGTCGCTGCTCGTCGTGACGGCGCCGGCGGGACGCACGATCGCCTCCGAGCAGCAGCAGGTGGCCGCAGCGTTCCAACACGCGCGCAGCTCCGTCGCGCGCGTGCGGATCGTCGACTACGGCGCCACTCACGACCCGCACTTCCTGACCGGCGACGGGCGCACGACCTACGCGATCGTGTTCACGCCGGTGGAGAAGACGTTCGGCGCCCCGAAGGTGCCGCAGCAGGTGCAGCGAGCTGTCGCGGGCGCGCTGCCCGCCGGCACGCAGGTGCAGCTCACCGGGCTCTCCCAGCTCGCCAACGGCGGCTCGGAAAAAGGCCCGGGTGTGTTCGTCGAGACGCTGATCGGCGGCGCCGGCGCGCTCGTGGTGCTGGCGTTCGTGTTCGCCTCGCTGCTCGCGCTCGTGCCGCTGCTGATCGCGGCCGTCTCGATCCTGACGACGCTGCTGGTCGTGCTCGCGCTCACCTATGTGGCCGAAGTCTCCTTCGTCGTGCAGTTCCTGGTCTCGCTGGTCGGACTCGGCGTCGCGATCGACTATTCGCTCTTGATCGTCACCCGCTGGCGCGAGGAGCGCGACCAGGGCCGCGAGAACTCGGAGGCTGTCGTGGCGGCGATGGCGACCGCCGGGCGCGCCGTGCTGCTGTCCGGGCTGACAGTCGCGATCGGGCTGCTGGCGCTGATCGTGCTGCCGGTGCCGGGGTTGCGCAGCGTCGGCTACGGCGGGATGCTGATACCGCTAATCTCAACGACCGTCGCGCTCACGCTGCTGCCGGCGATGCTCGGCGGGATCGGACCGCGCGTGGATTGGCCGAAGCTGCGCCACGAGGCGCAGGCGAGCCGCGGGTGGACAGCCTGGACGCGCGGCGTCGTGCGCCGGCGTGGGTTTGCAGCCGGCGTCGCCGTGGTCGCGCTCGGACTCTTGATCGTGCCGCTGTTCTCGCTGACGACCGGCCAGACGAGCGCGAGTGCGCTGGCCAAGAACGGCAGCGCGCGCGAAGCGTACGACCGGCTGATCGCCGGCGGCGTCTCGAGCGGCGTGCTGACGCCGATGGAAGTGCTCGCCCACGCCGGTCAGGCGCAGGCCGTGCGCAGGCGCCTGGCGGGAGTCGCCGGGGTGCTCGACGTCGCCGTTTCGAGCGCGGCCGACTCCACCCGCGACGGGACCACGGTCCTGCTCGCGATCCCGGCGACCCAGACGGACAACTCGAAGACGCTGCAGCCGGTGCGCAACGCGCGCACGGCCTTGAAAGGGCAGCCCGGGGCGATCGGGCTGGCCGGCGAGGGGGCGATCGAGCTCGACTACCAGCACGCGGTGTTCGGCACCTTCCCGCTGATGTTCGCGATCGTCGCGCTGCTGACGATCGCACTGCTCACCCGGGCCTTCCGCTCGGTCGTGCTGGCGGTCAAGGCGGTGCTGCTGAACC
>Ga0307477_10002476_pt1 | contig 14311 bp, 10 predicted proteins | sample atmos_gasesECM2C_FD_203316 | JGI IMG/M metagenome (GOLD analysis project Ga0307477, IMG submission 203316) | Hardwood forest soil microbial communities from Morgan-Monroe State Forest, Indiana, United States - atmos_gasesECM2C_515 | ecosystem: Environmental > Terrestrial > Soil > Temperate...
GGATTGGTAGAAGTGATTTACGAGCGGCGCGTGGCGGAGCTGGGGAAAACGGCGCTGAGCTGACAGGCGACGGGAATCAGCGTATCGACCTGAAGAATGACGTTCTCAGCTCCGTCTTCCCCGCCACCCGGCCGTCACAATAAAGCTGTAATCATGAACGCGGCACGCCGCGCAGGCCGTTGCCGGAATCACACGGGCAAGTCCGAGTCCCTATCAGCGTCGTGCTTGTCACTGTCGCATATCCTCCTGCCCTGGGCGCCAGCCGCGGCCGCGCAGGACCTTGCCTGCGGTCGCGCCGGTAAGCTTGCCGTGGTCGTATTCGACTTGCCCATTGACGATCGTGAAGTCGATGCCTTCCGACAACTGATCCGGTTTGACAAAGGTGGCGTGGTCGATGATCGTTGCCGGATCAAAGATGGTAATGTCCGCGAAGTAGCCGGGCTTCAAGAGGCCGCGGCCTTCGAGGTGCTCGCGCTGCGCAGGAAGAGAGGTGATCTTGCGAAGGGCCGCTTCGAGGGGCATAAGGTGCCCGTCGCGAACGTAGTGTCCCAAAAAACGCGGCATGGAGCCGAAAGTGCGGGGATGCGCGTGCGCTTCGTACGTGGGTCCGTCGAGTGACATTTCATTGGCGTCCAAGCCGATGCTCGTCCAAGGCTGGCTGAGGCCTGTGCGCAAATCCTCTTCGCTGGCCATGAAATAAATCGCGCCGGTTTGCGCTGAATCGGCAAGAACAAAGTCCATCAACGTATCTTCAGGCGTTTTCTTCCAGGCTTTGGCGACATCTTCGACCGTCTTTCCTTCGAATTGCTTCAGTTCCGGTTTTTCGACCGAAGAAATGAGAACGCCCGCACCGCCGCCACAATCGTAGAAGAGGTTTTCCCAAGTCGGATGATCAGTGGTGAGTTCCTGTTTGATGCGCGCGCGGACGGTTGGATCCTTTAAGCGTTCCAGCAGCTTCTGGATGCCGCCATCCGCGACCCAAGGCGGAAGGGCCGAGGCCAGCGCGGTGGCGCCCGCCGGGTAAGGGTACATATCGGCGGCAATATTGAGACCCGAATCGCGAGCATTCTGAATCGCGGCAGCGACATTCTTCATGCTGCCCCAGCGCGACTTGCCACTCACTTTCAGGTGAAAGATCTCCACCGGGAGATGCGCTTCTTGGCCGATGCGAATCGCTTCGGCCAGCGCGGGCATTTCCGAGGCGCCTTCGCTGCGCATGTGCGTTGCGTAAAGTCCGCCGTATTGGGAGGCGACTTCCGCGAGCGCGATCAGCTCGTCAGTTTTTGCGTAGATATTGGGCGGATAAATCAGCGCGCTGGAAACGCCAAGGGCGCCGTCTTTCATAGCTTGTGCAACCAGCGCTTTCATTTGCTCGAGTTCGGCAGGCGTGGGGGCCCGGTCGTCGTCGCCAATGACCGCTTCGCGAACCTGGGCCGAGCCGACGTAAGTCCCAATGTTGAGAGGAGTGCCCTGTTTTTCGAGCCGCTTGAAGTAACCGTCCAGTGTGGTCCAGTCGATGGTGAGCTTGTAGTGGTCTAGGAAGGGCTTCATCGGCGCAATGGTTTTTTCATTTTGCGGCGCGATGGAGCCGCCTTCGCCCGTGATTTCTGTGGTAATTCCCTGTGATAGTTTGCTGAGCGAGCGATTGTCCAGCAGGAGAGAAACTTCGGACTGTCCGAGCATGTCAATAAATCCCGGAGCGACGATGCGGCCCTGCGCATCGACTTCGCGTTTGCCGTGAGCTTCGCGCAAATCCCCGACTGCCGCGATGCGGTCGCCGCTCACTGCGACATCGCCCGCGAACCAGGGGTTGCCTGTGCCGTCGATGATGTGGCCGTTGCGAATGAGCAGATCGTAGTTTTCGCCGGCGCTGGCCGCACCCGAGCTGCTGAGGTCGGAGTCGTACGCCGCGGCGGCAATCTCGCCGAGAGCCTCGCCCGCCACGGTCTGCGCCGCTTCCATGTCCGGCGGAAGCGTCACGTGATTCAGATAGACCGCGAAGGCCAGCTTTTTGTTGTCCTTGGTCATCACATAGCCCACCAGACCCTTGCCATTCAGCATCAATTTGCCGTTGAGCCTGTCCTCCGAGCCAAACGTGCCCGTTTTTGCAAACACATGACCCGCGGCGGGCGAATTCACCTGAATTTTTGCAAGCGTGCCATCTTTGCCGAGCACGGGGAGCCCTCTCAGGAAGGTTTCGTAATCCGGCCGCGTCGTCCAATACGCGAGGTAATGCACCATAAAGTCCGGACTAAAGAGATCGGCCCAGTCGCCGCCGGCGCCATCGCCCTGACCGGTTCCGGAGAGGTCGAGCTTCGCCGACTCGAGGAATTCATGCTCGACATGGAACCCGGCATCGAGGGGATTCTTCGTGTCCTTCCCGACCAGAGCGCCGAGAAGATACGGCCCCATTCCCGCATGCAGATTTTGGCTGACCTTCAGTGTGACTTTGATTTCTTCCGAGAGCGGAGGAGAAACGTGCTCCGCGACCTGATACTGTGAGCTGTAGAAGCGGGTAAACGGGGCAAGGTCGGTAGGTGCGGGACCAGAGGAGGACTTAAGCTCGACGCCTGCGGCCACCAGCGCTTCGCGGAAAACGGTTTCGGCAAACCTGGTCGGCGAAGGCAGTGCGATTGTCGCGGGCTGCGGCGCAGAACCTACGGGAAGGCTTCCCTCAAGCGTTACCGTGACAGAGCCGTCCGCGTTGGTCACGAAATCCGGCGAGTCGAACGAAGGCTTGGTTCCGGCCGGGGAGGTGGCCAGGTGATTCACAAATTTGACGTAAGAAGTCTCGGGCGAGGCTGCGAGCATAAGTGGATCGCCTTCCTTTTTGCCGGGTGTTGCCAGGAGGTCGATCACGTTGTCGTTGATCATGATGGAGGACATAACCACATTCGTGCCGCCTTCGCGAGGCCCATCGGGGAAAAGGCTCGTGTCAATCAGCACACGGCCCTCAATTTTGTGGATCCCATTGGCGGCGACGTCCTTGGCCAGCTGCTTGATCACCGCTAGCGGGTCCCCGGGCAGCGCCGGACCTCCATAGGAGTGATCTTCATCCGCAAAAGCGAGCGTACCGTCCGGCTGAATGCGGTTCGAAAGATTGGGATCGCCGCTGGCAACCAGAATCAAGTCGCCTTTCAGCGTGCCGCGTTTGTCGACGGAACCGGTGCGGTAGACGCGCGTATGAAATCGATAGCCCGGCCCCAGTTTTGCGAGCACCGTGCCCTCGGTCAGCGTTTTTGTGGTGGAAGCGGGCACGAAAAGCTTGGCGGCGTTAAGTGCGTAGACGACTTTCCCGGTGTCGAGGGAATAGAACTCGATGCCAAAGTTAGCGTGAGCAAATTCTGGCCGGCCGATGACTTTCTGGATGCGTTGCGTGAGCGAAATTTCCGTTTGAGCGCGAACTGGGCCGGCTTCGAAGCCGAACAAGAGCAGTGGAAGCACGGCGAAAATGCTGAGCGTAACGCGTGTCTTGTCTTTCAAAGAGTCTCCTCCTCGAACCGATCCGGCCGCCGCTAGTGTGCTCGGCTGGCGTCCGGATCGAAACCCAGGTTTTCGAAAGGAACATTCAGGATCGGATATGCCTTCCAATCCCGGTAATCGAAGTGCCACCACTCGGCCTGGTATACCGTAAAGCCTTCGGATTCCATCGCTCGGCGAAGCAAGTCGCGGTGCCAGCGCTCGAGTGAAGTACCGCCGGGATAGTCGGGGTAGGACCGCGGCGACATTTCATCGTAGGTGCCGGGCATTTCCACGGGCCTCCCGCTGGCCAGATCGTAAAGCGTGAGATCGACGGCACATCCGCGATTGTGACGGGAGCCTTGCGCGGGGTCGGCCACGAAAATCTTCCCTTCGGGCGGCGTGGCGTCCCAAAAGATTTTCGTCACATACCAAGGCCGGTACGCGTCGTGAATGAGCAGGCCGTACCCGAGCGGTTTGAGCTTTTCTTGCACGCGCCGAATCGCTTGCGCAGCCGGGCGCTCGAGAAACGCGCGCGCCTGCGAATAGACAGGCGCCCCAAGAAAATCGTTCGACGTCGCGTAACGTATGTCGAGGCGAATGCCCGGTTCGCGCGGCCCCAACTCTAGGAGATCGGGCTTGCTAAAGCTGCCGGTTTCCTCGGGGGGGCTAGCCAGCAAAGCAGTCTTTCTTAATTCCTCGATCGGACGAACCGGGTGTATCCGGAAGACCTCATCGCCTTCGCCGATGTAGTCGCGACGCGGCCATTGAACGTCGCCAATCTGCAAAGTCACGACACCATTCAAGTCACGGCGCAAGGGCGAATTGGCGGTTTGCGGATTGATCGGGGAAGCCGCGGAATATCCCTTCTTCCCGTTTGATTCGAGTTTTGCTTCGCCCTTTCCCGCGCAAGTCAGAAGCAACTCGCCGCCGCGCTCGAAGACCGAACATAAAATGGCATCGCCTGTGCCGCCGTAATCCCCGATCCAGTTTTTCCATTCCCGAGGAGCATCGGCAGGCTTGGGCCCGGGAAGGATCGAAACCGACGATTGCGCGAACGCGGAGCCTGCGAACAGGGCAAGGAGCGTCAGCGGCAATCCGGAAATCCTTCGAAGCGACGGCTGCAGTTCTGCCCTCAATCTGCTTCCCCTTCACCCGGGCACAAGTCAACCGCGTGCGGGTGTTCTTTCGCCGCAGAAAAACAAGTGAAAGATCTCCTGCGAACGCCTCACGGATTGTACCAACGGAATCCCTTACGCTGTTCCTCGGCAATTTCTTTCACAATGGCCAGCGTCTGTGAGCGGTGATATTGTCCCACAGCAGCGAGCAGGGAATTGAGCAGCGCGATGGGCGCCACATAGGACGCTCCAAAAGAAGTCGTTTCGACCGAAGCCAGAAAAACTTCGTTGCACTCGCGAGCTAGCGGAGAAAGATAGGTGTCCGCGATGCCCACGCAATACGCGCCATTGGCGCGCGCGTGTTGGGCGCCCTCAACGGTCTGTCGCAGCCCGCGGCGAAAGCTAATGGCCACCACCAGGTCCTGGCGATTTACCGATCGCACCAGGTGCAGAATCCTGCCGGCCGACGTCGCCGCGAAAATCGGGAGCCCCAGCAGGCTAATCTGATACTCCAGGTAGCCGGCGAGGTGCGTCGCCAGATCGGCGGCAAGGATGACGATGCGGCGGGCTTCATGGAAACGTTCTGCGAGCGCCACCAGGCGCTGGGCATCCAGGCTATTCTTGAGCCCCTGCAGATTTTTTAAATCCTGTTCGAGCGATTCGACGACATGCGCCGGCACGCTCGGATCGCGCCCTCCGGACTGCATGGTGTCCAGCGAAGTGGCGAACGCCAGAGAAAGTTCATGGAGATGGCGCTGAAATTCCCGGTAGCTGCCGAAGCCCAGCCCGCGCACGATTCGAACGATCGTCGCCGGATCGGTGTGCAGGCGCTTGGCCATCGCCCGCACGCTGAGCAGCACGTATTCACGCGGATGCTCGAGAATTGGACGGATAATTTCCTGGCGCTTGACGCTGAGATGCTCGATGCGCTCGCCAAGATGGATGGAAGTGGATGAGGACGGACCACCTTTGCGTTTCATCAGGCGAGAGGATTGCTTAAATCCCCCCGCGTGTCAACCGCTTGCTCGGGCTTGGCAAGGAAGACCTGGGCCCGCGGGAAGGCGCGTCTCGGGTCCTCGCGATGCCGCTACCCTCAATCCGGGACCAAGCCGCGACACTACTTTTTCGTGGCGGCGGCCTTCGTTTCCAGCCCCGGCGCGACGACCGGCTGGAGGAACGGCATCATGGCGCGGAGCTTGGGACCGAGTTGCTCGATGGGATGTTGCTGCTCGCTGCGGCGCTTGGCCAAAAAATTGGGGCAGCCCTTCTCATTCTCTTCGATCCACTTCTTGGCAAAGCTGCCGTCGCGAATTTCCGCAAGGATCTTCTTCATTTCCTCGCGCGTTTGCTTTGTCACGATGCGCGGCCCGGAAGCATAGTCGCCTTGCTCGGCGGTATCGCTGACGGAGTAACGCATGTAGCTAAGCCCGCCGCGGTAAATCAGGTCGACAATGAGCTTCAGCTCGTGCATGCACTCGAAGTACGCGACCTCCGGCTGGTATCCTGCTGCGACCAGCGTTTCAAAGCCCGCCTTGATCAATTCGCTTATGCCGCCGCACAGCACCGCCTGCTCGCCAAAAAGATCCGTCTCGGTTTCTTCCGTGAACGTTGTCTCCAGAACGCCCGCGCGGGTACAGCCGAGTCCTTTGGCATAAGAAAGCGCGAGCGCCTTGGCGCTGCCGCTCGAGTCCTGCTCCACCGCCAGCAACGCTGGCGTGCCCCCGCCTTCCGTAAAGACCTCGCGCACGCGGTGCCCGGGGGCCTTGGGTGCAATCATCGAGACGTCTACGGTCTTTGGCGGCTTGATGGCGCCAAACCGTATGTTGAAGCCGTGCGCGAACATGAGCGTCTTGCCCGGCTTCAGATTCGGCTCGATGGCCTCGCGATAGAGCTTCGGCTGCTTCGTGTCCGGCGCAAGCATCATGATGACTTCCGCCCAGGCCGCTGCTTCGGCGGGAGCATTGACCGTCAACCCTTCCTTTTCGGCGTTGGCGCGCGAGGCGCTGGTTTCCGGCAGGCCGACGCGGACGGAGACGCCGCTATCCCGCAGGTTCAGCGAATGCGCGTGGCCCTGCGAGCCGTAGCCGATGATGGCCACCTTCTTCCCTTGAATCAGCGTGAGATCCGCGGAGTCGTCGTAGTAGAGATTCGCCATGATGTCCTCTCGTTTTGTTGATCGTTGGCCGTCGTGCGGCCTGGTGTGTGCTGCACCTGCGCGGGATGTTTAGGGACGCCCGAGCGACGTCCGATTTCTGGAACTGGGACGTGCGAACGCGAGCCTTCTACTTCGCGTTCGAACCGGCCGGTTCGAACGTAGAACTCTCGGCGTCTGGCAAAGGTGGCTGGAGCAGATCGCTGCCGCGCGTCATGGCAATGCGGCCGGTGCGCGCCATCTCCAGCACGCCAAATGGACGAAGTACTTCAAGCAACCCGTCGATCTTGTCCACGGTCCCGGAAACCTCGATGATCAGCGATTCGGGAGCGACGTCCACGACACGCGCGCGAAAAACCTTGATCAATTCCATCAGATGAGGGCGGTTCTGCTGGTCGGCGGCAACCTTGATCAATGCGAGGTCGCGTTCGAGCACGGCGCGGCTGGAAATATTTTCCGCGAGCAGCACGTCCACCAGCTTTTCGAGGCTGGCTTCCAGGCGGTGCGCGCCGCGTTCATCGGTATGCGCCACGATGGTCATGCGCGCAATCTCCTCGTTTTCCGTTGGTCCGACGGTGAGCGAATCGATGTTGATGGCTAGGCGGCGCGCCAGCGAAGAGACGCGATTCAACACGCCCGGCTTGTTTTCGACGTAGGCAACAAGTGTTTGCATGCTTCCCCCTCGTTTTTCACGCATCCGACGCGGTTTCCACCAGCGGGCTGTGCGGGCGGCGAATCATGTCGTTGAGCGACGCGCCCGCAGGAACCATGGGATACACGGAATCTTCCTGCTCGACGCGAAAATCGAGCAGAACGGTTTCCGCAGCCTCTCTCGCCGTGCGGATTCCGGGAGCCACTTCGGCGCGAGTGGTGATGCGCTCGGCGCGAATGCCGAACGCGTTGGCCAGCGCCGCAAAATCGGGCGCTACCAAGGGCGTGGCGACGTAGCGCTTGTCATAGAAGAATTCTTGCCATTGACGAACCATGCCGAGGTAGCCGTTGTTGATGATGGCGATCTTCAAATTGACCTTCTCTTGGACGATGGTGGCGAGCTCGCTCATGGTCATCTGGAACCCGCCGTCCCCGACCACGACCCAGACTTCCGAATCCGGCTTCGCGAATTTTGCGCCAATGCCCGCGGGGAGCGCGAAACCCATGGTACCGAGCCCGCCGGAAGTAATCAGCGTGCGCGGACGGTTGTGATGGTAATACTGCGCTTCCCACATCTGGTGCTGGCCCACATCGGTGACCACGATGGCTTCGCCGTGCGTTTCTTTCCACAAGTCGTTGATCACGTGCGCGGCGTAGAGGTGGCCTGTGTCAGGCAAGCTTTGAATGTCACGGACTGCGGAATCACCCTTAATTTCATTGATATGGCCGATCCAGGCGCTGTGATCGCGCGTCTCGATGTGCGGAGTGAGATGTTCGAGCACTTCACGCGCATCGCCGACCAGGGCCACATCCACCTTCACGTTTTTGTTGATTTCCGCGCGGTCGATCTCGATGTGAATCTTGCGGGCGTTTCTCGCGTAGGTCCGCAGGTCGCCGGTGACGCGGTCGTCGAAGCGCATGCCCACGGCGATGAGCAAATCGGCTTCCTGAATCGCGTGATTCACCCAGGCTTCGCCGTGCATTCCCATCATACCGAGGTTGAGGGGATCCTTCGCGGGGAAGCAGCCTATGCCGAGGAGCGTCATCGCCACAGGATAGTTGCCCGCACGAATGAACTGCTCGAAAGCGCCGATGGCTCCAGAAACCGTGATGCCGTGACCGGCAAGAACCAGCGGTCGCTTGGCAGTGTTGAGCAATTCCACCGCGCGATCAAACTCGGCTTGGTCATGGTTCTTGCGGACGCGCTTTGGCGGAAGTTTCGGTCTGCAGGCATCCCAGTCAAATTCGGCGCTGGCTTGTTGCGCGTCTTTCGTGATGTCGACCAATACCGGGCCGGGGCGCCCGCTTTTCGCGATGACAAACGCTTCGCGAACCGTCCGCGCAACGTCTTCCGCGCGGGTGACCACCACGTTGTGCTTGGTGATCGGCATGGTGATGCCTGTGATGTCGATTTCCTGAAACGCATCGGAGCCCAGAACCTTGCTGCTCACTTGCCCGGTGATGCAGACCACCGGCGAAGAATCCAGCATGGCGGTAGCAATGCCGGTCACCATGTTCGTGGCGCCAGGGCCGGACGTGGCCATCGCCACCCCAATGCCGCCGCTTGCCCGCGCATAACCGTCGGCCATGTGCGTGGCGCCTTGCTCGTGACGTACCAGGATGTGATGCAATTTCGATTTGCCCAGCGCGTCGTAAACCGGCAGAATCGCGCCGCCGGGATAGCCGAAGATTTCACGCACGCCGAGACGCGTCAGCACCTCGCAAAGAATTTCCGCACCGGTTAACTTCATACTGACCTCACATTTTGAAGAGGCTGAGCCGATGCCGTAAGGGAAGCGGGGGGCGTTGTCACCGCGCCAAGCGAAGGGGAAGAAACCAGCAGCGCATACTTAGCCATCACGCCGTCCGAGAATCGCGGGGCCGGCGGCGTCCAGGAAACCAGGCGCTTCTCGATTTCCGCCGTTGTGAGTCCCACGTTCAACTGGCGATGGGGAATATCGAAGGTGATGGTGTCTCCATCCTTTACCGCGGCGATGGGACCGCCATTCGCCGCTTCCGGTGCGACGTGTCCCGCCATCAAGCCGTGCGTAGCGCCGGAAAAGCGGCCGTCGGTCAGGAGTGCCACCGAATCGCCCAGCCCCTCGCCCACCAGCGCGGCAGTGACCGCCAGCATCTCGCGCATGCCTGGGCCGCCTCGCGGCCCTTCATAGCGAATCACCACCACGTCCCCCGCTTTAATCGCGCCTTTCTCCACCGCGGCGAACGCCGCCTCTTCACTGTCAAACACGCGCGCGGGGCCGCTGAAATTCTGCAAATTGTGTCCCGCGACCTTGATGACCGAACCTTCCGGCGCGAGATTTCCCCTTAGTACGACCAGCCCGCCGGTGGGTTTAAGTGGCGCATTAAGTTTGCGAACCACTTCCTGCCCCGGCGCTTCTTTTGCCGCGGCGGCCTCTTCGGCGATCGTGCGCCCGGTCACCGTCGGGCACTCACCGTGCAGGAATCTGCCTTCCAGCATGCGTTTTGCAACGAGCGGCGTTCCGCCTGCTCGGTACAGGTCGGTCGCGACAAACCGCCCTCCCGGTTTGAGATCGGCAAGAATCGGAACACCGGAACTGATGCGATCAAAATCGTCAATCGAAAGAGGAATCTTTGCTTCGTTGGCGATGGCCAGCAGATGCAGCACAGAATTCGTGGAGCCGCCGGTGGCAGCCACGCCGGCGATCGCATTCTCGATCGCCGATTTCGTCAGGATCTTGGACGGGGTCAGGTTTTTGCGAAGAAGATCGATCACCAGTTCGCCGGACCGCCGGCCTGCGGCGGCCTTAGCCGGATCCGTAGCGGGAACGCTCGAAAGCCCCATTGGCGCGATGCCCAGGAATTCAGAGACCAGCGCCATAGTGTTGGCCGTAAATTGTCCTCCGCAAGCGCCCGCTCCCGGGCAAGCCGAGGTCTCCAGCATCTTGAGCTGCGCGTCGCTCATGCTGCCGCGAGCATGCGCGCCAATCGCCTCGTAAACATCCTGAATCGTGACCGCGTGGCCTTCAAACTCCCCAGGCGCGATGGAGCCACCGTACAAAACAAGTCCGGGAATATTCAGCCGAGCCAGCGCCATGATTCCCGCGGGGATGGTCTTGTCGCATCCGACCAGAACCACGAGCGCGTCAAACAAATTGCCGCGCGCGACCAGTTCAATCGAATCCGTGATGACTTCGCGGCTGACCAGCGAAGCACGCATGCCCTCGGTGCCCATGGTGATGCCGTCGGAGATGGAAACGGTGTTGAATTCAAGAGGTGTGCCGCCTGCCGCGCGAATCCCGGCCTTGACGTGTTCTGCCAGTTCGCGCAGGTGATAGTTGCAGGGCCCGATTTCGATCCAGGTGTTGGCCACGCCGATGAGCGGTTTCTGGAAATCGTCATCTTTGAGGCCGCAGGCGCGCAGCATGGCGCGCGCTCCAGCGCGATTCGCCCCGTCGACGAGTGCATGGCTTCGAGGTTTGAGCTGTGAATCGGTCACTGGATAGTTCCTCCGTTTGCGAAAACGCCAAGCCATTCCGGAAAGCGTGCTACAGAAAAACGAAAGCCATCATCCGGTCTGGATGATGGCTGAATTCTTGTGCTTCGCTTTGGCTTAGGCCGCCATCATCCGCTGGTCGGTCCTCCTACGAGGACAAAGCCAATTCCTACCATCACTAAAGGTACTCGGCCGCTCTCGAACACGGGCTGGCCGCCCTGCGTCGTGGCGATGGCGATGAGCGTCATATCGCCATGAAGATTAGCAGGATGAGGCAGCGGAAGTCAATCAGTCCAATTAATAGTTATACTGAATAAGATAAAAGTAAGTTATGATGGAACTTCCGCCTCCCGCGGCCACCCCTCGCCCCTTGGAAGAATCTCAATTCTTTGCGGGAAAGGCATCGCCTGGACGATTCTTCAGATTTGAGTGGGCAAGTTCGGGCCAGGTTTTCTCTCGCGGTGGCGGACGGAAATGCGATGGGAAATGCGACGGATGTCCTGGTCATCGGAGGCGGTTTGGTGGCGCTGGCGGCCACTCTCGCTGCGCGGAAGAAGGGTTTTTCCGTCACCGTCGCGCTGGGGGTGGCGGCTTGTTGCCTCGAAGGCTCTTTAGGCGGCAAAAAGAGTCGATCGCAAAGGAAACGTGCACCGTGAGACTGCTGTGCGCGAGCGTGGTTGCGGCACTTGCTGGGCTCATTGCTCTGCCGCAGGAAGCTGCGCGGCAAGCACCGGCCGGCGCCCTGATCTTTGCTGTCGATCCGACGCAAAGCGCCGTCGAATGGACGCTCGGAAGTACGCTGCACGCAGTACATGGGACTTTTGCACTGAAGACTGGCAACCTACAATTCGATCCCTCAAAGGGGACAGCCAGCGGTGAGGTCGTTGTGGACGCCTCGAGCGGCCGGAGCGGCAACGACGGGCGCGACCGAAAGATGCAGAAAGACGTACTTGAAAGTGCACGCTTCGGCGAAATCATTTTTCGGCCAGATCGCATTACCGGAAAACTCGAAATGCAGGGAGACTCCGCCTTACAGGTTCACGGAATTTTCCTGCTTCACGGCAACGGGCACGAAATGACCGTGCCGGCCGAAGCCAATCTCTCCGGAGATCATTGGAGCGCCAGCGCGAAGTTCAGTATTCCCTTCATCGAGTGGGGGCTGAAAAACCCAAGCACCTGGCTGCTCAAAGTGGACCACTCGGTTTCCATCGAGTTGGAGCTCAAAGGCACAATTCAGGCGCAGGTGGCGCAGTAGACAGCTAACCACAGCCTGCCCGTAATGTGCGCTCGGGAAGCGTTGATGTCGAGGGTCGGTGCTGCGAGCTTCCTGGCGTTGTCGGGCAGGCGCGAGCGAGACTCGCCCAAGACTCGAAACAGAAAACAGCTCGGGAAGCGCAAATCATTGAAGTGACCGCAAGAAACATGAGTTCGCCCGAGCTGAGATTCATGTCAAAAAGGGAAGCCAGGTGCGGCTGAAAGTGCATTGCAACGAAGAGGCTCACGGCCTAAAGCTCAATTTGTATCCGGAAGGAAGCAAGGACAAGGCGTCTCCGGGGCTGGTTTTCGCCAATCCGCAAGAGAACGGCAAGGTGCAAAAGGGCGAAGGCCAGGTCCTCGATTTTGTGGGACAGCGGGCCGGGACGTACGAATTCAGATGCGCAAAAGTAGGCGGGATCCATGATGGCCGGATGAGGGGCAAATTGATCGTCGAAGAATAGCGGTCTCGGTCTGCGGTTGGAGCTGTTGTATGATTTCTGGCTGTGAACATCACCCTAAATCAAGTGGAATGCCGAATACTCGGATCGCTAGTCGAAAAGGAAGTTACTACGCCGGAATACTACCCCCTTTCGTTGAACGCGCTGGTCAATGCCTGCAACCAGAAATCGAACCGAGATCCCGTGATGAACCTGGACGAGGCCGTGGTTCGCCAGGCGCTGCACTCGCTCGAGGGCCAGTCGCTGGTGCGGTATGTCAGTCCAGCAGATAGCCGTGTGACCAAATACGAACATCGGCTGCAGGAAGTCTTCAACTTCTACCGTCATGAGATTGCGATCTTGTGCTTGTTGCTGCTGCGTGGCCCGCAGACGCCCGGAGAGCTGCGCAGTCGTTCCGAACGCATGCATTCCTTCGACGACCTGAGCGCCGTGCAATCGAGCCTGCAGCATTTGATGAAGCGCGAGCCGCCGCTGGTTAAGCCGCTTCCGCGACAGCCTGGAACGAAAGAGACACGCTACGCCCACCTTTTGTCAGGGGACGTGGCGCTGGCAGAGCCGGAGCCAAAGGTCGAGGAGGCCGCTTTGGAACCTTTCGTTGACGGCGACCGGCTGAGACAACTCGAAGAAGAAATCACTGGGCTCAAGAATGAAATCGCCGACCTGAAACAGCAATTCACACAGTTTCGAAAGCAGTTTGAGTAGGGCAGGAGAAAGCGGTCTCTGGCGTAACTGGGCGCAAAAAGCGAAACGGCTCAGAGGGACCACTCTCTTGAGCCGTTTCTCTATCTCACCCGCGTTCGGCGTGCTTGACTTTTTCCAGCCCGGTTAAGCTTTGCCATCCGACCGGAACTCCCCGGTCAAGAGTAATGCGACGAGCCGGGGATCGGCGGTCAATCAGCAGACCGTGGAAGTATCCGCGTGATTAGCCAACATTCCAGACCGATCCGTTTCAGTCGGGCTTACCAGAGAGATCCATGCCGCTAGCGCAGGATCTCTCCGGAAAGGCACGGTGAAAACACCTAGAATTGGAGTTTCAGCGACAACTGCAACTGCCGCGCCGAGCCGAAGTCCCCTGTCGGAAAGCGTGTGGTGGTGATCCTTCCGAACGAGGAGCTTTGGGCATTCAGATTGGGGTTCCCGAAGTTGGGATGATTAAACACGTCAAAAGCTTCGGTGCGGAACTGCAGGTTCATGCGCTCGGTGAGCTTCGTGTTTTTAACTATGGACAAGTCAGTGTTGACGAATTTGGGTCCCGTCAAGACATTCCTTCCGAAATTACCGAAATGATCGCCCGCGGGCGTGGTCCCCACCGGCAGTCCAAAGGCGGCGCCCGGTGTCGCGGAACACAGGGGCTGCGTTATACCCGTCTGCGTCGCCTCGGCGCATACCACAGGATTGCTGAACCACTGTGCGGGATTCCCGGTGACGGTTACCGCCGACAGGAGGTCGGGCCGCAGTCCGCCGCCTACCCCCAAAGGAACGGTGCCGGTAAAGTTGGAGATGCTCGAGGTCACGTTCAAAGGATTGCCGGTCTGGGCTTGGATGATCGTGCCCACTTCCCAGCCCGATGTCAGGCGGTGGCCGCGGAAAGGGAGTTCGTAGAATCCGCTCACGACAACGCGATGGCGCGCGTCGAAGTCGGATAGGCCGCGGTTCCCAGCGAGATTCAAACTGTTTTGCAGGATCGTGCCTTGCGTGTTCAGCGAATTCTCATCGATGGACTTGGAATAAGTGTAAGAAG
>Ga0307477_10002478_pt1 | contig 14301 bp, 14 predicted proteins | sample atmos_gasesECM2C_FD_203316 | JGI IMG/M metagenome (GOLD analysis project Ga0307477, IMG submission 203316) | Hardwood forest soil microbial communities from Morgan-Monroe State Forest, Indiana, United States - atmos_gasesECM2C_515 | ecosystem: Environmental > Terrestrial > Soil > Temperate...
GCTGAAGCTGCTCTCACAGATCCTGCTGCACCCCAAGCGCTTCGTGCAGGTGCTGTTTCCCAAGCACTGGTCGCGGCGTACGATCATCGTGCTGGTGATGCAGACGCTCGACAACGCGATCGCGCTGCGCCCGCGCCAAGGACCGTTCGGCTCGTTCTGGCTGAAGACCGAGCAGGACCCCGACAAGCCGATCCCGACGTTCATCCCGGTCGCCAACCAAGCCGCCGAATGGCTCGCCCGGCGTACCGGCGGCGTCGCCCAGAGCTCTGTCACCGAGGCGTTGTTCAACATCCCCACGACCGCCCACATCCTCGGCGGAGCCGTGATCGCGCCCGACCCCTCACGGGGAGTGGTCGACGCCCGCCAGCGCGCGTTTGGCTACGAGAACCTGCTCGTCTGCGACGGCTCCGCGATCCCCGCCAACGTCGGCGTCAACCCCTCGCTGACGATCACCGCCCTGGCCGAGCACGCGATGAGCCACGTGCCGGTGGCGGGCATGGTCGCCGAGCCGGCCTCAGAGACAGCCGCGGCTGCTTAGGCCCCGCCGGCCATCGCCGGCAGGATCACGAGCGTGTCGGTGTCTCCGACAGCCGTGTCCAGCCCGCCCAGCACGCGCACGTCCTCGTCGTTGAGGTAGACGTTCACGTAGCGGTTGAGCTCGCCGTCGGCCGCGAACAGCTGCTCCTGCGTGGCCGGATGATTGGCGGCGAGATCGCGCAGCACGTCGCCGACGTTCTCGCCGGAGGCGCTCACCTGCTTCTCGCCGCCCACGGACGCGCGCAGCACCGGGGGAATCTTGATCGTCGCCATACCGGTCGGGCAGACTACCCTGCGGCCGCGCAGAACGCCTCGTAGTCCGGAAACACGCCCATCTCCTCGTCGGCGATCTCATCGGGCTCGCGCGAGCAGATCGGGCAATCGGGGTCGCGATGGACTTTGACCTCGGTGAGCGTCGCCCCGAGCGCGTCGTATAGCAGCAGCCTGCCGATCGCGGGCTCGCCGATGCCGAGGATCAGCTTGACGACCTCGGTCGCCTGCAGCAAGCCCATCGTGCCGGGCAGCACGCCGAGCACGCCGTTGGCGCCGCAGGAGGGCGCGAGCTCCGCCGGCGGGGGCTCGCGGAAGAGGCAGCGGTAGCAGGGGCCCTCGTAGGGCTTGAACACCGACAGCTGGCCGTCGAAGCCGAGGATCGAGGCGGAGACGACCGGGATCTTCAGGCGCACGGTCGCGTCGTTGAGCAGGTAGCGCGTGGGGAAGTTGTCGACGCCGTCGACGATCACGTCGTAGCCGGAGATGATCTCCATGATGTTCGAGGCGTCGATTCGCACCGGGTACTTGACGACGTTCACATCGGGGTTGAGCGCATGGATCGACTCCTCGGCGGAGTCCACCTTCGGCACGCCCACACGATCGGTCGAGTGGATCACCTGGCGCTGGAGGTTGGACAGGTCAACCTCGTCGTCGTCGACGATCCCCAGCGTGCCCACGCCGGCCGCGGCGAGATACAGCGCAGTGGGCGAGCCCAGGCCGCCGGCGCCGAGCAGCAGCACCTTCGCGTCGAGCAGCTTCTGCTGTCCCTCCACGCCGATCTCCGGGATCAGCAGGTGGCGCGAATAGCGCTCGCGCTGCTGCGCATCCAGACCACGCGGGACGACGACCTCGTAGCCGCGGTCCTTCCACAGCGTAATACCACCGGTCATCGAGGCGACGTGCGTATAGCCGAGGTCGTCTTCCAGCGTCCGCGCCGCCCACGCCGAACGGTTGCCGGACTGGCAGTAGAGCACGATCTGCGCATCGCGATCGGCCACCACGCCCTCGATACGAGTCTCGAGGTAGCTGCGGGGCACATGCTTGGCGCCAGGCAGATGTCCAGCGGCGAACTCCTCGGTCTCGCGCACGTCGATGATCGCCACGCCCTCGCCGATCAGCTCGCGCACCTTCGACGGGTCGATCTCGTCTATCTGGCTCTTGACTTGTTTGAGCAGCTCCGCGCCTGACGGGCTCATCGCGATACTCCTAAATCATGGTCGGGATTCGGGGAGACTTCACAAAGTATAGCGCCGCTCGGGGCTCTTTCAAGCTTCTCTACCCTTGGCGACGCATGCGTCGGCGCCCGCATATCGTTCTACTCTGCGTGGCCGCGCTCCTGGCCGTGACCATCGCGCTCGTCGCGATCCTGGCCACGCCCTCCGGCCACGACAACGCTTCCTCCACCGTGGCCGGCTCGCAAACCACAAGCTCGTCCGGGTTCGACGGCGCCGCGATTTCCCCCAGCCCGCTCGCGCCCGGCTTCACGCTTACCGAGCAGGATGGCCGCGCTGTGTCTCTGAGCAGCGTGCGTGGCCATGTTGCGGTGCTCGCGTTCCTGTACTCGACCTGCGGAGCCACCTGCATCCTGATCGCCCAGCAGATCCGCGGTGCGCTCGACGAACTGCCTCATCCCGTGCCGGTGCTGATCGTCAGCGCCGATCCGACGACCGACACATCCGAGAACGTCGCGCGCTTTCTCACCCAGGTCTCGCTCACTGGTCGCGTGCGCTACCTGACCGGCTCCGCCGCCCAACTGCGCCCGATCTGGCGCGCCTATCGCGTGCATCCCGCGAGCGCCGGGCGTGCCGTGTTCGACAAGTACGCCTTCCTGCTGCTGCTCGATGCGCGGAGCAGGGAGCGGGTCCTGTTCGAGCCCGAACAGCTCACTCCCGAATCCCTCGCCCATGACATCCACCGGCTCCAGGCCGGCGCGTGACGCCTCGTTTTACCGGCCTTTCAGCGCTCTCAACCATGCCGACGACTGCGGTGAGCGGCGCCGACTGCAACCCAACGCAGCATCCGGCTATGGCTCACCCACTCATAAGTCCCGCCCGGGCAAGCGATAACTCGATTGATACCCTAGCGCGAAGGTAGGTATTTGGGCGATGATGTTCTCAACCAAGGCCGAGTACGGCGTGCGCGTGATGGTCGAGCTGGCTCGGCGAGCCGGTGCGGAGCCCGTTCCGCTGGCGGAGATCGCCGAGCACGACGGCATGCCGCTCGCCTATCTGGAGCATCTGGTCGCGCGCCTGCGCAAGGCCGGCCTGGTCGATTCGCGGCGGGGATCGCGCGGGGGCTATCTGCTCGCGCGCTCCCCGACGGAGATCACGATGGCCGAGGTCGTCGAGGCGCTGGAGGGCTCGATCGCGCCGATCGAGTGCATCTCCCAGGCGCCCGACGGCTCGATCGTATGCTCGCGCGAGTCCGACCCCGGGCACGTCTGCCCGACCAAGCTCCTGTGGACGCGCGTGCGCGGTGCGATCGTGCGCACGTTGCAGGACACCACGCTGGCGGACCTCGTGCTCGGACCGTCCCTCGGCGGCCTTGCCGACCGACTGCCCGCCGATACGGGCGTAGCAGCCGCCACCCTGCCCACGCTACCCGCCGCCGTCTCGGCTCATGCCGCCGCGCCGGCCGGCTGACCGACCCACCCTCATCCAACCCGACGACCGGAGCCCGAATCAGCGATATGGCCGACCTAGAGATCAGAGACCTGCACGTACGCATCGAGGAGCGCGAGATCCTGCGAGGCGTGGATCTGGACATCTCGCGTGGAGAGATCCACGCGCTGATGGGCCCGAACGGCTCGGGCAAGTCAACCCTGGCCAGCACCCTGCTCGGTCATCCCGCGTATGAGATCACCGAGGGCACGATCGTGTTCAAGGGCGAGGACATCACCGCGGCCGAGCCCCACGAGCGCGCCCACGCGGGCCTGTTCCTTGCCTTCCAGTATCCCGTCTCGATCCCGGGCGTCTCCGTCGCCAACTTCCTGCGCATGGCGATCAATGCCAAGCGCGAGGAGCCGATCCAGGTGAAGGAGTTCCGCACCCAGCTCCAGCACGCGATCGACCTGCTCGACGTCGATCGCTCGTTCACCTCGCGCCATCTCAACGACGGGTTCTCCGGCGGCGAGAAGAAGCGCGCGGAGATCCTGCAGATGGCGATGCTCGCGCCCGACGTCGCTATCCTCGACGAGACAGACTCGGGTTTGGACATCGACGCGTTGCGCACCGTCGCCGAGGGCGTCCAGCGCCTGCACGACGAGCAGGGCCTGGGCGCGCTGATCATCACCCACTACCAGCGCATCCTGCATTACGTCGAGCCCGAGTTCGTGCACATCCTGATGGACGGCCGCATCGTGCTGGAGGGCGGCGTCGAGCTGGTCGAACGCCTTGAGAATGAGGGTTACGATCAGATCCGCCAGGAGGTCGGGGCCGGTGCCTGAGGGCACGGCGGAGCCCGTTGTGGCGGTTAAGCCCGGTCGCCACCGTGAGGCAACTCTCTACCACGCGTTGCACGGCGCCGGAGCGGGCCATGGTCACGATCGCACGCTCGCCCAGCTGCGCGAGGCCGCGCTCGCGCACTTCTACACCTCCGATCTGCCCGTCTGGCGACGTTCTGGGTTCTGGACGACGAGCCTGCAGACGCTCGATCTGGATGCCCTGGAGACGGCACCCGACGCGGTCGAGCCCGGCGTCGTGCCGGATGTCGTGGCGCGCACCCTCCCCGACCGTCCCCGCGCCGGGCGGATCGTGCAGAACGCCGGCGCGGTCGTGCACGTCGAGCTCGATCCGGCGCTGGCCGAGCGCGGTGTGATCCTGTGCTCGCTTGAAGACGCCTTCCGCGATCACGGCGAGCTCGCCTCCGCGCACTACTCCAAGCGGCTGACGATCGACCGTCACAAGCTGGAGGCGGCCAACGCCGCGTTCTGGACGGGCGGGGCGTTCCTGTACGTGCCGCCGGGCGTCCTCGTGGAGGACCCGTTTGAGATCGTCTATGCGATCGACGGTCCGGGCGTGGCGCAGTACGGACGCACGCTGATCGTCGGCGATCGCACGAGCGAGTTTCGCGTGCACGAGTACGACCTGGCGGAGGACTTCTCCGAGGGCCAGGCGCTGCACGCGGGCGCGTTCGAGCTGTATCTGCGTGACGGCGCGCGCTGTCGCCTGGCGCAGTTCCAGGATTGGGGTCGTGGCGAGGTCTATGACGTCTCCACCCGCTATGTCGGCGTCGGGCGCGACGCCTACTGCCACTGGCTGCCCTCGCTGCTGGGCGGGCATCTCGTGCGCCAGCACCTGGAGCTGGCCGTGAGTGAGCCCGGCGGCGACATGGCCTTTCGCGGCCTGTTCTTCACCGAGGCAGACGAGCACCTCGACGCCTTCGCCGTGGACCTGCACGAGACGGGCCCCTCCGGCGGGGACGTGCACTGGCGCGGCGCCGCCACCGGCGAGAGCCGCGCGTCATTCGAGGGCCTTATCCAGATCGACCCCGGCGCCCAGCAGACGCACACCTACCTGCAGATCCACACGATGATGCTCTCGCCGAAGGCGCGCCTGGACGCGATCCCCTCGGTGCTCGTCTCCGCCGACGACGTCTCGGCCTCGCACGGCGGCACCGTCGGCGAGCTGGACGAGAGCGCGATCTTCTACATGCAGTCCCGCGGCCTGGACCGGCCCGCGGCGGTGCGATTGCTGGTCGAGGGATTCTTCGAGCCGGTGCTCGCACAGCTGAACGACGAGCCCTTGGAAGAGTTGATCCGCAGCAAGCTCACCGCCAAGCTGGCCTCCGCGCGTGAGGACATCGAGGCGTATGCGACAAGCCGGTAGCCGGATTGGTGGGTGAGCCATGAGCCAGTGTCCTGTCAGACGCAGTCGGCGCCGCTCACCGCAGCCGTCGGCAGGGTTGTGGGCGCTTTTGGGGGCGTCGTGATGGCCCGCGCTACTCCGACCGCCGACCCCGCCGAGCTGTCATCCCTGGGTGTGAAGGGCGATTTTCCGATCCTCGCCCGTCGCTTTGACGGTCGTGAGCTGATCTATCTGGACTCGGGCGCGACCTCGCAGAAGCCCGCCGTGGTGATCGACGCGCTGGCCGAGCATTTGCGCTCGCACAACGCGAACGTCCATCGCGGTGTGTACGCGCTGGCGCAGGAGGCCGACGCGGCCTATGACGGGGCGCGCCGGCGCGTGGCCGCGTTCGTCGGCTCCTCGCCGCGGACGACGGTGTTCACGAAGAACGTGACCGAGGCGATCAACCTCGTCGCCTACGCCTGGGGGCGCGGGAGCGTCGCGGGGCGGCCGAACGTCGGCCCGGGCGACGCCATCCTGATCACCCAGCTGGAGCATCACGCCAACATCGTCCCGTGGCAGATGCTCTGCCACGAGCGCGGCGCGACGCTGCGCTATCTGGAGGTGGACGAGCGCGGCGAACTGTCGCTAGAGCAGCTCGACGCGGAGCTGGCGCGGGGCGACGTGCGGCTCGTGGCTTGCTCGCACGTCTCCAACGTGCTCGGCACGATCACCCCGGTCGCAGAGATGACGGACCGCATCCGCGCGGCCGGCGCCGTCTCGCTGATCGACGGAGCGCAGGCCGTCCCGCACATGCCCGTGGACGTCGATGCGATCGGCGCGGACTTCTATGCCTGGACGGGCCATAAGGCGCTGGGGCCGACGGGTGTCGGCGTGCTGCACGGCCGCGCGGAGATGATGGAGGCGATGGAGCCGTTCATGACCGGCGGCGACATGATCTCCTCGGTCGATTTCCAGTCGGCCGAGTGGAACGAGCTGCCGTACAAGTTCGAGGCCGGCACACCCCCGATCGCCGAGGCGGTCGGGCTGGGCGCCGCCGTGGACTACCTATCTGGGCTGGGGATGGAACGCGTGCGTGCGCATGAGCGGGCGCTGACCGCCTACATGCTCGACCGTCTTGCCGAGATTCCCGGCCTGCGCGTCGTCGGCCCGCCCGAGGCCGAGCGCCGGGGGGGCCTCGCGTCGTTCACGGTCGAGGGCATCCATCCCCACGATGTCGCCGAGCTGGCCGATCGCGGAGGGGTGTGCATCCGCGCCGGCCACCACTGCGCGCAGCCGCTGATGCGTTGCCTTGGAGTCGGTGCGACCGCACGCGCATCGGTCGGCGTCTACAACGAGCCCTCTGACATCGACGCGCTCGTCGACGCGCTGCTGGCCGGGCGCAAAGTGTTTGGGCTCTGAGATCCCAGAGGAACCCTGACATGGACGACCTCTACCGCGACTACATCCTCGACCATTACAAGCGCCCGCACAACTTCGGCGAGCTCGACCCGCACGACCTGGAGGCGCTCGAGCACAACCCACTGTGCGGCGATGAGCTGGGCGTGCACATCCGCGTCGCCGACGGGCGCATCGAGGATTTGAAGTTCCACGGCCACGGCTGCGCGATCTCGCAGGCGTCGGCGTCGATCGCCTCGGAGGAGCTGATCGGGATGGAGCTGGGCGAGGTCGGCGAGCTGGACGCCGACTGGATGATCGAGCTGCTGGGCATTCCCGTGTCGGCGACGCGGCGCAAGTGCGCGCTGCTCAACCTGAAGGTCGTCCGCGGCGCCGTCACGGGTGATAACGCTTGGCCCGCATGAAGCCACACCGACCCAGCGCCCAACCCAACCCGCCTGACGCCCGCGATACAATTCCTAGTTCAGAGCACGGGATTCGCAAACCACCCCGCAGCGAGGAGTCGCATGGCCACGATTGACCGCACCAGGATCGCCAAGCCCAGCCCGATCGTCGAGGACGGTCAGGGCCAGCTGCGCGCCCGTCAGGGCATCTCGCGCGAGGTCGTCAGCGAGCTCTCGCGGATCAAGGGCGAGCCCGACTGGATGGCGGAGAAACGGCTGAAGTCGCTGGAAATCTTCGAACGCAAGCCGATCCCGACCTGGGGCCCGGATCTCGGCGGCTTGAACCTGGACGACCTCGTGCTGTACTCGCCGCCTACCGCCGGGCGCTTCAACAGCTGGGACGACGTGCCCGAGGAGATGAAGCAGACTTACGAGGATCTCGGCATCCCCCAGGCCGAGCGCGAGCACCTCGCGGGCGTCGTCGGCGTGTGGCGCCAGGAGCCGGTGTATGAGGGTTTGAAGGAGGAGTACTCAAAGCAGGGGATCTTGTTCTGCTCGATGGACACGGCGATCACGGAGTACCCGGAGCTGGTGCAGAAGTACTTCATGACCAAGTGCGTGCCGGCGCAGGACAACAAGTTCAGCGCGCTGCACGGCGCCGTCTGGTCGGGCGGAGCCTTCTGCTACATCCCGAAGGGCGTCAAGTGCGACCTGCCGCTGCAGTCCTACTTCCGCATGGAGGGCGCGGGCGAGGGCACGTTCGAGCACACGCTGATCGTCGCCGAGGAGGGCGCCGAGGTGAACTACATCGAGGGCTGCACCGCGCAGACCTACAGCGTCAACTCGATGCACTCGGCGGTGGTCGAGATCTTCGTGCACGAGGGCGCGAAGGCGCGCTACACGACCGTGCAGAACTGGTCGAAGGACGTATACAACCTCAACACCAAGCGCGCGATGGTCGACGCGAACGGCACGGTCGAGTGGGTCGGCGGGTCGATGGGCGCCAAGTACGTGATGCTCTACCCGGGCTCCTATCTGATGGGCGAGGGCGCGCGCGCCGACCATCTGAACGTCGGCGTGGCGGGCAAGGGCGTGCACAAGGACACGGGCGCGAAGGTCGTGCACCTCGCACCGAACACGACCTCGAACATCCTCGCCAAGTCGATCTCCAAGGACGGCGGCATCATGGGCTACCGGGGGCTGGTGAAGATGGGCCACAACTCCGCCGGCTCGAAATCGCGTGTGCAATGCGACGGCCTGATGATGGACGGCGAATCGAAATCCGACACCTGGCCGGACATCCAGATCCAGAACCCGCACGTGACCGTCGCGCACGAGGCGACCGTCGGGCGCATCAGCGACGATCAGCTCTTCTACATGGGTTCGCGCGGCTTCACCGAGGACGAGGCCGCGGCGATGATCGTCAACGGCTTCATCGAGCCGGTGACGAAGGAGCTGCCGATGGAGTACGCGGTCGAGCTCAATCGGCTGATACAGCTGGAGATGGTTGGCTCGATTGGTTAGGCGTCCCGGTTGAGGGCGCCTGTAGACACGATCGCCGCGCCGCTGTTCCCGACGAAGATGTCGTGGGTCAACGTCCCCGGCGGCAAGGGCGCGCAGGCCAGCATCATTCAGCGCGGGCGGCCGATGCTGGTGGAGTTCTGGGACTTTTGCCGCCCGAACTCGCTGCGCACGCTGCCATATGTGCAGGCGTGGCACGAGCGCTACGCCGCAGACGGGCTGCGTGTGATCGGCGTGCACTCCCCCGGGTTCGACCCTTCCCGAGAGGAGGAAGCCGTCAGGAACGCCGTCGCGCGACTGGGGATCGAGTACCCGGTGCTGATCGACTCAGAGCTTGCGGTGTGGCAGGAGTACGAGAACCTGGGCTGGCCGGCGCGCTACCTGTTCGACGGGCACGCGCGCCTGTTCGAGTACCACTACGGCGAGGGCGCGTACGCTGAGACGGAGCTGGCGATTCAGCAGCTGCTGGGCGTGGAGCGCGAGCCACTACGGCCGCTGCGCCCCGAGGATGCTCCCGATGCGCTGCTGGCACCCCAGACCGCGGATCAGCCCGGCGCCTATTCGGGTCCGTATGAGGCGGGCGGGGTTTGGGCGGTGCTCGGCGGGGCGGGCAGCGTGCGGATCAACGGACGCGAGCTCGAAGTGACCCACCCGGGCGCGTATCCGCTGATCGAGCACGAGCGCCACACCGCGGGCGTACTCGAGCTGGAGATCGGCCCGGGCGTTACCTGCCACGCGACGTGCTTCACACCCGGGCTCGCATCTCCCAGCGACTGACTGCTGTCTCAGCCAGTCGCCGTCGCAGCCACCGCGGGCCTCAAATCCGCGTGCGAGCGGTCGAGCAGCAGCCGCTTGAGTACCGGTGGCCCGGTGTCCTCGACGAGCACGCACGTGCCGGGCCAGTAGGGGGACTCGCCGGGGGTGGGCGTGAGGAAGATCGAGTCATACGTCCAGCAGCCGGAGTTGATCAGACGCGCACCGCCACGCCCGCGCCACTCGGCCTCGGGGTCGCCCGGGAACGGGCCCGCGCGGTGGGTGTGGCCGAAGACGACGTGGGCGTCGCCGAGGTCTATACGCGCCGCCACCTCCCCCATCGCGCGCAGCCCAGAGCGGCGCAGCTCGGTGCGCGAGATGTCGGCGTTGACGGGTCCGAGCCCGGCGCGGTTGAGCCCTCCGACCATGAGGGGGAACGCGCGCTTGATCGCGGTCTTGCTGGCCGCGACGCGCGCCGAGTGCAGTATCTGCCTACCACCGTTCGGGCTCCGTCGGCCGGTCCCGTTGCGGCTGGCGCTCAGGGCGCGCCACGCGCGGGCGGTGGCCAGCCCGTTGAGGACGGGGCCGGCGGCCGCGTAGCGGGTGATTGCGTCACGCCAGGCGTAGATCGGAGCGGTTACCGACTCGTAGCCCTCGGCGCTGTCGAGCGTGCCTGGAGGGCGTTCGAGCAGGCGTCCCATCACGCCGACGCCGATGCGCTCTAGCGTAGGGACGGTGAGGTGGGCGTCGAGGAAATGGCCGTGCGTCGCATATACGTCGGGACGTACCCACAGGCCCGGATAGGCGGCGGTGACGTGAGCCGGGGCCGCCCAGTGGGCGATCTGAGCGAGCATCGGCGAGGCCTCGGGGGGATCGAAGCGCTGTTCGACGCCCAGCGGCTCGGGCGCCGGTTCGCGCAGGGCGCGTGAGTCGAGCCAGCCGCACACCATCAGGTGGTCGTGGTTGCCGGCGGTCACGACCAGCTCGCGATCGCCGCCGAGCGCGCGGCCGACGTCCTCGAAGAACGGACGCGCCGCCAGCAGCGCGTCGTGGGGCGGCCCGTGGCGCAGCTCGAGCACGTCACCGAGCAACACGAGGCGATCGACGCCGTCGAGTTCCTCCAGCAGCGGGGCACGCAGCTCGGGGCGGCGCAAGAGGTCGATCCCGGAGAGCCCGCCGAGGTGCAGGTCGGAGACGATCAGGGTTCGCGTCACGGGAGCAGTTGCGGCATCGGCAGCGGGTGTTGCGGTGTCGTCATCGGTCTGGTCGAATCGTGGGTGGAGGCCGGTTCACCCCGAACGCCCGCGTCGGGCGCTCAGGTGGAGGCGCTGGAGGCGGCGAACTCGCGCACCGGCTTGGGGAGCATGAAGCGCACGTCCTCGCGGATCACGTCCACCTCGGAGATGTCTGAGACGCCCCGCGCGCGGAAGTGCTCGACGAGATCGCTCACCAGGTTCTCGGGCGCGCTGGCGCCGGAGGAGATGCCGACGACACGCTTGCCGGCGAGCCACTCCTCGCGCACTTCGGAGGCGTTGTCGATGAGATGGGCGTCGGTGCCGCAGTCGCGCGCGACCTCGACCAGGCGCACGGAGTTGGAGGAGTTGCGCGAGCCGATCACGAGCATCACGTCGCAGTCGCCGGCGAGCTGCTTGACGGCGGCCTGGCGGTTGGTCGTGGCGTAGCAGATGTCGTCGGTGCGGGGACCGGCGATCGCCGGGAAGCGCTCGCGCAGGCGTGCGACGATCGCGTCGGTTTCGTCCACGGAGAGGGTCGTCTGGGTGACGTAGGCGATCCGCTCGGGATCCTCGACCTGCAGCGCGTCGACGTCGGCCTCGTCCTGCACGAGCACGATCCGCTCGGGTGCCTCGCCCATCGTGCCTTCGACCTCCTCGTGGCCGTCGTGGCCGACGAGCACGATCGTGTAGCCGTCCTCAGCAAAGCGCGCGGCCTCGCGATGGACCTTCGTCACGAGCGGGCAGGTGGCATCGATCGTTTGCAACCCACGCTCCCGCGCGGCGGTGCGCACGCTCGGGGCGATTCCGTGGGCGGAGAAGACCGTGATCGCGCCCTCGGGAACTTCGGCGACGTCCTCCACGAACACGGCGCCGCGCTCGGTGAGCAGCTCCACGACGTGTCGATTGTGGACGATCTGCTTGCGCACATACACGGGCGGACCATGCTCATCCAGAGTGCGTTCGACAGTCTGCACGGCGCGATCGACGCCCGCGCAGTATCCGCGCGGCGCGGCCAGTAGCAATCGCTCGATGGTATTGGGCACAGTCGTCGTGTCTGACACCCCGCACATTGTAGGCGGGGAGAGTGAGAGGACCGGCGCGGGGATCGCCGTGGCGATCGGCGGGAGTTCGCCGGCGCGGCCGGGTACGCTAACTGTGCATGGCGCAAAAGCACCTCGACAGACTCACTCCGGTCGACGCGTCGTTCCTGCACCAGGAGGGGCAGAACTCGCACATGCACGTGGGCGGGCTGACGATCGTGGAAGGGCCTCCGCCGCCGATGGAGGAGTTCCTGGAACAGATCCGCATGCGCCTGCATCTGGTGCCGCGCTATCGCCACAAGCTCGCGCACACGGCGCTCGACAGCGGGCGGCCGGTGTGGATCGACGATCCGAGCTTCAACCTCGAGTATCACGTGCGCCACACGGCGCTGCCGACGCCGGGTGAGCCCGAGCAGTTGCGCGGGCTGACCGCGCGCATCTTCTCCCAGCAGCTGGATCGCTCCAAGCCGCTGTGGGAGATGTGGCTGATCGAGGGCCTGAAAGACGATCGCTTCGCGCTGATCTCCAAGACCCATCATTCGCTGATCGACGGCATCGCCGGGATCGACTTGGCGACGGTGCTGTTCGACCTCAGCCCGGACCCGCCGCCGATCAAGAACTCAGGGCGCGCCTGGCGACCGCACCGCGAACCGGGGACGCCGGAGCTGGTCGCGGCCGGCTTGAAGGGAGCGGTGCGTGCCGGCATCGAGCTGGCCGAGGGCGCGCTGGACGCGCTGGCGCACCCCGATCGCGCGTTGATGCGCACACGGGAGGCGGCGGAGGGTATCGGCGAGATCGTATGGGCGGGTCTGAATCCGGCGCCGGAGACGCCGCTGAACGTTCCCATCGGGCCGCACCGGCGCTTCATGGGCATAGGCAGTCGACTCGAGGATTTCAAGCTCGTCAAGAACGCGTTCGGCGGCACCGTCAACGACGTCGTGCTCGCGGTCGTCGCGGGCGCGCTGCGCGAGTTTCTGATCTCCCGCGGACTGCGCACCGAGGGTGTGGAGCTGCGCGCGCTCGTGCCGGTGTCGGTGCGCGCCGAGGACGAGCATCATCAGGGCGGCAACCGCATCGTGGCGATGCGCGGCCCGCTACCGGTCTACATCGCCGACCCGGTGCAGCGGCTGCGGTTCGTCTCACACGCGATGGACGGGTTGAAGGAGTCCAAGCAGGCGCTCGGGGCCGAGGTGATCGCGGGCGCGCAGAACTTCGCGCCGCCGACGATCCTGGCGCAGGCGTCGCGATTGAACTTCTCCACGCGCCTGTTCAACCTGCTCGTGACGAACGTCCCGGGACCGCAGTTCCCGCTGTACGTGCTCGGCCGCGAGATGCTGCAAGCCTACCCGGTCGCGTTCCTGCCGGAAAACCACGCGCTGGCGATCGCAATCATGTCCTACAACGGCCAGATGAACTTCGGCCTGCTCGGCGACTACGACGCCCTGCCGGACATCGACCAGCTCGGCGAGACCATCGGAGCCGAACTGGCGACGCTCGTCACGCTCGCGCACGAGTCGATCGCGGCGCCGGCCTGATGATTCCTCCCGAGCGGCTCCCCGCATGCGCTTCTACTGGCGTCGCTGGGCAAGCGAGACAAGGACGCACCGAGCGTAGTGTGCTTCGGCACATGAGCGAGGGAGGACGCCGTATCGCGCCGCCCAGCGGCGTTAATAGCCCAATGCGAACTTCGCATCCTCGGACATCTTCTCCGGGGACCACGGCGGCGTGAAGACCATCTCGGAGTCGATCGTCTTGACGCCCTCCAGTTCGCCGACGAACTCGTCGATCTGTTCGGTCACCTGCGGGCCGATCGGGCACCCGGGGGTGGTCAGCGTGAACGTGACGTTGACGTTGCCGTCGTTGACCTCGACGCCGTAGATCAGGCCGAGCTCCACGAAGTCCAATCCCAGCTCAGGATCGATCACGTTGGACAGGGCGTCCATCACATCGTCGACGGTAGGCATGTGCCTCAGTCTAGTTATCTGAGCCGAGGCGGTCCCAGGCATACAGCTGAATGCACTCGTGCGCGAGCTCGATCGCCCGCTCGCGGGAGAGGCAGGGGAGCACGGTGTCGAGGGCCTGCTCCTCGGAGACGCCGTCCTGAAAGGCTTCCTCGCCACGGAAGCCGGCGGCGATCTTGAGCGCCTCGCGACGGTTGTCGCCGAGGCTCGGGAAGACGCCGACGAGGAAGTCGGTGTTGGGGATCGGCTGGCCGACCTCAAGCGAGGCGTGCCAGGCGGCGAGCAGGTGCAGGTCGTCCTGATCGAGGTCGGCGATCGCGCGGGCGTAGTGGACGGACAGCTCCTGGTCGGGAATGTCGTCGACCCAGGCGCGCACGACCTCGCCGACGAGCTGG
>Ga0307477_10002480_pt1 | contig 14280 bp, 16 predicted proteins | sample atmos_gasesECM2C_FD_203316 | JGI IMG/M metagenome (GOLD analysis project Ga0307477, IMG submission 203316) | Hardwood forest soil microbial communities from Morgan-Monroe State Forest, Indiana, United States - atmos_gasesECM2C_515 | ecosystem: Environmental > Terrestrial > Soil > Temperate...
CGCCTCACCGTGGGCCGACTTCGGTCGTGCGACCGAAGAAAGCTGAGCGGAGAGGAAATCGTTCCAAATAGCTGAACTGAGGTACACCCGAGCTCCCCGAGCTGCATCGTGCAGGCCCGGAAGTGTTGGTGTGCCCAAATTCAGAGCAATGGACGGGCGATGGCGACGAGATCGACAATAATCTTCATGGAAGAGACAGCGCCCCGCGCGGCGCTGAACCAGCCACTACAAACCTGCCCCGAAGTATTAAGCACAATCTACACCGCTCACTATCGCCATGTCTTGCGGGTCTGCCGCCGTTTCTTTCGACAGCCGGAAGACGCCGAGGACGCGGCGGCAGAGGTCTTTTTGAAGCTGCACAGGGTTCTGGAGACGAGAAATGAGGCCGTGCCCTTCCTCCCTTGGGTGTCGCAGGTGGCAGGCCGACATTGCATTGATAAGCTGCGAAGAAGAAAACGCGAGAAAGATTCGCGCGTGGACGGAGCCGACCTTAGCACCGTCCCCGACTATTCGACTCCTTCGCCACTCTCTCAAGTTTTGCGCAGGGAAGAAGGGCTCGAAGTGAGGGAACAGTTGATTCGCTTGCCCAAAAAATACAAGGTGCCACTCGTGCTGCGCTACTACAAACAAATGAGTTACTCCGAGATCGCGCGCGCACTGAAAAGGCAGATCCCTGCGGTCCGGATGATGATCTTCCACGCCAAAGAGCAACTGCGCCGCAATTTGCGACGCGAGCAGTCTGGCAAAAACTAGCCAACTCGGTGCAGGTACAGCTACCCGGAGGTAATCTTTCGACCTGATTGCCTGGCGATAAGCTGTCCAACTCTTGTTAAGCCGCGTAAGCGGAAACTGCGCCCAGCACCAGCTCCCAGTCGTGATTTTCTCTTCGTGCGGTAAAAAGGTAAACTGTTAACTGCCAACTTCGTATGAACTGGTTCGCACACCGCATCTTTCGTTACGAACAGCGCCGCTGGAAAACGGACGACAACCGTCTCGTGCGCCCCTTTGCCTGGGGGTTGGAACACATCGGCGGCCCTGCCGAACACGCTAATCCCGGCGAATACGTGCGTGCCTACGCGCATAGCGTGCTGGAAAACAGTGAGGAGTGGTATGAAACGCGGGCGGCGACAGACTACCGGCTGGACGATAAAAATGTTCTGACGTTTACCAGCTCCATCCAGTCGCCTTGGCCCGAAAACAATACCGTTTATGCCCAGTTTTTCCCTGCTCGCAAGCGAGGCCCGGCCGTTCTCATCCTGCCCAACTGGAATGCCAAGTGGCACGGCCAGCGCGGTCTTGGCGAATGGCTGCAGCGCATCGGAATTAGCGCGCTGAAAATGAGCTTGCCCTATCACGATCGGCGCATGGCCAAGGGACACGAGCGCGCCGACCAACTGGTCGGTCCCAACATTGGGCTTACCCTGCAGGCCAATCGGCAAGCGGTGCAGGACGCGCGCCGTTGCCTGCGCTGGCTCGAGCAGCAGGGCTGTTCGCGGCTGGGCATTCTCGGTACCAGCATCGGCTCCTCCGTGGGTTACATCACTTTGGTGCACGATCCCGCGGTCTGCGCCGGAGGCTTCTTCCACGTCTCGACCTATTTTGCGGACGTGGTCAGTCAAGGAATGACTACCACGCACGTCTGGGAGAGCTTGCGCCCGCATGTAACGGTGGACGAACTGCGTGAATACTGGGCCCCCGTCAGCCCCATGCCCTACGTGGAGCGCGGCTTAGGAGCAGGGAAAAACGCCTTCATGGTCTACGGCAAATACGACCCGACCTTCCTGCCGGCATTAACCGAGCAGATGCTGGCAGCCCTGCGCCGGCACAAGCCCCACCCGCGTACCCTAGCGCTCCATTGCGGCCACTATTCCCTGGAGTTACCGCCCTTCAGTCACATAGCGGGCTACCGCATGCTGACCTTCCTGCACTCCGCCCTGGCGCAATGACCGTTTACACGGCGTCCGTGTTACACTAGAATCGTGTCATGAAGGCTCGGCTTCGCAATATCACCATTACGCTCGAAGAGAACCTGGCCCGCTGGGCGCGCATCGAAGCGGCCCGCAGCGATACCAGCGTTTCGCGTTTCCTCGCGGAAATTCTGAAAGAACGAATGATGCAGCAGGACGAGTACCAAGCGGCCAAGCGCCGTGCACTGGCACGCAAGCCCTTTCTAAAAACGGACGGTCGCTACTTGTCACGCGAGCAGGCACATGACCGCGAACGTCTTCGTTGACACCAATGTTCTAATTTATGCTGTTGACGACGCGGATCTGCCGAAGCAGCAGGCTGCGCAAGCTTGGCGTGAATGGTTGTGGGAAACCAACCGTGGCCGAATCAGTTTCCAAGTTCTTCAGGAATTCTACGCCAATGCCATCAAGAAACAACCGTCCGCGCAAATTGACATTCGCAAAGAAATTGGGGACCTGATGTCTTGGCAACCGGTTACGCTGGATGCCACGCTAATTGTCCGTGCATGGAAAATCGAGGACCGTTATCGAATTTCTTTCTGGGATTCGTTGATTGTCGCGGCCGCAAAGGTTGCCGACTGCCGATACCTTTTGACTGAGGATCTTCAACGCGGTCAAGAGTTAGATGGCGTTATGGTTGTGAATCCGTTCCTCAGTATACCGGCGTCGCTGGCCTAAGAAAATCGCGGGACTGCCCGGTTCGCGTCAGCGTCACTCGATCACAAGTTTCAGCTTGTCTAAGTTAGGCTTTAAGAATTGCCTTGACAATTGTTAGTTATCTGTTATTCTTCTTTTGTAAACAACTACGGGCGGCCCGACGAGGTCGCCCTTTTTTATTTCCCCACGTAACTCCTTTAGAATGTGCAGATCCGAGCCAAATGATCCCTAAGTCCTTTAGAATGAGCAGATCCAAGAAACCCCGGGGGAGGGGGGTACCTGCGGCGAAAATATAAAAACAAGGCTAATGGAGTATCGCGGAGAACGTGGCGGCGGCGACCAGTGCGGAAACAGCTTCAATCTCCGGAGCAAGCGGGCGGTCCTGAACGATCTTTGAGGACTTCGCGCGCACCGCGTCATAGGCCTTTTTCGCCAGCGCGCCAGTTTGCAGCGGGGCTAGCAGGTCAATGCCTTGGCAAGCGCAAAGCAGTTCGATCGCGATTGTGTGGCGCAAATTCTGCAACATACGGTCCAGGCGCCGCGCCCCGCTCATACCCATGGAAACGTAATCCTCCTGATTTCCCGACGTCGAGATGGAATCCACTGAGTGCGGAACCGCCAGCGCCTTATTCTCGCTAACCAGCGCCGCTGCCGTCACTTGCGCGATCATAAAACCGGAATTGATTCCCGGCTCCGGCGTCAAGAATGCGGGCAGCATGCTGGTCAGCGGATTAGTCATCTGCTCTACCCGCCGCTCGGAGATTCCTCCCAGGGTGGCAATCGCGATGGCCGCCTGATCCGCGGCCATCGCCAGCGGCTGGCCGTGGAAATTTCCGCCGCTGATGATGTCTCCGCTGCCGTCGCCGACGAACACCAGCGGATTGTCGGTCGCGCTGTTCAGTTCCACCGCGGCCATCTCGCGCGCTTGTGCCAGCGAATCGCGCACTGCGCCGTGTACCTGCGGGGTGCACCGCAAGCTGTAAGCATCTTGCACGCGTTTGTCTTTTTCCTCGGAGCGATGCGATTCCCGGATCTGGCTGCCCTCATTCAAGTGCGCCAAGTTGCGCGCGGTCATGGCCGCTCCTGTGTAGGGGCGTGCATGCATGATGCGCGCGTCGAACGCGCCCGGGCTTCCGCGCAAGGCATCCAGCGAGAGCGATGCGGCCACGTCAGCCGTGTCCACCAGAATATCGGCATCGCGGAGCGCCAGGCTCAGCAGCGCCAGCATTCCCTGCGTGCCGTTCAGTAGCGATAACCCTTCCTTCGCTTCCAACGCGACCGGCGTAATGCCGGCGCGCCGCATGGCTTGCGCGCCATCCAGTGTTTCGCCGCGATATACAGCGCGGCCCTCGCCAATCACGACGTGTGCGAGATGTGCGAGCGGAGCCAAATCTCCCGAGGCCCCGACCGAACCTTGCGAGGGAATCACCGGATGCACTTCGGCGTTTAGCATTGAGCAAAGTGTCTCCACCACTTCCGGGCGAATGCCACTCAAGCCTTTGGCCAGAGCGTTGGCGCGCAGCAGCACCATCGCCCGCGTTTCCTGCTCCGTCAGGGGAGGACCTACGCCAGACGCATGTGAGCGCACCAGGTTAACCTGCAGTTGACTCACCTGCTCGGAGGAAATGCGCACCGAGGCGAGTTTGCCGAATCCCGTGTTGATTCCGTAGGCCACCGCACCCGACGCCACCACCCGGTCGACTACCGCGCGCGATGCCTTCATGCGCTCGACCGCATCGCCCGTGAGCGCCACTTTCTCGCCGCGCAATGCCACGGCATACAACTGCTCGAAGGTCAGGTCATTGCCGCTCAGCGCAATGGTCATGAGCGGCTCGCGAGCGGATTCGGCGCGGGCGCCGCGCCCAGAATGGCGCGATATTTTTCCGGCAATAGCTTGGGTTTGCCATTGCTGCCGCAAATCACGTGCAGCGTTTCGCCGACAGCGAGCAATTCTTCGTCGCTGTCCCGCCGAACTTCGTAAGAGAACCGAATGGTGCGGTTTCGCGCTTCAGCGATGCGCGTGCGTATGCGCAGCTCTTCGTCGTAGCGTGCAGAGTTCAGGTAGCGGCAGCGCACATCGACCACCACGATGTGGCAGTCGTCATCGATTTCCATGCGCTTGTATTGGATGCCCAAGGCGCGCATCAATTCCACGCGCCCAACCTCAAACCAGATCAAGTAGTTGGCGTGATACACCACGCCCATCTGATCCGTCTCCGCGTAGCGCACTCGTACTGTCGTATCGTGGTGCTCGATGTTTTGCATGATTGAGATTAATCCGGCTTGTGGTTCCAGACCGGTTTGCGTTTTTCCAGGAACGAAGCAACGCCTTCTTTGAAATCCGGCGTGCAGCGAATGCGTGCGTTTTCCAGAATGGCGCGCTCCAGGTCATGATCGATTCCCGCGGCGGCAGCGGAAGTCAGCAGGTGCTTCGCGCGGGTGAGGCTGCTTGGGCTGGCCGCGATCAAGTCATCGGCCAGAGCCAGCGCACGGTTCATGAGTTGGTCGGCCGGGACTACTTCGGTGACCATCCCGAATTCCTTCGCCTCCTTTGCCTCGATGAGACGTCCGGTTAGCAGGAGATCCCGCGAACGCTTGTCTCCGATCTGCCGGGTGAGAAAGACGGACACGATAGCAGGGAGAAATCCAATTTTTACTTCGGTGTAGCCGAACTTGGCTTCAGGCGTCGCCAGTGTAAAGTCGCAGAGCGTGGCGATGCCGCAACCTCCCGCGTAGGCGGCTCCGTTCACCGCGGCGATCGTCGGACGCGGAAAACTCCAGATGCGGCGGAGCAATTTGGCAATGCGCCGGGCGTCGTCCTGGTTTTCGGCGGCCGACTGTTTGGTGATCGCGCTGAGCATTTCCAAATCCATTCCTGCGCAGAAGGCTTTGCCCGCGCCGGTCATGATGACCACCCGCGAGTGGCTTTTCTCGATGGTGTCCAGCGCGGTCTGCAGCTCCGCGATCACTTGCGCGTTGATGGCGTTGCGTTTGTCGGGACGATTGAGCGTGATCTGCGCGATCTCGCCGCTGAATCCAAGAACCAGTGTGGAATACATAGAAAAACCTCGCTAATTCACAAGTGGTGCGTGCGCATATTTCGCACGAATTTCGTTAGCCATGGCCAGGACTTTGGTGAGTCGCGCACTGTCGATGCCCGGATCGGCGCCCACTTTGCGCAGCGCCGCGAGCACCTGCTCAGTGGCGATGTTCCCAACTAGATTGTCTCCCGCAAAGGGGCAGCCGCCAAGCCCGGTCAGCGCGCTATCGAAGCGCCGGCAGCCCGCCTGGTACGCTGCCAGGATTTTTTCCTCGGCGGTCTCGGGCCGGCTGTGCAGATGCACACCTAATTCGATGCCGGCTACATGATCTTTGACTTGGCGGAACAGATCGCCAACCAGTTCCGGCGAAGCCGTCCCGACGGTATCGGCGAGAGAAACGGTGCGCACGCGAATGTCTTTGAGCCAATCCAAAGTGTCCTGCACAATTTCCGGTCCCCACGGCTCGTCATAAGGATTGCCGAAGGCCATGGAGATGTAAATGACCAAGTCGCGCTTGGCCGCGGCAGTCTCTTTCTTCAACGTTTCGACCAGCGCCCGCGATTCCTCGCGAGTCATGTTGGCATTAGCCCGGCGAAAATAAGCCGAGATGGAATAAGGGTACCCGATGGTGGTAACGCCAGGAGTCGCCAGCGCCCGCTCAAGCCCTTTTTCATTCACGACGATGCCAATGATCTCCGGCTGATCGGCGCCATCGGGAAGGGAAGCGTTGAGTTTGGCCATGACCTCTTCACTGTCGGCCATTTGCTTCACGTGCTTCGGCGAAACAAAACTCACCGCATCGATATGCTTGAATCCGGCGCGAACCAGTTCCTTCAGGTACTCGGCTTTGTAATCGGTGGGGATGAAGTCCTGCAAGCCTTGCCATGCATCTCGCGGACACTCGATCAATCTCACAGGACCGGCCATATTCCGAGGCTCCACGCCAAAAAACGAGAGGTTCAAAGTTCAAGGTTAAAAAGTTCAACCAGAAAAACCAAAAAAGGGAGAAAGGGCGTTGGATTCTCGCTCATGTCGGTCCTTGGCCGCCTGCTTCTACCTTCAAACGGAGCGAGTGCAGCATGCGGGCAAGGTCCGTTACTTGAACGAGGAGTGGCTTGGCCATGAGCTGAGTCATGTAGCCAAGGTCGCGCCCGACCATGATTAAGTATTCGGTTTCGGCTAAAGAGGCCTCGGCGATGTTAAGAAAGCGAGCGTATTCCGTTCTTCCCGTTCGCTTGGACCCCTCCGCGATGTTGGTGGGAACCGATAACGCGGCCCGTCGCAATTGCGAAATCAACCCGTAGCGTTCGACCACAGGAAAACCACCGGTGGCGCGGTATACCGCAAGCACCAGTTCGTGTCCTCGTTGCCACGACTTGATATCTGTGAATCGCTGCATAATATTTCGGTCGGCTGATAACTTTGAACTCTTGTCCTTTGAACTGTTAAACCTTGAACTCTTGAACCTCTTACGTTTGTAGCACTCCGGTTTTGAACTCCGCGATCTCCGGATTTAGCGCGGCAGCTTCGAGGGCTTGGATCAGGGCTTCGCGCGTGTGCGCTGGATCGATGATGGCGTCGACCCAGAGGCGGGCGGCGGCGTAGCGCGGGTCGGTTTGGTGTTCGTAGGTGGCTCGGACGGATTCGTACAATTCTTTCTTGGCTTTTTCGTCGACCTTTTTGCCTTCGCGCTCGAGTTGCTTCAGCTTGATTTCGACCAGCGTGCCGGCTGCGGCATCGCCGCTCATCACCGCGTAACGCGCGGTGGGCCAGGCAAAAATGAAACGTGGGTCGTAGGCCTTGCCGCACATGGCGTAGTGGCCGGCGCCGAAGCTGCCGCCGCAGATCACCGCGATTTTTGGCACGACCGAGTTGGCTACCGCGTTCACCATTTTGGCGCCGGCGCGGATGATGCCACTCCACTCCGCGTCTTTGCCGACCATAAAGCCGTTCACGTCGTGCAGGAAAATCAGCGGGACGCGATTCTGGTTGCAGTCCAGAATAAACCGCGCAGCTTTTTCCGCGGACTCAGTGTAAATCACGCCGCCAAATTCCAGGCGCTTCTGGTCCGAGCCGCGGGCCAGGGTCTGCACATGTTTTTTCTGGTTGGCCACGATGCCGACCGCCCATCCGCCTACGCGCGCGTAGCCGCAGAGCACCGTCTCACCATATTCAGCGCGATACTCCTCGAATTCGCTGGCGTCCACGATGCGCGCGATGATTTCGCGCATATCGTACTGCTTGGCGGGATCGCCGGAGAAGATTCCGTAAATCTCTTCAGCAGAATGTGCCGGCGGCCGCGAGGCGACGTGGCTGAACGGAGCCGGATTCGTGGCACCCATTTTATCCGCCAGCGCGCGAATCCGCGCGATGCACGCATCGTCGTTGGGTTCGCGAAAGTCCACCGTGCCGCTGATTTGCGCGTGCATCTTCGCGCCGCCCAAGTCCTCCGCCGAGGTTTTTTGGCCGATGGCCGCCTGCACCAGCGCCGGCCCAGCCAAAAACAGGCCGGAGCCTTCGGTCATTAAGATGTGATCGCACATTACCGGCAGATACGCGCCACCCGCCACGCACATGCCCATGATGGCGGCCAACTGCGGGATGCCCATGGCGCTCATCACCGCGTTATTGCGGAACACGCGGCCGAAATCATCGGTGTCCGGAAACACATCCTCCTGCAAAGGCAAAAAGATGCCCGCCGAATCGACCAGATAAATGGTGGGGATGTGATTGTCGATGGCGATATTCTGCGCGCGAATCACTTTTTTCGCGGTCATCGGGAAAAATGCGCCGGCTTTCACGGTGGCGTCGTTGGCAATAATCATGAACGTTCGGCCAGAGACGCGCGCAAGCCCGGTGACCGTTCCCGCCGAAGGCGCACCGCCCCACTCTTCGTACATTTCGTACGCAGCGAAGCCGCCCAACTCAAAAAACTGCGCCCTTGGATCGATTAATTTGGCAATGCGTTCGCGCGCCGTGAGCCGGCCCTTCTTGTGCTGCGACTCGATGGCCTTGGCGCCGCCGCCCTGGCGAATCTGCTCTTCTTCGTTTTTGAATTGCGTAACGAGGTCAATCATCCGGCGGGAGTTCTTCTCGAATTCGGGAGACTTCGTATTTACGTTAGTTTTCAGGACGGAACCAGCCACGCAGCCCTCGCAAGGACCACAAACCAGCCAGTATACGGTTTGGCGACAGAATGTGCGAGCGGCCCCGCCGAACATCTCAGCAGCCTTACACTACAACTCGCGAGATTGACGCGCCTAGTCAAGAGAAGGAAGCTGCGATGAGTAGAATCACTCTGGTATTGGCGTTGCTGGCCATTTGGCTGTCTTGCGCACAATGCTTTGGAAGAGGAGCTCTGCATGGATCCCATTCGGCGGAAAAGGGCATTTCGTCGCAGGAAAGGCAAGCACTAACGGACCTTTATGAGGCTACAGGCGGAAACCATTGGACGAACCAGGATGGCTGGATGGGACCTCCGGGTAGCGAATGCACGTGGTATGGCGTCCAGTGCGAATCGAGCGATTCTGAGACGGCAACGATGGGCGACTTAAGTTTGCCAGAGAATAATCTTCACGGGCGTATTCCGGAAGCGGTCGGGCAATTGGTCCATCTTGAATCGCTCGTCCTTTATGGCAATGACCTATCCGGCAAACTACCTGAACCCTTAATTCAGCGTTGGTTGGCGGGTTCGCTGTGGGTTACGGCGGAAGCGCCGCTGCTCACGGATGTTTCCGAGATTGACTATGAGTCAGCCTGCTCGTCGCTGCTTTGCGAGCGCCATCGAGTTGTCATGCGTTCGGACAGTAGCGCTGTGCTCTTCACGAAGCGTTGTCGCAATGCTTCAATGGAGGATCGAAGAACTTTTTGCGAAGTGAAAAGGGGACGTATTTGGGGCGAGGGGTTTGCCAGGTTAGCGTGGACGATTGAGAAAAATGGGTATTTCACCCTCCAAACCAGTTATCAGCGAAACGTCACAGACTCTGTGTTCGTCTCGACTCGGGTGATTCGGAACGGCAATAAATACGAAGTAGTTGAATACGCGGGTGGTGGTCCACTTGAACTGTGGATAATTCATTCCGCGATAGAGGGAGTTTCCTCGTCGATCGAATGGGAAAAAAAGGAAGCTACGCCAAAGTGTCCCCGATGGGATGAGTCACAAGGACCATCCAGTAAATGAATTCCGGGGCGGATTCAGCTGGCCGAAGGTACAGGTAACCAGACGAGGCGAGGAGAGGGCGTGGGCGGTGTGCAGCGCGACTTTTCTGGTATTTCTGGGTTTATAGGGATAACGAGGCTGAGACGTATTCGGAACTCAGCGACACACGAACACGTAAGACGCTGCGCTCGGAAGACATTTTCTCGGAATGGCGCAGCATGCTGCGCCATTACAAGAATCAAGGATCGAGGTGAGAATTTATGCGAGTTCTAAAGTCGCTGGGATTTTTGCTGCTTGCGAGTATTCCGCTGGCGATGCCAGCGCCGTCGCAGGCACAAATCGCGGTGGGTGTTTCGGTGCATGTCGGACCGCCGGTGCTGCCGGTGTATGTGCAGCCGGTTTGCCCCGCGCCAGGCTATATCTGGACTCCGGGCTATTGGGCGTACGGCGAGGAAGGGTATTACTGGGTGCCGGGAACTTGGGTGATGGCACCGGAACCGGGTCTGCTGTGGACACCGGGCTACTGGGGATTTGCCGGAGGCGTTTACGCTTGGCATGCGGGCTACTGGGGTCCGCACGTTGGTTTTTATGGCGGCGTTAACTACGGTTTCGGATACACGGGAGTAGGCTTCTGGGGCGGGGAATGGCGCGGCAGAGAGTTTGTGTACAACCGCTCGGTGACCAACGTGAACGTGACCGTGATTCACAACTACTACAACAAGACGGTAATCGTGAACGAAAATCACGTCAGCTTCAACGGCGGGCCGCACGGAATTCAGGCGCGTCCGAGCGAAGCCGAACGCATCGCCGAGCATGAGCACCACTTTGAAGCCAGGCGAGAGCAGGTGGAGCACGAACGCGCAGCGCACGCGGATCGGCGGCAGTGGGCGTCGGAAAATCACGGACGCCCGGCAATAGCGGCCAGTGGCCGACCGGGCGACTTCCACCATGACGTGGTGGCCGCGCGAAACGACAGAGCAGCAGACCATCGCGCGGATCGCCCCGATGCTCGTCGAGACGATCGTACCAGCAATGCAGCTTTGGCGAACAGGAACACTGGCCGCAATGATCGCCCCCAAAACGCCGTGAACCGCGATAACGGCGGAAACAGGCCAAATTCTTCGCCCTCTAACAATGCACGGCAGGCCAAGGAAGTCCGGTCGGTGCCGAACAACTCATCTTCCAGAGGGCCACAAGGTGAGGCGCGCGGCAATCCGCACACTGACCGGGCGCCGGTGCAGCATTCCAACGGGTCCCATGAAAACGCATCGCACGAGAGCGCGCCGCATTCTAACAACAAGCCGGAACACGGCAAGGAAAAACCGTAATTTGCAGCCAAGTAGTTCGATCGGGCCGGACGCTTTGTGCGTCCGGCCTTTTCTTTTGGGCAGTTGCTTGACGGAGTTGTTGACGTGTGGGGGCGGCCTCTCTAGAATTCAGGCACCGGTGCGATACGCACCAAGTTTTTCAGGAGGCGCCTGTGACCACCTCGGTTGAAGTCCCGAGGGGTGGGTGTGCCTTCACCAGGTTTTCGAGCCGCTGACCGCACGCTTCCTCCCAATGTTGAGCAGCACAATACGCCCGGGCAAGCTGGGGCGCAGCGTGTTGCGCCCCTACGCGAGCGGCTTTACGCTCGCGATTTATGCACGGATAGAATCGATTTTCAGCGCGTGTTGTTTCCGCGCGATGGAGAAGAGCAAGTGTCGTTGCAACGATTAGGATGGAATTCGTATTTTGACTCGCTGTGGCAAGAACGCGGGCAAACCGAGTGGCTGCCCGCACGGGTGATTTCCCAGCAGCGTGGCCTTTGGCGTATAGCTGGAGATTTTGCGGAATGCTGGGCGGAGATTTCCGGGACGCTGCGCGCTGCAACGGAGAAAGGAGCAGATTGGCCGGCAGTCGGGGATTGGGTCGCGGCGGAAATGCTGAGCGGGGGCGGCCGGCCCCTGATCCACAAAGTGCTGCCCAGGCGCAGCAAGTTCGTGCGCAAAGTGGCCGGGCGACGCCTGGAAGAACAAGTCATTGCGGCAAACGTGGACACCGCGTTCGTGGTGATGGCGCTGGATGGTGACTTTAACGTGCGACGGCTGGAGCGTTATCTGGCACAGTGCTGGGAATCGGGCGCGAAGTCGGTTGTCGTGCTGAATAAGGCCGACGATTGCGGGGACGTCGCCGCGCGGATCGGCGAAGTGCAGGGCATTGCCGCGAGTCTCCCGGTTCTTGCCATAAGCGCGCGGACGGGAGAAGGCGTGGAAGCCCTGGACACTTTTCTGGCGCCCGGGCAAACCGTTGTGTTGCTCGGTTCGTCCGGGGTAGGGAAGTCGACGCTGGTGAACCATTTCTTGCAACACGACGCGCAGGCGGTCCGGTCAGTCCGGGCCAGCGACAGCCGCGGGCGTCACACGACCACGAGCCGCGAACTGTTTGCGCTGCCCGGCGGCGCGCTGTTGATCGATACGCCGGGTTTGCGAGAATTGCAGTTGTGGGGAGCGAGCGAGGGCGTGGAGCAAACCTTCTCCGACATTGAGGAGCTTGCGATCCAATGCAAGTATGGAAATTGCGGGCACACCACGGAGCCGGGTTGCGCGGTGCAAGCGGCCTTGGAGGAAGGCCGACTCGAAGAGGAGCGGCTGGAAAGCTGGCGCAAGCTCGGACGCGAGCAGGAATTTGTGCGCCGCAAGGTCGATCCTGAAGCCCGGCAACACGAAAAGGAACGCGTCAAGCAACTGCATCGCGGCGCCAAGCAGAAATATGATCAACGGCGCAAAGAGGGAGGTAAGGAGTGATCGTAGTGTTGGAAGGCGTTGGCTAGTGGGCGATGCGTTTGTGGATGAATTCGACGATGTCCTGGGTGGAGGTGCCGGGGAGAAAAATTTCCGCGATGCCGACCTTTTTCAGGGCCGGGATATCTGCTTCGGGGATGATGCCGCCGAGGACCACGGTCACGTCGTCCATGCCTTTGTCGTGCAGCAGGCTCATTAGTTGCGGACACAGCGTGTTATGCGCGCCGGAGAGAATCGAGAGGCCGATGACGTCGACGTCTTCCTGCACCGCGGCGGAGGCGATCATCTCCGGGGTTTGGCGTAAGCCGGTATAGATTACTTCCATGCCGGCGTCACGCAGGGCGCGCGCGATGATTTTCGCGCCGCGGTCGTGGCCATCCAACCCCGGCTTCGCAATTAAGACTCGAATCTTTTTTTCTGGCATTTGGAGTCGCTTGTGTTGTCTTAGCGGCGGATCCCCCTCAAGAAATCCTGGACCGCAACGAAAATAAGCATAGCGATGAAGAGATAGACAAAAATCAAGCCAATAAAGCGAAGAATGCGTCCGTAAAGGGTTTTGGGGTCATCAGGGCCCGGGACAAACACACCCTTCGTGGCTTGGAGTATCACCTGAAAAATCCTAAAGATTCCATACGTTCTACTGTAGGCCCGCTGAGCCTCGTACGTCTCAGTTGGATGTATAGAGGGTTGGTCAACGCGGGCATTCTTTCGGTGGATCATTTAAGAATCGTCTGGAATCTAACAAGAGACCAGTACAAAGTCTAGGTGATGGCGATTTCTTCGTAGGTGCCGAAGACTTCGCGCATGGCGTCGCAGATTTCGCCGAGGGTGGCGTAGGATTTGACGGCGTCGAAGATGTAGGGCATGAGATTCTCGGTGCCTTGTGCGGCTTTGCGCAGAGCGCTCAAACGGCGGGCGACTTCGTCGCTGGAGCGCTCGGCGCGCAATTTGCGCAGGCGCTCACCCTGGCGGGCGGCTACCGTCTCATCGATTTGCAAAATGTCCAGCGGCTTTTCTTTGGTGATGAAGTCGTTCACGCCGACGATGATCTTTTCCTTCTTGTCGACTTCAACCTGATACCGATAAGAGGCTTCGGAGATTTCTCGCTGCGGATAGCCGCGCTCGATGGCCGCGACCATGCCGCCCAGCGCATCAATTTTCTCGATGTAATCCCACGCGCCGCGCTCGACCTCGTTGGTCAAGGTTTCGACGAAGTACGAGCCGCCCATCGCGTCGACCGTATTGGCCACGCCGGTTTCGTGCGCGATGATCTGCTGGGTGCGCAGCGCGATGGTGGCTGCGAATTCGGTTGGCAGCGCCCAGGCCTCATCGAGCGAATTGGTGTGCAACGATTGCGTGCCGCCGAGCACCGCGGCCAGGGCCTGGATCGCCGTACGCACGACATTGTTGTAGGGCTGCTGGGCGGTGAGCGAACAACCGGCCGTCTGGGTGTGGAAGCGCAACGCCCAGGAGCGCGGGTTCTGCGACTTGTAGCGCTCGACCATGGCCTTGTGCCAAATGCGGCGCGCGGCGCGGTATTTCGCGATCTCCTCGAAGAAATCACTGTGCGCATTGAAGAAAAAGGAAAGCTGCGGGACGAATTCGTCGACGTCCAGGCCGCGGCGCATGCCCCATTCCACGTACTCCAAGCCGTCGCGCAGGGTAAACGCTAA
>Ga0307477_10002481_pt1 | contig 14273 bp, 10 predicted proteins | sample atmos_gasesECM2C_FD_203316 | JGI IMG/M metagenome (GOLD analysis project Ga0307477, IMG submission 203316) | Hardwood forest soil microbial communities from Morgan-Monroe State Forest, Indiana, United States - atmos_gasesECM2C_515 | ecosystem: Environmental > Terrestrial > Soil > Temperate...
GAGACTGCATCCCGCAACAAAAACGTTTCTGGCGCTGCGGATAGCGGTGAATCGAGAGATGGAGGAACTCGGGCAGTTTCTTTCTCGGACCCCCGCCACAATGAATTCAGGAGGCCGCTGGGTGGTGTTGAGTTACCACTCGCGGGAAGACCGCCTGGTGAAGCATGCGTTTCAACAGGGAGAGCGAGAAGGAACGCTCCGCGTGCTGACGAAACACGTGATCCAGCCCAGGGAGCAAGAGATGATGGGCAACCCGCGTTCGCGAAGCGCGAAGCTGCGGTGTGCGGAAAGAATGCCGGCCGCTTAGGGACCGGCAGGGTAACGGTATGGCACGCAGGAAAAAAGCATCGGCAATGACGGAGTTTCATACCGTCAAGCGCATTGACAATTCGCGCATCGTGCGCCATGTCGAACCGGTGAAGATGCGCCGGCTGATGCGAACGGTTGCGCTGGGCGGCGTGGTCGCCGTATGTTTTATGTTGTACATCTATCAGCACTTCCGTTGCATCGATTTGAGTTTCCAGCTGGAGGACGTCAAAGCCAGAAAAGCGGAGGCGGGTTCGCTGAATTCATCCTTGAAATTGGAAATTGCGGGGCTGCGCAATCCCATGCGCATCGACCTGATTGCGCATCGCCAACTGGGACTAACCGAGCCGCTGCCGATGCAGGTGCAGGAATACGAAGCTCCGGCCGGCGCGGAAGAGGCGGCAGTACGTTTCGTGCGGCAGAATCGAGCGCCGTAGCCGGATTATTCGACGCCTCGGTCCAACAAGCGGCTTTCTGTCGAGCAAAAGAACTTCCAGGCGGAGCACTCGTCTCTCTGATTGACCATGCCGGTAAACCGCGTCCACGCCGCTTCCGCTCGCCGCACCGCAGTGAATTCCGAACGGAACCGCCGAACGGCTCTTTGGGATGCTGACCATAAGACGACTGAGCGGCTGGCGATCGTCGCTGGTGTGACGCTCGTGCTGATGGCCGCTGTTTTTGGGCGTCTGGGATACCTGCAGCTTTTCCGTCACCGCGAGTACCTGGCCCGGGCGCAGCGGCAGCAACAGCATGTGATCGAAATCACGCCTAAACGGGGTGCTATCTACGACCGCAACATGCATCCGCTGGCGATGAGCATCCCGGTGGATTCGGCGTTCGCTGTGCCTTCTGAGCTCGGGGACCAGCAACTGGCGGCGCGGCTGCTCTCCGGTGTCCTGGGAATGCCGCGCGACGTTCTGGAAACGCGGCTCGAATCCTCGCGCTCGTTCGTGTGGATTGCGCGCAAGCTGCCGCCGGATAAGAAGGAGGCGGTGGAGGCGCTAAACCTGAAGGGCGTCTACTTTCAAAAGGAAAATCAACGCATCTATCCGAAACGCGACCTGGCGTCGCACGTGCTGGGCTTCGTCGATCTCGATGAAAAGGGCTTGGCCGGGATCGAATACGAATTGGATCGCCAGGTCCGGGGCAAGAGCGAAAAGATCATTGTGATGGCAGACGCGCGGCAGCGCTGGTTCGACGGCGGGGAAGCACAACGCGAACGCGGCGCGAACGTGGTTCTTACGCTAGACGAAAAGATTCAGTACATCGCGGAGCGCGAACTAGCAGCGGCGATTGGCAAGACGCATGCCATGGCCGGCACCGTCATGGTGATGAATCCGAATACCGGCGAGATTCTCGCGTTGGCAAACTGGCCGAAGTTCAATCCCAACACGGCGAATGAATCGAGCCCGGAAGCGCGGATGAACCGCGCGGTCACGGCGCTGTACGAGCCAGGATCAACCTTTAAGCTCATCACCTTGGCAGCGGCTTTCGATCAGGGGGTTACCCGACCAGCCGAAGTCTTCGATTGCGAAAACGGGGCCGTGTATGTGGCCGGGCACCGTATCCGCGACCACCAGGCGTTTGGGATGCTGAATGTAGCCGACATTTTGGCGCGATCGAGCGACGTTGGCGCGATCAAGATTGCGCTGCGGCTGGGAGCCCCGAAATTTTACGATTACATTCGCGCTTTTGGTTTTGGGCAGCCGACCGGCGTGGATCTGCCGGGAGAAAGCAAGGGCCTCTTGCGACGACTTGAGAATTGGTCGGCAGTCTCCATCGGCTCGATCTCCATGGGGCAGGAAGTGGGGGTCACGCCCATTCAACTCATCAGCGCCGTGTCGGCGATTGCCAACGGAGGCCTGCTTTATAAGCCGCATGTGGTTGCGGAAGTAAAGCGCGGAGATCAAGTATTGCCCGCTGAAGGTCCGCTGGCGCCGGCAGAGCCGCGCCGAGTCATTCGTCCAGAAACGGCGGCGACACTTCGCCGGCTTATGGAAGGTGTCATATTGAATGGGACGGGGCCGCTAGCTCGACTTGATGGCTGGACCGCCGCGGGCAAGACCGGTTCGGCGCAAAAAATTGATCCAGCAACCGGCCGTTATTCGCGGACGCAGCTCATTGCGTCATTTACCGGGTTTGCGCCTATCAGTAATCCAGCGGTGACCATTCTGGTTTCGCTGGATTCGCCGGTCGGGCAACATGAGGGTGGGCAAGTAGCGGCGCCAGTTTTTAAGCGGATCGCCGAGCAGGTGTTGCCGTATCTTGACGTGCCGCGCGATGTGCCGACCGGCCCTCGGCTCGTCCGAGCCGCTTACAAGAATCGCGAGATTTCAGACAACGCCATGCTCGAAGATTTCACGCCGGCGGATTTTTCGGGATTGCCGGAGCAGCCTCCCAAAGAGTCCGCGTCCGAGAATCCCACGGGGGGCAACAGCCAGACGCCTTCTGTGACGGTTGCCGTGGATGAAGGGGGCGACGTCCAAGTGCCGGACTTCTCTGGAAAGACCATGCGCGACGTAACCGAGATTTGTCTGCGATTGGGGCTGGACCCGGTTCTCATCGGCAGTAGTCTTGCTACCAATCAGACGCCCGCCGCCGGAGCGAAAGTCCGAAAAGGCGCAAAGGTCACCGTGCAATTCGGGACACCGGCATCAAAGATTACAAAGCCGGGAGCAAGGCGCTAGGATGAAAATTGGATTGAGCCCAAAAGAACAGGTATGGGGCGACGCTACGAACCGGACTGACAGACAAGGAAAGCACTCTGCCCACCCTAGTGCATCGGACAGCCGAAGAAAGCTGAGCGAAGTGTTTGAAGGCGTTGACAGTGCGGCGCTGCCTAGAAGCGCGGGCAGTCTGGAAATCCGCCAGGTGGTATGCGACTCGCGAAAAGCCCGGGACGGAGCGCTGTTCTTTGCTCTCGATGGAGCGAAAGCGGATGGCAACAAGTTCATTCCGGACGCCATCAAGAGAGGCGCGGTAGCCATAGCGAGCGAAGAGCCATCTCCCGGCAAGATTCCGGTGGGTGTGGCATGGATTCAGGTACGGCACGCCCGCCAGGCGCTGGCGATCACAGCAGCAAATTTCCTTGGGCATCCCGCCAAGGCGCTGCAACTCGTAGCGGTGACCGGCACGAATGGAAAGACGACCACCACTTCCGTCCTGGATGCGATCGTGAAAGCTTCCGGCGCGAAGACGGGTTTGTTTGGAACGATTGCCTATCATACGCCGCTCGGCGATTATCCGGCACCGAACACCACGCCGGAATCAGTGGACCTGCAGGGATTCTTTGGGGAGATTCGCGATGCCGGCGGAAAGTACGCGGTGCTCGAAGCCAGCTCTCATTCACTGGCGATGGACCGTCTGTGGGGATGTCATTTTCAAGCGGCGGTCTTCACCAACCTGACGCGCGAACACCTGGATTATCACAAGACTTTTGAGGATTATTTCGCCGCGAAAAAGAGGCTCTTCGAAGGCACCGGAGCGGGCGCGCCGGAAGTCGCGGTGCTGAACACGGACGACGCATTCGGCAAACGGCTGTCTGGCCTAGCGAAGAAAACAGTCACCTATGGCCTGGAATCCAGTGCCGACATCACCGCAAAAAAATTCCAGCTAACTTTTAACGGCTTGACGTTCCTGGCGCACACGCCAAATGGAAAAGTGCACGTGCAATCGCGGCTAGTCGGAAGGATTAATGTTTACAACTTACTCGCGGCCATCGGAGCGGCACAGGCTCTGGGTCTTTCTAACGAAATCATCGAGAAGGGCATCCGCGAGCTGGAAAGTGTTTCGGGGCGGTTCCAACGCATCGATCTGGGGCAACCGTTCTTCGTGATCGTCGATTACGCGCATACTGACGATGCCTTGGAGAATCTGATTCGCACCGCGCGCGAACTGAATCCCAAAGGCCGCGTGATTACGCTTTTCGGTTGTGGCGGCGAAAAGGACCGCACGAAACGGCCGGTGATGGGAGAAGTTACCGGGCGCTTGAGCGACCTGACGATTCTTTCCAGCGACAATCCGCGCAGCGAAGATCCGCTGAAAATTATCAGCGATATTATCGTGGGGCTGCAGAAAACCGCCGGCAAATACTTGATCGAGCCCGACCGGGAAAAAGCCATCGGCATGGCCATGGACGAAGCCCGCAACGGGGATATCGTGCTGCTCGCCGGAAAGGGTCACGAAAACTATCAGATTCTCGCCGACCGGACGTTTGAATTTGACGATCGCGAGAAAGCGCGCCGCGCCTTGCAGGAGCGTGGCTTTCTAGGGCCGCGAATCGAGCCGGGCAACGGCGATCGGTTGCCTGGTAAGCCGCCAAGCGGCTAAGGGTTTGGCACCTAGCGCGCTTGGTTGGGAGGGTGGGACCAGGGCGCTCGGGCCCCGGCAGCGCCGAGGCGAGCCAATTCGTGACCTTTTGAAAGGAGGAGCCCGCAAACCGTTGAGAACACAACGAGCCGATCGGTACTGGAGTAAGTCTAATCCTTTGAGGAACTTATGCGGTGGACGATTGCACAAGTGGCTGATGCTTTGGGTGCTCGGACGGGGGCGGGACTCCACCCCTTGGCCCGGGTGGCCGGCGTGTCGATTGATTCTCGCACGATTCGTGCCGGAGAACTGTTTATCGCCATCCACGGACCGAGTCACGATGGACACGACCATGTGGCCAGCGCTTTGGAACACGGGGCTATTGCGGCAGTGGTGGCACAAGCGCAGGTTTCGCGATATGCGGGCCCCATCGGCAACCGGTGCATCGCGGTGGCCGATACCTTCGAAGCGCTCCAGCAGCTGGCTGGCGCCGTGCGCCAATCCTGGGTTGGGAAAATTGCCGGCATCACGGGTTCGGTCGGCAAAACCACCACGAAGGAGATCTTGGCGGCATTGCTGGGCGCGAAGCTGCGGGTCCTGAAATCGGAAGGAAATTTAAATAACGAGTACGGGCTGCCGCTGACGTTGTTTCGGCTGGAAGAAACGCATCAAGCCGCGGTGCTGGAAATGGGGATGTCTCGGCGCGGCGAGCTGGCACGGTTGGCGGCGATTGCGCGGCCGGACGTTGGAGTGGTGACGCGGGTTTCCCCGGCGCACCTGGAATTTTTTGCTTCTGTGGATGAGATTGCGCTGGCGAAACGCGAGCTGATTGAAGGATTGAACGGGCGCGAGTCGACCGCGGTGCTCAATGCGGACGATCCGCGCGTCGCTGCGTTCGGGGCTTTCGCGCCGGGACGGGTGTTGACTTATGGCATCGATCAGCAAGCCTTTTTCATGGCGCAAGACATAGAAGACCGCGGAGCGATGGGATCCGCGTTTGACTACGTAAGTCCGGAGGGGCGAGTGCGGCTGGAGCTGAACGTTCCCGGACGTCATGCTATCGCCAACGCCGTGGCGGCATTAGCGGCGGCGAGCGTATGGGGAATTGGCGCTGCCGAAGCCCAGAGCGTGTTCTGCTCGCTACGCGCGCCAGCCATGCGCGGAGAACTTCTGCGATTTTCAAATGGGGCGGCGCTGATCAACGACAGCTACAACTCGAGTCCAGCGGCGTTACAAGCGATGACGGAGTTGCTCGTAGCGACGCCGAATTTCCACCGGCGCATCCTCGCCGCCGGGGAAATGCGCGAACTCGGGACGGCTTCACCACAACTGCATCGCGAAGCCGGACAGTTTGCCGCGAAGACCGGGAAGATCGATTGGGTCATCGGCGTTGCCGGCCACGCGGCGCAGATTGTGGAAGGCGCGGTGGCCGGAGGGCTCCCGCGCGCGCGCGCTAAATTTTTCGCAACGCCGCAAGAAGCCGCCGAATTTCTTGCAGGATTTATCGCTTCCGGCGATCTGCTGCTGGTGAAGGGCTCGCGGGGTGTGAAGATGGAGCAGATTGTGGAAACGCTGATTGGCCGGCACGCTGCGCTCGGTGAAGTAACGGGCCAGGAGGTACGGCACTGAGATGCTTTATTACCTCCTCTACCACACGCTGCAGCGCTACTTCAGCCCGCTGAATGTTTTTCGCTACATCACCGTGCGGACCGTGTATGCGAGTCTCACGGCCATGTTTCTGGCGCTGGTCTTTGGCCCGTGGCTCATACGGCGGCTCCGCGAATTGCAGATCGGCCAGTTCATCCGCGAGGAAGGCCCCGAAGAGCACAAAAAGAAGGCGGGCACCCCAACCATGGGCGGGGTGCTGATCGTTCTTTCCACCGCCGTGCCGGTGCTTCTGTGGGCCGACTTGGCCAATCCGTTTATTCTGCTCTCGCTGTTTGCGCTGTTCGGTTTTGCCGCCATTGGCTTCATCGACGATTACGCGAAAGTTTCGAAACAACGCAATCTCGGCCTCACCGCGAAGAAGAAAATTTATTTTCAGGTATTCGTCAGCCTGATCGTCGGCGTCGTGCTTCTAGTTCTGGCCACTTACAGCGCTTACTCAACGCAATTCGTCTTTCCGTTCTTGAAGCGATTTCATCCCGATCTGGTGTTCCATTCATTACTTGACCCATCGCATCTTTCAGGGCATCTCTGGCCGCTGGCGTTCTTGCCCTTTCTTGTGGCCACCGCGATCGTGATTGTGGGCTCCTCTAACGCGGTGAACCTGACCGATGGGCTTGACGGCCTGGCGATCGGCTGCACCGTCATTGCAGCTGGAGCGCTTACGGTTTTGACCTATGTGAGCAGCAACTATCGTTGGGCTACCTATCTGGAGATTCAGTACATTCCGCGCGTCGGTGAACTCACCGTCTTCTGCGGCGCGCTTGTGGGAGCTTCGCTCGGATTTCTCTGGTACAACGCGCATCCCGCGGAAATCTTCATGGGTGACGTCGGCTCGTTGTCGCTCGGCGGAACACTGGGCACTGTCGCCGTCATCATCAAGCAGGAAATCCTGCTCTTTTTCGTCGGCGGCGTTTTCGTCATCGAAGCGCTTTCTGTGATTCTGCAAGTGGGCTCGTTCAAGCTGCGCGGTAAACGTATCTTCCGGATGGCGCCCATTCATCACCATTTCGAGCTGCTGGGCTGGAGCGAATCGAAAGTAATCGTGCGGTTTTGGATTGCGGCGCTGGTATTTGCATTGTTCGCACTGACGACGTTGAAGTTGAGGTAACGAATTTTTCTGGTCGCGGGTTTTTTTGCAGGGAAAATGGCGCATCCATTCGAATTGCGAGGCCAACGCGTGCTAGTCGTGGGACTGGCCAGGACCGGTTTGGCCACCGCGCTTTTTTGTGCCGCCCGGGGCGCTATTGTGACGGCCACGGATGCCCGGACTGAAAACGAAATCGGTGAAGCTGTTTCCTCTCTTCGCAGTGCAGGTGTAAAGCTCGAGTTTGGCGGGCACCGGGAAAATACATTTCTCGCACCAGACCTGATCGTTCCGAGTCCTGGCGTACCTGCCGATGCGCCGCAGCTGCAGGCGGCGCGCGCCAAGGGCGTCACCATTTGGAGCGAAGTGGAACTGGCCGGCCGTTTTCTCCACGGGCGCTTGATGGGGATCACCGGCTCAAATGGAAAGACCACCACGACAGCGCTGCTCGAACACATTTTGCGGAATGCTGGATTTCCAACGATTCTTGCCGGGAATATCGGCACTCCCTTGATCGCGCGCGTGGAGCAAACCAACGACAACACCATAACCGTGGCGGAGTTGAGCAGTTTTCAACTCGAGCTCATTGAAACTTTCCGCCCCAACATCAGCGTGTTCTTGAATCTCACTGCCGACCACCTCGACCGGCATCACACACTGGAAGCGTACGGCCGCGCTAAAGCGCGCATCTTCGAGAATCAGACCGAAAGGGACAGTGCCATCTTGAACGCGGATGATCCGGCGACCACTCCGCTGGCACCCGCGAAGCCGCGCGTCTACTGGTTCAGCCGCAAACAGCGCGTCGCGCAAGGGGCGTTCGTCAGGGAAAACGAAATTGTTTTTCGCCTTGACGGTGAGGAAGACACGGTGCTGAGCGTCCGGGACATTCCGCTGGCGGGCGCGCATAACGTCGAAAATGCTCTCGCGGCCGTGTGCGCGGCCCGTCTTGCAGGGGCCAACTCCGCGGACATCGCCAAAGGTGTGCGCTCGTTCGCGGGCGTCGAGCACCGCCTCGAGTTTGTCGCGGAAATCAGAGGCGTGCGTTATTACAACGATTCGAAAGCTACCAACGTCGACGCCACGCTGAAAGCGCTGGATGCTTTTCCCGGACGGATCCTGATTGTTCTCGGCGGAAAAGATAAAGGAAGCGACTATACCCTTCTGCAAAGACCGTTGCGCGAAAAAGCCATTCTTGCGCTGTTGATCGGCGCGGCCGCGGACAAAATCGAAAAGCAGATTGCCGGCAGCGTAGCCATCGAGCGGGCTGGAACCATCGAACGCGCCGTGGAGATTGCTTCGCAGGCGTCGCGGCCTGGAGACGTGGTGCTGCTTGCGCCAGCTTGTGCCAGCTTCGATCAGTTTCAAAACTACGAACATCGTGGCCGCGTCTTCAAGGAGCTAGTGCATAGCTTGGAGCGCCAAGCCGCAAGTACGACTTCCGCTAGAGGGTGATAGAACGTGCCGAGACGATTGGAAAATGACCGCTGGCTTTTCGGAGTGACGCTGACGCTTTGCCTGCTTGGCGCCGTGATGATTTTCAGCGCCTCGGCAGTCACCGCGGAACAACAGTACGGCCACTCCTACATTTTCCTCGCCCGCCAAGCTGCTTGGCTCTTCATCGGACTTGTGGGAATGTTTGCGCTGATGAAGACGGACTATCGGCGTCTGCGCGAGCCCGCGGTCGTCTACCCCGCCATTTGTCTCGTACTGCTGCTGCTTGTCGGCACATTTTTCCTCGACAAGTCCCATGCCACGCATCGCTGGATCAAGATCGGCCCGGCGAACATCCAGCCGTCGGAACTGGCGAAACTCGCCGCCATCCTTTATCTGGCATGGTTTCTCGACCAGAAGCGCCGCACCAAAGCCAGCATGGAATTTTGCAAAGAAGATTTTTGGCAGACTCTTTTTCCAGCGGTTGGGCCCATTCTGGTCTATGTTGCGCTGATTCTGCTGCAACCTGATCTGGGGACCTCCATCGATATTCTTGTCGTAGCCGCCGCCATTCTGTTTGTTGCTGGTCTCTCATGGAAATGGATAGCGGTAGGTCTGACCGGCGCGATTCCCCTGGTCTACCTGCTCATCACGCAGGTGGCCTACCGCGAAGCCCGGTTGATGGCGTTTTTGCACCCGGATTCCGATCCGCAAGGCGCGGGATTCCAACTGTTGCAGTCGCTCATCGCCGTCGGCTCCGGCGGCTTCACCGGCGTAGGCTTGATGGAGAGCAAGCAAAAGCTCTTCTACCTTCCGGAGGCGCACACGGACTTTATCTATGCGGTGATCTGCGAAGAACTCGGCTTTATCGGCGCGATGATCGTGATTGCCCTCTTCGTCATTTATGGCTGGCGAGGGATCCGTGCCGCGCTGGGCGCGCCGGACGGGTTCGGTCGGTTCCTGGCGATAGGAATCACCGCGATGGTTTTGTGCCAGGCGCTTATTAATTTTGCGGTGGTGCTCGGGATGGTTCCGACAAAAGGAATTCCGCTGCCGTTCATCAGCTATGGCGGTTCGAGTTTGCTGGTCATGTTGCTGGCCACCGGTGTACTGCTGAATATTTCGCAGCGGGCCCCGGAGTCTCTGTGGTCCTAAAGATTTGTCTTCCTAGGGCCGCAGCATGCTGCGCCCCCATGAAGCAATGGCGTCAGCCATGAAGCTCCTAATCGCAGGCGGCGGCACGGGCGGCCATGTTTTTCCCGCGCTAGCGATTGCCCAGGAATGGCTTTCAAGAGGAGGTGAAAGGGAAGTCGTGTTGGTCGGAACAGAACGCGGAATCGAAATGAAGCTGGTGCCGCAGGCCGTGTTGCCGCTGGAAACATTGCGCGTAGCCGGCTTGAAAGGGAAGGGTGGTGCCACGTTGTTCAAGAATTTGGCCATGCTTGCGCCGGCCATGCTCGACGCGCGGCGTGTGTTGCGGAAGCACCAGCCTATCGCTGCGTTTGGCGTCGGCGGCTACGCGGCTGGCCCGATGCTGCTAGCCACTTGGCTGAGCCGAGTGCCCAATGTCATTTTTGAGCCCAACGCCGAGCCGGGCTTCACCAACAAAGTGCTCGCCGGGATCTCTAAGCGCATTGCCACCGGCTATGAAATTTCTGCACGGGCTTGGGGAAAAAAGGCCATCGTTACGGGATGCCCGGTACGCTCGGAGTTTTTCTCCATCACTCCGCGGCCTCTCGGGAAGCCGTTTCGGCTCCTGGTCACCGGCGGCAGCCAGGGGGCTTTGCCGATCAACCGGACATTCGTCGATGCCATGGACCGTCTGGCGTCGCGCAAGAACGAATTAGCCATCGTTCATCAGACCGGCGAGCGCGATTACAACGCGGTACGCACCGCGTACGCGCGGCGGGAAATCAAAGCGGAGGTTGTCCCCTTCCTCGCCAACATGGCGGAACGCTTTGCCTGGGCGGACATGATTGTTTGCCGCGCCGGAGCCATCACCGCGGCGGAAATCGCCGCGGCGGGCCGAGCCGCCATTTTCATCCCTTACGGGAGGGCTACCGACAGCCATCAATTGCGCAACGCGCAGGAAATGACCCGCGCAGGCGCAGGCCGCCTGATTCCCGAATCCGAACTCACTGCCGAAAAACTGACCTGCGAAATTTTTTCTCTCGTCGACCAACCACAAGAGATCCAAAAGTTATCGACCGCTGCGCGCGGATTAGCCCGCCCTCATGCCGCGCGCGATATCGTCAATCTCATCGAAGAGGCCGCCAACGTGCAAGCAATTCGGCAGAGGGCAAACCCATGATGGTTTCTTTCCGGAATTTTCAACGCATTCACTTGGTCGGCATCGGCGGCATCGGCATGAGCGGTATTGCCGAAGTGCTTCTGACATTGGGTTATTCGGTGTCCGGTTCAGACACCAAGCTCTCTCCGATAACCGAGCGCCTTCAGAATCTTGGCGCCACGGTCTTCGAAGGGCACAAGGCTTCCAACACCGATGGCGCGCATGTCGTCGTGACTTCCTCTGCTGTGAAGGCCGACAACCCCGAAGTCGTCGAAGCGCACAAAATGAAAATTCCCGTGATTCCGCGGGCGGAGATGCTTGCCGAGCTGATGCGCTTGAAGTACGGCATTGCCGTGGCCGGTGCGCACGGCAAGACCACCACGACCTCGATTGTAGCGTCCGTGCTCGCGGCGGCTCATCTCGACCCCACATTTGTAATCGGCGGCAAAGTCAAACAAGCCGGCACGACGGCTCGGCTCGGCAAGGGCGAATATTTCGTGGTGGAAGCCGACGAAAGCGACCGCAGCTTCCTGATGCTTGCCCCGGTCGTCGCTGTCGTGACGACTATTGATCGCGAGCACCTCGACCAGTACAGCTCCCTCGAAGACATTCAGGATGCCTTCATCCAGTTTGTGAATCGTGTGCCATTTTACGGTGCGGCAATTCTCTGTATCGATGAGCCCAACGTGCAGGCCATCCTTCCCACCGTGAAGCGCCCCATCATTACCTATGGCACGTCAAGCCAAGCCGATCTGGTCATCTCTGATGTGAAGCTGGAAGGTTTGGGCAGCGAGTTCCGGCTTACCTATAAAGGTGAGGACCTCGGGCTGTTCCGCCTGACGCATCCTCCGGGCATGCACAATGTTCGCAACGCGGCGGCGGCGGCAGCGGTCGCGCTTTACTTAAATGTTCCTGCTGACCTGATCCGCGAAGGCCTCTTCAAATTTGCCGGCGTTGGCCGCCGCTTCGACATCAAGGGTGTGGTCAACGACATCACCGTGGTCGATGATTACGGCCATCACCCAGCCGAGATTCGTGCCACTCTCGAAGCGGCCCGCGGCTGCAAGTTCAATCGCCTACTGGTCCTCTTTCAGCCCCATCGCTTCACCCGCACGCAGCACCTTTGGGACGAATTCTGCCGCGCCTTCAATCAAGCCGATATTCTTGCCCTCCTGGACATCTATGCAGCCAGCGAAGCACCTATCTCTGGCGTGACCAGCGAAGCGCTTGCCGGCGCCATTCGCAAAGCCGGCCATAAAAACGTCCACTATTTCCATTCCATGCAGGAAGGCATCGAGTATCTCCTGAAGCAAGCGCGTCCCGGGGACGCCATCCTTACGATTGGCGCGGGCAACATCAGCCGCGCCAGCAATGAATTCATGGTTCTTTTGGGAACGGAGCATCCCACGCCGCATGCGCATCAGTGAACCCACGGTAGTCGCCAGTCTCGCCGAGATGAACGTCGAGCTGCAGCATGGCGCGGCTCTGGCGGAACTTACCTCGCTCGGCATCGGCGGCACGACGGACTTGCTGCGCATCAAGAAGCACGAAAGCCTCCCGGATCTCCTCAATCTGCTGGATGCCCACCATATTCCTCACAAGTTTCTTGGCGGCGGCTCGAACCTCCTTGTTGGCGACGGCGAACTGCCTTGGGCGGTCCTGCAACTCGTTCGTCCGGAGCCCCACGTCGTCCTCGATGGCAATTTTGCCCACGTTGACGCCGCGGCGGACCTCGGCCGCATGATCACCTTCTGCGCCAAGAACGATCTCGGCGGCATGGAAGGACTCATCGGCGTCCCCGGCACCGTCGGCGGCGCATTACGCATGAACGCCGGCGCTTACGGCATGCAGATCGGCAGCCACGTCCGGCAAGTGAAGCTCTACCGGGCGGCCACCCGGAAGCTCGAAACCCTCCGAGGCCATCAAATTTCTTTCGAATACCGGCACACTTCTTTTGCGCCCGATGATATGATGCTTTCGGTGATTCTGGAACTACCCTCCAAACCGTTCAAGTTAATCCTAGAAGGTATTCGTATCTGCAACGAAAAAAGGCGATCCAGCCAGCCTCTCGGCCAAAAAAGTGCCGGCTGCATTTTCAAGAACCCTCCCGGCGACTCTGCGGGCCGCTTGATTGATGAATTGGGACTCAAGGGTCTCTCCGTTGGCGACGCTCGCGTCAGCGACCGTCATGCCAACTTTTTCGTGAACGCTGGCCAGGCTTCCGCCAAGGACATGCTGGCGCTGATTGCTGACGTGCGCGAACGCGTGCAAAAAAATTTCGGTGTCGAACTTGAGAACGAGGTGGTCGTTTGGAACGCTTAAAGGCCATACCGCGGAACGCGGCCTCGGCGGCGGATGCCGATTCCTACCGGCCCGAGCTGCTTGCCGATGACGAGCCGCGTTACCTCCGCCGCCAAAAGCCCGTCGAAATCCGCCGCAAAAAGTTCAGCGGACGCGGCTGGCCGTTCTATCGTCGCGTGCTGGTTTTCAGTGTTGTAGGAGTTGCCGGTATCGCCGCGACTGTCTATGGAACGCGGTTTCTTCTGTATTCGCCCGTCGTGCTACTGCTGAAGCCGGACCAGATCGAAGTCAGCGGCAATCGCATCGTCAGCCGCGAAGCGGTGCTCCAGCAATTTTTCCACGACCGCAATCACAGCGTTTTGCAAATCCCGCTGGACGCGCGCCGCAATCAACTGGAACAGATTCCCTGGGTTGAATCCGCCAGCGTGCGGCGCATCTTGCCAAACCGCCTTCGCATCCAGCTGACCGAGCGTACTCCCGTCGCGTTTGCCCGCAGTGGCAACGAACTGGCATTGATTGACGCGCATGGCGTCATCTTGGACCGCCCTCAAGGCGAGGACTTTCATTTCCCGGTGGCCTCCGGCGTTTCCGAAGAAGTGCCAAGAGACCAGCGCGAAAAGCGCATGCAAACCTACCAGGAATTCATCAAAGACGTCGATTTGGTCCGCGGCGGCTCCTCCGACCGCGTGAGTGAGTTCGACCTCTCCAATCCCAAAGATTTGCGCGTGGTGATGACCGGACTGTCCAGCGCAGGCGACTCGCAAGCCGTGACCATTCACTTCGGGTCAGGCGAATTCACCGGCAAATACAAAATGCTGGTCGACAATTTTTCGCAGTGGCAGGCGAATGCCGGCCGTGTGCAGTCCATCGATTTGCAGTATTCGC
>Ga0307477_10002483_pt1 | contig 14251 bp, 9 predicted proteins | sample atmos_gasesECM2C_FD_203316 | JGI IMG/M metagenome (GOLD analysis project Ga0307477, IMG submission 203316) | Hardwood forest soil microbial communities from Morgan-Monroe State Forest, Indiana, United States - atmos_gasesECM2C_515 | ecosystem: Environmental > Terrestrial > Soil > Temperate...
GCTATGCCCGACACGGGACGGTTCTGGGATGGGAAGTTCCAGCAGCCGCATCGCATTATTGAAACAAATGTTGCGGATCATCGGTCCGATCAGTTCATCTTCATCGGGCAACTCTCCGGCTTCAACTTCGCGGCCAATCAGATTACAGAGAATGCGGCGGAAATATTCGTGCCGGGGATACGACATGAACGAACGCGAATCCGTGATCATGCCGATGAATCGAGAAAGCAATCCGCAATTGGAGAGAGCGTTCATCTGCCACTCCATGCCTTCTTTCTGATCGAGAAACCACCAGCCGCTTCCGAACTGCACTTTGCCGGGAATGCTTCCGTCCTGGAAGCTGCCGGTCATGGCGGCAAAAAGGTAGTTGTCCGTAGGATTGTTGTTATAGACGATCACCTTGGGCAATCGGTCATCTTGATCGAGGCGGTCGAGATACCGCGCCAGAGCCTCCGCCTGGGGCCAATCTCCGATGGCGTCGAACCCGGCATCGCGCCCAAGATTCTTCAAGGCGCGCGAATTGGCATTGCGATATGCGCCCAGATGGAGCTGCTTGGTCCACCCTCTCTCGGCGTCAAGTTGTCCAAAGAAGACCATCAGGAAGCTGGCAAACCGTCTCGCTTCCTGCGCAGTGGGCTGCTGCTGACTTCTTGCCTTGTCGAAGATGACGGCCGCTTCGGATTCAGAACAGAAATCGGAATAGCACTGATTCATGCCATGGTCGGAGAGCCGGCAGCCATGCTCATGGAAGTCCTGGTGACGCTTACGCAGAGCTTCGAGGAAGTCTGAGAAGCGGGCGATCTGCGTATTGGCGGCAGCCGCCAGCCGCTCCGTCCATTCGTTGAAGCCGGCGGGATCGTCAACGCGAAGCGCCCGATCCGGACGAAAAGTTGGAAACACCGCGGTCGCAATGCTGGCGCTGCGTATGCGCTCGTGATCGGCGAGGGAATGCACCGGGTCATCTGTGGTGCAGACGGCTACGACGCGAAACTTCTCCAGAATCCCCTGTGCCGTCAGGTCGCCATGAGCTAACCGATCGCTGGCCCGCTTCCAGATGCCTTCGGCAGTGGTTTCATCCAGCAGCTCATCGATTCCGAAGTAGCGCTTTAGTTCGAGGTGCGTCCAGTGATACAGCGGATTGCGCAGCGTGTGTGGAACCGTCCGCGACCATGCCAGAAACTTCTCGTACGGTTTGGCGTTCCCGGTGCAATAGCGCTCCGGGACGCCGTTGGCCCGCATGGCGCGCCATTTGTAGTGATCGCCCTCTAGCCAAATCTCGGCTAGATCCTGGAAGCGGCGATTGTCGGCAATCTCCTTGGCCGAAAGATGGCAATGGTAATCGAGAATCGGCTGATCGGCCGCATACTCGCGATAAAAACGCTTTGCTTTATTTGTGCTTAGAAGGAAATTTTCTGTAATGAATCCCATTTTGACTTCACCTTCATTGAGTTGCTTTCAACACGCAGCCATGGTGACTACAGGCTTTTGTTATCCGCCTTATCCAGGTAAGTGTCGGACACGGTATTGCTCTGGCTTACCCTGAAGTTTTCGACCGTCTTTAAAACAAATGTCGGCACGTTTGCCGTCTTCGGCGTCTTGATGCGAAAGAAATCGGCATCATGAACGTCGTCGAGAACAAACGCGGGACGCGCGTCCGGCTGCTGCACCAGGATTTTTACGTCGTTCATCTCGATGCCTTTCACATGCCGGAGGTAAAACCCATGCGATGGAGTATCGCCGAACCGTCGCGGTTCCGGATACCGGTCTCTTTCTTCTTCAGGCGGCTGTAGCTTCGCCTGCTCCGTCGTGCCGCCGCCGCGATGCTCGATGATGATATTGCTTAGCTTCACGTCCTCGATCGGATGTCCCGCGAGTCCGGAAAAAAGACAAGAGATATTCGAAGCTGCATTCGAGCACACGATGTTGCTGATGATCACTCGCCGAAACGCTCCTACGGCTACGCCCTCCGGTCCGCGCATGCGATCGCCAAGACGCATAAAGATCGGTCCATCGACGATATCGCGCATGCTGATGTTGTCGATGGTTATGTCTTCGAGCAGCGCGCCGTCCACCGCCTCCAAGGCGATGCCGCGGCATCCATCACAAACGCAGTTAGACACGGTGATTCGTTTGAATCCGCCGTTCGATTCGGTCCCGAATTTGATGCGCCCATTGCGCGGCACATTCGTTCCTGCAGGGAAAGGCTTGCGCGTACCGTCGAGCAACGTTCCTTCCATGTAGCTGCCGGAGACGAAGCAGTTGGTAATCGTCACGTTCTCCGTTGCCCGAGCGTAGCCAAGAGCGAAAGAACTCTTCGGACAGATGCCATCGTCCCAAGGCGAGTTCACGCTGCAATTGCTGACGCGAACATTGCTGCAGCAATCGATATCGATTCCATCGCGATTGGTGTCGATCTTCAGATTGTCTATGGTGAGATTGTCCACTCCGGTGGCGAGAATGCCAAAGTGACCGCCATGCAGGATGGAGAAGTCGCGAAGGATGACGTTGTGACAATTCTTAAGAGCGATGGCCTTGTTACCAACGCCTGGATCTTCCGCCTTGGGCGTGTCGCGCCCGCTGCCGCGGCTTAATCCCTTGCCCCAGATCAGGCCAGGACCGAGGATGGAAAAATCGTGGATGTCCTCTCCGAGAAAAAGGCTGTTGTGCCAGTGGCTGTGGCCGTAGTCCTGATAGTGATCCCATTGATTCGGCTCCGCAGCATCGTACTGTCCGCCGGCTCCGGTGGTTCCCGCGACGATGGTCGCGCCCTGCGCAAGATGAATTGCCACGTTGCTCTTCAAATGGATCGTGTAGCAGAGATATGTGCCAGCGGGAAAATAGAGAGTTCCACCGCCGGCGGCTGCCACAGCGTCGATAGCGCGATCGATGGCAGGCGTGTCCACCGTCGTTCCATCAGCCTTTGCGCCGTAGGCGCGCACATCGTAAGCCGGGGCATTGGCAGCCGGAGTGCGCGATTCCTGTGCCGAACCTGCAACTGAAGAGCCTATCGTCGCGCCGGCAATTCCGGCCGTCGCCACCTGCAAGAAATTCCTACGCGTACTCTCCCTGATTGAACTCAACCCTTCTCCCATGCTTTTAGTTTAGACAGCGCCTTCCAAACTTATACAACTCGTCCCAATCTGTGAAAGCACACGTGCGATTCTGGCAGTTTGTTTGCCAAGATTCGCACGCGGGTGTCAGATTTGCTCGGACCGGTCAGAAGATGATCTTCGCCGCCAACTGGGCTACGCGCGGATCTGCCGCCTGTCCTGAACGAAATGTTCCGAAAGAGGAATTGCTATTCAACTTGTCGAAGCCGCCGATGTTGTCGGTGCCGTTCACCGCTCCGGTGCTTGTGCTCTCCGGAGCGAAGTTCGGATGATTGAGCACATTGAAATACTCCACGCGGAGCTGCATTTTTATCCGCTCGGTGAAGTTGATGTACTTGGAAAGCTGTACATCCCAATTCGAAGCTCCCGGCAATCGAAACGTATTCTTGCCAATGTTGCCAAAGCTGCCGAAGATGAGCGGATTATTGCATGGGCTCGCGACGTTAGGGGGACAGGAAGCCCCAGTCACTTTGGTCGGCTCAAAGGCATTCGGGTTCAGCCAACTCTTGCACGGAACCGTCACGCCAGCGCAAGATGCGCTGCTGTACGGATCGGTCACTACGCAAGTGTCTCCAGAGCCGCCGTTCCCGGTGCACAGGGTTCCACGATCGTTTCCGATTCCCGTTCCGGAAATCTCGGTGCCCTGCTGCACGCTAAACGGACGTCCGCTCGACACCGTCACAATGCCGCTCACTTCATAATCCCCGAGCAGATGATGAATCAATGAACCGGAGTCCTTGAGACTCGGCGTCTGCCACACATACGAGCCCACGAAGACGTGGGTGTGGTCAAAGCTGGACGGTCCGTGATCGAAGCGATGCCGGTTCGGATCGCCGAGGGGTAGAGCCGAGTAGCCCGTATCGAAACCGGAAACACCCTCGCCAAACGGCAGATCGTCCAGGCTCTTGGAGTAGGTGTAGTTCATCAGGAAGGTAATTCCGTGGGAAGCGCGTTTTTCAAACGACAACTGCAGCGAGTTGTAGTTGGAATTGATGTCGTTGACATCGGCCTGCACGGTGTTGGAGAAAGTATTGGTCTTGAACTTACCCCCGCTGCCTACGAATACAGTGCAATTCGCTATTCCTGTGCCGGGCTTACCCGGTGACGAAACGGAAGCTGGACCACACCCCGCGATTCCCGCTGGAACCGCATAATTCAGGAATTGCGTTTCCAGAATGTGCCGGCTGAGCGAACCTACATAAGCTCCTCGAACGAGAGAATTGAAGGGCATCTCGCGCTCAATCGTCAGGTTCCAGGCGTCAACCACCGGAACCCGGTAGTTGCCCGTTGGATCGTAGGAGACGGCAATCTCGTTGAACGGCGGGATATATGCGAAGTTCGTCGGCGCCGGGAAGGGGCTGGGGAATGTAGGATACGACGCCGCTTGGCCGCCGTTGCACCGCAGATTCGCTTGCGTCGAGGCCTGCGTGCATAACGGATCGCTGAACGAGCCTGCGGTAGATGAGACAGTCGGGGCGCTGTTGGTGGAAGTGGACAAAATAAACTGAGGACTAAAAGGCCACTCGTCCACAAAGCGATTGCTCAGCATACCCATGACGCGAGAGTCATAGAAGATGCCGGCGCCACCGCGGATACTAGTCCTGCCATCGCCGGTAAGGTCGTAGGCAAACCCCAAACGAGGTTCAAAGTTCGTGAGGCTTGGACGCAGCGCGTTAGCGGGCATTCCTGGATCGCTGGAGACCCCATTCTGTCCTGAAAAAAAGATTCCGGGAGGCGCATTCGGGTACACCTTCGACGTGATATTTTGCGCCATGGCAGCGAGATTCACTTGTGCCCATCGGTTGCCATTGTCGCTCCAGGGCAGAACGGGTTCGTAGCGAAGACCCAGGTTCAACGTCAGCCGGCGGCTTGCGTGGAAGTTGTCCTGAAAATACACACCCGCGAAAATGTTGCGGTTCTGTTTAAATTCCCCAGCTCCCTGCTGGAAAGCAAAGCCATTGCCTGTGCCACTCCCGTCGGACAACACTCCGGCCAAAAAGAGTTGGTAGGTAGCGAGTGACGACGAGGGAACAGCGCCTAAACCGGCAAGGTAGTTATCTGATGTTCCGAACCCGAACAACCCTGGCTGATTGAATTGGTTGACCAGATCGACGTGACTACGCTCGATCGATCCGCCGAAGTGAAAATCGTGCTTGCCTCGAACCCAGCTCACATCGTTGGCAAACCCATAATTTTCGCGCACAAACAAGCCGGTTGGATTATCGCCAAAGGAAAATCCCCCTTGCACTCCAACTCCCTGAATCGCTCCCGGCTTGGGCTCGAAGGGCAAGGCAACGCCAAACGCGGTCGCATCCACGGCGGTAGGCGCGGGCCCGCGGCTCGAGATTTCCCGCGAGTAGCTGATGCGCGCATCGTTAAGGAAAGTCGGCGAAAAAGTGTGGGTTTCGTGAATGAGCGCATTTTGCGCGGTAATCGCATTCGTAGCGTCGGTGTACTCCACCAGGAATTGCGGATTGAAAACCGGCGCTTTGGTAAACCTGTCATATTCGTAACGCAGAGTCACCTTGTCCTTCTCGCTCAGGACATAGTCGAACTTTCCCATTCCCGAATCGAAATTCTCGGTATCCGGCTTCGCGAACGACACCGTGGGATTCGATCCGGCGGGTATGCCACCGGCGAGCGAGAATTTGGCGCTCGAATCCACCTGGCCAGCCGCCGCATTGAACGCGGCGCCGCAACCGGCTACGTTGCAGCCGGGGATCACGCCAATCATCTTCGCGATAGCGGGATCGATCGTGCCTGGAATCGGTTTTTTCGTGGCTGGGTTCAGGAATGGCCCGCCCGCCAGGAAGTTGGTAATGTCGGTTTGTCCAACGACCTTCGAACTGCCAAGAGCCAGGTTGCGAAAAGCCGTACGCTGATAGCCGGCAAAAAAGTACGCCTTATCGTGAATGATCGGCCCACCGAACGTGCCCCCGAACTGATTGCGTTTGACGCGATCAATTACTGCCGCTGAGGTTGCCGTGGCCGGGGTTGAGAAAAAGTTCTGCGCGTTGAAGACCGGATTGCGAACAAATTCAAAAGCATCGCCGTGAAAGGAATTCGTGCCTGACTTGGTAATCACGTTTACGACCGCGCCGGCGTTCTGACCGTATTCGGCGCTGTAGTTGGAGGTCTGCACACTGAATTCCTGTAGAGCATCCGGAAACGGGAATGGCTGATTGACGTTGGTGTATTCGTCCACGTAATTTCCGCCATCAAGGTTGTAGCTGATCGTATCTTGCCGCGCGCCATTCGAGGAGTAAGTAACCCCACCAGGAAAGGTTTTCGTCGCTCCCTGATCGGAACCGCCGTTAGGGGAATTCACTACTCCCGGCACCAGCAATGTGAGCGTGGCCGCGTTGCGTCCATTCAGCGGCAATTCGACGATCCGTTTTTCTTCGATGACCTGCTTCACCGTCGAAGTGGTTGTGTCCACCTGTAGGTCGGTTCCCGTGACTTCAATAATCTCGGTCGGCGCACCTAGTTGCAGATGTACGTTCACCGTCAGCGCCTGATCGGCGAGGACCTCAACGTCCTGTTTCTCCGTACGAAAACCTGAAGACTCGATGCTCACCGTGTACCGCGCAGGTTTTACCGAGGGGATCACGTAATATCCTTGCGAGTCCGCGGCCGTGGTGCGCGCGATGCCGGTGCCGATTTCGACTGCGGTGATCTTCGCGCCCGCGAGCAGCGCGCCTGAGGGATCGGTGACCGTTCCCACGATACTTCCCAGTCCCTGCCCGAATGAAACTGAGCCGAAAGCCAATAGGAAGAACAACAGCCAAAGCGTTTGCTTCTTCATGACCGCACACTCCTGAACGCGGCGGCATTCGCCAGTCCCATCTCCTGGCCGCTCGCGTACTGTCGTCAAGATTTTTTTTGCCGATGCTTTGTCCCAGCCCGACTTGGCAGCTCGAATCAAGTGGGCGAATGCGAGGCATCGCCCTTGGATTCAAGTCCGCCGGAGCTCTTGCGCGAGCGCATCATGGGTGCATTCGTAAAACACTGTCAAGCTCAAATAAACCAAAGCTTAGCTTCAGAAAAACTCAACAATGTCTTGAGAGGAAGTGCCCGGAGTCAATCGCAAATTTCGGGCTGCCGCGCTTTACTCGAGCGAGCGGCGAATGAAATCCGCAATGGTGAGCGTGAGTGCTCGCGGATATGCGCCGTTGGCCATGGCCAGCGCCTGGTTTCGGACCAGCTTGTGTCCGGCGACGCGCATGGTGTGAAAGAACCTGGATTGTCCTTTCAGCGAGAACGCCGGAAGAATGGAATATCCAAAGCCCGACTCCACCAGCCGTTTGATGGCTTCAGTGTCGGCGGCCTCCATCACTACATTGGGTTCTATTCCAGCGCGTGCGAAAAAAGCGTCGATCACCGAACGCATGTTGCTTTGTTTGGGATAAAGCAGCCACGGCACTCGTCCCAGATCGGCCACGCGAATCAAGCCGATCTGCCCGCCGCGGACTTTGGTTGCCGATGGCCGGACCACCAGCAAATCCTCGTCAAATAGGGGGATGGTGGTGATACTCGGCTCGGCGATGGGTAGCGAAATCAATCCCAGATCGAAGCGCCGGTCCAACAGTCCAGCGACAATCTCTTCAGTGTTCGCCACCGTAACGTGCAGTTCGGTGCGGGGGTATTGCTTACGCAGCATTCGCAATGGTCTTCCCAATCGATACACGAGGGTAGTTACCCCTGTAGCGAATTGAAACGGACGCGTATCCTCATGTGCTTCGCCGTGAAAATCGGTTTCGATTCGCCGCATCTGCCCGATCACCACGCGAGCCTGTTCAGCTAAACGAAACGCCATCGATGTCGGCGCAAGCTTGCGTCCGGAACGAACAAAGAGCTCGGTCTGGAGATGCTGCGCGAGACTCTGGAGCTGCAGGCTTACTGCGGCAGGAGAAAGGTGAATGCGTTCTGCCCCTTTGGTGACGCTGCCGGTTTCCAGCACGGAGAGAAAAACCTCAAGCTGATGAACATCCACGAATAGGCTCCTGCGCGGTCACCTGAAAAGAAGACAAACAATACTTTAGTTTCCCTAAACATTCTTTTCAAGATTACGCGTTTGACTGAGAGTCCTTCCTGCATCATTATCCACGCCAACGCACGCAGGCTAGCTGCTGGTCCGGGTGGCACTTGGACGTCATCCGGATTCAGCAGCCTTTTGTTTTTACACTTGAATTTGGATGGTGGGACGCATCAATAATCCGGACGCTCCAGCAGGGTGAAGTCGCCCAGGCAAACGTGGCGCACCAGGTTGCGCAAGGCCTCTGCTCGGGCACGGCACTGGCGAATCGCGGATTCAGCTTCCTCGATCCTAGGTGGCGAGACGGCTGGAATCAGCCCCTGGATTGCATCGGCGGTCTCCTGCCATGCCGTGCATTCGTGCTCCAGCAGGCGGATGAAGTGTCCGACGCGTTCGGGGTCGTCCCATTGAATCGACATAGGCTGGCTGGCCCATTCGAAACGCCAGGACCAATTCGGGAATTATCTCTTTATCCCTCGCCGCTGTGCGAGTTACTTTGGTTACGACTACGGACCAGAGGCACCAACCTGGTTAACATACGCAAATGAAACGGCCCGTCAGGAAGCAGCAGGCGCGCAGTCCGACCTATCCCAATGCCTTTTGCAGGTCTTTTAAGTTCGCCTTCTCCCAGTCTTTGGCAAACTTTTCCAGACCAATGTCGGTAAGCGGATGATGGAACATCCTTTCCAAGACCTTGAAAGGCAAGGTGCCGACATGCGCGCCGGCGAGCGCCGCTTCAACCACGTGCATGGGATGACGCAGCGACGCAACCAGCACCTGTGTCGCGAATCTCTTTAACGTTACCGGTGTCCAGGAAAAACTTCATGGTTATGGCCTCTTCATTTCCTGCGGTTGAGAAAAAGCCACCTCCAATTCTGATGAGGTCCAGCGGCCTTCCGCAACCACAGAATTAGTGAGCGTTCCCAGGCCGGAGATGCTCACTTGAACGCGATCGTTCTCTTTGAGTGAACCGACGCCCGCGGGCGTTCCTGTGAGTAGCAGGTCGCCAGGAAGCAGCGTCATCACGCTGCTGATATAGCGAATCACCGCCGGCAGCGAAAAGATGAAATCGCGCGTGTTTCCCTTCTGCCGCACATCGCCGTTGACAAGAGTCTGCAGCTCCAGGGCTTCCGGACGCACTTCGTTGCTCACAAAAGGTCCTACTGGGCAGAAGGTGTCAAAGCCTTTTCCCCGAGTCCACTGGCCATCGCTTTTCTGCAGATCGCGAGCGGTCACGTCGTTGGCACAGGTGTACCCGCGAACGAAAGAGAGCGCCTCTCCCTCCGTGGCATTGCGGCACTTCTTGCCGATCACGACCGCGAGCTCTCCTTCATAGTCCACTCGCTGCGAGAGCCGAGGCATCACGATTTTTCCTTCAGGAGCAAGCAGGGACGACGGCGGCTTGAGAAAAATCAGGATGTCGGCAGGCACTTCATTGCCGAGCTCCTTAGCGTGCTCGCGATAGTTGCGTCCTACACAGACGATCTTTGACGGATTCACCGGAGGCAGCAGGCGCGCCTCAGAGAGCGAAATCGGCGGCATCTCTTCCTCATGAAATATACACGCGTGCTCTTCCTCCGGAGGAGGAATGCGGCCGACGATCACGTCCTCGCCGTTCTGCGTCTGGACTTCGCCATACTGTGGACCGTCGGAGGTGGGGAATTTACAGTAGCGCATATTAAAAGATTACGGCCTGCCGGCGAAAAGCAACAGTAGTCTGTGCGCATTCCGGTTCATAATGCTATTGAAACAGCGACTTGAGAGAGAGTGCAGCGAAAGAGCGAACACGAAGGTCACAAAGGTTTAAGAGCGAGAGGTCACGGAGAACCTGAAAGAGAGTAAACCCGACTTTTTAAGATTTGTGACCTCTTTTGTTGCCTTCGTGCCCTTCGTGTTCGCCTCTCCGGATTTTAGGTATTCAGGGAAAAAACATGGCCAAGAAGGAAACCATCGTCGAGATTGCAGGCAAGCAACTGAAGCTCTCCAACCTCGACAAAGTTCTCTACCCTGCAGTCGGCTTCACCAAAGGACAGGTGATCGACTACTTCGTGCGCATTGCGCCGGTTCTGCTTCCCCACCTGAAGGATCGGCCGCTTACTATGAAGCGCTATCCCGAAGGCGTGGACGGCATGTTCTTCTATGAGAAAAATTGCCCGAAGCACCGCCCCGACTGGGTGCAGACGGCCAAGGTCTGGAGCCATGGCCGAAGCGACTACATGCAGTACTGCATGGCCCAGGATCTTCCCACATTGGTCTGGGCGGCCAATCTTGCCGACCTGGAGCTCCACACCTCCCTCTCGCGCGCTGAGAAAATCGAGCAGCCCACGATGATGGTGTTCGATCTAGACCCTGGTCCGCCAGCGGACATCGTCCTTTGCTGCCAGGTCGGTTTTTGGCTGAAGGAGATTTTCGATCGCTTCAAGCTCCAGGCTTTTCCCAAGACTTCGGGTTCCAAGGGCCTGCAGATTTACGTCCCATTGAATACGCCCGTGACTTACGACCAGACCAAGGGCTTCTCGCGGGCGCTTGCTCGCCTGCTCGAGGAGCAACACCCGGACCTGGTTGTGGCTGACATGAAGAAAGCTCTGCGCGTCGGTAAAGTCTTCGTCGATTGGAGCCAGAATGACGAACACAAGACCACCATCAACGTCTATTCTCTGCGCGCCAAAGAGCGTCCCACGGTTTCAACTCCGGTGAGCTGGGACGAGGTCGAGCAATGCCTGAAGAAAAAAGACGCCAAGCTCCTGGTCTTCGATGCGCAGCAGGTCCTGTCCCGCGTAGAGAAGACGGGAGACCTCTTCGCTCTCGTGCAAACATTGAAACAGCGCTTGCCGGACGTAGGCGAGCTGAGCGAAGAGGCAGCGCCCAAGAGCGGCGGCCGAGCCCAGAGTTCCTCCAAAGAACCAAAGCCTCGAGCTACCCGCAAAAAGGCAGCGCGTACGTCAATTCAGAAGGCGCGGGTTAAACGGGCGGGGTAAGCGCGGGATGATTCACCAACACGCATAGTTCCAATTCGGGCATATTACAGCGTGTCTTTCAGCAGGCAGGCTGATCACTGGTAGCATACGAGCATCAGGACCAAGATCATCACGATTCATTTGAGTAAAAATATGGTCTGACAATATTTTGCTTCCTCCTACTCGCTGCGTTTGTTGGCCGATGTTTCCCACAACATCTCAAGCGAGCAATAAAGCCAGACCTCCAGATCTGGGGGTTAGCTGAGTTCTGATCCAGAGAGCGCGTTTGTCTCACGAACAACGGTATTTCATCCGTCGTTCTACCCTCCGTAACTCGTTGATTTTACGTTAAGTTTTCCTCAGCTTAGAGCAACGGATGAGGTTTGACATCGCTGCAAAATCGTGGTTGCATGGTTTTGATAGTGGCGAATATATAGCGAATACGGAGACAAGCACATGCCCGAGCCCGACGGCGCAGCGCAACCGCAGCTTTCAGCTATGGATGAGAGCGCCAACAGCCAGCTTCTCAAATCTAGCATTCCCAATAAGGAACCGACGGAGACAAACATGAACAGCGAACCCGAGTACGACGACCAGTATGAAGAAGAAGACGAAGACGACGATCGTCCGTGGAAAGTCACCAGGCACACCTTCGGGAAGATTGACAGCATGTCGCCTTCCGAGCTCGAAGCCCTGCTCGATAACATCGAAGCCAACGAGGACTGGCGGGATTTGCGCGAAACCGCCAAGCGGCGAACGGCGCAGTGGCTGGGAGCAATCAGGAAGGCCAAGGAAGCCCCGCGCTGCCAGTATCTGAAGACCGACGGAAAAGCCTGCGGCTCGCCGGCGATGAAGGACGCCGCCTTCTGTTATTTCCACAGCGAGGCTCGCACTAAACGCGCGGCTGAAGAGGCCTCCAATCTTCAGGAGGTTCCTGTCCTGGAGGACCGGCTCAGCCTGCAATTGGCTATCACCCGCCTCTGCGCTCAGTTGACCTGCCGTTCCATCGACGAGAAGACCGGGCGCGTCCTCCTCGCAGCTCTACGCCTGGCGCAGAAGAACCTGGGGGATGACAGCAGTCTGTATGGTTCCTAGTCCTGATCCCGACTTGATCCCGAGATCATCTCGGGATCGATCCCGACGAGATCCCGAGAACGGTGACTGGGGATCCCGAGGCGGCTCGGGATCATGTCGGGATCATGTCGTGTAAGTCCTTTAGATGTCGGGATCAAAAAAAATATTTTTCGTTTTGAATAATGAAACGCCGCCCGACATGAAAAACGGACTTGGATGACGGTGCGGATTTCAAATGAGAGACCGCAGCCAAAGAAACACGGAACTTGGTTTTGGCTCTCAGTTGGGCGAGCGCAAGTTCCTTGCGGGGCGGAGGCGTCGCCAACGCGGCTCACGCCGCCAGGACTGATGCGTCTATTGCCTCAGAAACTGCGTCTAACGGACTGAGAAGTGAAGGGAAGGAAGCCTCCGCCGACATCCTGCCAGTCTCGCCTTACTCGCTATAATGTAAAGGTTTGGCACTCATTAAAGAGGAAGCACCATGGATTCGAGCATGACACTTAGAGATCGCATGAGGTCGCACCGTTTTTTATCCACTCTGCTGGTGGTGACGACCCTGTTTCTTGGAATTCTCATCGGAACGGTGATTCAAAGAGGAGTGAAGGGCGCTACCCGGGTCGTAAACAGCTCCGACGCTGCTCCGTTAAAAGTGCCCGCCCCTCAGCAATTGTCCAACGCTTTCAGCCAGGTGGCCAAACAGCTCGAACCCAGCGTGGTGAACATCAACACGGAATCGACTCCGAAAGCCAATCCTCATATTCGCCGCAGAGGCGGCCAACAAGGCGATCAGGGAGATGGCCAAGATCCGTTTCAGGACTTCTTCGACCGGTTCTTTGGCGGGCAGGGCGGAAGCCCATTTGGAGATCAGGGAGGCGCCGGAGCCACTGAACACTCGCTCGGATCGGGCGTGATCGTCGATTCCAAGGGCTACATCATTACCAATCAGCACGTAGTCGAAAAGGCAGACCGCATTCGCGTGAAGCTGGATGGCGATCCTCCGGGCGTGCAGCACGATGCCAAATTGGTGGGCACCGACGCTGAGACCGATCTCGCCGTCATCAAGATCGAGGTCGATCATCCATTGACAGCTGCCAAGCTGGGAAATTCGGATTCGATGAATGTGGGCGACTGGGTCCTGGCGATCGGTAGTCCGTTTGCCCTGGAAGAAACCGTCACCGCGGGCATCGTCTCCTCCAAAGGCCGCGATATCGACCGTCGCCGCCAGTTCCAGCGTTTCATTCAGACCGATGCGGCCATCAATCCCGGCAACTCCGGTGGGCCGCTGGTGAACATGAACTCGGAGGTCATCGGCATCAACACGGCTATCTTCACGGAATCGGGCGGGTATCAGGGTATCGGATTCGCGCTGCCCTCCAACATTGTGGTGGATGTCTATAACCAGCTCACCGGTTCTGAGCACAAAGTTGTGCGTGGCTCCATCGGTGTTGCTTTCAGCGCGGAGCCGAATCCCGCAATTGCGCGCGTGTATGGGGTAAAGAGCGGCGTCACTATCTCCAGCGTGACCGCCGGAGGCCCTGCAGATCAGGCCGGGCTGAAGATCGGCGACACCATTACATCGGTAAACGGCAAACCAGTTAAGAACGGCGACGAACTGGTGAACGACATCTCGGCCGAGAAGCCGAGCAGCAAGATAAAGATCGGCTACGAACGCGCCGGCAAGACGGCCGAAACCACGGTTACGGTCGCCGATCGGGCCAAGCTCTATGGCAATACCACCGCAACCGACGAGGAACAGGGCGGCGAGGAGCAGCCAGCGGCAGGTAAGCTTGGCGTTTCCGTTCGCGCTATCACTCCGGATATGGCGGACCGTCTCGGCATTCCTGCAAACAAGGGCGTAATCGTGTCCGACGTGAAACCCGGCTCTTTTGCCGAAGACATTGGGTTCAGCCGCGGCGACGTGATCCTTGAGGTCAATAAGCAACAAGTGAATAGCGAAGACGACTTCCGGCGCATTACCGGCCAGCTAAAAAGCGGCCAGGATGTTGTATTTCTGGTACGTCAGGGACGGGGAAGAAATGCCAGTACGGGCTTCTTGGCCGGCACGTTGCCATGAG
>Ga0307477_10002484_pt1 | contig 14248 bp, 12 predicted proteins | sample atmos_gasesECM2C_FD_203316 | JGI IMG/M metagenome (GOLD analysis project Ga0307477, IMG submission 203316) | Hardwood forest soil microbial communities from Morgan-Monroe State Forest, Indiana, United States - atmos_gasesECM2C_515 | ecosystem: Environmental > Terrestrial > Soil > Temperate...
GGCCTCGATGTCCTCGTCGTAAACGTGCTTCTTGCGGTCAGCCAGCGCCTTGAACCGTACGAAGGCATCTTCGAGCTGGTTGCTGGCCAGCCGATAGCCGAGCTCTTCCAGCTTGTGGACAAAGGCGTGGCGGCCGGAATGCTTGCCCATGACCAGCGAGGTCTGCTTCACGCCGACATCCTCGGGCATCATGATTTCGTAGGTCTGCGTGTGCTTGAGCATGCCGTCCTGATGGATGCCGCTCTCATGCGCGAACGCATTCCGCCCGACGATCGCTTTGTTGTACTGCACCGGGAACGAGGTAACCGCGGACACGAGCTTCGACGCCCGCGTCAGCATAGTGGCGTCGATGCCGGTCCAATAGGGCAGCACGTCGTTGCGCACCCGCATCGCCATCACGACTTCCTCGAGCGAGGCATTGCCGGCGCGCTCGCCGATGCCGTTGACGGTGCACTCGATCTGCCGCGCGCCGGCATGCACGCCGGCGAGCGAATTGGCCACCGCCATGCCGAGATCGTTGTGGCAATGCACGGAAAAGCGCGCTGCGTCGGAATTCGGCACCCGTTCGCGTAAGCGTTTCAGCAACGCGAAATATTCCTCGGGGACCGTGTAGCCGACGGTGTCGGGGATATTGATGGTGGTGGCGCCGGCTTTGATTGCCGCCTCCACGCAACGGCACAGGAAATCGAATTCGGTGCGCGTGCCGTCTTCGCTCGACCATTCGACGTCGTCGGTGAAATTGCGCGCTCGGGTGACCTGCGCGATCACCATCTCATAGACTTCGTGCGGCTCCTTCTGCAGCTTGTATTTCATGTGCACCGGCGAGGTGGAAAGAAACGTGTGAATGCGCCGGCGCTCGGCCGGCTTGATTGCCTCGGCGCAGCAATCGATGTCCTTAAAGCCGGCGCGGGCGAGCCCGCAGATCGCCGCCTTTTTGGCGCGCTTGGCGATCTCATTGACCGCGGCGAAATCGCCGTCGGAGGCGATCGGGAATCCGGCCTCGATTACGTCGACGCCCATGGTGTCAAGGAGTTCGGCGACTTCGAGCTTCTCCTCATGCGTCATGGTGGCGCCCGGACATTGCTCGCCGTCGCGCAAGGTGGTGTCGAAGATGAGGACGCGGTCCTCTTCCCTTTTGGGCGCAGTCGTTTTCGGCGCAGTATTGGTCGGCGCCTTGGCTGGGCTGGTGCTGCCGCTGGTCATAACGAAGTCCTTGTCTCTGGCGCCGGTCCCGGTTCCTCACGGGGTCTTGGGGATTTTCTGGGCGCTCTGTTGTGGCTCTGTTGGCTCTCTTGGGTTCGGTGGCGGCGATCCCCTGAGTGCCCAGGCGCAATGGCCCAGCCGGCCCTCAGGGGGCAATAAGGAGCAGGAGCCCGCCGAGAATCAGGGCAGCGCCGGCGCAGGCTTTAGCCTCGCCGTTGATCGCGCGAAAATCGCAGCCGATCGTCATCGCCGTTTATCGCGCCGATAAATGGCGCGTTTTCACATGCATCCCAAGAACTTTCGTATCAAACCTCGCGGATCGAGATGAATTCCGCGTTAAGCCCTGTGGAACGGCATCTTTTAGCGGAACACACCGCCGCGGCGCAAGCCTCGCGCGGCACAACTTGAACGGATTCATCGCCTTACCCGGCGAATTTCCTCCGAACTATTTGGGTCCTCGCTTGGCAGCAAAGGCCCGCAGCCTCGCTTGCGCCGCCTTACTCGCGGCGATCTCGCAAAAGTCTTCGACGGCTTCGGCAATGCGGCGCCGATAATCGCGATCGATCTGGCGCATGAAGGCGGCGCGCCCGGCGCGCATCGCGGCTTCGGGTTTTGCCGCCAAGACGGCGGCGAGCTCGAACGTCTCCGTTTCCAGTTCGGCATCCGGCACCACGCGGTTGACGAGCTCGAAGGCGCGATGGCGGCCGATAAGACGCGGCAGGTGCACAAAATGGATTGCCGGCAGCACGCCGAGATCGATCTCCGGATAGCCGAAGGTGGCGCTCTTGCCGACCACGATGACGTCGCACGAGACCGCGAGCGTCATGCCGCCGCCGCGCGCGGCGCCATTGACCGCCGCGATCGACGGCTTGCCGAGGCGATTTTGCGCGTCGAATAGTCCTACATAAAGCGCGTGGACGAGCGCTCGGATGTCGTCCGGCGAGCGCCCGGCAAGCGCCAGTAATATCCAGGCCGGCGCAGAAAACCTTCGGCAGCGCGCTTGCGATCACGAACGCTCGCACGGCATCGTCCGCGGCCGCTCGGTCAAGCGCCGCGATCACGCCGCGCACCATCGCCAAATCGAACGCATTCACCGGCGGGTGCGCCAACTTGATGCAGGCAATGCCGCCCGTGACCTCATAGCGAATGCGATCGTCGGTGCTTTCCGCTGTCATCGTTTCGGGCCGTTCCCGTACGCCCCGCACAATGTCGCGGCCGGAGCTGACTGTTAGTCGCCTTCGGCGCGAAGCGCCCGCTCGGCTTTTTTCAAATCCTTCAGTGCCTGGCCGAAACTGGGCTTGAGCGCTTCAATCGCCTCGACGATCGCGGCGGAGACGATCATCCAGGGCTGCGCCGTCCACGCCTTCAAGGCGCCGAGTGTCGAGGAGCTCGCCTGCGGATTGACGCCCGCCATCATCGGCTTGATGACGCCGTCCTTGCCGGCGGCATCCATGCTCGGTCGGAAGCCAAAGGTTTCTGCCGGATCGAAGTCGGCAAGCTTGAACTTTTCCGGCTTGTCGATCCGGCATTGCTTGATGATCTTGGCGAGCTTCATCGCCAATATGTGCGCTCACTCATGGCAAAAGTCACTCGTGCCAAGATCACTCATGCCATTACTCATGCCATGGATTGATGAAGAGTCCGACCATGCCGGCGACTCCCTTGGTGTGGGCCGGCGGTTGCCCAGGAGCTGCCAGCTTCGCCGTCACTTCCTCTTTCGTTAATCCGGGAGCTAATTCGGTCGGCGCCAGATCTGTTGCGATCAGCACGAACGTATAGTGATGGGCTATTTGATTGGGTGGCGTGCACGGTCCGGAATAGAAGGCGACCCCTTGGGTGCTTTTGCCGCCGGCATATTTGTCGGTCTGTTTGCTTACCTCGTTTTCGCCAAAGCCGGTGACCGATGCCGGGATTCCGTAGGCGACCCAGTGATTGACGCCGGCGCCGCCGCGGCCTTCGGGATCGATCATCAGAAAGACGAAGCTCTTGGTGCCGTCCGGCACGTTGGTCCACGACAATTGCGGCGAGACGTTCTCGCCGACGCAATTCGGATTGTTCGGCATGTTGGCCGTGCTGTTAGCAACCTTCTTCGGCATGATTTTGCCGTCGGCAAAGGTCGTCGATTTGAGCGTGAAGAGCTCGGCGGCATCGGCTGCCGCGGTCGCAAAGCCAAGCGCAAGTGTGATTATGCTAGCCGCAAAAATTCCGTCGGTGATCATGGTGTTCCTCTGATGTTTTTCGCGGCGGTAATGCGCCGCGAATTTCAGAGAGACACCGGCGCTTCGGAAAAATTCCAAGCGTGAATATCGCTCACCTCGGCACCGTTGCAAACACGTGCGCTCAATTGCGTGGGCGAATTCGCTTAAAGGTTTTTGATCAGGCCGGCGTCGATCAGCATCCGATTAAAATGGCTGGCTTCCGTGCCGTTGGCGCAACCGAAGAACAGTCCTTTGCAGCGCAGCAGAATTTTCTTCTGCTCGGCAAACGACGGATCGAGAGGCAATCCGGCCGCTTCCTGAACGACCAGCGGCAGATAAGGCCCTTCCAGCGTATCGAGCGCGGAAGACGTATCCACCGGCGTGAAGTTGATCGCGTCAATGGCGTAATAGGTCGTGAAGTAACGCGGATCGTACGCCATCAGCCGCTGCGCGATGCCGTTATCGTCGAGGGTGGGATCGATCAGCGACGCGGCAAAGTCCGGCTGATGATCGCCGAACCGAACGATCAGAAAAGCGTCGTTGGGAAAATCTCGTTTCAGCCGGGCCCGAAACTCGGCGTAGTCCTTCGCGCTCATCGCCTGACGGCGCAGATATTCATCGACCGGCGGCACATTGCCTAGATCCTGCCACTCCGTCATCAGGTCGGGCCGATAGCGATGGTCCCATGGAAAATGATTTGCCGCGAGATAGACGAAGAAAAACATCGGCCCCTGAGCGCGCTGTTCGCCGATCATGCGTGCCGCGGCGTTGAAGAAGAAGCTGTCCGGCTCCAAATCCCGGGCGCCGAGGTCGTGTTGATCGTAGAAGCGCTGCACGCCGGTGGTGGCCTGGAAACTCCGCGCGCTCATGAAAGCGCCCAGTGCCGGATAAAGCGAGAACGTACGATAACCGCAGTGTTGCAGCGCCGCCGGCAGACCGCGATTGACGCGGCCGGCCGCAATCCGCGTCACGAAATAAGCGAAACGGCCGAACGAGCGCGCCGACAGCCCCGCGAGCACGTTGTACTCGGTGAACCAGCTCGGTCCGCCGTTGCCTTCGACCAGAAAATCGCGCTGCTTGCCGTCGAACGACTTGAAATGCTCGCCATAGCCGCGCGGCACCTTGATGCCGGGCGCCATGCGGATATCGAAGCTCGATTCGTCGTGGATGAGGATGATGTGCGGCACCGGCGCGGTGGGCCGGCATTTATCGGCAAAGGGCTGCAAGCGTTTGCCGGCAACGGCATCGGACTGCATCAGCCCATGCGTCGTCAGTTCGGCAATGGCGTCGACGCCGGAGCGGGCGAAAGACGATACGAGATTGCCGCCGTAAAAGGCTTCGAACGGCGCAAGCGGAAAATGCGTTTCGAGCGCGATAAGGCCGCCGAGACAGGCGAGTGCCGAAAAAGCAGCGAAGCTCCGGCGCGCCCGCAACCGATCAAAGCGCCAGGCGCATATGAGCAGAGGCACCAGCGCTGCGACACTCAGCGCCACGGCCATCTTCAGGCCCGGGAAGATCGTGAACAGAAAACTGACGGTGTCGGTATCGACGATCATCAGGTCGACGAAATTCGCCGTCATCATCAGGACGTGATATTTAAGCTGCGACAGCAGCACGAGCAGCATCATCAGCGTCAGCGAGACGAGGCCGGCGAATAGCGGCCGCCGCGTCAGTGCGATCGCGACGAAATTGAAAATTCCCCATGCCAGCAGGAATGCCGCCATCGCGGTGATGCTGGACTCGGTCGCCAGCATGATCGCCAAGGCGAGGACATGCGGCAGAGCGATTACCGCCAGCCGCCGCGATCCGTGCCGGGCCGGCAGAGCAGAAACGTCGTAAAGCAAGCGCAAAATCAGGGCACGCATGGCGGCGCGCGCATGCCTGGAAATGACCTACCCCAGTGACAACCCACAGCGCACGGCGCGCTGTCATAAAACTGTAATTATTCCGTCATTTCAAGAATTTTGAAGGGCTTAGGTTGAGTTTCGGACACCCCAGCGGCGATCAGTCGCGCGAACGATCCACCAGCGTGCGGTCTTTGATCCCACCAGGGCTCGCGCCTGCGAGCCCGTGTTGCTCAAAATGCCGTGGATCAGTTCTTGGTCTTGTCCACCAGCGCGCGGTCTTTGATCCACGGCATCATCTCGCGGAGCTTGGCGCCGACCTGCTCGATCGGGTGGGCGGCGCATTTGGCGCGCATCGCCTTGAACGAGGTCTGATTGACCTTGTTCTCCAGCATCCATTCCTTGACGAACTTACCCGATTGGATGTCGCCGAGAATGCGTTTCATCTCGGCGCGGGTCTTGTCGTCGATCACGCGCGGGCCGGAGACATATTCGCCGTATTCGGCTGTGTTCGACACCGAGTAGTTCATGGTGGCGATGCCGCCCTCGTAGATGAGGTCGACGATCAGCTTCACCTCGTGCACGCATTCGAAATAGGCCATCTCCGGCGCGTAACCGGCTTCCACCAGCGTCTCGTAGCCGGCCTTCATCAATTCGACCAGGCCGCCGCACAGCACCGACTGCTCGCCGAACAGATCGGTCTCGCATTCTTCGCGGAAGCTCGTCTCGATGATGCCGGCGCGGCCGCCGCCGATCGCGGCGCCATAGGACAGGCTAAGATCGTGAGCGTTGCCGGAGACGTCGCGGTAAATGGCAAGGAGGCACGGCACGCCGGCGCCGCGCTGATATTCCGAGCGCACGGTGTGGCCCGGGCCCTTGGGCGCGATCATCATCACGTCGAGATCGCTGCGCGGTTCGATCAGGTTGAAATGGATATTAAGCCCATGGGCGAACATCAGCGCCGCGCCTTGTTTCATATTGCCGTGCAGGTGATTGGTATAGATGTCGGCCTGCAATTCGTCGGGCGTCAGCATCATCATCACCTCGGCCCATTTCGCGGCTTCCGCGATCTCCATGACCGGAAGCTTCTGACCTTGCGCTTTCTTGACCCCTTGCGAGGTCTTGCGCAGCGCCACGGCGACGTCCTTGACGCCGGAATCGCGCAGGTTGAGCGCGTGGGCATGGCCCTGGCTGCCGTAGCCGATGATGGCGATCTTCTTACCTTTGATCAGGTTCAGGTCGGCGTCGCGATCGTAGTAAACACGCATTTTTTCCTCACCCTCCGCGGTCGAGATAACTGAGCCGGTGCTGTCCGCCGCTCGCTTCTAATTTCTGCCCGCCGCCGCGACAAGCCCGCCGTGGCGGGTCTCGCGCCGCGCCGGGATAATGGGTCTTTTGGCCGCGCTGTCGAACTGGTCGCGGGCGCGGGCGATCTTACCCTGGTTGCGTAACGCCCAGTCGCCGAGCGCGGAGACCGGCTGCAGCAAATCGCGTCCGAGCGCGGTCAAGGCATATTCGACCCGCGGCGGAATGGTGGGGAATACGGTGCGGGTGATCAAACCGTCGCGTTCGAGCCCACGCAGCGTCAGCGTCAGCATGCGCTGCGAAATGCCGCCGATCGAACGGCGCAATTCGTTAAAGCGCAAAGGCGGGCCGCCGAGCCGCGTCACGACCAAAACCGACCATTTGTCGCCGACGCGCGCCAGCACGTCGCTGACCGCGCGGCAGTCTGAGGGCAAATGCTTGTGTCTAGGTTTCATGGATGTGCCTTCTTGGCGGGTGCCTTGGGTCACCTATTTGCTCCTAGTTACGACTTGTCACTAGGGGATTCAACCATGCTTAGTTCGGCACACTTGCCTCGCATCGCCGTGATCGTCGGCAGTAATCGCCGCGATTCCATCAACCGCAAACTGGCCCAGGCGCTGGTCCGCCTTGGCGCCGGAGAATTTGAGGCGAGCTTCGCCCGCATTGACGATCTGCCGATGTACAACCAGGACAATGAAGGCAATCTGCCGCCTGAGGTGGTGCGCTTTAAGAACGAATTGGCGCGCGCCGACGGCGTCTTGATCGTCACCCCGGAACATGACCGCTCGATCCCGGCGGTGCTCAAGAACGCGATCGACTGGGGCGCGCGGCCGTGGGGCAAGAGCTCATGGACCGGCAAGCCCGCTTTCATCACCGGCACCTCGCCCGGCGCGATCGGCAGCGCACTCGCGCAGCAGCATCTGCGTTCGGTCATGACCGGGCTGGGCATGATCCTGCTCGGCGGCGAAGCCTATGTCACCTTCAAGCCGAATCTGATCGACGAGCACGGCGCCATCGGCGACGACACCACCAATAAGTTTCTCCAGGATTTCGTCGACCGCTTTGCGCATCTGGTGACCCAATTGGCGCCAGTGGCGGCGGAACGTTCGGCGGCGTAGCTTCTCATGCGTCATTGCCGGGGATCCATGATGCCTCTAAGCATGGATACGCGGCACAGGCGAGCGAAGCGACGCCGTTCTCGCGAACAGCTATGCCCGCTTATGATGTGCCGTGCCTCACATCCCCTCTGGCCCGCGAGCGATCGCGACCACGCCAGTGCGCGACACTTCGACCAAGCCCACCGGCAGCATCAGATTGATGAAGCTTTCGATCTTTTCGGAGGCGCCGGTGATCTCGAACACAAAGTGTTCGGTGGTGGCGTCGATGACGCGGGCGCGAAACGCATCCGCCAGCCGCAGCGCTTCCATGCGATGATCGCCGGTGCCGCGGACCTTGACCATGGCCAGTTCGCGGGCGATGGCCGGGCCGCCGCTGCTCAGATCGACCACGCGATGGACCGGAACCAGGCGATCGAGCTGATTTTTGATCTGTTCGAGCACCATCGCCGTGCCGCGGGTGACGATGGTGATCCGCGACAGATGCTTCTCGTGCTCGGTTTCTGAAACTGTCAGCGAATCGATGTTGTAGCCGCGGCCGGAGAATAGCCCGATCACCCGCGCTAGCACGCCCGGCTCGTTGTCGACCAGCACGCACAGGGTGCGCGTCTCGATCGGCTCGGCCGTTGTCATCGCCGGGTAGTGGGTGGTGGTCGTCGTCGTGGTGCTCACGAATTGTCTCCATCGCGCGTGGCGAATGGCGCGTTGCCGTTTCCCTTGATCAGACCAGCATCTTGCCCTTTTCCGTCACCGCGTCCTCGACGCGCGTCGTGGCGTCACCGAGCAGCATTTCATTATGTGCGCGGCCCGACGGAATCATCGGGAAGCAGTTCTCCGCCGGATCGACGACGCAATCGAAAATCACCGGCTTGTTGACCTCGATCATTTCCCGGATCTTATCGTCGAGCTCGCCCGGATGCTCGCAGCGGATGCCGTGGGCGTGATAGGCCTCGGCCAGCTTGACGAAGTCCGGCAGCGCTTCGGTATAGGAGTGCGAATAGCGGCCGCCGTGCAGGAGTTCCTGCCATTGCCGCACCATGCCCATATACTGATTGTTGATAACGAAAATCTTGATCGGCAGGTCGTACTGCACCGCCGTCGACATTTCCTGCATGGTCATCAGCACGGACGCTTCGCCGGCAATGTCGATGACGAGCGAGTCGGGGTGCGCAAGTTGCACGCCGACCGAGGCCGGCAAGCCGTAGCCCATGGTGCCGAGCCCGCCCGAAGTCATCCATCTCGTCGGCTCCTGGAAGTGATAGAACTGCGCCGCCCACATCTGGTGTTGACCGACTTCGGTCGTGATGTAGGTGTCACGGTCCTTGGTCAGCTCGTAGAGCCGCTGGATCGCATATTGCGGCTTTATGATCTCGTTGGAGTTGCGATAGGCGAGTGAGTTCTTCGCCCGCCACTTGCCGATCTGCGCCCACCACGCTTCGAGCGCCTTCTTGTCCGGCTTGGCGCCGCTATGGCGCCACACCCGCAGCAGGTCCTCGAGCACATGCGCGCAATCGCCGATGATCGGCAGATCGACCTTGACGTTCTTGTTGATCGAGGACGGATCGATGTCGATATGGATCTTCTTCGATCCCGGCGAGAAGGCATCGAGCCGGCCGGTGATGCGGTCATCGAAGCGGGAGCCGACCGCGATCATCAGGTCGCAATCGTGCATCGTCCAATTCGCCTCCCAGGTGCCGTGCATGCCGAGCATGCCGAGCCATTGCGGATCGGCGGCGGGAAAGGCGCCAAGCCCCATCAGCGTCGAGGTGATCGGAAAGCCGGTGAGCTTAACCAGTTCGCGCAGCAAATCGCAGGCGTGGCGGCCGGAATTGATCACGCCGCCGCCTGAGTAGAACACCGGGCGTTTGGCGGCGGCCATCATTTCCACCGCGCGCTTGATCTTATCGGCGTCGCCCTTGAGTTTCGGCTGATAGCCGCGGTGATGGAATTCGGTCGGCTTGAAGTAAGCCCCTTTGGCGAACTGGATGTCTTTCGGAATGTCAACGACGACCGGTCCGGGACGGCCGCTGGCGGCGATATGAAACGCCTCGTGCAGCACGTGCGGCAGGTCGGCGACCGATTTGACGAGATAATTGTATTTGGTGCAGGGCCGCGTGATGCCGACGGTGTCGCATTCCTGAAACGCGTCGTTGCCGATAAGATGGGTCGGCACCTGCCCGGTGATGGCGACGATCGGAACCGAGTCGCACAAGGCGTCGGTCAATCCGGTCACCGCATTGGTCGCGCCGGGTCCCGAGGTCACCACCACCGCGCCGACTTTGCCGGTCGAGCGCGCATAGCCTTCGGCGGCGTGGACCGCGCCCTGTTCGTGACGCACCAGGATGTGCTTTACCTTGTCTTGCTGAAACAGCGCGTCGTAGATCGGCAGCACCGCGCCGCCGGGATAACCGAAAATGTACTCGACGCCCTGATCGGCAAGCGCCGCGATCACCATTTCCGCGCCGGTCATTTCACTCATCGCACTCTCCATCTCCCCACCGCAAATTCCCGCCGAACGGGTAACAATCCGGGAAATAAAAAAGGGCCTTGAAGGCCCTTGGTCGCGCACCGCCACGTCTCGCGGGTGGGCTTAGCCACCCCCGGCGGTGCGCTTCGATACGAGGATCAGCGAAACGAACGGACGCACGCGCCTGCCTCTCGGTTTGCTCTTGTCCGAATGCGGGCGGTTATAAGCATTGTGTCATGGTGGGTCAAGCAAATTGCGGCGACAATCTGGCTTGCACGCTCGTCGTCTCGTTCAAACTAGCGTTTGAAATCGGAATCACGCGGCAAAGTGAAATCGTTAACCAATCTTAACGGTCACAGCGCGGCCGCGATTTCGCGCGATCGCGGCCTTTAATTTTCCAAGCACTGTTGCTGCATTACCGCAGTCGGGGGCGCGAGCGTACTTGAGTTTTCCCGATCACGCGCTGCCGCTGAGTTGGGCGGAGGGGACATGTTCGCAGCATATCGGATTGGCGCGCATCTGCGCTGTGCAGGCGTTGTTGTCGTCGGCCTCGGTTTATTGATCGCGCCGCTCTCGCCGGCCAAAGCGGTGCCGCCGCCGGCCGCGGCATTCACTTCCAACGACGCCATTCTCAAGTGGATCAATGGCTATCGCCACCGGCCGGATCCGGAGCGATTGCCGAGCGTGGTGCGCGCGCTTTCCGCCATGCAAGCGTTCAAGGCGGCGGAAAGCTCGGGCGCCTATATCGGCTTCATCGCTGGCGTGCTCGGCAGTAATGCCTCGCATGCCGACGATCTGATCGCGAAAATGCTACCGATCGATCCGGCCGATCACTGGGTGCTGGTGCGCGCCATCGCCTATTCCGGCCTGCCGAACTGGCGCGAATTGCTGGCGACTTTCGTCGACCGCATGGCGACGCGCCGCGCGATGATCGACAAATATCTCGATGGCAAGCTGCCGCGGCTCGAGCAGATCGATTACCGCACCGACAAGCCGGGCATGCTCGATAAGATCAAGTCGACGCTGCAGATCGGCAAAGATCAGAAAAAAGCCGTGACGCTCGAGCCGACGCCGGAATTGATCGACGTATTGTGGGGCTACTACCTCGCCACCGGCAGCTACGTGCCGATCCAGCGCGTGATCAAGCTTTTGCCGCTCGCCAACGACAAGGACAATGTCGACAGTCTGACCACCGGCAGCGCCGCCAAGTTCACGCTCGCCAGCAATGCGGTGCGCGATTCCGATTTGCTGGCGATGTTGAAATGGGCCGACAAGAGCCAGCCCAAGGAAGTCAAAGTCGTGCTCGACGACGTGATCGAGACCGCGGAAACGGTCGACACCGTGCACATGCGTCAGGAGTCGCTCGCGGCGATCGAGGAGCTCAAGACCAAGGGCCCGAATTCCAAACGCGAACTCTCGGGCTGGGGCCAGATCGGCCAGGGCGCACTGTCAATGGGCTGCGTCGTAGCCGCGGCCACCGGCCAGATCGAATTGGGGATACCTTGCGTGCTCGGCGGCGCCGCTTACACCGCCGGCCTGCAATACATGACGCATTAGTGGTCATTCCCGGGGAATCGCCGCGTGTCCCGGGCGCAGCGCAGCATGAAATGGTGCGCTGGTGAACCGGGACCTTTGCAAACTCAGAATTTGAAACGATCCCGGATCTGCGGCGCACCGCCATTAATTTTCAGTAAATTACGGAAGCTCGAAAGGGGGTAAGGAGACGCGAGTCTTCTTTATTTGGTTTCCAGTCGCCCCAACTGCGCCTCGACCGCGGCGGCCGCGTGCTGCGGCTCGACCCATTCAAATTGGGGCAGCTGACTGCGGAACCAGGTGGCCTGCCGTTTGGTGTAGCGGCGGGTGTCGCGCTTGGCTTGTTCAACCGCTTCGGTCATCGTGATGTCGCCTTTAAGATGGCGGATCAGCCACGGCACGCCGTGCGCCTTCATGGCCGGCAGGCTGGGATCGAGATTACGCGCGGCGAGTGCCCGCACTTCGACCAAGGCGCCGGCCGCCATCATGGCATCGAACCGCGCATCGATCCGCTGCGCGAGCTCATCGCGGTTCGGCATCAGAAACACCCTGGCCGCGCCGGCGAGATCGACGCCCGCCGGCGTATTGTCCGCGTGCCATTCCGTCAACGACCGTCCGGTCGCCAGCACCACTTCCAGCGCGCGCGTGATGCGGGCGCGGTCGCCGGGTTTAAGCCGCGTCGCGGTCGCGGGATCGCAACGCTTGAGTTCGGCATGCAGCGCCGCGACGCCCTCGGCGGCAAGCCGGGCGCGGACCTCGCGGCGAATCTCCGCCGGAATTGGCGGCACCGCGGCGATGCCGCGCGTCAGTGTCGAGAAGTAAAGCCCGGTGCCGCCGGTCACGATCGCTGGTTGGCCTCGGCCGAGCGTATCAGCCAGCGCCGTGGCGGCTTCGCCGAACCAGCGACCGACCGAATAATTTTCCGCGGCATCGACATGGCCGTAGAGCCGGTGCGGCAGGCGCTGCTCCTCATCCGGCGACGGCCGCGCGGTAATGATGCGCAGATCACGATAAACCTGCATGGAATCTGCATTGATGATGATGCCGCGGAGCTTCGCCGCGAGCTCGAGCGCCAAGACCGACTTGCCGCTTGCCGTTGGGCCTGCAATGAGAATGACCGTCGACATGCCCGTTCGGATCGCATGACATGTCTTACGTGGCAACGCTTATCTCGGCGGCGACGCGCCCGGCGGTAACCGAGGCCTTGGCGGTGCGCGTCGCCGAAAAGCTGCCGCAAGCGCGTCGCGGCGCCTGGCTCCATCTCGGCGTCGCGGTCGACATCGTGTTTGGCGATCCGGCGGATCGACCCGGCGCCACGGCAGGCGCGCTGAAAAAGCTCAGTGGCGAATTGCGCGGCGTGATCGGCGCCGCGCCGGTCGATGTCGTCGTCCAGCCGCTGAACGGACGGCGCAAGAAGCTTCTGGTTGCCGACATGGATTCGACCATGATCGGCCAGGAATGCATCGACGAGCTCGCCGATTATGCTGGATTGAAGGACCGCGTGGCGGCGATCACCGCGCGCGCGATGGCGGGCGAGATCGCGTTTGCGCCCGCGCTGCGCGAGCGGGTAGCGCTGTTGCGGGGGCTTCCCACATCGACGATCGATAAAGTCATCGCCGGACGCATCCGGCCGAATCCGGGCGCGGCAGTGCTGGTGCAAACCATGCGGGCGCATGGCGCCTATACCTGCGTGGTGACCGGCGGCTTCACCGCGTTCATGGCGCCGCTGGCGGCGACAATCGGTTTCGACGAATACCACGCCAATACATTATTGACGGACGCCGCCGGCCGGCTCACCGGCGAGGTGGCGGAGCCGATGCTTGGCCGCGAAGCCAAGCGCGACACTCTGCTGGCGCTTCGCGAGCAGTTGCGGCTCCGGCGCGAAGAGACCCTCGCGGTCGGCGACGGCGCCAACGACATTTCGATGATCGAGGCGGCCGGGCTGGGCATCGCTTTTCACGGCAAGCCGGCGCTGCGTGAAAAAGCCGGCGTCTGCATCGATCACGGCGACCTCACCGCGCTTCTCTACGCACAGGGCTATCGGCGTGAGGATTTTGTGGCAGGCGCTTAGGGTCTTCCGCTCTCGCGGTTAGCCGCCATAGGATGGGCGGTTATACGCAGACACAGATCTGATGGAAATTGGAGTCCGACGGTCATGATCCGGTTGGCCAAGATCGTAGTGATCGCGGCGCTCGCAGCGTTCGCGCTGATCGTCGCTTACGACAACGTGTCCGATTACAACTCGAACTACCAGTTCGTGCGGCATGTCTTGAGCATGGATACGATATTTCCCGACAGCGTTTTGCGGTCGCGCGCCATCGATAGCGAAACAATGTGGCGCGCGGCCTATGCGGCGGTCATCGCCACCGAGGCTTCGACCGGTCTACTGCTGGCGCTGGGCGCGGTCGTTTTACTCGGCCGGTTGCGGGCGAGTGCCAAAATCTACAATCACGCGAAACTCTGGGCGGTGGCGGGGCTGACACTCGGGTTTTGCCTATGGTTTTTCGGTTTTGTCGTGATCGGCGGCGAATATTTTGCGATGTGGCAGTCGAAGCTTTGGAATGGTCAGGACGGCGCCTTCCG
>Ga0307477_10002486_pt1 | contig 14241 bp, 17 predicted proteins | sample atmos_gasesECM2C_FD_203316 | JGI IMG/M metagenome (GOLD analysis project Ga0307477, IMG submission 203316) | Hardwood forest soil microbial communities from Morgan-Monroe State Forest, Indiana, United States - atmos_gasesECM2C_515 | ecosystem: Environmental > Terrestrial > Soil > Temperate...
CTACAGTTTTTGTCCCTCGGCGCGTCAAATACGAGCTGAGTTCCGCGAGCGAATGGTTTCAGGAACGCGAGCGCTGCATTTTCTGCGACGTGGTGCGCCAAGACGAAAAGCAGGGGAAGCGCATTGTCGATGTGCAGGGCGATTACTACGCGTTGTGCCCGTACTCCTCGCGCGTGCCGTACGAAGTTTGGGTTCTACACCGCCGGCACAATCACCTGTTTGAACAACCCCGACCGGGTTCCAATCGCCGGCAACTCGCCGCCCTGCTGGGCCGCGTGCTGCGCCGCCTGGAAAAAGTCGCTCCGGCGTATCACCTTGTGGTGCACACGGCGCCCAACACTCTCAGCAAGAAAGGTGAGCTGGCGGGCTATTGGAAAACGCTCTCCGACGATTTCCACTGGCACATCGAAATATTGCCGATCCTGGAAAAGCGCAGCAAGTCGTACAGCATCAAAGAGGTTTACTTCAATTCGCTGCTGCCGGAGCAAGCTGCGGAGCAACTCCGCGCTCTGGATCCGAATACATGACGCTGCGCAGGTGGCAGCGACTAGATCCGTGCAAAGGAGGCGGAATAGTAGCCTCGCTGGTAACGCTTGTGGCTCTGGTGCTCACATTGGTTGTGCTGTATGTGGCCCGGCATCCGATTTTTCGCCTGGTGGGTGAAGGCTGGGTGGTTGAAGACACCCTGGAACGCTCGGACGCGATCCTGGTTCTCAGCGATGACAATTTTTATGCCGACCGAGCCACTCGCGCCTCGCAAGTATACCGAGAGGGCCTCGGTCCCATCGTTGTCGCCAGCGGCCGACGTCTGCGTCCTTACGCCGGTATTGCAGAGTTGATGGAACATGATTTGATCGAGCGCGGCGTGCCGAAGGACAAGATCCTGCGGGTAGTACACGACTCCGACAACACTCGGGAAGAAGCGAAAGTGCTGGCGCAGGTGGCGAAGCAGAAGAAATGGCGCAGCGTGATTGTGGTGACCTCCAATTATCACACGCGGCGCGCGCGCTATATTTTTTCCCACATATTTCCAGAGGACATAAAAATCCGAATCACGGGCGCGCACGATGACACCTTCGATCCCGAGCGCTGGTGGGAAAAGCGAATATCCATCAAAGAGTTGGTACGCGAGATGGCGGGCATGGTGGTAGCCATTTGGGAGCAGCACGACGGCTCGGACACAAGTGATAAATCACAAGTTATGGTAGGAACCAGCGCATGGAACGCGCTACGGGTAGTGTAGCACGTCACGTCACACGCTAGATTTGGTGCTAGGTATTTCCCTTTACAGTCGCTAAGTGCTGTACTATCTTCACCGTTTCAAGTCGCGACTCCCAACCAGCCGACGAAGAGCGACTTATTGGAGTGAAAATCCTTCGTCGAGGTGTCTGTCCCATGTGGAAAAAAGAAGACGTGAAAACTCAAGTGGTTCGGGAGAATGCAACCGGATTTTCCACAGGCTCGCCCACCTCACCCAGTGGTGCCACGCGCGAAACTAGTACCGGCCTTCCTGTTTCCTCCAAAGCTTCTGCCTGCATAAGTCAGGGAATTCGCATTAAAGGCGACGTCACCGGCAGCGAAGATCTCTTCGTCGACGGCCAGCTTGAAGGAAAAGTGAATCTGAGCGACGGAAGCTTCACGGTCGGACCGAATGGCGAGGTCAAGGCCGACATTTTTGCGCGCGAAGTGATCGTGCTGGGTCGCGTCGACGGAAAAATCGTAGGCCGCGAAAAGATTCAACTTTGGAGCACGGGGAACGTCGCGGGAGACCTGCAAACGGAACGCCTGGTGATTGAAGATGGCGCTGTGCTGCGGGGCCGCGTTGAGATCGAAACCGGAAGGCCTATCGACAAGCGTGATGAGGCGCGTGGCGCGGCCGCCGGGAGCTCAAAAGGCGGTGTGATTTCTGTGAGCTCCGGATCGGCGGCAGACTGATGAGCTTCCTCAACAAGCTAGGCATTGGCGTAGGCGCGGGAGCGAGCAGCAGCCGGGAAGTGCCGCGGTCGATGGGCAGTTCTGGCAGGCCCCGCAACAACGGTTCTGCACCTGTCGCGGCGGTGGGCACGTCTCGATCCCCGGAACTGGGGGAATCCAACCGCGTTTCCAACGGGCTGAAAGAATTCTTGTGGAACCTCGAAGGGCTCGGCCGCGGCGCCCTTTTGGACCTCGGCCCTGCCTGGCAAACGACGCTGAGTTTCTTCATCGAGCGCGGGTTCCGCGTTTCCTCTGAAGATCTCCTCCGCGCATGGAAGGAGTTTTTGGTGGACGAGGAAGGAAAATTGCGCGAAGCAGCCGGACGGGCTGCCCAACACACCCTGGATGTTACTCCCTCGGCGCGCGCCGCACGTTTCCTCGAGGCCAACTTGCAATATCCGAACTCTTCATTTGACGCTATCCTGCTCTGGGACTTGCTTGACTACGTCGAACCAATGGTAGCGAAGCAAATGGTCGCAAATCTGACAGAACTGCTGCGGCCTGGTGGCGTGGTTTTCGCCATGTTTCACAGCAAGAAGCCGGAAGGGTTCCAGCGTTATCGCGTCGTGGATTCGACTACGCTACAAGTAATTACCTCGCCCGTGCTGTGCCCAGCGCAGCGCGTCTATCAAAATCGTGAGATTCAGGATCTCTTCGGCCGCTACCGAACCATGAAATCATTTGTCGGGCGCGACCAGCTTCGCGAATCGCTGTTTATCAAGTAGTTGCGGGCATTCCTCGACGCACGGTTTGACATACCTTTGCATTTCTCCATCTCTTCGCTTGCACTCGGGGCTTCGCAGGAGTAAATGGGAAGCGTGAGCTCATCAGGCTCTGGAGGGAGCATGACTCCACCGGGCTTAGAGCTGAACCAAAGCTGAACACACCGCTCTTGCGGTGCGCGTCGCCCGAAAACACGCGCGCAGTCAGCGTCGCTTCCGAGACGACACAGCAAAACGAAAAATGGGGAGCCGCCAGGCTCCCCATTTCATTTTTACGAGTTATGGTTCTTCGCCGTCAGGCGGGGCCGGTGATGGTGGTTGCCGGCGCGATGCTTGCGAACATGGCGATCGTGTGAACTGGCTTTGCCGGAAGTTGAGCGGCCACTATCGCTGCTGGCCTGCGGAACAGGTCCAGCCGACGCAGTCTGCATGGGTGCCGCAAAAACCGCCGGCGCCAGGACCAGGACCAAGACAGTTACGATGTGTTTCATTGCAGGACTCCAACGAGTGATTCCCCAGGGCGAAGGTATTGAATCACACTTGCCGCGGAAAGTGTAGGAGTACGGAAACGCAATTCAGGACGCTTGTCACAGGCGAGCGTATCCGCTTTGTTCGGGTTAGGTCGCATCCAATTCGTTCGACGATTGGCCAGGTCGGAGTCTTCAGAACCTCAGCCGCCGAATTTTGCGGCTTCGAGCCAGCGAATAGCTTCTCGCTGGTGCGCGATAATCTCGGCTTGCCAAACAAGCCCTACGGTCATGATGCTCATCGCGACGACGCAGGCAGCAATAACAAAAGTTTTTTGTGTCTCTGAGGCGGGAATGTGGAGGCAGCGCGCGATCCAAGCCATGGTAAGAGGTCTCCTAGTACTCGGCCGCTACGCTATAGGCCCCACGCGAGAGTTGCCGGCAGACGCAATGCCGCGTCGCACTACAATACGGGCAACTAAAGGGCCAGTCCGAGATCCATGAAGACACATGTATCGCCTCCGCGAATCAACAACTTGCAAGCATCGGCGCCAAATTGCAATTGCCGGCACGACGTTTCGTGTGCAAAACCGGCGATTCAACGATACATTTTTTCCGGTGACAGTTAAGACTTGCCGCTCAAGGCCTCAACAATCCGCTCCCAAACGTCCGCCGAGTCAAGCTCGATCTCTCGGAATCGCGCTGGTAGGCGTTCCCTTGCCCCATTGGAGGCGTTGGTCGCTGTGGCGGAATCCACCAAGAGAAAGCCGCGATCGCAGGCCTCCAGAAGTTCCGAGACGTTATCTTCGCAGGCAATCCCAACAATTTTTGGCTGCGAGCGCAAGGCTCGGGCGTATAGCTTGGAAAGCTCGCGCACGCTCAGTTTCAGGTTTGCTCCCACCGCGAGCGACCATAAGACCCCGCGCTGGCGCAACTGCCAATGCCGATTGGCGCTCTCCGCTGTGAAACGCCTCACGTCGGCCTCCGTGGCGCCAACAAAGAAGAAAAGCTCGTCGAAGTCGCGGTGACGCGCCAATTCCGCCTGCTGCGCCGGCAGCCCGGAGTTTTGCGCCAACTCCCGAGGAGACAGAGACTGCAGCGGTACCACTGCCACCCCCGTTTCCGCGGACAGCACCTCCAAAGCCTCTGTTGCTGCCGGTTGGCGCTCCGCAACCGGCAGGCACGTGAAACGGCCAAGGCGCACGGTTTTCGCTGGACGCAAGTGGAAATAGCCCTCCGGAAGGTAAACTCCGCAGCCTCCTTCCGCGATGAAGGGGTGGTTATGACCGAGCCTTCGGCGTGGATCGTCAATCTGCAGGCGGGTGCGGTTGGTGACCCAGACGATCGGCATTGCCAAATGTTCCAGCTCCGCGATGAACTCATCGAATCCGGGCGCTATTTTCCCGCGCACCGGCATGAGGCTATCAACATCGCAGAAGACAATCGCGGGCGTCTGAAGCAAGGTGGCACCGTGCAGCCACGTCATTGTAGCGGACTTTCCGCGGCTCGCTTGCTGCAACAAAAAAGGCGGGCAGCCAAAGCTGCCCGCCCTTACGTCCAGGCCACGGTTGGACCGGGCCTCTCGCCGTGTTTACCTTCCGGAAGTCGATGCGGCCGCCGACTGTTGCGTATTCGCCTTCGGAATGCTCACGTAGCCGCTGACCTGGTCTTTGCCGACCTTATTGATCACCAGCTCTTCGGGCAGACGAGTGCCGGAAGTGTAGAAGAAGACTGGCTCGTTCAGTGCTCGATTCTTCTTTTCAAAGCGCTTGTCTTCCACTGTCATGACAACGCTGTACTGGTTGCGCTTCTGGTTGATGCCCTTCAGCTCCACGGTTACATTTCCGATCTTCTGTGGCCTGTTCTTTCCAGCGATGGTGAATTCAACGTAATCGCGCTCGCCCATCCGGCGGAGTTGGTCGATTTCGTCATGATTGCGGGCGATCAAGGTCCCCATCTCGCTGCGCGCCATCTTCAGGTCTTCGCGCGTGGTATCCAGGTCGGTGCGAACTCCGCCAACCTTGGTGTCCACGTTCTTGAGGTCGTCAGAGGAGGCCTTCGTCGCCAATTCACCCTTGACCGAGGTATCCAGTGCAGTCAGCTTCTGGGTGGTTTCGTCGTTTAGCTTGGCGGCTTCCGCGCGGGCGGTCTTTAACTGCCCTTGCGTAATCTTGAGCTTTTTGGTCACAACGTTAAGATCGCCCTGCAGATCCGTGTTGGCCTTTTCATCCTGCGCCAGCCGGTCTTTCAATGACGAGACGTCCTGCTGTACTGCCTGCTGGGTCGTCTTAAGCTGCGTTGCCACTGATTGCTGGGTTGCATCAAGCTTGGAAGAAGCGTTCCAGCCGAACCACAAGCCGCCTACCGCAATAAGTCCCAGCACTACGATCGCGGGAAGCTGCCACGCTGGTGTTTCTCTGGTTTCGATAATGTGTTCGTCGGACATAGACAATCTATTCTCCTTCACCCTATGGGGCGAAACTTCGTTTTAAGTACCGGCCCGTGGGACAAGTAAGTGCATGCCTCGCGCCAAACGCCGCACTTGCCCGATTGAAACGTCCGCCTTCGTAAGTGAATGAAGGTATGGGTCTTGGTAAGCGAGGCCAGCAGATCGAGAGGACAGGTCGTGCGTACTAGTCCTGGGAAAGATTACGCACCGGAAGCATTTGACCGTGGAAAAACTGACACTGCCGCTATTCAGATCTGCAAGCCCAGGTCGTGAAACGCCATTTCGAGTTGCCCGGGAGACTGGAATTGGATACCCGCCATGCCAAGCCGCCGCGCCGCCTCCACATAGGCTGCGATGTCGTCGACGTATACGGCTTCCTTCGCTCGAACCCGGCAGGCCCGCAGCGCCTCCCTGTAAATCAGGGGATTCGGCTTTGCTGCGCCTATTACGCAAGAATAGACGCGGACCGGAAAATGGGAGAAAAAATCGTACCGCGACTCGATGTAAGCCACGTGTATCGGGTCCGTGTTGGACAGCAGCCCTAACCGATAGTTCTTTGAAAGCTTCTCGAACAGTTCGTTGCTGAGTATTGGCTCAGGATCCAGCACCAGGTTCCACGCCTCAGTGAACCGCTCGAACGTCGCCGACCCGCCAAAGCGCTGCTTCACGTGCAGATGCCAATTTCGTGCGGAGATGCGGCCTTCTTGCCAATCCTTCCAGCGCGGGTCCTTTTCGATGGCCAGCCAAAGTTCCTCAGGCGACAGCGACGTTCCGGAAGCCAGGCCTTTCATGGCGCGCCCCACGTCGATGCGGATCAGCACGCGCCCAATATCGAAAATGACTGCGCGAAACTTCTGAGCCGCCACCGCCTAGCTGACCCCGCCGCGAGGAACTGCGCGCCGCGCCCGCAGGATGCTGATCACCGCCGGAAGCACCGACACCACCACCACGACCGCAATTACGTAATGGATGCGCTGCCCGATGTTGGGGACCGACCGTCCCAGAGAGTAACCGCCTATAATCATCGCTCCAACCCAAAGCACGCCGCCCAAAATGTCAAACATCAAATATCGCGAGTAGGGCATGGACGCAGCCCCCGCCACCGGGGGACAAAACGTCCGGATAATCGGCACAAAGCGCGCGAAAATCACCGCCCGCCCGCCGTACTTCTCATAGAAATCGTGAGCCCTCTGCAAATGGCTGCGCCGGAATAAAAGTGAATCTTCCCGCCGGTAAAGCGCCGGCCCAGCCTTGCGTCCGATCCAATAGCCGATTTGATCGCCAAGAATGGCGCAGGCCATCACTGGAGCCAACAGCCAGCGCAGGGGAACCACACCCGCCGCCGCAAAAATGCCCGCCGTAACCAAAAGGGAATCGCCCGGCAAAAAAAAGCCGACGAAGAATCCGGTCTCGACGAACACAATGGTGCAAACCAGCGGTGCGCCGCCGCTCCGGATGAGTTCTTTTAGTCCTTCGGGGTCGTAAAGCGAGCGGAAAAAGTGAAGGATCGATTCGAGCACGCCGCGTTGGTCCTCACCGGATTCATTGTGGCTCTCAGCGGCACAAGCTGAAAAGCTCGCTCGCGAGCTGCACTAAACACGCCACAGCCAATACGGTAACAGAAAACGCCAAGGTCGTGTCCGCATTCGTGCCAAAGCAGGCCCGCACCGGCAAACACCGCGTACCACGCACTTAGGCTCGTCATCGCACCGCCTCCGCCAGCCACAGTTGAGCGCGCTCCTGCGCGTCGTGCTCGCGCATGTTTTGCCCCCGTGCCAGAAACTTCTGTATTCTTGGTAGTGCGCTGCGCGCCGCCGCCGCGCCTGCCTCTATCGCCTCGTCGGCGCGCTCGAAATCGTCCCACGCCAGCGACTGCACATCCGGCCGCAGCACCAGGTCCGCGTGCCGCTCCCAGACTTCGTGTTGATGTTTTTGCGCCGCGGTCACCGCCCGGCTGACTACCTGGAAAATGTTGCTTGGCGTTCCGCGATACCCGTCCTGCACTCCCACCGAAACACCCAGCACGTACTCCGCACCCAAGTCGCGTGCCGCGCGCGTCGGCACCGGCGCAACCAGCCCGCCGTCCGCGAGGCAGCGTGTGCCAATCTCCACCGGCTCAAACAATCCAGGGAACGCGCAGCTTGCGCGTATCGCATCAATCAAATTGCCGTGCGTAATCACCACCGGCTCGCCGCTGTTCAAATCCGTGGCCACCACCGCCATAGGGATGTGCAAGTCCTCGAACTGCCGCGCCTCGAAAACGCGCTCGATCAGGTCGCCCAAGCGGTGGTTGCTTGCAAAGCCAAGCCGCGAGACGCGCCACCGCGCAATGTCCCGCAAGCGCAGCGTCCTGCAAGTAGCCATGATGCGTGCCAGCGGGGCACCGCTCGCGTACGCCGCGCCCAGGATGCTGCCTACGCTGGTTCCCGCGATACATGAAATAGGTATGTGGTGCTGTTCCAGCACCTGAAGCACGCCCAGGTGCGCGAAGCCGCGCGCGAAGCCCCCACCCAATGCCAAGCCAATTCCTGGCCGAGTGGCCGGTATTGCCCGTTCGAACGGGCCGAGTTGGTGGTCGTGCGTCACGCACCGAGAATGCCAGCGCTTACGCGGGTTGCCAATGGGTCGCGCGTCCCGAAAAAACAGTACGGATGTACTTTGCGCGGCTCAGCGCTCAAAAATTGAAGAAATTCTGAAACAGTACTTTCTTACTACCAACCTACCCGCCCTGTACCATTTCCCTCCGCAGTACGTCGCGCGATTCTCTCCTGCGTCAGGACCCACCAAACGGAGGCGGCATGCACAGCGCATTTGCGGCGTGGATCGGCCAGCCGGTAGTCCTGCAGGTTGCACTGGGAGATATAAAGGTTCCGCTCCGTGGCAAGCTGCTGAAAGAAGGCGGCGAGACCCTGAGGGTACGCATCGGCGATAGGTGGGACGTAGATATCTACAAGACCATGGTGCTGGCCGTGGAGGAGGACTCCATGGCTACGGTTGCTGCCTGAGGAGAGGTGGAACATGGACAGCCCAGTTCCCAAGTACGTGACGCAAGGCCGAGCCGCTGTGTTGCTGGGAATTCCGGAGAATGAGCTCTCTCGAATCTCGAATGAATCCGGGCTGGGGCACACCGAGCGCGCCGGCGACCAGGAAGAGACTTTCTTTACCTATGAAGAACTTCGCAAGATTTGTCTGCTAACCGTGCGTCAAGTGAACTGAAGGCAGCGACTTTCCTCCGGCCCCCCTCTGCTGTATCCCCAACCCCGGGTCTTAGTACCCCCGAAGACCCGGGGTTTTTTTTGCCCGCGAAACAATATGTTGCTTTTGTTGTAGGATGCCTCCCACCTTGAGTTGTGGAGTTGTGGCAGCTCGAAAAATGCGGGGACCAATGAAATCAATCCTAAACGGCGGCAAAGCAGTTCTGTCGCTGACGTTGCTGCTTTGTCTCGCCGTGCTAGTCCCCAAGCCGCGCGTCGCCGCGGATGAGGCGTACGACATCGCCATTCTTAACGGCCGCGTGATGGATCCCGAATCCGGTCTGGACGCGATCCGTAATGTCGGCATTCGCGCCGGAAAAATCGCGACTGTTTCCATCACGTCCCTCGGCGCCAAGTCCACGGTTGATGCAAAGGGTCTCGTCGTCGCGCCCGGCTTCATCGACCTCCACGAGCACGGCCAGGAGCCTCGCAACTATGAGTTCCAAGCCCGCGACGGCGTCACCACATCCCTCGAACTCGAAGCCGGCACCGACGACGTCGATCGCTGGTACGCCGCGCGCGAAGGGAAGGCGCTGATCAATTTCGGTGTGAGCATAGGTCATATTCCCGTGCGCATGAAAGTCTTGGGCGATCCCCAGTCAGGCATGCTCCCCACTGGCGACGCCGCTCATCGTGCTGCGACGGCCGAAGAGCTCGCCAAGATGACCGCTGCGATCGACAAAGGATTTCGTCAGGGTGCGCTCGCGGAAGGAATGGGCGTGAACTACACGCCGGGCGCCACGCACTGGGAGATCGTGGAAATGTTCCGGGTCGCCGCAACGTACGGCGCATCCGTCCACGTTCACTTGCGCTACGGCGGGCTGAAGGAACCCAACACCGGCCTCGCCGCCCTGGAAGAAGTTCTTGCCGCTGCCGCGGCAACCGGCGCTCCTCTGCACGTCGTGCACATTACCAGCATGGGTCTGAAGTACACGCCGGAGCTAATCGCCATGGTCAAAGGGGCGCAGGAGCATGGTCTGGATGTCACCACCGAGTGCTATCCGTACACCGCCGGGAGCACCGCGCTACAGTCCGCCATCTTCGATCCCGGCTGGCAAGAAAATATGGGCATAACCTATAAAGATGTGCAGTGGGCTGCCACCGGCGAGCGTCTGACCGCGGAGACCTTCGAGAAATACCGCAAGCAGGGCGGCATCGTGGTGATTCATTCCATTCCCGAAGAAGCGGCGCGCACCGCGGTGGCCAACCCCATCGTCATGATAGCTAGCGACGGCATGCCCATCACTGGCGCGAAAGTGCATCCGCGCGGCCAGGCGACATTTTCGCGAGTCCTGGGCCACTACGTTCGCGAGGAAAAGGTTCTCGACTTGATGACCGCCTTGCGCAAGATGACCTTGATGCCTGCGCAGCGCCTTGAAAAGCGCGCCCCGGCGTTCAAGGATAAGGGGCGTATACGTGTGGAAGCTGACGCCGATGTAACCATCTTCGACCCCACGCGAGTTATCGACAAGGCCACCTTCGACGAGCCACTGCAATACTCCGAAGGCATTCCGTTCGTGCTCGTCAATGGCGTCTTTGTTGTAAAAGACAGCCAGCTCGTCGATGGTGTTCATCCTGGGCGTGCCGCGCGGGCGCCCGTCACCAACTAAAATGCGCCAGCGCCAACAAACGAATCCCAGCGGAGCCGCTGTTTGATTCAGCCCACTAACGCCGCGAAAAACGCCGGCGCCCGCCACGCTGTCCTCGCCGGGTTTCTTGGCTGGACACTCGACGCTTTCGATTTCTTCGTAGTCGTTTTCCTCTACGACACACTGGCTCAGCAGTTCGGCGTCCCGAAAAAGAGCATCGTCTTCACTGTCACCGCCACGCTCGCCATGCGTCCGCTCGGCGCGCTCCTGTTCGGCCTGCTCTCAGACCGGTACGGACGGCGCGTTCCGCTCATGCTCAACGTTCTCTATTTTTCAGTTATTGAGGTGCTCTGCGGTTTCTCGCCTAACTACACATTTTTCCTGATCACGCGCGCTCTCTTTGGCATCGGCATGGGCGGAGAATGGGGCGTCGGCGCGTCGCTGGTCATGGAAGCCGCACCGGTGCGTTGGCGAGGGATTCTCAGCGGCATTTTGCAGGCCGGCTATGCCATTGGGTACCTGCTGGCAGCCGTCGCTGCAAGATTTCTGCTGCCGGCTTTCGGCTGGCGCGCCATGTTTTGGGCCGGCGCAGTTCCCGCGCTTCTCGCGCTCTACATTCGAACGAAAGTGCCGGAGTCCGAGGCCTGGAAGCAGCACCGTGCCTCCAGCACCGGCGAAGTGCTGCGAGTCGTGGCTCGCGAATGGAAGCGCTTCGCGTATCTCGTCGCCCTGATGACCTTCATGATGTTTCTCGCCCACGGCACTCAGGACTTGTATCCGGACTTCTTGCAGGAAGTGCACAAGCTTTCCGGTGCAATGCGCGCCAACGTGGCCATCATTTATAACTGCGGAGCGGTCGTCGGCGGCATCATCTTCGGCCATTTCTCGCAACTGGCAGGGCGGCGCAAAGGCATGATGGCGGCCCTGGGCTTGGTGCTTCTTGTGATTCCGCTGTGGGCCTTTGGCCAAACTCTCCTGCTCATCATTTTGTCCGCTTTCCTGATGCAAGTAGGAGTGCAAGGCGCTTGGGGTGTAATCCCGGTGCACTTGAACGAGCTCTCTGCGGATGCCGCTCGCGGCCTGATGCCCGGCCTTGCCTATCAACTCGGGATTCTGCTGGCCTCGCCCACGAACTCCATCCAATACGCTCTGCGCGACCGCGTGGGCTACCAGTGGGCCATCGCCGGCTTCGAAATCGTGACCATCGCCGTGCTAACCGTCTTGCTCTGGCATGGCAAGGAAGACCACAGCCGCAGCTTCGTCCGCGAAAGATAGCGGTCTCGCGATAACGCCAGCATCTTGCTGGCGCGTCCGCGGATTTGGTCCAGGCCTGCTGTGTTTTTCCTAAAGGTCCGCCGATCAAGACCAGTTCTTGATTGCCGGCCACAACTGCTGCAGGGAAATCTTCGGCTGGCGGCAGTAGTAGATGGTGAAATACTCGTTGGGCATAGCGTAGGGGTGGCCGACCTCGCCCGCAGGTTCGATGGAGTTGAAGTAGCGTGCAAGTTCCTCGCGGCGGATACCCAGGACAATGACGCTCTCGCCGGTGTAGTCCCGGGGTCCCCAGAAAAAGTAGCTTTGGTGAGGGCTGATGGCTGGTGGAAGGCCGTACTTCGGTCCGAATAGATCAATCGCCGCGGCCTGGCCGTACGTGCCGGCGAGGATCGCTGTTTTTACACGGACGTCCGGGGGAAGGGAATTGTAAATGCGGGCCGCTTCGACGGTCATCTCGTCCCATCCGAACATGTCGGCAAAGAACTGCGGGAGCGGCCCGAGTTTGTCTGTTTCAATGGGCGGAGGAGCGAAGTGCAGGCGCTGCGAATAACGAATGTAAGTTTCGGGGGAGAGCACCGGTATGGCCATAGGCGCTCCAATCGCGCCGGTAAACAGCAGCAGGGATACGTACGTGGGCTTGAGCCATCGCAGTTCGCGGCGAGAGAACCATGCTTCCCATGCTTCCATGGCAACCCCTCCTGCGGCGAATAGCATGGGATATGCGGGAGCCACGTAATAGGGCCGCCCATTTGCGGAAAACATGATGACCGCGAGGACAACCAGCGAGGCCCAGCCCAGAACGCGAAACTGCTTGCCTTGCGGATGCGCAAAGTAGAACCACAGCCCCGCTAGCACAAGTGGCACGGAGGCAGGGTTCATGTGCATCGCCACCTGACCGAGAAATTGTAGATGCGTGAGCGGCACGTTGCGCCCGTTGCGACGGATATTGGCGAGCAATTCAAAAAACGGGAAGTGATGTTGGATGTTCCAGATGAGATTGGGAAGGAATATCAGGAACGCGATCAGGCCGCCGAGCCATATCCACGGCCTGAGGAACATGGAGCGATGTTGGGTAAGCAGCAGGCCCGCGACCACGCCGGTGGCGAAGAAGACGATGCCATACTTGTTCTCGAGTGCTACGCCCGCGATGAGGCCGAACCACAGCCACAATTTCTGATTGCCGGTCTTGATGATCCGGATCAGGACCAGCGCGCATCCCGCCCAGGCCAGCGGTTCGAAGGCGTTCATCGAGATGTAGTGATTCATCGCGAGGCAGACTCCGGCGACGAGCACGGCCAATGCGGCGAGTGCCTGGGCAAATCTCCTTCCGCCCAGTTCCCGAGCGATCCATCCGGCGAGAAGCACAGTGCCTGCACCCGCGAGTGCCGCAAGGAATCGGATGGACTGCAGGGAATCGCCGAAGAGCAGTCGCTCCATTCTTACCAGCACAGCGATCAGCGGAGGTTGGTCGACGTAGCCCCAGGCCAGGTGTCGGCTGCACGCCATGAAGTAAAGTTCGTCCCCGAAATATCCGTAGAAGCGTGCCGCATACAGATGGGTCGCGAGCTTGGCGAGAGCGATGTACAAGACGATGGCCGGGCCGGTCGTGAGGCGTGCTCGTAGTGGAACGGCGGCAGTTGTTTCCGGGACCTGAGGCATTACGTCCATTGCGGCTTCCCCGGCGAGTTCTATGCCTCTCCCCATTACGTGTTCCTTCCTTGCGTGCCCTTCAAGAACCGCTCTTTCAATTTGCGCATCATTTTCTCTTATTGAATCGAATTAATCTCGCTCCGCCTACTGGTGTCAAGAGTGGAGAGATGATACATTGCCCGCAATTCTGCTGGAGGAACACAAATGAGTGGAGATCGCATCCCTCTCTTGCGCAGGCTCGCTAGGATCTCCGTCTTCGTCGCAATTCTGGCCGCCGGAATCGCCGCTCTTGCCTGGCCCCCCGCCGGCAAATCCTATCAGGAAGCGCCTGCGGATGCTGACGCCGCTTTGCTCGACGGCTTCCGCCGCGTCGAAGTTGCCTCCCTGACGAAGTAAGAACCAACAGAAACGGAGACCCACATGACACTCAATTCGAAGCCTACGCGCCGTTCTTTCGTGTCCACCGTCGCCGCAGTCGCCGCCGCCATCCTGAGTCCGCGAAAATTGTTTGCGGCTGCCAGCAGCGGGCCGGCGCGACCTGCAGACGCCAAGCTCAGCGGGTTCGGTGCCTCTGGCAACGTATACGAAGAACTCGGCGTCACCACCGTGATCAACGGCCAGGGTACGATGACCGTGCTCGGCGGCTCGCTGATGCGCCCGGAAGTCGAAGCGGCGATGACGCTCGCGAGCCAGCATTTTTGCAGTATCCCTGAGCTTGAAGTGGCCGCCGGCAGGCGCATCGCGGAAATGCTCAAGCTGCCGTCCGGCTACACGGGATTGGTGACTTCGGGCGCGGCGGCGGCGATGCAATCCGGGCTGGCGGGGATTCTCACCGGCGACAACGAACAGTTCATTCAGCAG
>Ga0307477_10002487_pt1 | contig 14232 bp, 11 predicted proteins | sample atmos_gasesECM2C_FD_203316 | JGI IMG/M metagenome (GOLD analysis project Ga0307477, IMG submission 203316) | Hardwood forest soil microbial communities from Morgan-Monroe State Forest, Indiana, United States - atmos_gasesECM2C_515 | ecosystem: Environmental > Terrestrial > Soil > Temperate...
GAAGCAATTCCATCCAAATTCCTCTCAAATATTGCAACTAGATTTTCGGGCCAGTTCGATTGGGAAAATAGTCGCCAACAATATCTCTCGGACTATTGGAGCATCCCACTCAAACCTAGATACCTCGTTTCTCATTGGACCGTGATTGCCAGTCAGGCGAAAAGCAATATGCTCGCGCCACTTAAACGCTTTAGAAGAAACTTCCTGCTCACCGTCCTCCTCGCCTTTTGGGTGGTTCTCCTCCTAAGTAGCAGTCAAATCCGGAGAACAATGGTGCCGCTCGGACAGCTGCAGGAAGGTACCCGGCGAATTACGAGTGGTGATCTCAGCGCCCGAGTAACAGTCCCAGGCATCGACGAATTCTCTGAGCTGGCCTCCTCATTCAATTTCATGGCAACCCGAATCGAGAAGCAAGTCAATTCGCTGAAGACCGTGAGCGAGATGGACCGGTCCATCCTTTCCTCGTGGAACATCGAACAGATTGTCGAAGCGCTCATCGTGGGTCTGCACAGCCTTTTCCGCTGCGATTTTGTGAGCATCAATTTGTTGGATCCGAACTCGGCCCTCAACGCCGTGAATTACGCTAGTGCGGCTACCGCGCCGGCAGAGAAACAGGTCAGCACGATAATGCTATCGGCGGAAGAAGCAGTTGCCCTTCACCAACACCCGGAGATCGCGACAATCAATCACGCCGAAGAGTTTCCCAGCTACTTAGCGCCACTCGTATCACATCGAATGCGTTGTTTCCTCGTGGTACCGATCCTCTTGAAAGAGAAATTGTCGGCCGTTATATCCCTCGGTCGTGGCTCAAGCCCCACGTGGTCGGACGAAGAGAAACAACAGATGGCACAGCTTGTGGACCAGATTGCCGTGGCCATCTCCAACGCCCGGCTGGTGGCAGAGCTGAAACAGCTTCACTGGGGAACGCTCACCGCCTTAGCGCGCGCCATCGACGCCAAGTCCCATTGGACCGCGGGTCATTCTGAGCGGGTGACGAATTGGGCGATGAGGATCGCCGGTGCTATGGGCCTTTCTGAACATGAACGGGAGATTATTCATCGCGGTGGTTTACTTCACGATATCGGCAAAATCGGAACTCCGATGAGCATCCTCGATAAGCCGGGCAAACTGACCGACGAAGAGATGCAGCAAATGCGTGAGCACGTGCAAATCGGCGCTCGGATCTTGGAACCGATTCCCGGCTTCGCCGAATGTATGCCCATCGTTCTCCAGCATCATGAGTGGATAAATGGGTCTGGCTATCCCGCCGGTCTAATGGGTGATCAGATCACGCTGCACGCTAAGATTTTTGCGGTTTCTGACTGCTATGACGCCCTGATTTCTGATCGCCCGTATCGCATGGGTCTGCCTTCGGACCGCGCGAAGGAAATCATAACGGCCGGGGTTGGAAAACAGTTCGACGCAGGCGTGGTGGCAGCGTTTTTGAATCTGATTGAACGCGAAAAGAGCAACGAAGCAGCCGAGCTTATTTCCACCTCCCCGTAGAATTTACTTGCGCGTCGGGATAGAGAGAAACGCTTGGAAGGCAGGTAGCGATGCAGAGCAAGAAGAAGGAAACCCCGAAGACCAAAAAGCAATTGATTACAGGCGCAATTCTTTGTGGCTTCTTTGTACTTTGGCATATCTGGCAAAAGCCGCTTCATGTTCCCAGCGAACTGATCGGTACTTGGAAAACAACTGACGTACGGTATGTGGATCGCTATCTTGAAATTGACGGTCACACCATCGACTTCTACACCGGGCAGGGCACTGGAACTACAGGGTTCATTCAGAAAATTGACGCAGTGCCCCAAGGCAGCAGCCGCACGCTATATACAATCTTCTACCTCCAAGACGGTCACGACGAACAATGCTCCTTCTATTTCACTTCGGGAAAACAAGAGACTATCTATCTCCAAAGTCAACCGGCAATTCCTTGGACTCGAGACAAAGACAGTTGAGGTCTAAGATCTGCCATGAGGCGGCCTGTGCCGGAAAAAAAGAATGATTGAAGCTATTACCCAAGATCGTAACCGTACCTTGTGGTATTTGCTCGCAAGCAGTAGCGTCGTTACGCTTTCCCTTAGATCTTACATTCCCGAAAGGGAACCGACCGCCCTAAGTATTAGACCGTCCACTGCACACCGATCCTTGAAATTCCCTAAATCACGTGCTACCGTTCCGCGTGATTAAATTATTGCAGCTTCCGGATCTCTACAAAAGCCTAACCTCGTCATCCGGTCAGCCCACGGGATTGAGTCCCCAACCCCGCGATGCGAGCTCAGTCCCGAGCGTCGCAACAACAATCAGGGCGTCAGTTCTAAGCTTCGCGAGAGCATTTCTAACCGAAACTGGAATCGCTCTCCAGCCATCCAATTTATGGCGACTTTCTCAGTCTTTTGTTGTGCGCTGCTTGCGTCCGCCGTGGGGAACCTGCGGAGCATTGCAAATGCTCTCGAACCCGCATACGCTGCCTTCGCTTCCAACTTGGGAGACTGTCAGGAGCGGCCTCTAATCCCTTCCATGCGACCATTGCGCAGCTTCGAGATCGGTAAGGTTCGCTTCGGCGGCGCCGCGCCCTTGTTTCTGATTGCGGGCCCTTGCGTGATCGAAAGTGAAGCGCACGCGACGGCCATGGCGGAGCGGTTGGGCGCAATCACCAGCGAGTTGGGAGTGCCTTATATTTTCAAAGCTTCATACGACAAGGCGAATCGCACCTCGCTCTCTTCGTTTCGCGGTCCGGGATTGCAGGAAGGGTTGCGCATCCTCGGAAACATAAAGAAAAAAATGGGCTTGGCGATCCTTACCGACGTGCACGATTTGTCGGAAGTCGGCCCAGCCTCGGAAGTTTGCGACATTCTTCAGATCCCGGCGTTCCTTTGCCGCCAAACGGATTTGCTGATTGCCGCCGGGCGCAGTGGCCGCGTTGTGAACGTCAAGAAGGGACAGTTTCTCTCGCCTTGGGAAATCGGCAACGCAGCGGAAAAAATCGCCAGCACCGGAAATGAGAAAATTATCCTTACGGAACGCGGCAGCTCCTTCGGCTATCAAAACCTCGTCGTCGATATGCGCTCTTTTCCGGTCATGAAAAAGCTTGGCTACCCGGTTGTTTTCGATGTAACCCATTCCGTGCAGCTGCCCGGCGGCGAAGGGAAATCTAGCGGCGGACAGCCAGAGTTTATTGAGCCGCTCGCGCGCGCGGGAGCTGCTGCGGGCGTGGATGGGGTGTTCCTCGAAGTCCACGATAATCCCGCGAAGGCGCTCTCCGACGGCTCCAATGCGCTGCCGCTTGGCGAGCTTCGTCCCTTGTTGGAAAAAATTGTTAAAATATCTGCGCTCGTGCGCGAATGGAATCCCGCATGAGCCTTGACACAGCTAAGCGAGTCCTTCGCATCGAATCCGAAGCCATCGCCGGACTGATCGAGCGTCTCGATGAACGCTTCGAGAGAGCGGTCGATCTTTTATATGCCTGCAAAGGCAGGGTAGTCGTCACCGGCCTGGGCAAGTCAGGGCTGATTGGACGAAAAACCGCCGCCACTTTCGCCAGCATCGGCACTCCATCCCTTTTCTTGCATGCCGCCGAAGCGCTACACGGCGACCTGGGAATGCTCACCGCTGCAGACGTTCTGCTCGCGATTTCGTCCAGCGGAGAAACCGAGGAACTTGTCGAGCTAATGGAAGCCGTGAAGCGGCTGGGAATCCATATCATCACGCTTACAGCCAATCCGCGCTCCACTCTGGCTGGCGCGAGCGACATCGTTTTGGACATTGCGGTGAAAGAGGAAGCGTGCTCTCTCAACCTCGCACCCACCGCTTCCACGGCTGCCGCGCTTGCGATGGGAGATGCGCTGGCGGTATCGCTGCTTGAACGCCGTGGATTTAAGGAAGAGGACTTTGCCGCGTTACATCCTGGCGGGCGGTTGGGGAAGAAATTGCGTCGCGTCGAGGCGTTGATGCATGCTGGCGAAGAGGTGCCGCGCGTCTTGTCAACCGCTAAGATGCCGGAGGTGATCTACGAAATGAGCCGCAAAGGGCTGGGCTTGGCTGCTGTCGTTGAATCGGACGGGGGCGTTCTAGGCATCATTACGGATGGTGATTTGCGCCGCGTCATGTTGAAGAAAGCAGAAAATGTGCTGGGATTGACCGCTGCCGATTGCATGACAAAAAATCCCGTCACGATTCCGCGCACCGAGCTTGCAGCCAGCGCGTTGCGCCTTATGGAAGAAAAGAAAATCACGTCCGTCCTGGTGGTGGATTCCAGCGGCCGTTTGGAAGGCGTGGTGCATGTCCACGACCTTTGGACCTTGCAATTATTTTGACGATGCGACGAGCATGCTCATCCCGACAGAGCAACGCGACGAGGCGTCTCCTGGCCGATGTTAACCTGAGGCGAGTATGACAATACGCGAAATAAAATTTCCGGCGAAGGTTATGCGGCGCGCAAAACGTATCCGCGTCCTGCTGATGGATGTGGACGGCACCTTAACACCCGGCATGGTTTGCCTGCAAGGGTTCCCCGACGGCAGCGTGGCGGAGATGAAAGTATTCGACCCGCATGACGGTGCCGGAGTGAAGCTGGCTAGCATCATGGGTATCCGCACAGGACTGATCACCGGGCGCGATTCCCCAGCTACGACGCGGCGCGCGCGCGAAATGGGTATGGAATTCGTCAGTCAAGGACAGCCAAAAAAACTGGAATCTTACAAAGCCATTCTGATACGCGCTGGTGTGACCGATGAAGAAGTGGCATACATCGGGGACGATTTGCCGGACCTCCCAATTCTCGGCCGCGCCGGACTAGCCGTTGCCGTGGGCGATGCCGTAATTGAAGTAAAACGCGCAGCGCATTACATTACCACCGTGCCGGGAGGGAAGGGCGCAGCGCGCGAAGTAGTGGAGCTGATTCTGAAAGCTCAGGGAAAATGGAAGAGAGCAATCCCACAGGCCATCGCGTAGAACCTTCTTAAAACTACATTGGATTTACGCCGCAGTTTAATTCATTATCTTTCGCTGTCGGTATATTGAGAGGTGGCGGAATTTCAGGGTGCCATGCGGGTCAGTCCGCCACGAATCTTGCGCCGCGAGATTTGCGCGCTCGGCCCTTTCTTTGCTTCCCGTCGCCCGCTGGGGTGAACAAGACATCACTTCTGACGCTCTTTTCGCATCTGCTCGAAGATAGTGTTGGCCCAAGCGGGCGGCTCCGGACCCTGTTGGTAATTCACCGGTTGCCCTAGTGCGACCCTCCAGCGCAGTAGCCAGGAAATTCCAGTCGCGCCCACGTAATTATCCGCAGTCGAATACGCAGGATCGGCGAGCGCCTGATCGAGCGAGATGAATTTATATCCTCGACGCTCGATCTCCGTGAGGAGGGCGTCCAAGCATTCGGAATTTAGCAGATTGTCGTGGATCAGGAGGGTCTGGGGAATTTCGCGGCCAAAGAGATCGCGTGATAGGCCCTCGGAATAATTCAACGAGGTTTCGGCGTATTCGAGATATTCTTTTTTCGCGCGCGCAGCAAGCTTTTTGTCTTTCTTTTCGGCGGCGTACTCGAGCACGTCATTGAAGACATAATCCGCGTCTTCCACCGTGACGGGCGCTATCGTATAGCCCCGCTCTTTCAAGAAAACTTCAAAGGCGGTTTTCGCTTCCGCCGTCGGGCCGGTGTTGAGGTAGGGATGCCGGAAATACTTCTCATTTTGTCCTGAAGCCTTCAGCAGCGCGGTCGTCACCACTTCGCCGCGAATCGTTTCATCTTCGTATTGCGCAAGAGGTGTAATTTGAAAATCGGCGTGTGAGAAGGTGTGATTGCCCAGCGCGAGCCCCGCCTCCAGCCACAGTTGTAGCAGCCCGGCGCGCGCATCGCGTTCACCCTGCACTTGCAGCTTGCGTTCGTTAACGAATCCGATGGCCCACGCATGATGCGATTTCAGAGTTGCGAGAATTGCATGGTTAATTTTCTGCAGCTCCTTCAAGTCTCCCATGGCGAAATCATTTCCCGGGATTGCACCTGGAAGGTCGTCCACGGTAATAGCAATCCTACGCTGCGACGGCAGCGTGCCTTGCGCGCTATGTCCGGCGACCGAGAATCCTGCCGAAATGACGGCCGCAAGGCAGAAAATCCAAACTACCAGCCACTTTTTCATCGAAATTGCCTCATCATTCGCGCCAAGAGTATTGAGAAAGCGCAGCGGCCTCTCTGGAGCGCAAGCATTTTGCCTCAGATGGAATGAGTTGGCCCGAAGTTTCTGGAGCGGGAGAAGGGAATCGAACCCTCACCTATAGCTTGGGAAGCTATCGTTCTACCACTGAACTACTCCCGCTTCTATGACTTACGAGGAGACTCTCACCAAACTCTAACCGTGAAATTTGGGTTATGTCTCCAAGCGCTCATTTTACCTCAAACTCTCACCGAGTAGGCGCTGTGTTTTCCTAGCTGTAGGCGCTGCGACGCGCTCGACGCGTTTCATTGCTTTGCGCACGTCCACCGTGTCCACAATATCGTACCTAATATAAACGCTCGGGTCTTTATGGCCGCTAATTTTCATGGCGACGCTCTGGGCAGCTCCCGCGATTCTCAAATTACGCAGACCGCTACGGCGTAGGTCGTGAAGATTTAACCCTTCATAATGGTAATACCGTTTCCCCTCTAACGGCGTGATTTTACCGAGGCCGACTGCATCGCACGCTGTCTCCCACGACTTGCGAAAATTTGTTGTGTCGAACAGTAAACCGGTTTTCGGCTCTTGTTTCCGTAACATTTTAACGAGCACGTCGGGGAGTGGAATCACACGCGGCTTACCTGTTTTGGTTTGTTCCGCTTCGAACACCACGAGACCCGCCTTTAAGTCAGCCTGTTCCCACCGTATAGCAGCACTCTCACCCTTCCGCGCTGCCGTATAGTATTGGAACGTCACGAGCGGGCGCAGATGCCGAGGCATCGCCGCGAGTAATTGGTTGAACTTTTTTTGTGGAACGAATCCTGTGCGTGGTGCCGGTTGCTTCAACATCGGGATATACGGAACGTGCTGAATGATTTTATTTTCTTTGCAAGCGATCACGAACATTCTGCGCAGCAAACTCAGCGAATTGTTAATCGTCGCGTTCGATACAGGCTTCTTTGTTGCGGTGTGACCTTCACTCTGACGCTTCTTTATAAACCCTTTCACGGCGACGGCATCAATCGAGTTGGCCTTCCTGCCCTTAAAAAATTCGTCCAACGGGCGCAGCGGCAAGATTCCCTCAGAGCCGTCCGCGAATGTGTGCAAACTCTTGTTCGATTTGATTCGGTAGGCGTCGAGCAGACCCGCGCGAAGATGCTCGTACGTGACGCCTCGCGTCTCGGGCGTCGGCTTCAAGCCGCGCGACGAGTCAACCATCCACGAGCGCAAAACCGATTCGGCTTCTGCTTTAATCGACGTTCCCGTGCTTTTGCGACGCTGTCTGCCGTCTGAGGTGTAGTACTGTCCGAAAAAATTCGCGCAGTTCGCGTACTTAATCAACCCGCCTGTGTTGTTCGCTCGCTCTCGTGGCATCGGCTTTCTCCTTCTCCCGCGCGGAAACTCTCGTGTTCTAACCAAAAGTATACTCTCACCAAGAATCTATTGCTCTTCTAAAGAGTTCCTGTCAGGAAAAAAGATTCCTAAGTTTTTTCAAGCATGCTGAGTAACTATGCTAGCCTGAAGTTCCTCGCCATCCTGGTGAGGGTAAGTGAGAGCCGCCAGTTGGCCTAACGCCCAGAGCGGCTCCTAGAGCCTTCCAGCGCGAAGACTCCGCCAAGCCCGCAGGTAATTACGCGTGTGCAACCGGGAAATTCAACCCGGAGTGTGCGCGCCCTATGTTACGAGCCAAGAAGTCTTCTGCCTCAGCATCCCTTCTGGAATTGAATCCCGTCACACCGTTGTTCGTGGACATCCAATTTGCCGCTCGCCAATTGGGCGTCTCGATTTTCGCTGTTCGTAATCTGTGCTGGAACAAGTTGCTGACGCCAGTCCGACAGGGCCGAAAATATTTGTTCACGTCGGCCATGTTGACTGAGCTTGCAGCGAAACTATCTTCCGGCGAAGTTGAATTCCCGCGAGTGCCAACAAGAAAGCCAAAAAAACCTCCAAAGCCTTGGGCCTCGGACCGTAAGGCGAAGGCGACAGCATGACCGGGAAAAGATGGCCGAACGCACCCATGCGATTCCAGCATGACGATCTGACGATTGACGAATTGCTTGCGATTACGCCGATGTATGTTGAAGCGACTGAAAGGCCTTGGCCGCGAAAAATGACCAAGGCGCAGCGATACAAATACCTCCGACAAACCGCTTTCTATTGGATGCTGGAGCACGGCTACGAGGATGACGACCAGCATTCTCCGTGGGTTTGGAACGGCGCGCGCGAAGCCTTTACAGTTCACGCAATCATCTGCGAAGAGGAAATTGACAACCTCAACGCGCATCGCGACTCGCGCAAAAAACAATTCGCGGAACAACTGGCGAAATACGAGCGGTGGGCTGCAAGTCCCGAGGGCATAGCGGCTGCGGCGCAGCGCGCGGCGGATCACGAATACTTCAAAAACTTCCGCTTACCTCAGATGGAGCCGGATCCGCCACCACCGTCGAGCGGGAGTTTCGCGGAGTACTTTGTACCTACTCCTTTCCAGACTCGCTCGGAACGCCTAGCGGAAGCGCGGGCGCACGTAAACGCACTTATAAAAGCGGGTGTTCTACCGCCAAAAGAGAAAACTAAGAAGCGCAAGCTCAGTTTTCGGAAACCACGATATTCGAAATAAAGAAGTTCGCGGTCGAAGTGCAGGCGTCGGGCCGCGGAGGGCCGTGTTGCCTCGAACTCCCGACGCCTCAACATTAACGAGCAACATGAAAGTGCCTTACAAACTCAGTCGTGAAGAATTTAGAGCATATCTGTTCAGCCGGGTCGAATCCAAGGTCAACGAACTCGCGGGCAAAAGGCTCGGTCTCAACAAAGCCGATGTGGACTTCATCGAGTCTATTCGCAAGGCCGACCGCCGGGCCGAGCCGTTGCTGAACAAATCGGAGCTGCTCGCATTGTTCGTTCACCATGCGGAAGAAGACTGCGAAAAGTGGATTCCAGAAGGTCAGGTATGCTCAGTCCAGAGGATGTGGCGTTTATCGACGCCTACCGTAACCAGCATCCTGAAAACGCGATGATGAAACACTCGGAGGCCGAGCGCCGATAGAATCGAGGCCAGGAGCCTTGTGTTGCCTGTGGAGAAACAAAATGCACCGATGCACCATTGACAAAAATATGTAAGTTGGTACTTTCAAATGGTCCCGCAGGTCACCACGACAGTCGAGGATAAGCCGATTTGATTCCGAGAACATCAGGCTAGTGAGTTGAGGAATTTCGGAGAAGAAAGACCGCCTCGTTGTAAAAATCCAGATTAGTTAGCAGTCCTGTTGTAGATGTACTCGTACGGACGCGCTTCAACCAAACAATTTTCTGTTTTAAAAGTTCTGTCGTCTCGTCCACGAACAGAAAACCGAAGAGATTCGGTTACGGGTACTACAGCGGGGTTTCCTAACTCGTCTCAGTGGGGCGCATCGCAAGGTGCGCCTTACTGAAAAATAAACGAGGCGAAATCCGATGCATGAAGCAATAGAATATATCCACAGTCTTTTCCTCCCCGATGATTACATCCTTGTTGTTCTAATCTTCGCAACGCCGATACCTGGAAGTTATCCGCCACGATTCCAAGTCGATGTAAAACAGTACAAAGTATCTGCGTTCAGCGAGAAAACTGTTGAGCAATTGCAGATTAAGAATGACGCGGGTTTTCACGTCTACGTTTGCATGAACGCCTTCGCAAAACAAAAACCACCGTACCGCAGACGAAAAGTAGACGTGGCAGGATTAAGGACTTGTTACGTCGAATTAGATTATCTTGGCGATGAGAGGCTCGCTGCGATAAATATTGCTGTAGCTTCTGGAGAAATTCCCGCGCCTCACTTCGTGTTGCAATCATCGCCTCACAAATTCCACGTTGTTTGGAAAATCGCCGGTGTCACTGACAACGCGGTTCAGGAATCGCTTAACAGAGCATTGCAAGTAAAGTTTGGCGGCGACGCGGCTGCGGTGGATAGCGCCAGGGTGCTGAGGCTTCCCGGCTTCAAAAATGTTAAAGAAAAGTACGGTCCTGATTTTCCATTGGTATCTATTGTTCAGCGTTCCGAGACTCCGCGCTCCGCGCTCGCTGATTTTCACGTTGAAATCAAAGCAGCCGCGTCCCATCCGCCACCCGGCGACGCCGTATCGGAAGATCGTCTCTCGTTTCTCTTCAAGAAAATCGAGAACGTACTGACACGCTGCAACGCGTCACCTGGACCCTGGGACCCGGTTGGTGACGGAGAATGGCGCTGCAATGTTCGATGTCCGAACTCAAACACTCATAGCGACGGTCGTCTAGAAGCGATGCTGTTTTTATATTCTGACGGACACTTCGGATTCAAATGCTTGCATGGCCACGAATGTCCTGAATTAAATTGGAAGTCGCTGTTCGAGTGGATGAAAAAGCAGCTTCCCGGTGAAAACCTTGACGATTTTGAGCCGCCAGAACTCAGCGAATTAGAAAAGACGGTCACTGAATTCAACAAGAAGTTTTTCGTGGTAGAGAACTTTGGTTCACACACACAGGTGTGCTGGTTTCAAGAAGTGGATTATGGACAAGATCACAAGGGTAGGGTCCTCGGCCATCAATCGTTCGAAGACTTCCGTAATCGCTATAGTCACCAAGAAATAGTTTTCAAATATAAGCAGACGGCACACGGAGATACACCCGTCATAAAATCAAGAGGGGATGCTTGGCTTCATAGCAAAGACAGACAGCAGTATGATCGCGTCACATTTCTTCCGGGTGGGACAACTCCTACCAACGTGATGAATCTGTGGCAAGGCTTCGCGTACAAACCGATTGAAGGCAACTGCGGTCTCTATCTCGATCATCTACGCGACAACGTTTGCGACAAAAACGCGGAGAAGTACAACTACCTCATATCGTGGATGGCATATCACGTCCGGCATCCCGCAGCAGTTGGTGAAGTTGCTATCGTAATTCGCGGCAAGAAAGGTGTTGGCAAAAACGTCGCAGCAGAACCATACCAAAAGCTTTGGGGTCCTCACGGACTACTTGTCAGCGATCAAAATGCGATAACGGGTAACTTCAACGCTTATCTTCGCGATAAATGTTTAGTGGTCGCTGATGAGGCTTTCTTTGCTGGAGATCATGCGGGGTCACGAAGGCTCAAAAGCATAATTACAGGCGACACACTTCAGATCGAGTCAAAAGGCGTTAATAAAGAAACGTGTCCGAATTACATCCATCTTTTCATTCTTGGAAACGATGATTGGATTATTCGCGCTACGGACGATGAACGGCGATTTTTTGTCACAGAGTGTGGTAGCGACCATCGTCAGGATTTTCCGTATTTCAAAGCCATTCAAGAGCAGCTAAATTCTGGCGGATACGAAGCGCTTCTATTTCATCTACTTCACAAAGTTGATCTCGCGGGATTCGAAAACCATCAATCACTACCAACACCGGAACTACGCGAGCAAATGTCACACTCGTTAGAAGGAATAGAAGCTGGTTGGTTTGAGTGCTTAATGCGTGGTGAGTTGCCGGGAAAGCGTGAGTCTGACAATAGTTGGCTTTTGAGTACGTCCGATCAGATTGAATGGACGAACGAGAATGAGAAATGGTCAAAACAAAAAATCACCGCGCAACACGTTGGCGATTTGTTTGGTGATAACCCACACTACAAACAAAAAGTCGGAATGAAATTTGGAAAAATACAGGACACCAGCCGACACCGTGCTTGGGTTATTCCGTCGCTCGACAAATGCCGCGAGCTTTGGGACGAGCGACGCTTTAAGCATGACTGGCCGTCCGGCGATGGTGGTTGGTCTGAAGCGAATTGGCAGCCGCGTAGCACACGTTATCGTCCCGTGCCGCGAGCCTCGCAACTGCCACTCAACAAAGATCGACGATCACAGACTCCTAAAGTCTGAGGGAAGTCTGTGGGACTAAAACGACCAATGTTTTATTGGCTATTCACATACTACTCAGACTACTCAGACTATTTAAGATTAGATAAGAAATAGAAAAGAAGTGTTATGGGGTGTCACGTAGGGTGTGTGTCGCGTCCGGCAGCGACTTGCCAAAATAGTCTGCTTTGTCCGAGTAGTCTGCGATCTCTATGAGAATGCACATAGTTATTTCGCGCAGACTTACGACACACACAGACTTAAGTCTGCGCAGGTGGCGCGCGCGGCGTGGCGTTGGCCGTGGCGTGGGCCGCCAGCGCGCCAGCGTGGAATCTGAGCGAGACGGGTAGGGGTAGACGATTTCTTTTGGCTCGGCCCCAAAAAGCGCCAGCAGTGCCGAAGAGACACGCAGCCTTTTTTTCCGTTTTCAGAAAAAAACAGTTTTTATTAAAAGGACATTTTTTTCCCCGGAGGTATTTTTGTATGAAATCGCGGCAACAAATTCAATCACAAATAATTCAAATAGAAGCAACGCTTCAAAGCATTGAGGTTGATTACGAAAATGCACTCGCGGATATCGAAGCGCGAGGCGTGTCGGTTCTCCGCACGATTTCAACACCAAAAGGCGCTACGTTCGAAAAACTTGGACCGAATCTTTCTTGTAGCGTGGTTCGAACCTGCACGAGCATGCGCAGATATTTGAACAAACACTTAGCGGACCTGAAAGCGCAACTGCTCGAATCGAACAAGCAGGAAAATTCTTGGGAAAAATTACGCGCTCAAACCGCGAAAGCGAGTACGTAAGACATGGACAGAAACTTTTTGCAAATTGCCCGTAACTACGAAGACGGAGTTATCTCCGGCAGTATTTCCGCGTGTGACTGGATTGAACTCGCCGCGAAGCGCGCCAGTGAAGATCGTGACCGCACAGACTGGGAATTTTATTTCGACGGAGCGAAAGCAGTCGCTCCGTGTGCCTTCATATCAAATTTGAAATTGGTAAGTGACGCAATTTCGACAAAAGCTGGCGAGCGGTTTCGCTTGATGGATTTTCAAGTCTTTATGCTTACGCAACTCTTCGGATGGATGCGCAAAGACGGAGGCGGTCGCAGGTTTCGCAAGGCGTACATCGAAATTCCGAGAGGCAACACAAAAAGTTCAACTGCCACAGCCATCGCGCTCTACATGGTCGCGAATGATGGTTTTGGCGTGCAATGCGTCTGCGCTGCATCCTTACGCCCTCAAGCGCGAATCGTGCTCGACATGGCGAGAAATATCGTGCTCGCGGACCCTGAATTGCGCGCTGCGTATGGTCTGGAGGTTCTTGCTAACGAAGTACGTCAAACCTCAACGTTAAACAGTTTGAAGGCTTTGCCCGCGGTCGCCACGAGCGCCGAAGGCGCATCAATTAACTTCGGTGTGTTAGACGAAGTACATGCGCTACGCGGAAGAAAATTACACGATTGTCTCGACACAGGTTGCTCTAAAAAAGTCTCTTCTCTCTTTCTCTGCGTAACAACAGCAGGCGACGATACGTCTGGAATCGCATTTGAAATTCACGAATACGCAGAAAGAGTGTTGAACGGCGAAGCGCAAGACGAATCATTTTTCACGCTAATTTTTACTATCGACGAAAACGATTCTTGGTCAGATCCAAAAAGTTGGTCTAAGGCAAATCCTGCACTTGGAATTAGCGTCGATTCGACCGCGATTGCGAACGCGTGCAAGCGTGCGAAGCAACAGCCCGGAATGCGCAACACGTTCAAGTCTCGACACCTCAACGTATGGGTGTTGCGCGAAGAAATGGAGGAAAAGTTTCTGGAAGAGTCGATTGTGCGTAAGTGTTACGACAGCACTCTATCGGCAAAAGACTTCGCGGGCCGTCCCGCAACTGTTGGAATAGATCTTGCATCGCGTTTAGATTTGTCTTCAGTGTTTCGCATCCACACGAAATTCATCGAAGACAGTCCCGAAGTCGGCGACCCCGAAGATACACACTATCAAGCCGCGAAAGGAAGCACACACTACTTCGCCTTCGGCACAAGTTGGCTTCCAACAAAAACGTTCAAAGAATCCGCTAACGCGGCGTACGCAGCATGGACGGAAACCGGCGAGTTGGTCCTCACCGAAGGCAGTGTGACCGACCAAGATTTGATCGAGTCGTATGTTTCCGATCTGTTGGGCCAAGTGTGGGTGCGTGACATCTCGTTCGACTCGCTGCAATCCA
>Ga0307477_10002488_pt1 | contig 14225 bp, 12 predicted proteins | sample atmos_gasesECM2C_FD_203316 | JGI IMG/M metagenome (GOLD analysis project Ga0307477, IMG submission 203316) | Hardwood forest soil microbial communities from Morgan-Monroe State Forest, Indiana, United States - atmos_gasesECM2C_515 | ecosystem: Environmental > Terrestrial > Soil > Temperate...
ACCTCCCGCCACAGCTCGTCAGTGATCTCGAACCTTGAGGGCACCTCCACCGCCTCCAATCCTCGGGGACACACCCCCGGGATTCAAGACCCCAACCCACAACCCTCCATTTTGAAAGACCTTCTAACAGGCGTCTCTGCGCGAACGTGACCTGTGCGCTGCGGTGTCGATCCGCAGCGCCTCGTACTCGATCGCACTGGGAACGTCCGCCTGGTCACGGCGCACGAGAGCCCATCCGCGGCCCCGACGGCCGCATGGAACCCGCATCCCCCGTCAGTCGGCGGAACTATGTCCCTATGTCCAGCGCCCAGACCTCAAACTCGGCGCCATCCACCCGGTTCGCGCTATGCCCAGTATCGGCCACTGAACTGTCGTTGTGTGAACCCTGGCCCCGAGAAACGGGGTCGAGGTTTGCGCTTCCAGGCCCCTTGGTGGGCGACGGTACGGCCTTCAGGTGCCGTGGCTTGCCCAGGCGTGGCTCCCAGGCCGACAGGGCGGCGTAGACGGGCGTTAGCTCGGGTGGCAAGCACCTCGTCTGAGACAAGACCCTGGTAGGAGAGTTGCACGAGCCGGGCCTGGTTCCCCTCGAATGTCTTGATCTTGCGCTGGTGGCGCTCGATGTCCTTGGCCACGACGGAGGTGCGCCCATCTGCATCGCGTTGCACGTCGGCCCAGATCGCCTCACGTACTCGCTGAGGTACGTGGACGGCACGGTAGTACGCAGCGATGGCTTCCTCGATCTCATGGCGGAGTAGTGCCGACTTGGGCAGGTGCCGCCCTGTCTGCGGGTGCTGCGTCCGATGCAGCAGAAGTACTCATAGACCCCACCGTTGCCGCGATGCTTGCTGTAGAGCAGCCGCCCGCCGCAGATCGCGCAGTAGAGGCTCCCACTCAAGTAATGCTGGTGCTTGTGCGGCCGATCCCCGGCTACCGATCGGGCGGACAGCAACGCCTGCACCCGGTCGAAGGTATCGGGATCGACAAGCCGCTTGTGGCGTCCGGGTACGCGCTTTCTGCGGTAGACGACGATCCCGATGTAGTAAGGGTTGCGCAGCATTTCCTGGATGGCTGTCAGCCTCAGTGGCCGAGAGGGAACCTTGGGCGTCTCACGGCTACGCAAACCTTGCTGCTCCAAGTGCTCGGCCAGCCTACGGGTCGTCCACTCTCCAGTGGCATACAGATCGAAGGCGGTTGTCACCACGGGCAGACTCCGCTCGCTCGATGTAAACCTTAGCGACACCCGACACCGAGATTACCTGCCTCGCGTTCACATGCCTACACCCGCGCTGGGATAGAGTAGCCATCGCCGTCATCGTCATCCCCGCGACCCAACTGGCGGGTACTAGAGACGCGGACGTAGATCGCTGCCGTAAGCAATAGCATCGCCAAGATGGCGACAATGCTTATCCAACAATCGATATCAAAAACCAGATTGCTCTCAGCAATGCGATCCTAAGGATGGCAGACCTCTTTATTGCTCACAAGTCTGCTGACGGACTTAAAGCGCTCGATCAAACCGCTGTGAGCCTAATTCCATATATGTCAGATGCGGAAGTGGGCTTTATTACCATCAAGTGAATACCTAGATTTCACCGCAGCATTATTCGAGATGGCGATGACCCCCATGAGGAATTCTCAACCGTTCATGAGCGCTGCCGCTTTGAGCAACAATTGGCTGCTGCTCGAAGGCTGACATAGTACCTCGCAGCTGTCCATTCGCCACATCGCCCACTACCGGATGTGCGAGATAGGTAGTATCTTAGCGATGGGAGCCTATCGCTCCCCGAGTCGCAATCTGTGCTCATCCGCGAACACTCTCTTTGCGCGCTGCGGTGCATACTTCAGTAGCCAGGCATATGCCTCGGATTTCGGTATCTGCTCGTAGTACTGCGTCGGGTTGGCAAGACCACCAGCATAGTCCTTGACGACCTAATTTCGGTTTGGAGTTAGAAACAATGCCCGCGTGTACCTCTCGCCGCCCTCTAGAGACCCCGTAGATTTGAAGCGCCACACGAGACCAGCACTGGCCCACAGTATCGTTGCGGCGCTTAGATCAAACCAGCCTCCACTGGTAAGCCTATGCGCCTCTCTCTCATAGATAGTCTCCTCTATTAGCTGATGGATTCCACAGACCACAACTCTAGCGGACCGGCGTAGGCGACGCATCAATCCGATGCCCAGAGCCGCTCAGCACGATCATCTGTGACTACAACCTGGCGCGGACGCCAGCGACGGCATCCGCCACAACCGGGGCCGTCCTCCGCCGATTGTGCGACACCAAACAATAGTTCGATCGAGACAACCACTGGTGCGGGTGTTCGGACTCGACCTAACGTGTCGAGGAGTCGAAAACTGACTACAGTCCGGCCGCCGCGGCGCGTACCACAGCAAGGAAATCGTCTTGCGAGGGCGCGGGCTGTTCAGCGCCAAGGATGATGTTGATGCAGTTGCCTGACTGTGCCCAGGTCGCCGAGTTCGTTGCGATCGACCTGCCGTCCAGTGACTGCTCGCTCGACTGAGCGTAGGACTCCGCGCCGAGGCCTTGGATCGGCTTGCGGCTCGACACAACGTGCGAAGTGGATTCGTGCTTGATCTGTTCGATGGTCTTGGCACAGACATCCTTACCGCCTAGTTTCACGGGCAAGACCTCAATAGTCAGTGACCCCTTCGGCGATTCCGAGCCTGGGCGGGTTTCTTCGCTGTACGTGCATGCGATCGACGTGCCCGATGGGGCGCCCGCGTCGGGGAGGAGTTGCCGAACCTCGGCCTCAGATACGACGCTGCAGGGCTTCGGTGTGCGCGCAGTCTCGGTGGTCGTCTTGCTCTGGACGGCGTTTGAGGCCGTGGTGCCAGTTGAAGTGGCTGTCGTCGTTCCGCTTGTTCCGCTCGTTGTGCCTGGCGAGCCACAACCGGCCAGTAGCACCGCTGGCACAGCGATCAATGCTTTGCGCATGTTGGGCACCCTAGCGGAAGGCCGCTGGCGCAGAGCAGGATCGCTGAATGCCGCTTGTACGTCGGGCTCGCCGTGGGCGACGACGTGATCGAGTCGGTCGGCGATGGCGTGGAGGGTGGCCGTATCCGGCGTTGTGGGCGCGTCTGCGGCCAGTTCGAGAGCGAGCGCTCGGTCTTGGCCGTGGAGGGCGTCGAGGCGCGCATCCAGGGTGGATAGGCGTTGCTTGAAGCGTGCGGGGTCGAGGTCGCCGTTCTCGAAGGCGTCTTGGTAGCGCTCGATCGCGCGCTCGGCGCGGGCGATCTCCTTCGCCAGTGACGCGCGCTTTTCAGTGAGCGCCGCCGGTCGGTTCATCGCTGGCGGCGGCTTGCTCGATCGCGTTGCGGATCATGCTGCCGTCGCGGTAGAGGCCGGTGAGCTGGTGCAGGATCGCGGCCTCCAGCTTGTCCTTCGGCAGCCGCTCGCCGTCACAGCTTTTGCGGCCGAGCTTCTGTCGCCCGGAGCAGGCGTAGTAGTGGTAGGTGCCACCATTGTCCTTGGCGGACATCCCGACGTAGGCGCGGCGGCAGCGCCCGCAGCACACGAGCCCTGTGAGCAGGAAATCCGCGCGGCTTGCGGCGCGCATCGCCAAGTCCTCGCCGCGCTCCTTCAATAATGCCTGTGCGGTGCCGTCGAAGGTGTCTTGGTCGATCAGCGGCTCGTGGATGCCGGGGAATGTCTGCTCGCGCCAGTGAACACGCCCGACATACGCCTGGTTACTGAGAATCCACAGCACGACGGCGGGCTGCCAGCCGCGCGGCGGCGCGAGCGCATGTTCAGCGTCAAGGCGTCGGGCGATGGCGGCGGCGCCCAATCGCCCGGCGGCGGACCACGTGAAGATGCGCCGGATGACCGGGGCGGTGCGCTCGTCGGGGACAAGCTCCTTGCGGTCGTTGCGTGTGTAGCCGAAAGGGATGCGTCCGTTCGGCCAGCGGCCTTCCCTGGCGTGGCGCTCGATACCGCTGGTTACGCGGTCAACTATGGTCGCGTGCTCGAACTCGGCGAACACGCCGAGCATTTGCAGCATCATCCGCCCAGCCGCCGAGCCCGTGTCGAATGGCTCGGTCGCCGAGCGCAGGATCACTGGCATCCTCGGTCGGTGGACGAATCCAGGCACCTGCGCTATCAGGACAACGAGGGCTCGCGCTTCTACAGGGCGGGCCGTCTGTCGCCTGAGGACACCTGGCGGGCTCTCGGCGACGAGCTGGCACGTGTTCTCATGGATGCCCAGCGAGTCTTCTGGCGGGGTCGGCTGGGGATGACGCCTGAGCGAGTCCGTTGGTGGCATGGGGCGATCTTCGCTCGCCATTTTCCCTACGGCGGTGGGCACTTCCGCCAAGAGCGCGCATATTTCGGGTTAGTGACCGCAGATGGTGGGATGCGCCAGATCGAGGGAAGCTCGCCCGACACTCTGCACCGGGACCTCGCGGAGGTCTGCGCCACATTCAACGGCGGCATCGAGCGACTCGGGAAGCGGAACGCCAGTGTTCTTGAGCAGACCCGCGTGGCAGGCGCTATGTATGCGGGCATCCTGCGCGTGCATCCCTTTGCTGACGGGAACCACCGCACGGGCTTCGTCGCGCTCTCGGCAGCACTGTGGTCCTTGGGACTGCCCGCAGTCGAATTCACGCGGGATGGCGACATGACCGACCACGACGATGCTGTAGCACCGGCGCTCTTCTCGCCCGACGGGGACATCGAGCCGTTCGCGTGGCTCCTCGCGACGCGCATCGAACACGCGAAAAGGGCCGCGACATGAGATACCCTCAGGGCATGGAAAATGGCCTGCATCGCTCGAATGGAACGCATGACGTGGCGCAGATCGCGCGCGGCGATCGACTCGTGGACGCGACCCCCGAGACCGTCCGCGAGCTAGCCGAAAGCGCGATGCTGCTCTCTCAGGGCGCTCGTCGCGCGATCGAGATGAAGCGCTCAGCTAACAACGGAAGCACGGACCCAGCGGTGCCCGCTATTCCAGCGGCGGCCGAAGCGCGCCCCTCCTGAGCGCAAGCAAGCGCCGCTTCAATCAATCCCGACCGCCGTCCCGGCCATCAGCGCCTGGTTTGCGCGCCGCCAAGTTTCGCCCATGTAACCGAAGTCAACGCGAACCGCTGGCACGCGGGAAGTCGGTGCGATGGGGTGCGTCCTTGACTGCTCGGGCTAGCTGGGCTGAAAGGCGGGGCCGGCGGTTTCCGCTGATCCCGGCGTCACCGGCATCGTCATCAGCTTCTGGGCCTGGCCCTTGAGCGAGAACATCAGACCCACCGCGGTGCCGAGCGTCGTCGGGCTGCCGTTGAACGTTTCGTCTAGCGCACGAAGCAGCGCGCCATAGACGCTGTCGAAGATCTCTGCGGTGGAGCTCACTTGGCTGCCGGGGGGCAACGAGTGGGTGCCGGGGTTATCGATCATCGGCAGCACGCCGGCGGCATCGAACGGGAGCAGTGGACCCTCGAATGCCCACTTGCCCGGCGCTGTCTCGATCAGCTGCCGGCCCTCGACGATCTCCTGAAAGCGATAGTAGTGGGCGAGCTCATCACGCCCTCCGCTTGGGTCGGTCGCCGGTGTGCCCTCACCCTGTACCTCAATCTCGTGCAACGCCAGCAGTGCCGCGCGCTTATCCCTGATGACATACACGCGACCGGGCGCGCCGGCGTAGATTTTCGGGGTCATCTGCAGAGCGGGATCGCCAGTGAAGATGTCTCGGTGCTTGTCACACAGCTCGCAGATCGCCTTGCCGATGTGTTTGTAGAACCATCCGATGGTGAGAGGGGCATGCTCTACATAGCGAAAGTGACGCTCGAGCTCGGCGGCCGCAGTGTCCGCCGCCTCCGGCGTGGCGATGCGCCCGTCCTCATCGACGATGATGCCGCGCGTATCGACCACCGATTCCACCGCGACTCCATCAGGAATCGAGGTCTCACTCGGTTGCTCGATCGACATGAACACGTCCCGGACGTGCTCCTTTGAGCAGCGGCGCAACGACACGGTCAGGTCGGGGCGCAGACCGCCGGGAAGATGACCCGGATAGCGCGGCACGAAGCCGGGCTTGGCGATCGCCGGATGGCCGCCGAGCGCGTTCAGCAGGTTGCAGGCCAGGGCGAGGTGCAGCATCTCCTCCATCACCACGCTGAAGATGATCTCCGCCGCCTGCGTGTTGCATCCCGGAATGAGCGACCAAAGCGCGCACAGGTACGGCGGAATCGTGGCGTGCTCAAGCTCTATCGCAAGCTGCACGACCTGGCGCAGGCTGGCCATGTCGTCGATACGAAATAGCGGCGGCTCCGGCTCTTTGAGCCACCTCATCACCATCGCGCTCTTGGCGGGCGAGAGATCGCGGGTGACGGGCATGTAGTTTGGGTCGGTGATCGGCAGTGACATCGCCAGCTCGAGCGCGCGCTTGTGGCGCACGACGTGGCTGTAGTTGGATAGGTCGACGATCGCGCTCATCGCCGGATAGAGGTTTGCGTATGGCTGCAGCAGCGGCTGGATGTCGGCAATCCAGGTCGGCGCCTGCGGAGCCGCGAAGGCATCGTAGACATGGACGCTCAGGACATTGCCTTGCGGCACGCTGAAATCGTCTCCCCAGCCATAGCCGACGCCGTAGAGCTGGCCATCGATGTACCCTCGCGGATTGCCCGGATCGGAGGCCTTGAGCGAGAGCTCGGCCGTGCCCTGCGGGCCCGTGGTGAGGGAAGAGGCAAAGCTCAGCGCCGACTGCGGGGTACCGACGTCTGGGCCGGTGCCACCCTGGATTACCTGCCCCACCATGGCCGAGTCTTCGTAGTTGGTCTTGATCTCCACGCCGGCCGCTGCCTGCCCGAAGCGCAGTGCGTATAGAGTCGTCGTGGCGGTATCGCCCGGGCTCATCCGAAAGACGAACTCATCGGCTCGCAGGTAGCCCCCATCCGGACGCTCCTGCAGAAAGATGTTGCCCGACGCATCGAGCAGCGCGAGCGGGATCTCGCGTGCGGCATCCATCTGCGCCGGTGTGAGCTTCAGCGACATGATCCCCGCCTGCGTCCGGTAGAAGGCGCTGCCGGCGGGCTCGATCGATCCTAGGAACACGGGAGCGCCATCCGCCGGCAGCGCGGCGAGGTGTAGAGGCCCGACGTCCTGTATCGGTCCGCCTTCCGATGCCGTCGGCAGGCTGTTGCCGAGGTCGACGAACAGCGTCTCGGCGGCGTCATCGAGCCGCGCCGGGGCCGGTGCCGGGTTGAACGAGGCGGCCGCCGCGGGCCGCAGCAGCCGGCCAGCCACGAAGTGGCGCGGCTCGCCCTCCCCGTAGGGTCCTATCGCACCGACGATCCGGCCCCAGGTGAAGTTCGGAGAGGTGATATCCGTATCGCAGCCGTCGACGTTGAACTTGATCGAGAGCATCTCACCAGCGCACGCCTGCCGCAGCTCCTGCAGCACCGGCGAGTCGTCTGTCTCTCCCCACTCATCAACCGCGATCACCGACTGGTAGGTGGCGCCGAAGAACGAGTCGGGGTGGCCTTCGGGAAATCGAGGCCAGATGTCGGAGAAGGGCGCGGGCAAGAAGTCGGGGTGGCCTTCGGGAAATCGAGGCCAGATGTCGGAGAAGGGCGCGGGCAAGAAGTCGCCAGCAAACCCGGTGCTGCCGTCGGCGAAGCGCAGCATCAGCCGCAACCCGAATACGGTCGAGACCATCTGCTGCTCGGGATCGAGGTCGACGAGCTTGGCGCTCACCCGATCATCGGCGGCTTCCAGCGTGGCCGTTGCCGCCGCGTCGACAGCGGTGACCCCTTCGGCGGACAGCACGCTGCTCACCTCGCAGCCACGGAGGCGCCATGCCCCGGTGCCGCGCGGATTCCACCATCCGTCGCTCTCGCCGCGGCCCCACTCCTGGTAGCGAGGGAGGAACGCTGCGCTGTCGAAGTGAGTTGGGTCGTTGTTGACAGTCGAGACATCAGCTTGAAAGCTCCCCGCGAAGTGAATGCGGGGATAGCCGAGATAGCTCATGTGCGCCTCCTGAGAGCTAGACGCCGGACCGCGGGCGCCAGCGTGCGCCGACGGCTCGGGTGCAAGTAGCAGCAAGTGGTCGAATCCTGTTTATCGGGCACCATCTTCGTGGCGCTGATACCCGCTGTTCCAGAAAAAAACACGCCTACTGCTTGCGCAGCGTGTTGACGTTGACATGCGGCCACATGATCAGCGGCGTGGGGCTGCCGGGCCGCGCCTTCAGAAACTCGATGTTCGTCTGCTGTGAATACTGGAGCTGCTGGACCTCTTCCCCGGTCGCGGGAGCCCTGATGGTCTCGATCCAGTAGGTGCATGCAAACGCGGTGGCGTTGGCGTGCATCTCGACGAAGGGGATGTTCACGACGGCGCCGCCGTTTAGCGTGCAGACCGACAGCGCGGTGGTCCGGACGACGTCCTGCTTGGCAACGGTCGCCTGCAGGACCTTGTTCGGGACCCTCGGCTCGAAGCCACCCGGCGTGGTCGTGTCGTACTGACCCTCGTCGTAACCCACGGTTTTCGGCGGTTCGCCGTTCGGCAGGCCGCTCGCCGACGGGATCTGCGGAGGGCCGTCCGTGGTGCTCGCCGTGCCGAGCGCGAGGAAGACGTCACCGTGGGGGATCGACGCCTGGCGAACGATCGGCTGCTCTTGGGACTTGCCGAGGTTCAGCCACATCCCGTTCTCAACGTGCAGCGGCTCGCCGGTTTCCAGGTCGGCGATCCGGGCTTGGTACAGCAGCCCGGCGATGAACAGATCCGGGACTGGGCCGCCGCGATTCGGAACCGGGGCGCCGAGCGCCTCGAATGTCAGGATCTCCACGTAGGGTCGGACGATCAGCCGGAACGTCTTGGAACCGTCCGGGACGGCCATCAGCTCCCAGCCCTGCGCCCCGAACCATGTGCCGACGAGATCGGCGAGCGGTCCGAGTTCGGCGACCGTGGTCATCGCATCGCGGCCAAGACGGGTGAGCCCGACGGATGAGCCGGGAGCGATCAGATCGGTCATAGATCAGCCTTCCTAGACAAGTACATATATAGTCAAATAATCTAGACAATTCCTTGAAATGGGTATCTAGGTTTCGTCGCCGTGGAGTCCATCTAGCGCTCCTTGTCCAAGATTAGAACAAATGCCACTGAGCGCAGGTAACCAATTTTTAACGAGTGGATGTAGGGCGCTGGCGCCCCGCCAATGCCCCTGCATATGGGGCCTATCCCGATCCTCAGGCAAGGCGCCTCCTTGCGCAAGCATCAGTAACACCGCACTGGACCCGTTCTCTGCTGTATTCACTGGGCGGCAGGCGTACAGTCATGGTCGTGCGGATCGCCAGCCTCGTACCCCACGCCACCGAGCTGCTGTTCGCGCTCGGCCTTGGCCCTGACGTGGTCGCGGTCACGCATGAGTGCGATCACCCGCCCGCCGCTCGGGCGACCAAGCGGGTTACGCGCGATGTTCTGCCCGTTGGCCTTGGCGCGGCAGAGATTGATGCGGCGGTGCGTGAGCGAACGCTACGCGGCGAGGCGATCTATGAGCTCGACCGGGAGACCCTCACCGCGCTTAGCCCTGACTTGATAGTCACACAGGCGCTGTGTCCCGTGTGCGCGGTCTCCTATACCGAGGTGTCAGAGTTCGCCGAGGAGATGCCATCCCGACCCACGGTCATCTCGCTCGACCCTCACACTCTAGGCGAGATCCTGGAGGATGTTCAGACGCTTGCCGAGGCCACTGATCGTCGCGAGCGAGGCGCTGAACTGGTGGGAGAGCTGACCGCGCGTATCGATCGCATAAAGTTCGCGGTGGATGGGCAGCCGCGCCCGCGCGTGGTGGCGCTCGAGTGGCTCGACCCCGTCTACGTCGCCGGGCATTGGACTCCTGAGCTCGTCGAGTTGGCCGGCGGAGAGGACCTGTTGGGCTCGCCTGGCGCGCCCTCGGCCACGGTCTCCTGGGCAGCAGTGGCCGACGCGAAGCCCGAGGTCGTGGTAGTGATGCCCTGCGGCTATGACGCCCCCCGCGCACACGCGGAGGCTCTGGCTTATGCGAGCGAGCTGGCTGCTCTGAGCGCCCTGCGAGTCGTGGCTGTCAACGCTTCCGCCTACTTCTCGCGTCCTGGTCCGCGACTGATCGATGGCTTGGAGCTACTGGCACACATCCTGCACCCCGAGAACATCCCCGATGCCCCCGATATCGCTCACGATCTGGCGCCCCATGTGGCCCACGCCTAGCCCACCCGCGCGGTGTCCGCCCGCCTGGCGGCGCGCTCTCGCTCGATCTGCTCACGCGCGGAGCTGATTGCGACCGAGGCTTCATCGTCGCGAGCCCGCATCTCCTCCCCCAGATGCCTCGTCTCGGCCTTCAATAACGCCGCATGCGCGCGATCGCCCCGGAGGATTGCCTCGCCGAGCGCCGCCAGGCGGTCTTTGCGCGCGGCGTACAAGCGCTGCTGTCGACGGCGCACGCGAATCAGCGCACGCACGGCGCGAGACCAGGCCGTCACCGAGACGCACGCCATCCGCGCTCTGATCTGCGCCCGCGCAGCCACCGCAAGCGCCCGGCAGCCGAGCGGTGCATCCGGCTCCCGCCCGACCGCCATGAGGAGCAACACCGCAGACACGAGCGCCAGCCCCACAAGGATGAGCCCTGCGACCCATTCGTCATCCGCCAAGAGAACCAGCGCGATCCCCGCGGGGATCGCGCTGGGCACGCACAGCAGCAGCAGAGCGAGCAGGCCGGTGCCGCGTGGCGTCGCGTGCCGGACGATCGCAGGTTCGGCCACCGTCTCCGCCAGGGGCTCGCGTGCGATGATCCGACTGCCGCATCGAGGGCAGACGTCCGTCTGCTGTGCTGCCACCGGGGTGTGCATCGGTGGGCTGCGGGCGTGGACGACCTCGGTCATCCGTGGAGTGTTCCCCCGAACCGCCGAGATTATTCGTCGCCTACGTCAGTGCCGTGAAGCGAGTTGTATGCAAGTCGGCCGTAACTCGCTAACCGACCTGTGGCGCGTGAAACACGATCCGTCGGATCGTCGTCGTCGGCGTGAATTCGCCCGCGGGGCACTTCTTCGCCAGCGCGGTGATCTTGCCGATCAGCTTCACCCGATCGCCTTCCTTCAGATCGTCAAGTCCGACGCTGCCGTCTTTGTTGGTGTCCGCGAGACCGAAGGTGACGTGGACGTTTTCCACCTTGTAGGTCTTGGTGGCGCCCAGGTCGCCGCTCGCGTGATGGTTGACGTGCGTGACCTTGACCGTCACTTCGCCACTGTAGGTGCCGTCGGCGTTCTTGGTCAGCGTCTGGCTGACGAGCGTCCCCGAGGCCACGTAGCCCACCTTGTGCGGCTTGCACTTGTGCGACTGGCCGGGATGGCTCGGCTTGTTGGGCGGGTTGTCAGAGCCGTTGGACTGACCGGAGTTGTCCGAGCCGTCGCCTTTGTGACCCTGGCCATGTTCGCCGCTGTGGTCGTCGTGCGAGGAGCGATTGGCCGAACCGGGGTTGTTCGTGTTGTTCGGCGTCGTGCTTGGCGGTCCGACCGGTGTGGTGCTCGGAGCGTGAACGGTGCCCTGATTTGACGGCGCCTGGCTCGGCAAAGCCCATGCGGGGGTGCTCATCAGGGCCGCCGCGGATGCGACGAGCAAGACCTTCTTGACGATCATCGATTGCCTCCTGTGTCGGCTTCAGCGGTATCGGTCGATCTCCAAGCTCCGGTGGGCCGCTCGGCCCGATCGCCGGTGCCGGAGTGCTGCGATACACAACGCGACGGGCGGGCGAAAGTCAGGCCCGATCTCCCTGACGCAGGCACATCTGCGACGCCGTGATCGCCGGCGTGGTGGACAGCGAGACGACGATGCTGCTGCCAAGGCCCACCACCACGCCACCTCTCATCCCTTGCGGGCGCCTTCAGAGACGGTCGTGGAGGAAGCGTGGCCTTCGCCGCTCGCCCCCGCTCGAAGGGTCCCGGCGAGCGCACCATGCGCGTGTGCGTGAGCGCCGGTCGCTTCCGGCTGAGCGCCCGAGTCGCCCGGGACCGACACGGGCGGCGGTTCGCGCGGTTCGCCCCGGCTTTGATCGTGCGGAGGTTTGGGCTTCGCCGGTTGGGCGGGCGCCTGCCGATGCGTGCCACCGGAGCCGTGCTGCGAACGTGACAAGCCGGAGCCTCGACCACGCTTGCCTTCGGCTCGGGAGCCATGAAGGTCCCTGTGCCCTTGGAGCTCCATCCCGCTTTGACCCCGCGGATGTGACTTGCCATATCCCATATATGAGTGCTTGCCAGCACCCGCATGGAGTCCGATGCGCGTCTGAGCGCTCGACGACACACTGTCGTTGACGCTCGCGCCCGCGGCAGTGCTCGACGACGCGGCGATGGCTGTACCGGCTCTTGTGGCCCGCCGGGCTGTGGGCAGCGAAGCGCTACTGCTGCTCGTGGTGAGGCGCCTAGTGGTGATGCCGGCGATCGCGAGTCTGGAGGGCACTGGATCAGCGCCTTGACGAACCACGACGTGGGAAGGCCTGTGGGTTCCATGGACGAGCGCCAGATGCGTGCCGCCGGCGACGGCAACCGTCAGGGCAGCCACGCCCGCGAGCGCCTTCACGGTCAGCGACGCGGCCGCCGAGTTGCCGACCGCGGCTCCCGAGCTCACGGTCAAACCACCTGTGTGACCTCCACCGACCCCGTGGGCGAACAGCCGGCCGAGCATCCCCGCGGCGAGCGCGCTCGGCAGCGGCGGAGCGAGCGCGCGCAGGTCGGCGCTGCGTGCGGAGATCGCGACCTGGAAGTCACGACAGCCGGCGCACTCGCGCAGATGCCCACGGAGCCTGCGCCCGCGAAGCACCCGCCGATCGCCGTCGGAGATGGCGCGGCGAACCTGCTCACAGCCCATCGCGCGTCCTTCCGCGAATTCGTGCAGCGCGCTGCGGGCTTCGAAGAGTACCTGCTTGGCTGCCCCCGGCGAGGTGCAGAGCGCCCCGGCGATCTCCTCGATCGACAGGCCGCTCAGCTCGCGCATGACGAGTGCAGAGCGTTGGCGCACGGGCAGCGCCTGGAGGTCGGCGACGAGCGTCGCCAGCCGCTCGCGTCCCTCCAGCGTACGCTCCACGCAGCAGTCCGCCGCCTCTGACTCCTCCGCGAGGCTCGCCGTGGGGCGGCGCCTGCGCAGGACCGACACCGCCTCGTTGTGCGCGATCCGAAACAGCCACGGTCGCACCGCAAGATCGCGTTGTTGGGCGCGCAGCGCCAGGAGCGCGCGCGTCATCGCGCTCTGCAGCGCGTCCTGGGCGTCGTCCTCGTCGCGCACGATCGAACGGCAGTAGCGATAGAGCGCCTGGTGATGGCGCTGATACAGCACGGCGAACGCCCGCTCGCTGCCCTGAGAGACGAGCCGCGCGAGCCGCTCGTCGCTCGATGAGCGTCCTGCGAGAGCAAGCTCGGAGCGGCTTTGGATTGGGAGCGTGAGTTCGCCCATCGACCACATGTCCACAACGCGACTGGGAGCACAAAGGTTAGGACATAGGCATTCGTCACTCGCCCGCGCCGCGGGCGGGCGAGCGAGGTACAGCGCGATTCCACCCCGGAGATGATCGTGAGTCCCACGAACACGATCCGAAACAGGATCGGATCGACATCGAAGTGAGCCCCCAGCCCGCTGCACACGCCGCCGATCAGGCGCCGCGCCGTGTGCGGACGAGCCGGTCGGCGACGGATACGCCGCGGCGCCGCTCTCCCGTCGCACGCCAAGCCGCGGTCACCTGCCGTACTGGACAGGCTACCCGCGACTCGACTCATGAGAATCCGATAGGTAGCCGATGAGTTCCGATGCGTCGCCGCAGGGTACATCGGCGTGAGCGGGCGGCGCGTAAAGGCCGCCGTCAGCCTACTGGCGCGCATGTGTCGTCATCCCGGTCCGCCTCCCTGCGCGGCCGCAACGCCCGCTTCACCTACAGTTTGATAGGCATTGCACTGGTGTGTGGAGGCCTCCTCATAGCTCGCCCGACATTTGCCGTGAGTCGGCCGGCCCCACAACATTGGAGTCTTTGGCTGAGCACTAATGCAACTGTCTCCGGGTCGCGCCACGAACCTGGTTGGCTCTTGCGACTCAAAGTGGTGGCCGGCCATGAATGCGAATACGAGACTGTGACAGGAGCGCTCGCATGGCGACCTAAGGAAATCGTCGATCCAGTGAAACCGACACCCGCGCGCTACGTACTGGCAGTTGAAGGTGCGCGCGTTCAGCAACTCGAATCGCGAGGCATAGACAGGCTGGGCGTCGATGC
>Ga0307477_10002489_pt1 | contig 14219 bp, 7 predicted proteins | sample atmos_gasesECM2C_FD_203316 | JGI IMG/M metagenome (GOLD analysis project Ga0307477, IMG submission 203316) | Hardwood forest soil microbial communities from Morgan-Monroe State Forest, Indiana, United States - atmos_gasesECM2C_515 | ecosystem: Environmental > Terrestrial > Soil > Temperate...
CGAAACTAGCGGAGACCACGGAAGGATTCGGCGGAAAACAAGTTACACGCGCCTGGTTGAGCCTGATCCTAGCCGGTGCTTGGGCCGACCACTACGCCGAAGCCGCAATGTATCTGCGCCTGAACGATGTGTTGCCCCCAACCGCCAAGAAGTAAAAATGGGAAGCATGGAGTGCTCGGTCTGCGCACACCGTCCCTAACTTGAGGGTTTTCGAACCGGCACTGGTTGAAATCGTGGCAGCCCTTCGTAGCGACGCTGGCGCATCTCGCCAGGTGTAGGGAGGCCGGGCGAACTCGCCGGTTCGACTTGCTCTTGTCCGTACCCTTGATGCTGGAATACGAATCAGTTCTGACCCGTCCTGAACATCTCGCGGCATCCGGAGCGAGCAGAGAAGACGTATCTGCTGTATCTGCTGTGTTGGATGAACTGGCTTCTGTCGGGAAGAGAGTGGAGTTAGTGATTCGCACGCGGCCGATGCTACCAGATCCAAATGACGAGATGGTGTTGGAAACAGCAATCAATGGTCGCGCCGATGCGATCGTGACTTTCAACGATCGGGACTTTAGGCCTGTGGCGGCGCGTTTTCGCTGTTCGGTGCTGCGGCCGAGGGTAGTGATTCGGGGATGCAGAAGAAACCAAGTGATGGCGAGAGAAGGAGTGAATTCATGAGACGAAGCAATTTTGCTTTGCGGGTACGGCCCACCCTATTGGCTGAAGCGCGTAAGGCGGTCGAATCGGAAGGAGTAGCTCTCAACCAGCTGATCACCCTCGCACTTGCAGAAAAGGTTTCCGCTATGCGCACCGAAGAATACTTTGAGGAACGTGCGCGGCGCGCCGATCCGGCAAAGGTCAGCCGGATTCTGGCTCGCGTGGGAAAGGGAAATCCTCCCCTCGAGGGTGATGAACTCCCGTTGGAGTTCGCAGCTAGGAAAGTGAAGAAAAAGAAGTGAAGAGAGACGTCGCTATCCCCGAAGTCGGGGAAAGGGCTTGCTGGAGAAACCTGACGGCCTTGCGAAGCTTGCGTTGCTGGCGAAACATGGGCGGTACCAGGATTCGATTATCGAGGACGCGAGACTAAAATTGGAAGGCAAAGTCGTGAGCAAGACAAACCAATTGCTTACCGTTGAGTATTTGGATTTTCCATATTCTTCTCCGAGGAACGGGCCCTTGACACAGCGGATTCCTTTTCGACGTTCGCGCGCGATAGTTTGTTAACTGGTCACGCGCTCGACTACGAGTCCTTTTTCTTCCGAGTAAATCAGATATTCACCAGGCGCAATGCCCTCCAGCCGATTTATTCGCACACGCGCTTCTTCAATTTCCGGCACGGAAGTGATCCAAACAGGCTTGCCGCTTCGTAGCCGTTTATAAATATCAAAATTCGTCTGCACGGAAACCTCCGAGAGGTTAAGCGTGTTTCTTCGATGCACACGTCCAACGGGGCACACGAGTGGCCACGATGAGCACTGAATTAACAGCTTAGAACCAATCGCTTAGAGTGGCATCCAGTTTCCAATGAGGTAATTTCTTCGCCTCACCGGCACATCGGGAGTACCACGTTAGAATCACCTTTTTTATACGTGCTTTTTCAGCAGTCCGTTTTTCACCATTGCATTGACGTGCTTTGTGACCGCCGAGTCACCTTTGCGATCTTAGCCAATGAGGTTCAAGTCCTTTCGCCCCGACCACTTTTCGTCGAAATACGAATCAAGCTGCTGCGTTCACCCCACATTTTCCAATGTTTCTAGGTTTACGTGATTCAGAAAGCCTCGTCAGCATGAGGATCCGTCGGAAGGTGAATACGGACGGCTCGGGCGTCGCTTATTTTTGCGGTGATGAAAATTGTCCGGGGCTGACGGAAATGGGAGGATCGTCGGGAACTCTGAACGGCTTGCCATCTAGCAGGTAGAGACGCGCGGCCTCTTCGCGCGTGAATGGACGGGCGCCACGACGGCCAAAAACGGCGATCTGGTTTCCGCTTTCATCAACGGCGCGATCGCGATCGGTTCCCTTTGAGACTGTCAGGGCTGCCCCGCGGGTGTGATAGGTGGCGATCAATTTCGGAGTGGGACGCGGGCTGAAGCCGTACGAATTGGCCGAATCCTCCGGCGACAAAATTTGCAGCACGCGAAGACCGTTCGCGCCGTCCGCGACGAAGGCGAAAGCACTCGCGTCTACCATTCCGATCTTAACGTCACGTACGTCGTTGAGCCCGCCTTCCGCCGTGAACATCTGATCGAGCTTGGGCTGTTCGGGCTTTTCGACGTCAATTATGGCGATCCCTTGCTTGCCAGCCGCGACGTAAGCGTAGGTTCGCGCGACGTAGATATTTTGGGCATCCGAAAGTGCTACCAGTACATTTTGCACGAGTCGCGGATGCGCCAGATCAGAAACGTCGAGGATTTTCAGCCCGTCGCGATCCACGACAAACGCGTAGCGAAACTGAATCGCGATTCCCTGAGGATCTTTCAGCAATGGTGCACTGATTTGTGCCGCGATTTTTGGCTGCAGCGGATTGTCGAGATCGACGACCACGAGGCCACGATCGCAGAGGATGTAGGCGTAAGTCCCGGCAATGGTAATCCGGCGAGCGCCCGCTAGTATTCCATCGGGATTGAACGCAAGAGCCCGCTTCAGAAAGTTATTTTGAGGATTTCCATCGAGCAACGTGCTGACGCCCGGCCGCTTGCTGTTAGGATCCGGATCTCCGATAACGACGAGGCCTTCGATTTTATCCGCGACATATAAGAACGAATACAATGGATGAATGGATTGCTCTTCGTTTTCGGGGCGGTGCGTGCGGACTGGATCAACTGCCAAGGTGGAAGGGCTGGCGACCGCAGTTGCGTATTTCGTTGGAACGTAAAAACGCTGGCCTAGCGGTGAAACGGGAGCGGTCGTAGTTCGTTCCGAGAAGTTCTTGTTATCTATGTTTGCCACGTCGTAAACGCGGAAGCCACCCTTCCCGAGAGCGGCGTAAAGATATTCACCGCGAAGCTGCAAATCCAAAATGTTACCGGAATGGCTGTAAGCCTCCCCAAGCTGGCGACCGCGTGCCACATGGCGTTGATAATCTTGCGGGTAGGCGACACGCTGCAAGTAACTGCCGAAAATCGCGGGGGGTTCGTCATGCTCCGCGACGGCGACGGCCTCGAAACCCTTGCCGCCTTCGCCGACATAAATGTAGCGTCCCATGAAATTCAAAAGATTGGTGCCCTGTAACAACACCTGGGCCATCCAGGCATTGTTGTCATTGCTGTTCGAGATGTGGCAGTCGTCGCAAGCTTTCGTTTCCTTCCCGCGCACGGTGTGCGGAACGAAAGTGCTGAACGCGGTCCCGCTGAGGCCTTCGGCGGAAACCGTCTGCTGCATGTAATAGAGCCAGTCGCGATTCTGATTTTGCGAGCTTACCAGAATCGCGCATGACGACCGCACCGGCGCAATGCGGTGTCCCGTGACCGTCCCGTCGATTCCCAACATGAAGCCATCGTCGCGCAGGACTTGAAAATCGTAGCCCGTCCAGTTGCGCGTCATCAGGCCTTCGTTGTGCAACATGGGCTTGCGCTCGTTTCCCGTCATCGCGAGATGACATCCAAAACAATTGGGCGTCCAGGACGTATGGCAGGCGTAACAGGTCATGCGACTATTGGAATGCGCGAGCTTCGCGGAATCAACGGGAAGGTCGCCCCAAGTCTTGCCGTCGGTGCGAATTGTTTTTGCCCATTGTGATTTCTGGTTGAAGTGCTCGTTGCCTGGCGTGATGGTGTCGAGGACCTGCACAACTTCCCATTCTTTTCCTTCTTCCACCATGGAGCGCTGAAATAATTTTCCAGCGCGGTGCTCAAAGCGACGAGAGCGGAAAGGCGTACGCAAAGCGTCAAGATGAGTTCCACCCGCCGGCGATGCGGGGCCAGAAGAAACCAGGGTTGCGCGACGATCGATGGTGCCGTGGCAGTCCGTGCAGTCCAGTTCGATCGCGGCGCGCGGCTCTGCGTATAACTTTCCGTTGCCGTGCGAATCCTGCTCGAAGTGGCAATCCACGCACTGCATTCCCTTCTCGAGGTGAATATCGGCCAGGTGCACGGCCTTTTTGAACTTATCGGGATCCGTTGGGTCAACGATTTTATTCGTGCCATCGAGCAGATTGCCTTTCCGGTCGCGTTTATAGACCGCACGGAAAACCCAGCCGTGGCTGTGAAAATCGGCGAATTGTGATTGCTTCAGTTTGCTGTTGAATTCGGGACTACCGAGACCGGCGAGGAATTTCGATTCGGACCATAGACCGCGCGCCGCTGCTTCCTCCGGATTGCGCAATGAAACCCGGTAACGCTCGTCTGGTGTCGGGTTGTGTTGCGCCGGCGGGTACATTGACTCGCCGTCCGCTTCGTTGTCCCACCAGGTGTAGCCGAAGTATGTGGTCTCCATGTTTGCGCCCGGATGGACATGGCAGATCATGCACTGGCTCGACGGAATTTGCCGCGTGAAACTGTGTCGGATCGGGTGGCCGGATTCATTCTTGGGAATCGTGGGATCGGAAGAAAAACTTTCCCCAAGATGACCGAATGTTGCGTACTGTGCCGAGTGTTCCGGAGAGCGATCGTTGGCGTAAATGACGTGGCAGGAAGTGCAGCCGCTGCCACGATAGTCACCGGGCTCGTCATTTGTGCCGGGCAACGAGAGCAGCGGATCGAGGAGCCGTGTCTTTTGCAGTCCCAGAAAAACCGGATCGGTTCGAAGCAGCGTGCCGAATCCGCGTTCGCCCAACTTCTCGTCGGGTCGGCCTGATTCTTCTTCACGATCCGGATTTCCAACTTCTCCTTTTTTCATGCCGCCGCGCTCGAAGACGCGCAAGACGTTTCCCGGCTGGGAGATTTCCCAGCGTTGGAGAGGGGTCAGTTCAGCAACAACGCCCTTGTCGCGCGTTTCGTCAGCTGTCGGGGCTGGAATCGTGCGTATGGCCTGAGGCGTACCATCCGCGGAATAACTTTCCCCAAAATGAGCATTCTTTAATGGAAACGATCCGTTGTTATAAAGCGCAGCGCCCCACAGCATTCCGCCGTGGGTCATCATGCTGGTCTTTACTTTTAGAACTTCCGCTGCGTGGCATCCATTTCCGCCGCAGGTTTCGGCCGCGACGCGCAAATCGCCGGGATTCACGAAGCGAATGTATGCATAGTTTTCGCGTAACCATTTTGTGTAAAGGCGCGGAGGATTTGCGGAGGTATCGGCGAGCGCAGGGTCGTTCGGTTGAGGATGTGCGCGCTTTTTGATTCCTTCGTACTCAGCGGAGGAAGTCGTCACTCCAACAGGCGCAATTGCAGTTGCGTCGCCGCCGTGACAATCGGTGCACGCCAGGCGCACGGTACGCGTGGGATGCATCGAAGGCTCGTCCGTCGTGGTGTGACAAGAAACACAGCCGGTATTTTTCCGATCGACTTCAGATTGAGTTTGTCCGAGCAGGCCGGGTTTTTGGGAATCCGACTGCGATGCACGCATGCGGCCTTCGAAAAACAACAACGCAAACAGGACACCGCCTGCCGCCACGAGGACTGAAAACATTCGCGCCGATCGTTGTATTCGAAAGCTTGGTCTCGCACGGAATCGAAGCATGGTGGCGTCTTGTTCTTCTTCGGGCAAAAGCATCTACCTTTCTAGATCAGAATTGGAATCGCACATCCGTAAAAATCGACAACATGGTCTTGCCGGTGTAAATGTCCTTCAAGCCCTGCCCTGGCACCAGCGCCGCGGCACCAGCGGTGATCGATATATTTTCGGTTAGCGGCGGCCGGTAACGCACTCCAAAGCTTGAATCCACTCCGATGCCGTGATGAATTGGGGACTGAAATAAAATTTGCTCGAGCGTTTCGGTTCGTTCGAAACGCAGGTAGTTTACGTTAACGAACCCTCGAAGTTTGGGTGTCAAATCGAAATCCGTCCCCGCGTTCGCAAGAAACAGCCCGGGATTCTCAAAATTAGCCTGGCCCTCGTTCTTGCTGGAGCGAAGATCGGGCAGAAGACTGTCACCCGCGGTTAACGCCACGCCGGAGCCGGTCAGACGAATACTCTCGCGTTCCCACAGGCTGAAAATTCCGCCAGCAAATTCAGGAAAATCATCAATCGAATCAAAACCGCGAGCGCGGCCACTCGCCGGATTCGCGGAACCCGAAGCGTAGAACGCCGAACCCTTGAAACGAATCCAGTCCTTATCCACGGAGAGTTCGAGCGCGGCCATTTGCGCGTTAATCACCACCGGACGCGCGGCAATGGGATTAAAGCTGTCGTTGCCGAAGGCCTGATAGAACGCATGCGTGAGATTCACGGGCCCGATGTGCCCGTCGCCTGTCCAGCCGAGGTACCCGGCATGAACGCTATGGGGTCGAATCATTCCGCTGGAAAATACCTCCCCGACCGGGGAAGGGCGCACGAGAAACCCGTTGTCGTCGTAATGAATCGTCGCCTGATCCATGTCATAGTGGACACTCACCTGCGCGGTGTAACCCTGAAACAGAAAATCCTGGCGATAAAGGTTAGCGATAATCACTTGCTGGCCGCGCAGTGCCATGGAATTCAGCCCGCTGTTTGTATTCTTTTCGAGCAAATTGAAATAGGCGGCGTTATATTGCCACCGATTTGAATCCAGATTGCCGAAGAAACGCAGGCCGGGTTGCTCTTCTACAAACAGAAATCCCCGGAAGTCGCTGTTGAATCCCTGGATTCCAGCGCGCACCGAAACGAAATCATAATTGGGTCCGATGTCGTGCAGCTTCAATTCGCCGAATGCTTCCTGCAGGCCGATGTGCGAATCGAGCCGCGACGTACCGTCACGCACGTCCACATTGACGATGCCGAGCTCCCGCACTTTCAAGTAATTCAGACTTATGACCGGCGTGATTCGGATTCGCCAATCGACCGGGCGGAATGAGGTGTCGCCGTGAAACAGATCAAATGAAAAAAGGAATCTTTGATCCAGAAAGAACTGGCCGCCCTTGCCGAAGAATTCGCTGCTCCCGGGCCGGGCCGAACTCACATTGCTTGGGACGGGCAAGCGGCGTCCGTCGACGAAGGTGTCGCTGATGGCCGTAATATTCAGAAATGTTTGTTTGCCGATAATGGGCACATCGCCTTTCAATGTATTCCTGTTGAAGGGATCCCAGGTTCTGCTTTTTACGTAGGGGTATTCGCCGCCGATCGCGTAACGATCCCAGTTCGGCATGGTGACAATCCAACGATCGGGTTCGGTGCGAAATACCTGATCGGGGGACGGCAGAGGCACCGACTTTTGTGCGTTGTCGCTTGGCGGGATGCCCTGCAGCGCAGGCGGCATTTCCGGCTGCGAAGAGGAACTTTGAGTGGCGCCGGTGATTAAATTTCCGGAAGGCAGTTCGGGAATCTGCGTCGGCGGCGAAGCGGTGATCGGAACCTGTTGCAATGCAATCTGACAAACAACATCGTCGCCAACTTTCAATTGTATTTCCGGATTGGAAAAATCTTTATAGCCGGCGGCGCGAACGATTAAGTCGTACAAACCTGGGGGAACCGAAACAAACCGGAAAACTCCTTGGGCGTTGCTGGCGGTCGTTAGCGTGACCTGCGTGGACGTATTCTTCAGCTGCACATCGGCGCCTGGGAGTGGTTTTTGATTTGCGCCGCGCACCATGCCTTCGACCGCAGCTTGGTTTGGAACTTTCTGCCCGGGAAGCCTCTGTGCGGGCACGGATTGCTGCGGCTCGGGAGTCCGGCCCGTAGCTGTGAGCGCCGTGCCGCTGCCAATAATCAGGCAGACGACTCCGCCACCGAACACGGTTCTTGTTATTCTGGAAATGAAAAACGCGGATTGCAATCTACCGGTCCTCGTTTGTGGTGCGAGCCCAACGATCCAGAAACCTGGCAGTAGCTAACACCGTTATTTCATGGCCGACAAGTCTTTTCGAGATGAGGCGTGCTTATGAATGAGGGAGCAATTTCCATTCATGGCGCAGGTAGCTTTGGGCACGCCACCGAAGCATTAATTGAGCCTGATTTGCGATTGTGGTACGAATAGCACAACCGCTCCATGCAAGCCAGAAGCCAAGTCACTGCAAGATCGGGGAGCTGGATGCCGCGCTCCGCCTGTGATGATTTGTCGCGCGTTGGCATGCTTCTGACTTTGTGCTTCGCGCTGGGGAGTTGCAGTGGAGGCGGCTCAGGCAGTGTAACGCCGCCACCGCCGCCCGCCACACAAACCCTGACAGCAGCCGATGTCACAATGATTGTGCAAGCGGCCGCCACAGCGGCGCAGTCCGACGATATGGTCATCGCCGTGGTAGATCGGCTGGGCCGCGTCCTCGCGGTGTACAAGGGAATGTCCGCCCCGGCAATGCTCCCCGGAAATTTCGGCACCGCAAATCCCTCCGACGAACTTGCGGTGAATCTGGCGCGCACCGGGGCTTTTTTCAGCAACGACCAAGCCCCGCTTTCGTCCCGTACGGTGCGATTTATCAGCGGCATTCATTTTCCCCCGGGAGTAATGAATTCGGCGAGCGCCGCGCTTTACGGAATTGAGAACACGAATCGCGGTTGCACTCTTGCGCCGGGTTTGGCGGCTACGGTTCCGCCGAGCACCACTATCGCTGGCGCATCTCCCGGATTCGGAATCATCACGGGCAAAGCGGATCTAAATGACACGCAACCCGAGGCCGTAAATCCCGGAGGCGTGCCGATTTTTAAAAATGGGCAAGAAGTCGGCGGAATCGGGGTCGCCGCCGCAGATTCGGCGCTTGCAGAATATGTAGCGTTTGCTGGCGCAGCCATGCTGGCAGCCGGTGGTCCAAGTCCGGCCACCGATGGGGTCGGGTTTCCGGCTTTTCCGGCACCGGGTATCGTTTCGATTGCAGGAATTACGCTGCCCTTCGTGAATCAGACTTCGGCGCCCAGCGGCGTGACGCCGGGCACATTCCACCCTGCTGATTTTATGGTTGGGCCGATTGCGAGCCCAGGCGTTCCGCCAGAAGGAAATCTGATCGCCACAACCGCCGGCCCGATGGGCGGCCTCAGCGCTATGGAAGTCACGCAAATCATTAACAATGCTATTGCCACCGCCAATACGACGCGCGCGCAAATCCGTTTGCCCATCGGTGTAAAGGCGAAGATGGCAATCGCGGTAAGCGACCTGGACGGCACCTTGATCGGCTTGTACCGGATGACAGATTCCACGATTTTCAGCATCGACGTGGCGGCGACGAAGGCACGGAACGTAATTTATTTCAGCGGGATGACGCGGCAGCCAGCCGATCTGAATCAAGTACCGATGGGAACCGCGGTGACCAATCGAACGATTGGTTTTGGCGCGCAGCCTTTCTTTCCTTCGGGAATTGATGGCACTGCGGCGGGACCTTTCTTCAACCTGTACACGATGGACACGGCGAATCCATGCACGCAAGGATTGCAGGTACCCGGCGCGGCGTGGCCGAAGGCGAACCAAAGCGGGATCGTTTTCTTTCCGGGATCGGAGCCGCTGTATAAAAACGGAGTGCTGGTTGGCGGGCTGGGAGTGAGCGGCGACGGCGTGGATCAGGACGATTACGTAACGGCGGGTGGCGCGGCGGGATTCGAGGCCGACCCATCGATTCGCGCCGATCAGATCATTATTGGTGGCGTGAGACTTCCTTTCCTGAAATTCCCGCGCAATCCGACGGATTAAGCATTTTCCGGCCGCGACGTTTGTGATGCTGCGCTATCCCTGACGAACTTTATGGCCGGACAGATTTCCAAGCCCGTCGTATGCCGCGTATTTATACATTTCCGATAGCGTCGGATAGTTGAAGACGAAGTCAATGAAGACGTCGATGGTCATCTTCGACTCGAGCGCCATCATGCCCAGGTGAATTAATTCCGTGGCCGTGTCACCAATGATCTGCACGCCGAGCAACCGTTTATCGCTTTTGGCGAAAAGCAGTTTCAGCAGTCCGGCCGAATCACCGATAATCTGGCCACGCACGTTATTTGCATAATGGGCGCGGCCCACCGCAAAATCGATTCCTTTTTCCGTGCAGCTTTCTTCCGTTTCACCCACCGCGGAAATTTCCGGAATTGTGTACACGCCCATGGGCAGAAGCGATGCGACACGCTGCTTGTAGCTGAAACCGAAAGCGTGGCACACCGCGACGCGCGCTTGCTCCATGGACGTGGACGCCAGCGCCGGAAATCCAATCACATCCCCGGCAGCGTAGATGGCGGCCGCGGAGGTGCGGTAGTCGTCGTTCACTTCAATGTATCCGCGCTTATTCAGGGTCACGCCCGCTTTTTCCAATCCCAACTGGCTGACAGCGCCGCGCCGCCCCGCAGCGAAGAGCGCAGTTTCCACCGCGAGCGTATTTCCCGATTGCAGCCCGATGCGCACGCCGTTCGACGTTCGTTCGATCTGGGTGGTTCGTTCGCCAAGATAAAAATGGACGCCCAGTTGCGTCAATCTTTCGCGGAGGCACTCCGAAATTTCTTTGTCGAGAAAGGGCAAGACCCGGTCGCGCCCGTCTACCAGGTCAACCTCAACGCCTAGTGCCGTGAAAATCGAGGCGTATTCGCAGCCAATCACGCCGCCGCCCACAATCGCCATGCTGCGCTGTATCGAGCCCATTTCAAGAATGGAATCCGAATCAAAAATGGCTTTGTCGTCGAATGGAATTTCGGGCGCGCGATGCGGCGCCGAACCGGTTGCAATCAGCACGGCGGAGCCTCGGATGTTCTCTCTCTCTCGATTCGATTTCTGCACCGAGACGGTGTTGGCGTCCTCAAATGAGGCCACCCCGCGCATCAACTCGACCCCATGGGCGACCAAATTCTGCAGCACCTTTTGGCGTTGTGCTTCGACAATCACATCTTTGCGATGCATGAAATTCTTTACCGTGAGTCCCTCTTTTAGTGAATAGTCGAGACCGTAGAGCCCGCGCTGTGCGATTCCTGAAAAGTACAATGCTGATTCGCGCAGGATTTTACTGGGAATGGTGCCGGTGTTTACACAGGCCCCACCCAGGTGAACGTCATGTTCGATGAGCGCGACACGTTTGCCGAAGTATGCTGCTTGCACGGCGCCCTTTTCTCCCGCGGGGCCGGAGCCGATCACGATCAGGTCAAATTGCTGCACTTAAATGTCTCCAGGACTAACGCAACAACGCATTTACTTGCTGCATGCGCGCCGCAAATTTTGCGGGATCGTACGCCGAGGGATTCTGCAATTCCTGAAACAATCCGCCGATTGCAGTGCGAACTTCGGACGAATTGCGGAGCTTCTCGTTTCGGTCGTAGGCCACGAACAACGATTGCATGGCCATGGCAGCCTGCGCGGCGGCGTGTTCACCCTGCGCGGAAATGCTGTCGGCATCACCGGAAATTTTCTGCATCATCTTCAGGGTGGCAGCTGCGCGGATCGGCGTGGTGTCCACCTTCGCGGATAAATCAGACACAAGCCGGGCGGAATTGGTTGCCGCAGATGCCACGGCATCCCGATCGGGATTCAGCTGACTCATCAGTTTCGCGAGTTCCGCAAGCTCGGCGTCCAGCTTTGCCGTTCCATCGTTGTCCGCCTGCGCGATCCATTCGTGAAAAATCGTGTAACGCGACGGATTCCACGGCGGGTTGCCCGGCCGCCGCCCGGGATATCCACGCGCCTGCCGCCAACTGTCTTCGGGCGTGGTGAGACTGTGATGACAGGAGTAACACTGCAATTCAGAATATTCCGGCCATAGTTTGCCGTGGGCACGAGAGGCGAGACGCAACAGCGACTGCCTCAACTGCACGGCCTGTCCCGTGCTCAATTCGTGGACGTCATACCACGGATCGGTGCTCGGATCTTCCCCAGGTTCGCCGGGTTCCTTCCAGTGACGCGGCATCACCGCCGAAAATGAATCCAGTTCGAAATACAAATCCGGGTGGCCGGCGGCGATCATTTCGTGGTCCACGGATTTCTCCTCGCTGCCCAAATGGCAGGTCAGGCATTTTTCCGCGCGCCTGCTTACGTCGCGCATATCGGACATTCCTGCCGCGACAGATTGCCGATGCGTCCAGCCGCGTTCGGTGTGCGGGCCCAGCCAGGCCGCCGCGGGACCGTGGCAATTTTCGCAGCTCACGCCTTCACTGAGATCAAATGTGCGGGCGCGCTGCGCAACCGGAACGTCCAGCGCATGGCAGGCCAGGCACTTTGGCGCCGTTTCTGCCTTCTTTAAGCCCAGGATCTGAGCCATGCGCTCGCCCGTCGCGCCGGTGAGCGCTGAGTAAGCTTTCGAGTGCTTGTCCTTCACGACCCACGTGCTGTACTCATTCTGCAAGACGCGATTGTCGCTTCGGGGAGTAAGGCTGCCATGACAGGTGGTCGAAGCGCAGGAACCGGGACCCGTGTACTGTGCGGGCGGAGTGGCTTGCGCCTTGGCCGATGGAGCGAGCAGACCAAAAGCAGCGAAGAATACTCCCGCGGGCACGAAACCGTGATTCAAACGCCGGCGAGCAGTGCTGGAATTATTCTTCATCTTTGACTGGACCGAGCATTTACGCCAAAGCGCGCTGGTAAATCCGGCTTCTCGCGAATTTCCGAACTTGTACTACCGGATACTATCGCAGTCAACCGATTTGAAAGCGGTTTCCGCGGCAGCCTTCGCGCAAGAATAAACTCGATCGCCGGCCACCGGCTCGACAGCCGGGCGTATTACCCTTTACCCGACGAAAATTTGCGTAACAGTTGTATTCACCAGGATGAACGAATAATCTCACCGGTCAGGGGACCGTCTATTGATTTTCAGTGAGCTCAGGGAAATTCAGCGCCGGTTCGGCTACCTGCCCGCTGACGAACTGAAGGCGCTGGCCTCGAAAATCGACGTGCCGCTGTATCAACTGCACGGCGTGGCAAGCTTCTATCCTCATTTTCATCTGACTCCCCCGCCCAAAGTGGACGTCCGCGTCTGCCAGGACATGTCCTGTCATCTTCGTGGCGCGGGCGAACTTCGCAAGGAACTGGATAAATCAGCCTTACAATCCGGCAATGCGGATGTGACAATCTCCCGCGTATCATGTCTCGGCCGCTGCGATCAGGCTCCCGCGATCGCAATTAACGAAAAAATATTCACGGATCTCGCGGCGATTCAGGTCCACGCGATGATCGGCGAATTGCTCTCGGACGTGCCGTTGTCCGCCGGCCCCCAAGCGAATCACCGCGTACCGTGCGCGATTGATCCGTATCAATCGGAAGCGCCGTATCAAGCCGTCAGAGATTTCCTGAAGAGCCGGGATTCTGCCGGGACACTGGAAATTCTGAAAGCGTCGGGCCTGCGCGGCCTGGGAGGCGCGGGCTTTCCCACCGAATCCAAGTGGCAGATGGTTCGTCAGGCGCAGAGCGCGGAAAAATTCGTGGTGTGCAACGCCGATGAGAGCGAGCCCGGAACATTCAAGGACCGTTTCATACTCTCCAACATTCCGCATCTCGTTGTGGAGGGCATGATTCTCGCGGGGTTGCTGACCGGGGCGCAAAAGGGAATTTTGTATATCCGCCATGAATACGAAGAGCAGGAAAAAATCCTGAATGAAGAAATCGTGCGTGGCAAAAAGATGGGGCTGCTCGGCGCGAATATTTTGGGCACGGAACTATCCTTCGACATTGAACTTTTCGTCAGTCCCGGCGGCTACATTTGCGGTGAAGAAACCGCGCTGCTCGAAGCTATCGAAGGCAAACGCGCCGAGCCGCGCAACAAGCCTCCTTTTCCGGTACTGGAAGGTCTCTGGAGCAAACCGACCGTCATCAATAATGTGGAGACATTCGCCAACGTCCCGCCAATTCTGCTGCGGGGCGTGGATTGGTACAAGGCGCAGGGGCAGGGCGGTGCAGCGGGCCTGAAATTTATCGGGGTGAGTGGTGATGTGGTCCGTCCCGGAGTTTACGAGATACCGATGGGCCTGCCAGTATCCGACGTGATTTTCAAATGCGCTGGCGGCCTGCCAAACGGCAAAAAACTTAAAGGCTTTGCGCCATCGGGACCATCTTCCGGCTTTTTGCCCGCGTCGATGGCGGATGTTCGGCTCGATTTCAAATCTTTGGCCGATGCGGGTTCGATGCTGGGATCCGGAGCACTGGTGGTGTGCTCCGAGGAGCGCTGCATGTTGGACATGGCGCTGAACACCACGCAGTTTTTCAAGAATGAATCATGCGGGAAGTGCGTTCCCTGCCGCCTGGGCTCGCAAAAGCTGGTTGGCATGCTTTC
>Ga0307477_10002490_pt1 | contig 14218 bp, 12 predicted proteins | sample atmos_gasesECM2C_FD_203316 | JGI IMG/M metagenome (GOLD analysis project Ga0307477, IMG submission 203316) | Hardwood forest soil microbial communities from Morgan-Monroe State Forest, Indiana, United States - atmos_gasesECM2C_515 | ecosystem: Environmental > Terrestrial > Soil > Temperate...
GCCGGGCCCGTTCACGATTGGGAGTTCGCCCTCATCGGGGCAACGACCGAGAGCGTTGCCCGTTACATCCGGACCGGCGAGTTCGGCCTGTGGGACGAGACCGGCCGCATGAACGAGGTCATCCGGGATGCCGCGAAGGCCGGTCTGGGATTGGGCGAGGCACTGGGCCGCGCCATCCTCGAAGGGCCCTTCCCGCACAAGGACGTCAGTGTCCTAGCCGCGGGCGCCCGCCTAGGCGTGCCGGTCACCGTGCATGTCGGGGTGGGTTATGACATCATCCACGAGCACCCCAACTGCGACGGGGCGGCCCTGGGGCAGAGCAGTTACCGCGACTTCCTGGTCTTTACCGAGGCGGTCACCCGGCTGGAGGGGGGCGTGTTGCTCAACTTCGGCTCGGCGGTCATGGGGCCGGAAGTGTACCTCAAGGCGCTGGCCATGGCCCGCAACGTCGCCCACCAGGAGGGCCGCGAGATTCGCCATTTCACCACCGCAGTCTTCGACCTGCTGCCTCTGGAGGGCGACACCCGGCAGCAGGCGCCCAGGAGCGACCCACGTTACTACTACCGGCCGTGGAAGACGATCCTGGTGCGGACCGTGGCCGACGGCGGCGAGAGTTTTTATGTGCAGGGCGACCACCGGGTGACCGTGCCGCGGCTGCACGAGGCGGCCCTTCAGGCGGCAAGAGGTTAACGCCCCGGGCCAGACCAACGGAACCGGCTTGTGCTCACCGAGAAGACGCTCGAACAGATCCTGGATCGGCTGCCCGGCCTGACGCTGGGCGTGCTTGGCGACCTGTTCCTCGACCGCTACCTGGATATCGACGCGGCCCTGACGGAGCCGTCGCTGGAAACGGGGCTGGATGCCTACCAGGTATTCCGCGTGCGCTCCAGTCCTGGGGCCGCCGGCACTGTGATCAATAACCTCGCCGCCCTGGGCGTCAAGCGCGTCTGTGTCGCCTCTGTGATCGGCGACGACGGCGAGGGCTATGAGCTGCGCCAGGCACTCAGCCGGTTGCCTGGCCTGGATGCCACGTGGATCGACTCGTGCGACGGCCGCCGCACGCCGACTTACACCAAGCCGCTGCTGCACCGCGCCGGGGAGCCGCCGCGCGAGCTGAACCGGCTGGACATCAAGAACCGCAGCCGCACGCCCCCGGCGAAGGAGGAGCGCGTCTTGGGGGCGCTGGCCGAGGTCTGGCCGCAGGTCGATGCCCTGCTGGTCCTCGACCAGGTCAGCGAAGCGGACTGCGGCGTGGTGACGGCCCGTCTGCGCCGGCGCCTGGCCGAATTGGGGGATGCCGAGCCCGGCAAGGTGATCCTCGCCGACAGTCGCGAGCGCATCGGCCTGTTCCGGTCGGTTTGGCTGAAGCCCAACCAGTCGGAGTGCGTGCGTGCGATCCGTGCCATGGCCGACGGTCCGCACTCGCCTTCGCTTGCGGTGGAGGCGTGCGTCGAGGGGTTGGCCCGCTGGGCGGGCCGGCCGGTGTTCTGCACGCGCGGCGAGCAGGGAATCTTGGTAGTGGACCCGAGGGTTGTTCCGCCGCACGCGGCGACCGTCCCGGCTTACCTGGTCGAGGGACCCATCGACAGCGTGGGCGCGGGCGACAGCAGCAGCGCTGGCATTGCCTGTGCCCTGGCCGCCGGCGCCGGGTTGGAAGACGCGGCGGCATTCGGCAACCTGGTCGCCGCGGTCACCATCCAGCAGATCGGCACCACGGGCACGGCGTCGCCCGAACAGCTGCGGCGCCAGTGGGCGAGCTGTTTCAAAAAGGGGTCAGACCCCGTGATTCTAGGGGGTCTGACCCCTTTTTGAAACATTTACCTACCTTGACAGTCCGGCAAGGTTGTGGGATGTTTGCCTTCCCTCGGTGTCCAAGGATGGAGGGCCCAGGTCCATGGATGGAGCAGATGCCGGCGGCTGGTCGCTTTCCCTGGTCATCCCCGCGTTCAACGAAGAGGCCGGTATCCGCCAGGCGGTCCACGAGGCCGACGCGGCGCTGGCCGCCCTGGCCGCCGACTACGAGATCCTGGTCGTCGACGACGGTAGCACGGATGGCACGGCCGCGGCTGTCGCCGAGATGACCCGCGACCGCCCCCACGTTCGCTTGCTTAGTCACAGCCACAACCGGGGGTACGGCGCCGCGCTCCGCAGCGGGTTTGAGGCGGCCCGGTTCAGCCTGGTCGCCTTCACCGACGCCGATTGTCAGTTCGATCTGAACGACCTTGCTTCCCTGGTCCCCCTGACCGACCGGCACGACATCGCCGCCGGGTTTCGCATGGACCGCCAGGATCCCTGGCGGCGGCGTTTCGTTTCCTGGGGTTACAACGTCGTGGCGCGGGCGCTGCTGGGCACCGGTGTGCGCGACTGCGACTGCGCCTTGAAGGTGTTCCGCAAGGACGCCCTGCGCGACCTCCTGCCGGAGACGAGGGGCTTCTTCGTCAACAGCGAGATGCTTGCGCGGGCCCGGCAGCTGGGCTTGGCCGTCGCCGAGGCGGGGGTACGGCACCGCCCCCGGGTGCGCGGGACAAGCACGGTCTCGCTGCGCGACATCCCGCGAACGCTGGCCAGCTTGCTGCCGTTCTGGTGGTCGCGGCTGTTGTTCGCCGGCCGTGGCGCCGCGGCAACCGGCGAGCACGCCCCCGCCGCTGGACTCGCACGTCTGCCGGTCGCCGTTTCGGTGCTCCTCCTGGTCGCCGCGCTGCTCTTCTTCTCACGGCTACGCTGTCCGCTGCTGGAGCCGGACGAGGCCCGGTATGCCGAGATCCCGCGGCAGATGCTGGCCGAGGGGCACGTGCTGGTGCCGGTGCTGCACGGCACGCCCTATTATCACAAGCCGCCGCTGCTCTACTGGCTGGTGATGGGCTCCTATGCCGTTTTCGGCGTCGACGACTGGGCGGCCCGGCTCGTCCCGTGCTCGTGCGCGCTGCTGACGGTGCTAATTACCTACTTGTGGGGTCGGCGCGCGGTCGGGCCTCGTGCGGCGTTCGCCGGTGGGCTGATGCTGGCGCTGTCGGTGCGGTTCATCTACCTCGGACGCATGCTGACCATGGACAGTCTGCTGTGCCTGTGGGTCGTGGCCGCCCTGGCCTCGGCCCACGCGGCGGTCCGCGGCCGCGGTCTGCGCTGGCGCTGGTGGCTGCTGTCGGCGGCTGCCTGCGGGCTGGGTCTGCTGACCAAGGGCCCAGTGGCCCTGGTGCTGGTGATTGTCCCCGTCCTCCTGTTGCAATGGCTTGACCCGCGCACCAGCCGCCCCCGTTGGCGGGCCTGGCTGGCTTACTGTTTCGCGGCCGTGGGCGTCGCCTGTCCCTGGTACCTGGCGGTCACGGTCAGCGATCCGGTGTTTGCCCAGGACTTCTTCTGGACGCACAACGTGCTGCGCTATGTCGCGCCGCTCGACCATGAGAAGCCTTTCTGGTTTTACCTCCCCGACCTGCTGCTGGGCATGTTGCCGTGGACGCTGCTGTTGTATCCGCTGCTGAGATTCCTGGGCAGCCGCTCCAAGGTCGCGGCGGAGCGGCGGCCGGCGGCGCTGGGCTTTTTCCTGCTGGCGTGCCTGTCGTGCCTGCTGTTCTACTCCGCCGGTGGCTGCAAGCGGGCAGGCTACATCTTGCCGGCAATGCCGCCTCTGGCGCTAGCCCTGGGCTGGTACCTGGATGTGGCACTGGCTGACGCGGCCTGGCGCCGGGCCGGGGCGGTCCTGCTCCGCCAGCAGGCGCCGCTGGCTCGCTGGGCGGTGCAGCTGGTGCTGGTCCTGGCCCTGGGCGGTAGCATTTTGACGGCGTGGGTCGGCATGCAGAGGCCGGCCAGCGGTGCCGCTGTGGCGACCGCCGCCGCCGCCGGCCTGTGGTGCCTGCGCCGCCGCGGCCCGGGGCCGGCCGGTTCTTGGGTCCTTTGCGGGGCGGTCACCTTTGCGGTGCTGCTGGCCGCGGTTCACCAGGTCCTGCCGGGCTACACCCGGAAGTTCTCCATCCGCGAGCAGGTGCGGCCGCAGCTCCAGGTCTCCGCCACGGCGCATCTGCCCGTCGTCTGCTACCCGCACCGCTGGGACTCGGTTAGCTTTTACCTCCGGCGCAACGATGTGCACGTCTACACGCCGGCCCAGCGGCACGACCTGATGGCCCTCTTGCGGGCGCAGCCGGATACCCTCGTGTTCGTTAAGTCCGATGACGCAACGAGCCGCAACCTGACCGATTTCCTCGAGGCTCTGCCCGGCTGCCTGGAGTTTGTGCCGCGCAGTCGCTCCGGCATCGTCACAGCCGGGCTGGTCCACCGCCGGTCGGATACAGGGCCCGCCGGCCTGGCACGCGGCCGGAATGACGAATTACTAATGGCGACTGACGAAAGAATGAGTAATGACGAATGACGAAGCGGGTGCTCTCCTGCCTTCGTCATTAGGGCTTCGTCATTCGTCGTTCGTTATTCGTCATTGCTCCTGGGGCCTGCTTGACAAGCGCTATAGCCGCGTGTACATAACGACCATGTGCCCCGGGCGCTTGGTACTGTGGCTGGGTCTGTGTCTGCTGGCCGGCTGTGGCGGGCCGCAGAAGGGACCCGTCACCATCTTTGCGGCCGCCAGCACGCGCGATGTCCTCCAAGACCTCATCGCCGACTTCCAGAACCAAACAGGCACGCCCGTGGAGCTGAGCACGGGGGCATCCTCAACCCTGGCCCGCCAGCTTGAAGAAGGGGCGGCCGCCGACCTGTTCCTGTCCGCGGACGAGGCCTGGGCCGATGACCTCGTCGGCCGGGGGCTCGTGGCAGAGCGCCGCGACCTGTTGACCAATCGCCTGGTGGTCGTCGTCAACGCGGACCACCCGCTGGAGTTTAGCGAGCTGGCGGACCTGGCCGGGCCCGAGGTCGCGCACCTGGCCCTGGCCGGACCCAGCGTCCCAGCCGGCCGCTACGCCCGCGAGGCGCTCGCGCGAGCCGGCGTCTGGGAACGGGTCAAGGGCCGGGTGCGGCAAGCCGGCGACGTGCGCGCCTCGCTGGCCTACGTGGTCCGCGGGGAGGCGGACGCGGGGCTGGTGTACGAGACCGACGCCCGCAGTACGGATGCGGTACGCGTCGCCCTGCACGTCAAGGAGGCGCTGCACGTCCCGATCCGCTATCCCCTGCTTTTGGTCCGACGGGAGGTGATGAAGCCCGCCGCCCGTTCGTTGTACGAGTACCTGCACTCCGAAGCGGCCGCCGCGGTCTTTCGGCGGTACGGCTTCGACACCGTGCCGTGAAAACCCGCGTATGGCCGATACCTTTCTGGGTCTGACCCCGCGCGACTGGCAAGCCGTGGGCCTGAGCCTGCGGGTTTCCGCCGCCGGTGTGCTGCTCAGCCTGCCGTTCGGGCTCGGCCTGGGGTGGCTGCTGGCACGCAAGAACTTCGCGGGGAAGACGCTGGTCGAGACCGCCGTCAACGTGCCGCTCGTCCTGCCGCCCGTGGTGACGGGCTACCTGCTGTTGGTCGTGCTGGGCAGGCGAGGCTGGATCGGCTCCTGGCTGTTCCGCTGGTTCGGGTTGGAGGTGGCCTTCACGTGGCGCGCCGCCGTGCTGGCGGTGGCCGTGATGGGCTTCCCGCTTCTGGTGCGCGCCATCCGCCTGGCTTTCCAGGGGATCGACCCGCGCCTGTTCCAGGCGGCCCGGTCGCTCGGGGCGGGTCCGGTCGGTGCGTTCTTCAGCGTCAGCCTGCCGTTGGCGCGCAGCGGCGTGATTGCCGGCATCGTGCTGGCCTTCGCCCGCGGCCTGGGGGAGTTCGGCGCGACGCTCATCGTTTACGGCAATCCGGAGTCCGCCCCGACCCTGGCCCTGGAGTTCTACAACACCTTGCAGCGCCCACCGGGGGCGGGCGATGACCAGCGGCTCTGGTCACTGGTCGGCGCTTCGCTCGTGTTGGCCTGCGCCGCCCTGGGCGTGAGCGAGTACCTGGAGCGTCGGGGGCAGCGCCGTGAGTCTGCTTGAGTTCCACTGCCGGCTGCGCTACGCTTCCGGCTTCGAGGTCGACGCGGCCTTCGCTACCGACGCCGCCGTTACGGCGCTGTTCGGCCCGTCCGGCAGCGGCAAGACCAGCATCCTGTCGATGATCGCGGGCCTGCGCCGGCCGCAGTCCGGGTTCATCCGCTTGGGCGCGCACGTGCTGTTCGACAGCGGCGCCGGCGTCAACCGCTCACCGGAGTCGCGGCGCATCGGCTACGTGTTCCAGGACCACCTGCTGTTCCCGCACCTGAGCGTGCGCCGCAACCTGCTCTACGGCTGGAGGCGGCGCCCCGCCCAGGCCCGCCCGGTATCGTTCGAGCGTGCGGCAGCGGTGCTCGAGCTGGCCGACTTACTCGACCGGCTGCCGCACACGTTGTCGGGCGGGCAGCGGCAGCGCGTGGCCCTGGGGCGGGCGCTGCTGTGCGGGCCGGAATTGCTGCTCCTCGACGAGCCACTCGCCGCGCTCGACGTGGCGCTCAAGCACCGCGTCCTGGATTACGTGGAGCAGATCGTCAACGAATGGCACATCCCGACGTTGTACGTCACGCACAACCCCGGCGACGTGAGGCGGCTGGCGCAGCGGGTCATCGCGCTGCGGGAGGGAAGGGTCAACGGCGCCGGCCTGCCCGGCGCAGTGCTGTGAATCGGACGCCACAGATTTCCGGCTTCGTTCGGGGACGGGTTAGTTCTCGCTGAAATCGAACTTCTGTGCGGCTTCCCGGCTCAGGGGGTCGCGGACGAATTTCTTGTGACACTCCGGACACAGGTCAAAGCGAAAGTTCTTGTACGGGGGCGCCGTGATGTCCGGGTCGGCAAGGTTCTCGCCCTCCTCGTGCAGGAGCTGGCTGATGGCTTCCATGTGATCATCGTCCAGGTCCGCCTCCGTGATCTGGCACGGATCGTGAGCGGCAAAGACTTCGATCTTGACCACGTAACGGCAGTCATCTCCGGCCGAAAGCTGCTTCTGGCATAGGTCGCACGTGACGTGTAACATGAACCGATGACCCTCCCATAGCCGGTGCCCGAGGTCCTTGCGGGCGTGTCGCCGGTGAGCACGCCTTGCATTCCTGAACCGGCCGAACGGCCGGCTGCGAGTAGGAATGGCCCTCTATCCATCCGTCGCAAGTTTCCCGGTTCCTGTCAAGCTGAATCTCGGAAAACTTGGGATTTTGCCGAAAGAAACGGGCTCTGTCCCGCGCGGGCCCGGGACGGGTGTCCCGCCATTTCGTCCCGCCCGCGTGCATTTTCTTGTTGCCATCGCCGCCGCGGCGTGCGAAGATGAATGGACGACTACCGCATCCGGGGAAGATTCATCTGGCGCGGAGGATCCTGGGAATGAAGCGCTGCTATTTGGCGATCGCGGTGTTACTCGGCGGGACACTAGCCGCGGCTCAGGCCGAGCAGGCCAATTACGTCCGCATTACGGTCGACCTCGGGCCCAGGAAGAACGACGGCGGCGGCGGCAATGGCCCCGGCATGGGCCAGATGATGGGCATGGCCGGCATGCCAGGCATGGCCGGCGCCCAAGGCGGCGCCGGTGGCAACCAGGGCGGCATGATGATGGGCATGGCCGGCGGCCAAGGCGGCGCCCGCGGCAACCAGGGCGGCATGATGATGGGCATGGCCGGCGGCCAGGGTGCCATGAGACCCGGCGGCCAGATGATGGGGATGGCCGGCGGCCAGGGTGCCATGAAACCCGGCAGCATGATGATGGGCATGCAGGGCATGGGCGGCGCCCCCGGCGGCATGATGATGGGCATGCGGGGCGTGGGCGGGGCTCCCGGCGGCATGATGATGGGCATGCAGGGGATGATGGGGATGGGCGGCGGCAACGCGGCCGGAGCTTCCTCCAAGGTTGAGGACGACATCGACCTGACCGCTGTCCGGGCCGAGGTCGTCGTCGAGGTCAAGCACTTCCGCACCGGGACCGGGAAGATCCGGATCGACACCAAGTGGGGCACCACCACGCTCGTCGATAACGACATGTTCCACGTGACGCGCATCCACCTGCCCAAGGTGGGCGACGCCTATCGTAGACTCCCGGAGTACAAGAGCGCGACCAAGTCGGCCGACGACTACCTGCGCCTGGCCACCTGGGCTTTGGAGCACGGCCTAGTCGACGAGTTCGAGCTGAACATGGACGCCCTGGTCAAGGCCAATCCCATGCACCCGGCGGCCGTCACCTATACCAAGGTCAAGGCCGACATGGACCGAGCCATCTCCAAGAAGGACCAATCCCGCGAGTGGACGGCGAAGCTCGACAGAGGGGGCACCCAGCCCTACCTGGTCCAGACCAGCGACCATTACGCCCTCTTGTATTCTTCAAGGGGGCAGGAATCGGACGTCCGCAGCCGGCTGAAGCGGCTGGAAAAGAACTACCGGGCCTTCTTCGGCTGGTTCGCTGTGCACGGCAAGGCCCTGCCCGTGCCGGAGACTCGCCTGGTGGCGGTATTGGTCGACCTGTCCGACCAGTTCTCGGCCCTGCACAAGGATTTCGGCTCGGTGCCGATGGCGGCGGACAGCTTCTTCGCCCGCCGCTACAACCTGGCCGTCTTCTCCGCCGGGCGCCTGGACGACGTCTACCAGGCCCTGCACAAGCTCACCCAGACGATGTGGACCAACGACGGCTGGAACCGGCGCAAGCTCCTGCACGGCACCGGCCAGCAGAAGGGCAAGAGCGTGGAGGAATTCCGCGAGGCCCAGATGAAGGCGCTGGTCGTCACCGCCATGGAGGAGGAATCGGAGATCAACAGCGTCACGTTTGAGGGCACGCGGCAGCTGCTGGCCGCCACCGGCTTGCTGCCCCGCAAGGTCCACGTGCCCCAATGGCTGAGCTTCGGCCTGGGCAGCTTCTTCGAGACGCCCCTTGGCGCGTACTGGCAGGGGACCGGCGCCCCGAGCTGGAGGTATCTCAAGAAGTACAAAGTCTGGGAGAACTTCAAGGAACTGGACCCTGCGGACACCGCCCTCCGCTACGTCGTGACCGACCGCTACTTCCACCTTGCTGACGACAGGAAGGACGAGTCGTACGTCCTCAAGGGCCGAACGATGTCCTGGGCCCTGACCTATTACCTGATGAAGAACCACCTGGAAGGGGTGCTGCGCTACTGCCAGGAGCTGAACAACCTGCCGCGCGACATGGAGTTCGATGACAAGGTCCTGGTAGGCTGCTTCGCCCGTGCCTTCGGGCTGGCGGATTCGGCCCGGCCCAACGACACCAGCCCCGCCAAGGTTCGCGACCTGGCCTTCTCCTGGTACGACGCTATTAGCAAGACGCCGCTGGAGGACCCCGAGGCCTTGCAGAGCGCCATCAAAGAAGAAACGGCCCGGCGCCGGAAGAAGACGGAGGGTGACAACAAGCCGCCGGCCAACAAACCGTCCCAGGGTCAGGGCCAGGGCCAGGGTCAGGGTCTCGGCCGCGGGCCCGCGCAGTAAGGGCCGCGCCCCGGCAAGGCCGGCGAGCAAATGGCTACAGGCCCACGGCGAATCGCCCGTGGGCCTTTTTTTTTGTTTCCCGAGGATCGTGCACCAGCGATTCAGTCACGAGGAGACGGGTCATGCACAAGAAAGTCTGGTTCATCGTGGTTGCGGCAGCGGCGTCCGCCTGGTTCGGCAGTGCCGAGGCGGTGGCGGCGGTGAAGACGCCCGCCTTTATCTCCGACGGCATGGTGCTCCAGCACGGCATGAAGGTCCCGGTCTGGGGTACCGCCGACCCGGGCGAGAAGGTCACCGTCAACTTCCAGGACCAGAAAGTCTCCGCGACCGCCGGGCAAGACGGCAAGTGGAGGGTCCGGCTCAACGACCTCAAGCCGGGCGGCCCATCGGAGATGGTCATCCAGGGCCGGAACAAGCTGGTGCTCCGCGACGTGCTCGTGGGCGAGGTCTGGCTCTGCTCGGGGCAGTCCAACATGGAGATGCGGCTGGCCGACACCGCCGACGCCCAGGAGGTGATCGCCCACTCGAAGGACCCGATGCTGCACCTGTTCACGGTGCCGCACGCAAGCGCCGCCAGCCCCGCCCGCGACGTGGCCGGCAGCTGGAGCGCGTGCGGCCCGAAGACGGTGCCGAATTTCTCGGCCGTGGCCTACTTCTTCGGCCGGGACCTGCACAAGGCCCTCGGCGTCCCGGTCGGCCTGATCCACTCCTCGGTCGGCGGCACGCCCGCCGAGCAGTGGACGAGTGCCGCGGCCCTCAAGTCTCAGCCGGAGCTGAAGGGGCTTCAGGGCTCCGGCCTTTACAACGGCATGATCGCCCCGCTGGTCCCGTACGCCATCCGCGGCGTGATCTGGTACCAGGGCGAGTCCAACGCAGGCCGCGCGGTCCAGTACCATACTCTTTTCCCGGCGATGATCAAGGACTGGCGCACGGCCTGGAAGCAGGGCGATTTCCCCTTCCTGTTCGTGCAGATCGCGCCATGGCAGAAGATCGAGAGAGAGCCGGGTGAGAGTGCCTGGGCCGAGCTGCGCGAGGCGCAGCGGCTGACCAGCCTGAACGTCCCCAAGACGGCGATGGCCGTCATCACCGACGTCGGCGACGATGTCGACATCCACCCGAAGCGGAAGGCGCCGGTGGGGGCCCGCCTGGCCCTGGCCGCGCGGGCCCTGGCCTACGGCGAGAAGGTCGAATACACCGGGCCGGCGTACGCGGGCATGAAGATCGAGGGCGACAAGGCCGTCCTAAGCTTCAAGCACGAAGGCGGCGGCTTGGTGTCCAAAGGCGGGCCGCTGGAGGGCTTCACGGTCGCGGGCGCGGATCGCAGGTTCGTCAACGCCAGCGCGGAGATCCGGGACCGCAAGGTGGTGGTGTGGAGCCCGCACGTCAAGCAGCCGGTCGCGGTGCGTTTCGGCTGGGCCAACTACCCCGTGGTCAACCTGTGGAACAAGGCCGGCCTGCCGGCGTCGCCGTTCCGGACGGATGGTTTTCCACTGACGACCAGGGGGAAGTGAGGGGCTCCGCGACGAGCGAGCCGCGTCGGACGTCGTTCTGGCATCCTTGTGCGGCGAGGTCCCATGGCTGTGCTTCGTGATATCCTGTCCGCGTTTGATCCCGCTCTACCCCTGGAGCGCGCCCGGACCATCCCCAGCCGTTGGTTTCACGACGCGGACCTCTATGGCCTGGAATGCCGGGCCGTCTTCGGCGACACCTGGCAGGCCGCGGGTCGCGCCGCTCTCGTCGCCGAACCCGGTTCCTTCCTCACCACGGAGATCGCCGGCGAACCTATCCTCGTGGTGCGCGACGCCGAGGGCAGCCTGCGGGCTTTCTTCAACGTCTGTCGGCACCGTGCCTCGCCGGTGATGACCGAGCCGTCCGGCAAGGCGTCGCGGCTGCGCTGCCGCTATCACGGCTGGACCTATGACCTGGCCGGCCGCCTGCGCGGCGCACCGGAATTCGATGGCGTCGCCGACTTCTGTCGCGACGACCACGGGCTGGTGCCGGTGACCGTGGCCGAGTGGGGTCCATTCGTTTGGGTCCACACCAGCGGCCGCACTCCGCCCCTGGCCGAGTACCTGGCCCCGTTGCCGGAACGCGTTTCCGCCCAGTTGGCTTCCCTCCGCTTCGTCGCCCGGCGCGAGTACGACATCGCTTGCAACTGGAAGGTGTTCGTCGATAACTACCTCGACGGCGGCTATCACGTAAAGACGGTGCATCCGGGCCTGGCCGGCGTCCTTGATTACACCCACTACCGCACGGAGATCTACACGCACACCAGCGTTCAGCTCAGCCCGCTCAAGTCTTCCGACGGCAGTGCCGTTGCCGGCGTCCGCACCGGCGGCCTGGCGCAGTACTGGTGGCTTTTCCCGAACTTGATGCTGAACCTCTACGAGGGCGTCATGGACACCAACCTCGTGCTGCCGCTGGGACCCGCCCGCTGCCGGGTCGTCTTCGACTTCTGGTTTGCCGACACGGAAGGGCCGGCCGCCGAGAAGTTCATGCACGAGAGCATGGCGGTGGCTCACCAGGTCCAGCTCGAGGACATCGGCATCTGCGAGCAGGTGCAGTGCGGCCTGGCTAGCCGCAGCTTCGACACCGGCCGCTTCAGCGTCCGCCGCGAGAAGAGCGGCTATCACTTCCACCAGCTGCTGGCGCGGCGGCTGCGAGCGGGCCTCGACAAGGGCAATGCGGATCGCTGAATCCTTACTTCCTCACCGCAGCCAGTACGCGCTTGACCAGTTCGTGTTCAAAGTCCTTGGGGTATCGGAAGCCCGCGCCGACGCGGACGAATACCAGGTCCAAGCTGGGCACGATGAAGCCGTGGTTCTGCCGGAAGCCGGCCGTCTGTACCAGGTCCCGAGGCGCGTGCCGGTGGTGCGGGTAGACCCACCACAGGCCGCCGTACTCGGGATTCACCTTGGTCCCCTGCCACGTGAAGTCGTAGTGCGCTGCCGGCACGACCTGCTTGCCCGCCCACCTGCCCCGGTGCAAGGCGAGATACAGGAACCGGGCATGTTCCCGCGCCGTCGTGAGGACGCCGCTGAAGCCCTGGTCAAAGGGACCGATCTCGCCTGCCCCGCCGAGCTGGTGCCAGGAAACTCTCTCCATACCGATGCACCCGAACACCCGCTCCTTGAGGAACGGGTAGAGGTCCTTGCCGGCCGCGTGATTGAAGATCAGCACGAGGTGCGCGATACCGGCATTGCTGTAGTTGAACACCGTTCCGGGTTTCCCCTTGAGCGTGGACCAGGCGGAGCCGTCGAGCTTTCCGAGCGCCCACTCGAAGGGCGCAAACGTCGGCGGCTCCTCCCAGCCGATCCCGGAAGTCATCGTCAAGAGATGGCGGAGGGTGATCTCAGCCTTGCGCGGGTCACTCAGCGGCAGCGCTTCCGGCAGCCACTCCCTGGTCAGGACTTTCGTATCCAGCGTTAGTTGCTTTCCGCCCTGAAGCCGGCCGGCCTCGCTGTCGGCCAGGAGCAGGCCGAAGGCCAGGCTGGTGTATGATTTCGAACAGGAATAAATGTTGAAGGTCTTGTCGCGGCCGCAGCCCTTGTACCACTCGCCGACGATCATGCCGTGGCGGATGACCAGCAGCCCTGAGGCCCCTTCGGCCGAGGCGTTGTACTTCCAGGCCTCCGCCAGTTTGTCCCAATCGATGCCGGCGGTCTGGCGGATATGAGCCTTGCCTTCGGCATCAGGATCCCCCTTCTCCGGCAGTAGGCTGCGCCAGCCGCCCTTGCTCTCCGGCGGCGGGAAATAATCCGTGGGAGGAGCCTTGACCTTTGGGCTCGGACCGGGTTTCGGCTCGCCGCCAAACGCCGCAAAGGCGCAGAGTAAACAGAGACACAAACCACTCAACCAGCGGAAGGGACACATTGGACTCTCCATGAAAGTGCCATGCTTGCGCCTGAGATCCCGCCCCAGGATAACCATGATTACGTACGAGCAAGAACACTATTATGACCTTTGGAAGGGATGGTGCGTCGTGGGCGACCCTGGCCTGCCGTCCGATGCGGGATAGTGGGAGAATCCCACTTGCCCGCTCCCCCACTACACGGTATCATGTCATCGGATAAGGAGTGACCCTTGCGGAGCAACCCATGACCCTCATTACCCGAACAACCGATCCCAAGGCCCGCGTCAGCCTCCCCAAGGCCTTCGCGAACGCGACCGTCCTCATCGAGCAGATTAGCGACACCGAGTTGCGCATCCGCAAGGCCCAGGTCATCCCCGAGAACGAGTTGCCGTTCTACGAGGAATCGGCGGCCCCACTGTCGAATCGTGACCGGGACCTGTTCCTGGCGCTGCTCGACAACCCTCCCCCGGCCAACGAGGCCTTGCGTCAGGCGGCCGCGCAGCACCGCAACCGCCGCCGCGCGGCCAAGAAACGCCGCCATGGATGAGTGGTTCATTGAGCGTCTGGACCAGTCCCACGCGAGGGCGGAGTTCCGCTGTGGCAAGGCTCCGCTTGACAATTTCCTGCACTCCCTCGTCTCTCAATACGAGAAGCGCAAGCTCGGCCGCACCTACGTCGCCGTCCGTCCCGGACAGCGGCGCGTCTATGGCTACTACACCCTGGCATCGGGCGCTGTCTCATTTCAGCACCTCCCCGCGAAAGCCGCAAAGAAGTTACCCAGGCATCCCGTCCCGGTCGCTATCCTGGCGCGCCTTGCCGTGGATCAAAGCACGCAGGGCAGCGGCTTGGGCAAACTGCTTCTGATGGACGCGCTCGGCCGCTGCCTGGACCTGTCGGGACAGCTTGGCATCCACGCCGTCGAGGTGGATGCAATCGACCAGCAGGCCAAGGCCTTCTACGAGAGGT
>Ga0307477_10002491_pt1 | contig 14216 bp, 14 predicted proteins | sample atmos_gasesECM2C_FD_203316 | JGI IMG/M metagenome (GOLD analysis project Ga0307477, IMG submission 203316) | Hardwood forest soil microbial communities from Morgan-Monroe State Forest, Indiana, United States - atmos_gasesECM2C_515 | ecosystem: Environmental > Terrestrial > Soil > Temperate...
CAACGTCGAGACGGGCTCCAGCGGGTCGAAGTACACAGTCGGGACAGGCTACACCAGCGTGGCGACCGGAGCTAGCGGCTGCGACGCGAACGACGCGGCCCAGGGGTGCAACGAGTACCAACTCGGGCTCGGGGCCGCGACCACGACGCCGTTCACACTGAGCGCCTCGACTGCTTGGTCCGAGGCTGCGATGTCGTTCGCCCCCGCTCCTTCTGTCACGTATTATTCATACATCTGGTACGCGACCGCGGCCAGCTCGGGGCCCGACACCATTACCGCGGCGTTCGGCTCCACGGTCGCAGGCTCGGTCTCGATATACGAGATCAACGGGGTCACCACGACCAGCCCGGTGACGTCGACCGGGAGTTCCTCCACAAGCCAGGCGGGCTCATCGGTCACGTCGATGACCCCCGGCCTCAGCTCCGTGGTGATAGGGAACGTGGAGGGCGCCTCCACGACGACGACGGCAGGCTCAGGATACACCCTCGACGCCGCGTGCAGCTCGGTCTACGGGTGCAGCGAGTACCAGGTAGGGCTCAGTTCTGCGACTACCGTCCCGATGTCCTTCAGCCCGTCCGTGCCCTGGGTCGAGGCGGCGATAGCCCTGGCACCTCCGCAGGTCAACTACTACTCGTACATCTGGTACGGGCCGGCGGCCTCATCCGGTGCGGACACGATAACAACGACGTTCGGCTCGGCCGTCACAGGCTCCGTCTCCATCTACGAGCTGTCAGGCTATTCCACCACTGGGATAACAACCCAGACGGGGAGCTCCAGCGCGGGCTCGACGGGCGCCTCAGTGACGTCGTTCACCCCCGGCCTCAACTCGATAGTCATCGGGAACACTGAGACCACATCCACCACTCTCACAGCTGGAACGGGGTTCACCGTGGTGAACACCTGCTCCTCGGTCTACGGGTGCAGCGAGTACCAGACCGGGGTCTCGAGCGCGACCACCGCCCCCATGACGCTCAACCCCTCCGCGGCCTGGGTAGAGGCGGCGATCGCGTTCCGGGCGGCGCCGGCCCTCCAGAACGGGCAGAACGTGGGCGGGTACCCGGCCATGGGCATACCCTACAACACCTACATGATCTGGCAGGTGCAGTTCACCAACCAGGACTCGCAGGGGCGCTCGGTGACCCTGTGGCCCAAGTCGCTCGCAGGACTGGAAAGCATCATTCAGGAGTCGGTAGAGATCACTCCGTTCTTCATAATCGACGGGCTCTCGACCGACGGGAGCACCATCATCGCGTACAACACCACGCAGAACTTCATCAGCATACCGTACCTGTCGACCGCCACGGTCTACTTTGGGGCTATGACCCCGCGCAGCACGACGCCTGACAAGTTCGACACCTCGAACGAGATCGCGCCTTTCACCGCCTTCTTCGCGCTCGAGGGGATATACAGCGACAAGACGCTATTCGGGCTTACAGTGCCGTTCCCGGCGGGCATGGCGACACAGTCGAACGCAAAGGCAACGCCTTCGATCGGTGCCAACGGTGTAACTGTTACTATCAGCTGCAACAGCCCTTGCAACTTCGTCGCGAACTCGAGGGCGTATGTCGCCTGGTTCGACGCGACGGGGCACCTTACAACGATGAAGACCTTCACGACGGACGGTAGCGGGAACATACCAAGCGGGATAACGTTCTCCGTGCCCACAGCGTCGGTCGGCTTCTACACAATCGTTGTGTCGGACTACCTCAACACGTACTTCATCACTTTCCAGCACACATAGTTCGACCGAGAGAAGATGAGCATCCCAGTGGCCCGCGTCACGTCAGGAAACCTGGTTACGGCTGACTTGCAAAATCTGCAAGAAAAGTGCTCATCAGTTAGCATCCTCGCCGCTGGCTTTTGGCAAACACATCATCAGTTTCACAAACTATATATGCGAACTCTAACCCAGTACCAGAAAGGAGAACAGGAATGGTCTACCTGCAGGCGAACCACTTGGGACTGAACCCCAACGAAACATCCATCAAGAAGGTAGCGAGCCGGAGATCCCAGCTTGAGATCCGCATGGACATCCTCAGGGCCGTACTCACCGGCGCAGAGGGGCCCACCCAGATCATGTACAAGGCGAACCTCTCGTGGATATTACTCTGCGAGCACCTTTCGGCCCTAAAGGAGCAGGGCTTCGTCGAGGAGAAAGCGATGGGCAACAGGAAGAAGTACTCGCTTACCGGCAAGGGAATCGAGATAGTCGGGTCGTACATGAACCTCATCCGCGACATGGTATTCGAGATCGAGGCGTCGGCCTAGAGCAGATTATCAGATTATCATACTTTCTGCTAACCCATCCTCCGGTTTCTTAAAGGTTAAAACCGGGCCGAGGTTCAGACGTTCGTTTCTCTGTTGGAGGTTTCTCGCGATCCGAATCAAGAACCTTACTTGTGTGCCATCTGCGAGAAAAACCTCACGGACAGGACGGAACTCATCGAGCACCTTAGGTCAGAGCACGAGGTCTTGGAGGTAGCTTCCTACGCGGCGGCTACGATGGCGGACGACCAAGACAGAGACAGGACAGCCACGGACTATCACAGAAGGTTCGAGCGCCTCAAGAAGGAGCTCTCCGGGCTCCAAGAGTAAGCGCGTCGGCAGCGATACCTTCTAAAGGACGGACGTCCGCTCGCGAGCGTTCCAATGCCCGACGACCCGATAATCGACATGACGAGAGTCTCTGACAAGGGCCAGGTAGTGATCCCCAAGGAGATCAGGGACAAGCTCCATTTTAACGAAGGGGCGAAGCTCCTCGTGGTCGCTACCGAGGACGCCGTCATATTGCAAAGGATCGAGACGGTCGCAGGGAAGATGCGCGTCAAGGACATCATGGACAGGGTCAAGAACCTCGCTGGCAAGATAACTCTCGGCTGACGCTGCGTCAAGCTAGAATAGACCCGGAATCTAGGTCACACTTCCTCATGGATTCCATAACTCCTGGCGCCCCAGTCCCGCCTTCGGCTAGAATCCAGAAGTAGGGAACCGGACTCTCTTCAGGACGTTCGCATATGAACAACGCACACTTCGAGGAACGCGGAGTCCGGGAGGAACCCCGACAGGAGACGCAGAGCAGCACTTGCTCCCTGTGCTGGTTCGTCCTGAACTTGTATCCGAAGCTCCTGCACATGACGGCGAGGGACACGGAGATGTTCACGGCCCATCTGGAGATGGAGCACGGGTGGAAGCGCGAGATCTCCCAGTAGAGCTCGATATTCACCTCTTTGGAGGGGACCGCCACTCCCGGTCCCTTTTGCAAAGATTGTAACATTAGCAGAAGTTTCGTGAGAATCTACAGAGGGTGCAGACCCTAAATGATAGTAGATTACAGAAACTGGCTCCACATCGCTTAAAGAAAGCTGCCGCCACCGAGCCCCCGCAGTCGATTTGCTAATCAGGAGCAAGAAGAGACGGGGCCTATCCGAGATCATCAGCAGCATCCTTCTCATCGGGATGACGCTTGTGGCGGGATTCGCGATCTTCGGCTGGGTCCGCTCCGACGCGAACACAAGCGAGCTGAGCTATGCGCAGAGCGTCGGGGGGACGGTCTCCTTGATGCAGGAAAGGTTCGTGCCCGCCCTCCTCACTTACACCTCGAGCACTATCACGGTCTATATCTACACGAGCGGTCAGGTGCCCAGCCAGTTCGCACAGATCGAGGTCTACGGCCCCACGAGGTTGGCCATGGATGTCGTGTATGACGCGAACTATGTCACGGTGAGCAACCCAGCGTCTTGCCGAGGACAGACCCCGGCGAGCTCGGCGAACGAGAGCCCTAAGCTAGGCATCGGCGCGAGCAGTTTCTCTGTCAAGGTCAGCAACGTCGGCTCCATCGTGCTCACGCTGCCTTCGTGCGCAGGCCTGAGCTTCCAGGCGGGCAACACCTACTCGGTCAAACTCCTCGGAGTGTTCGGCAACACGGCTGCCTACTACCAGGCGATGTGATAGCTTGGGTCCCATAGGAAGGAGACGGCACGCAAGGCCCGCCATCTCGGGGCTGATCGCCGGGATGTTCGTCTTCGTCATGCTCTTCACCGTGGGGACCGGTTACTTCGTTTTCGTGAACGACGTCAACGCCGGCTACGTGAAGGGTCTTGGCGACCGGGCCACCGCCCTCCAGGACCAGATCTCTGAGAATCTTCAGGTCACGGGGGCGGCAGGCGCTGGCAACCACTTGACGTTGAGCTTCACGAACGTGGGGCCGATAGCCGCCAACGTGACCGACGTCCTGTTACTCGACCCGGGCAAGACGCTGCACACGTACGGCCTCGGGTTCGCCTCGAACACCGCTCCGGCCCTCCCGACGCCCGTGAATATCGAGGCGACCTCTCCCTCTCTCGACACCGGTCTGGTCATTGTGGCCGGTACTTACACAATAAAGGTCCTCACGCAGCGCGGGAACGCATTCGCTGCCGTCTACCCTCCTGCCCAGTCGGTCTCGCCCCCCGCTACGGGAGGGAGCGCGCTCTTGGTGCAGATGCTAGCCTCGCCCCCGCAGGTCCTATCGGGAGCGACCGTGACTGATACGGTGACCGTGTCGAACTACGCCTCCTCGTCCGTGACGGGGGTCAACCTCAATCCGTCCCCGCCCACGGCGTCGGTGACGGGCACTGCCTCGCTCACCGGAGGGAGTTGTTCCCCTGCTTCTTTTGCTTCGATTGCCGCCTACTCTGGCTCGGGCAGTCCGGCTAGCGTCACCTTCTCGTGCACTTACACCGCCCAGACGGGGTCGACCGGCGGACTGGCCTCGTTCTCCGGTTACGCACAGGGGACCTTGAGCGGGGGGCTGATCGTCTCGCCCGCGGTCATCTCGAACACCGTCCAGATAGGCGGCTCCGTCAACGTCCTGAACCAGGGCCCCTTCTCGATCAACACTTTCTTCTTCAAGTACAGCTCTTGCACCAATGCCCCCGCGGGCACGCTGCCAGTGCCCGGATACTCCTACGCTTCCCCCTGCACCACGAGCCCCGCCGCGATGCCCCCGGCCAATCCCAACAACCTCGTCCAGGGGTCGCTGATTAGCGGCGGTCACAACCACTACGTCGCTTTCTACGTCCAGCTGACGAACAATTTCAATTCGACGCTCGCGATCACTGAGTACTCGTACGTCTTCTTGGACCCGACGAACGGTGGAGAGTCCAGTTACTATATCGTGGGAACGGCTACGAACCCCCAGACTACTTACTATCCCAACTACGCTAGCAGTGCGGCGCAAAAGTACATCCCTGCCCTGACCCCTTACACGGCGAGCCAGGCGACCTGCGCGGAAAGCGCCCCGAACTACGATCCTCCGCCGCCGACCTCCTGCATAGACATCAGCCCCGGACAGACAGATATCCTCACCTTCGCCGCTTGCGGCTTCGGAGCCAGCAACTGGAGCTGGGGAGGCACCACCGACGCGACCCAGTTCGACAATACGCTTGGCTGTGATACCGTCACCCCCTTCTTCATACCTCCCGAAGGGACCTACCTCAGCATAATCATCTCGTATGTGTACAAGGGGGTCGACTACACGGAGGCAATCCCCTTCCAGGGCCAGATCATACTCGCCTGAGTTCCTTTTTCGCTGGGGTTCTGGTTCCCTGAGACTCGCAACGCAGGAGCAAGATGCTCCGAGGGGCCTTTTCCCACGTGCGTCTGGTTAGTCTAGGAATTCGAGTATCCGAGCAGGCATTTTCTCGGTACAGACAAAAGTTCCCTGCGCCGCGGTTTCCCAGAGTCCGGCGTGGACTGGCGAAATCCAGAACCCGCAGGCTCTCGACCATTGATTTGAGGAAAAAATCGTAAAGCAGGCTGGGTCTCACCTATGCCGAAGCTAAATGAAGCAAACCGCCCGCTTGGAACTCGTCGGACTAAGTCTGATCGCAGGAATCATGGTGATACTGACCCTCTCTGGCCAGTCGACCATGGCCACGTCTCAGATTCCCACCACGAATTGTGCAGTCTCTTTCAATGGGAGCCTCTACTCGCTACAGATGTCGCCCGCGGGAGGCTGGAAACTGACCTCCGCAAGTTGCAGCGTGACCAGCCAGTCCGGTGGGATCACGACGGGAACCTTCACAGGCAATTTCGCGTCGACCCTCAACAGCGGGATGGTGACAGGTACTTGGAGCGTTGCCGGGAGCACACAGAAGGTAACGGCGTCTAGCACCGACTTCTCGGTGTCTTTCTCAGTCGCTGAGGGCGTCGACCAGGTGCCCGTACTCGGCTCGAGCCTCCAGGGGATGTTCTCTGGTACTGGCAGCCCGACGATGCTGGCCGCCGGAATCACGGGTCAGATCACAATCGGTCAATAGTCGCCAGCAAAGTGGCACGAGCAGGTAGAAGTCGGGGACTTTAGCGAGCAGGTATCGGCGACACCGTCGATACGAGCTTTTGCGCGCTCTCTCCGGCCAGTATCCCAGTCACGGCCGCCTGCGCCAGTCCTCCCGTGTACCCCCCATTCCGTCCTCCCATGAACCCCCCGACGACGTCGCCGGCTGCGTACAGCCCTGGGATGGGCTTCCCCTTCCGGCTCAGGACGTCCATACGCCTGTTTACCAAGGGCCCGCCCATGGTCGAGACGATCGCTGGGACTACCCTGATGGCGAAGAACGGGGACTTTAGCGGGCTGGGATGGTTTATCCTTGGAACGCGCAGTTCCCCGAGACGGCGCCTCGCGGCGGCCGAGTTGAACTCGTCGAATGTCAGCTCTAGGTTCTTGCTGTTGACCCCCAACTTGGTGGCCAGCTCGGTGATGCTCTCGGATTTGACTACGCCTCCTTCTTTCTCGATCATCCAAGGGTTGGGAGCGACCAGCGACTGGGTGTCGCCTTTTGAACGCTCCCACGCCGTGCTATCGAAGATCAGATAGGCACCGGTCACATCGTCCCACCTGGCCACGATGTTCGCAAGCGGGACGTCTCCCCAGCCTTCGTCGGTGAACCGCCTTCCAGCCTTGTTTATCACGATCCCGTCCTCGATAAGAGTATCCATGGTAGGATAAGGCCAGAACCTGTCGTCCGTGAGCGCCTTGGTCGTGAGCAGACGCGCGTACATGTATTGGAGGTTCACCGCCTTCGCCCCGGCCGCCATCGCCATCCTGAGACCGTCTCCTGTAGCAGCAGAAGACCCTACGAGCTTGCACTTGTCAGCATGGCGTCCGACGTACTTTCTCAGGAGTTCTCTGTTCGCCTGGAAACCACCAGTCGCGAGTATTGTTGCGCCGCTCCTGAAGACCACGCGTCCCTCGCTCCCGTCTATCGCCTCGACCCCGACCACCCTCCCCTTGTCGGTGAGGAGCTTCACGGCCCTCGTCTTCGACGTGATCACGCCCCTGTTTGCTTGGAAGAACGTCCGCAGCTTCTTGATTATGTTGGGACCTGTGTCAATCCTGCAGACGGGGGACGTCGAGAGCGTGCCTAATGACTCTAGGTGCGGGGGGCCGTCGCCGCTCCTGTCGACCTGGATGCCGGCGTGCTCGAGCCACTCCAGCGCTCTCCGGCAGTTATCCGCCCAGGTTCTTGCCAGGTCTGGGTAAGCGGCCCCTCCCCTCGTCGCGCTCCCGTAGAGCTCGTCGGGAGAGGAGCTCGGGTGCATCCCCGCGGTGTAAAAAGTACCTGTCGTTGTCAGAGTGTTCCCGTCGCCCAGCGGGCCGCCCTTGTCGATGAGCATGACCTCAGCCCCGAGCTCTGCCGCTCTCGCCCCGGCGACGAGCCCTCCCATCCCTCCCCCAACCACTAGAACGTCGACTTTGCTCAAAGGCACAGTGACTTGAGCGGGGAATCGATATTAATATCTCCTGTCTTGGGAACACTTATTCCAAATCTATAGTCTCCTAAACCTCTTGTGGCGAAGCCTTGGAATTGCGTTCTGAGGCCCAACTTTGGGCGAAGGTCGACTCCAGAACGAATGCTAGGTAGAATTATACTGTAAAAGATTATGGCTCGTCTTAAGTACTGAATCTCTCACCTGATTTTCCAGGTATGTCCAGTAAGGAAGTTTTCAAAAAAGCGGCAAAAGCATCAGGTCTCCTAATGCTGCTCGTCGTCATGACCCTGGTCCCCCTCACAATGATTACGTCGCTTCCCCCCGCTTCAGCATGGGGTACGAAAACGACTACAACCACGACTGCCCCCGCAACGACCTTCAGCGGGAGGGCATTCGTCGCGTCGGTGACGGAATTTGGGGGAGCTACCCAATACTACTTCGACACAGGTCCTCTGCCTCCAAGCGGCGGTACCATTGACGCAACGGCGGTAAGCATGTCTCCCGTACCCTTCGTGACCGTCGAGGGGCTGGTAGCTGTGACTATGGGGTCCGACAGCACAGCGGAGAGCATGGCCTCCGCAGGCACCTTGCAGATAGCTTCACTGCCAGGGGGGGCCGAAGGCGTAATTTCGGCCGACTCGTTAACAGCCCAGTCCAAAGCCACCTGCACTAACGGGGTCGTCACCCTCACCGGATCCAGCAGTGTCAGCGGGCTTATGGTGGGAACCCAATCCATAACAGGCTCCACACCCCAAGTGATATCCGGACCGGGCTTTACAATCTATGTGAACCAGCAAATCACGACGTCGAACAGCGTCACTTTCAACGCCCTTCACATCATTACCACCGACCCCTTAGGCAACACCGTAATAGACATCACAATCGCGAGCGCTGAGAGCGACATCAACTGTGCTGCCCCGTGCCCGCACATGGAACACGACTTTGAGACGGGAGGCGGATGGATCCAACAGGATGACGGCAACAAGGGAACGTTCGGTAACGTAGCAGGATACAAGGACGTCTCTTGCACAGAAGACGACACAACTCAGCCAAGCGGACACATTACTTACGACGATCATTCGAACGACAAGAAGGTCCAGTCGACCGACGTGCAGACCTACTCAATTGACGCTCCCAACCAGAGGACATACACCGGGGACGCGAACCTCAACGGGGTTCCAGGGTACACCTACTCTGTGACCGTTCAGGACAACGGGGAGCCAGGAGCGGGCGTCGACACGTTCAGCATCTCGGTCTGGGATTCATTCTCGAATCCTGTCTACAGCACCTCAGGGACGCTTGGCGGCGGCAACATAGAGATTCACAACTGAGTCCTGGTCTATCGGGTTCCTCGCCTTCGGAGCGCTAGATGCAATGAGCATACTCCGAAATCCGAGACGACTGAAAAGGACACGGTTAATTAGTGTCATGGCAGGGTTTCGCCAGCTCTTTGAAGTGTGACTATTGCTGGAAGGAGGAGGACCTCCCGTTCAACTGCAACTACTGCGGGGGCACCTTCTGCGCCGACCACAGGCTCCCCGAGGCGCACTTGTGCAAGGGAGACATAACGCGCAAGCCATATGTCACCTCCTCCAGCCCATATTCTAGGAGCTGGGACAACTCCTCGACCTCGTCCTCCCCCGGTAAGCCGATCTTCTCCAGGATAGAGGTAAGGGACATACTGATCGCTTGGGTAGCACTGGCATTTGCATTTGCCCTTGCCCAGATCAGAACGGCTTTGTTCTCGCAAATCATGACCTTCAGTGTTTTCTCTACCATATTCGTGGCATCGTTGGTGGCGGTAGGGAGTGGGTTCGTTCTCCACGAGCTGATGCACAAGTTCACTGCTGAGCACTATGGCTATTGGGCCGAGTTCAGGATGTGGGTATTCGGAATCCTGCTGGCCTTGGGGACTGCTATCGCGGGTTTCATATTCGCGGCACCAGGAGCGACGTACATCCAGGGCTACAATGTGACCGACAGAGAGAATGGGATAATCTCGCTTGCAGGGCCTGCAACCAACATCACGATAGCGTTATTGTTCTTACCAATCTTACAATTAAGATTGTTCGCTGGAAGCGACGTTATTCAAGCTATCGCTCATTTCGCCTTCTCGGTCAACCTGATTCTTGCAACCTTCAACATGATCCCATTGATGCCGCTCGACGGCGCAAAGGTGTTCCGTTGGAGCAAGCCGCTTTGGGCGGTCATCTTCTTCCCCCTGGTGATAGCCGTCTACATCGGATTCTCGGGCGGGCTGTAGACAATGAACTCGATAGCAAGCGACTTGATAGATTCAGAATTCCGAGCGGTTAAAAGTCTCGGCGGAGCCGCTTCGCAAGAGGAAAAATCAGCAGTTTGCCGGACCGTGAGACCTACGAGAACCTTGTCGCCACCTTCGTGGACGTCGTGAGCATCATGTTCGCCTATTCCATTGGACTAAGGCAGCTGAACCTCGAACTGGGCCTGCTCTACGCCATCTTCGACGCCTGGATCGTCATCTGGATGAGGAAGCCCATCGCCAGGGGGCTTCGCAAGCTCTTCGCGCCCGGATTACGAGAAAAGAGCAACGTGTTCCTCTATCAGGAGAACTAGATTTCGCTTTCTCGTCGAATCAATTCTTGAAACTATTAGCAAAATCGTCAGGAAGACCGCCTAACCAGAAAAAGGCACGTCGTAGGCGAAATTTTACCCTACTTCAAATCGTGCTGGCCTATTTAGACAACATGGATTTCAGGTCTGGACGGTATCTTCACTCGCCTTTTAATCGCAGGGTTGCAGTGAGAACGCATGGAACTCTCGACGTCTGGGCAAGATTACCTCGAGTCAGAAAAGATTGAAGCTGTTATGCGGATGGCGCGTCCAAACGTCGCCGTCGTCGGCCTCGGAGGCGCTGGAAGCAATATCGTTTCTTGGATCAAACAACGTGGGATCTCTGGCGGAAAACTCATCGCAGCCAACACCGACGCTGCTCACATGGCGATCACAAGGGCGGACCGGAGGATCCTCCTCGGGGAGAAGCTTACTCAGGGCCAGGGGTGCGGCGGATACCCAGAGCGCGGAGAGCAGGCCATGCTCGAGAGCATGGAGGCCATGAAGAAAGAGATCAACGGCTCGAACATCATTTTCCTTTGCGCCGGGCTAGGCGGAGGTACTGGCACAGGCGCTATCCAAGTCCTCTCCAAGGAACTAAGGGGGAGCGGGGGCCTCGTGATAGGTGTCGTGACCTTACCCTTCTCCATCGAAAGCTATCGGTATGATCACGCTAAGAAGGCCCTCATGAAGCTCCGCGAAACTTGCGACACGGTCGTCGCTATCGACAACACCAAGCTCTCCAAGGTCGCCGGCAACCTCCCGCTCCAACAGGCGCTCGGAGTCGCCAACGAGCTGGTGGGACAATTCGTGAAGGGCATCACCGAGACGATCACGAGTGCAAGCCTGATCAATATCGACTATGCGGACCTGAGGGCCGTAATGCAGAGGCGAGGCCTCGCAGCCATCGGAGTAGGCCAAGCTAGCGGTCCCAACAGGGTCGAGACCGCGGTCAGGACAGCCATCGACGGTCAGCTCCTCGACATCAAGGATGCGACAAAGTCCAAGGGCGTCATCGTACACGTATCCGGCGGAGCAGACGTCAGCCTAGAGGAAGTCACTTCCGCGGGAGAATTGGTGACAAAGGCCTTGCCACCGAGCACAAAGATCGTGTGGGGTGCGCGCGTCGAGCCGCAGATGCAGGGCTCAGCTAGGGTGATGGTCGTCCTCACAGGCGTAGAGAGCACATTCCTCGCTCAGCAATCCTCAGGGTTCTCACTAGGCCCAATCAAGGTCAGATAGAGGCCCAAACCGTCAACCCCTGGTCGCTCCGCTGTCCCTACCAGGCTTTTCTAGCCTGGGCAGGCATGGTGTCAAGTGATTATTTGTGCAAGCTGCGGCTCTTTCTCCCTTATTTTTCGGGCGCGACTGCACATAGCTGCCTGCAGACAACACGTCGTGGAATCGGCTAGAATTCGCATCAGGCGTTCGACCTCTCGTTGAGGGGTTCTCCCAGAATCCTTTTCAACTGGCATCACTTCATACGGGCGATGGTGCAAAGTAGCCAGACGTTACATGTTTGTGCATTCTGCCAGCTCGTACTCCAGATAGGATATGACGACTTGACCGACAACGACAGGCGAATAATGAGGGCTCACCTCCGCCTGCACCACCAGCTCGCCCCGTTCGCGATCCAGCAGTAGTCCCAGAATGCCCGAGTGCCGGTGCTTCGGTCAGCGCCGGCGGGTAATCGATGTCGATATCGTCGTCGATAGCGACTCGGCCCACCGATTTGTATTTGAAGGGCACTCTTGAAGGCGGGACAACCTCGAAAATGTCAATAGCACGAAAGCCGGGGAAGCTCAGGAATCCGCCGCGCGCGAAGCAGTATGCGAGCTACGCGATCGTCGCGCTTGTCCTCGTCGTCGCAGTCGGGGGCGGGTACTACTATTACCAGCACGGAGGCTTATCAACTTCCTCGACCGGTACCGGGACTGGTGGGAACCTGACGACGACCACAGCGACCAAGGCAGGGGAGGGGCCCTTCGCGCTCATCAAGACCACCAACGGCACGATAGAGATACAACTGTTCAACGCGTCGGCCCCGAAGACGGTCGCCAACTTTGTCAACCTCACTAACTCAGGGTTCTACAGCAACCTCGTCTGGCACAGGATAGTGTCAGGCTTTGTGATCCAGACGGGCGACCCCAACACCAAGAACGCAGGAGGAGACCAGACGACCTGGGGCCAGGGGACTTCGGGGAAGAACGTGCCGTTCGAGAACGATCCCACACTCCACAACACGGTCGGGACGGTCGCGATGGCGAGCACCGGCGCCGGGACAGGAGGTAGCTCGCAGTTCTACATCAACCTGGTCGACAACTCCGCCTCACTGGACGGTAAGTACGCAGTCTTCGGCCAGGTGATCAGCGGCATGGACGTCGTCCAGACGTTGGGCAAAACGGCAGTCAACTCCAACAGCGTGCCTCTCAACCCGAAGGGGGCGATGGTCCTGAGCATCACGCTCCAGAACTCCCCTTGATTGGCAGAGCGTAGGCTCTCCGACTGCGACCGTAACAAACGAAGACGCTGCCATCAGGCCTACTTTTTTTCGGTCCGGTAACAATCAACTTGCTGGACAAGTAGGTCGACCTCAGGCCTTGGACGCCGCGACCGTGCCTTCCGGATCGGATTTCAACAGCCCTGAACACAACATCAGAACCTCTTTTGCCCTTTTCAGAGAATCACTGGCCTCGACAGGGTCATCGAATATCTGGCTCGGGCTCTTGCCGGAGAGCTCTACGCCGTACATGGCCAGGCTCCTCTTGCTTGACATCTCTCTTGAGAACTCCGCCATCTGCGGGATCCGCGCCTCGAAGGTCGCTGGAAACCTCTTGGCAGCAAGGAGAAGCACGTCTCCAACGTCGTGAACTTTAGGATACTCGATCCCGACAAGTCTCAACGCCGCCTTTAGCGAGAGCTCTGTCGCCTCTTGGCAGAACCTTATCACATCCGGGAAGCTCTCCCTCTCGAGAGCTCCCTCAGCCGCCTTGATCCTTTCTCTTGCTCTTTCGATGTAGTCTTTCGCGAACCTTATGAGGTCCGTAGAAAAGGTCATCGCTCTCTCATCGCGCCGCGCAGGTCCCAATAGTGACTCTTGCCGGTCGGTGTGCTGATCCTCATGGCCCCTGTCTCGTCCAGCTTTCTCCCGAGTTCTTTCAGCTTCTCTGAGAGGAAGCCGTCCTTGTCATATAGAAAGATGGCATCACGTGTGAGGTCGAGCATGAACAACTGGTTAGACCCGCCGTCGAGTTCGTCCCTTCTCAGCAGGATAAGGTCCAAGAGGTGGTAGTCCCGCCCTGTCCGTGTCCACTGCGACGCCCTAATCGGAGAACACGCATCTGCGACACGCCGCACCGACTCCAACCGTCGGGGATACTCGTCTGGGAGGCCGTCCGCCACTACCAAGAGGTCAATGTCGCTCGTCTCGTTCCAACCCCTCCTCGCCAACGAACCGAACACAACTACCGATACCAGCCTAGAGCCATACTCCCGGATGATTTCGCTGAGCGCGACTTGGACGAGAGGGACGGCGTCAGGGTAGCCTTTCAACTTGGACGGCCAGTCTCCTTCGAGCGCGGTCATGATGGCGAGCGGCTCGAGGGCCAGATACCTGCCCTTGCCTACCCTGACAAGCCACCCGTGTGACGCAAGCCTTGAGACCGAGAGGTTGAGCTTCCGGCCTTCCAGCCGGGTAAGGGCGGCCGCATCTCCCGTGGAGAAAATTGAGGAGCCAAAACCGACCACGATCTTCGCGTAAGTTGTGGCGAGCCATGGTGGAATCCATTGCATACTAATGGTATATGATAGTCTAATAGCATATATTTAAGACCATCTCATCGACTTCCTCGACTTGATGCCTTTGGCCTCCG
>Ga0307477_10002492_pt1 | contig 14214 bp, 12 predicted proteins | sample atmos_gasesECM2C_FD_203316 | JGI IMG/M metagenome (GOLD analysis project Ga0307477, IMG submission 203316) | Hardwood forest soil microbial communities from Morgan-Monroe State Forest, Indiana, United States - atmos_gasesECM2C_515 | ecosystem: Environmental > Terrestrial > Soil > Temperate...
ACGCTGCTCATCGACGGGGGCGTTTGGTTGCGGCCGTCCCGATGGCCGCCGCCGTCCCGCTCGGGAGCGCGAGCCTCGATCGCCACGCCTGCCGCCACCGCTCGACGTTCATGGCCGCGGTTAGAGTCTCGGCCTTGCGGCTCTCGGTGTGCTGCGTGACGTCCCGGCCCGACCGCGCGGCGAGGGTCCTCGCCCCGCTGCGGCCGGTGGCGGACGAGGTGCTCGTCGCCGTGGATTGCTCCGGCGGCGAGCTCGACCTGACCCCTCTCGCCCCCATCGCCGACCGCGTATTCGAGATCGGGGTGGAGGACTTCATCGAGCAGGTGCTCCCCTGGCTGCACGCCCAGTGCGGGGGCGACTGGATCTTCCGGGTGGACGACGACGAGGTGGTCAGCCCGGCCCTGGCCGAGCAGCTGCCGGAGCTGATCCGGGCCCGGGACGTGCTCCAGTACTGGGTGGCTCGGCGCTGGCTGTGCCCGGACCCGGGTCACTGGCTCGAGCAGTGGCCGTGGTATCCGGACTTCCAGGGCCGGCTGGTGCGCAACGACGGCCGGGCGTGGGTCCCCGGCCGCTGTCACAGCAGCATCGAGCTCGCGCTCCCGGCCCGCTATATCGAGGCCTGCCTCTATCACCTGCAAGACCTGGTCGTCGACCGCGCCGGGCGCGAGCGCAAGGTGGCCGGGTATCTCGCGGTCGATCCACGCCTGCGCGACACCCATGTCGATCCCTACCTCGAGTCGTACTACCTGCCCGAGCGCCAACCGGAACTGAGCTCGAGCCCCGTCCCGGCCGGCGACCGGCCGGCGATCGAGGCCGTCCTCGCCCCGCCCGCTCCCTCCCCGGGATCTGGCCCCAACCGCTCGCCGCGGACCCGGCGTGTCGGTGCAGAGGAGATCAGTGCCCACTGGCCCGAGCGCGAGCTCGATCCGGGCGCCTATCGAGCCACGATCTCGACCGTGGACGGGTACCGCCATCTGCACGCCGGCGACGACCGCCCGTTTCGGGTGTGGGTCCGAAACGACGGGACCGAGCACTGGCCGGGGGACGTCGAGCGACGTCCCTGCATCCGGGTGGCCTACCACTGGCTCACCCCCTCCGGCGTGACGGTCCAGCCGGACGGGGTTCGCACCGCGCTGCCGCACCCCCTCGCCCCGGGGGAATCGGGTCTGGTGGCCATGAACGTGATCGCTCCGCCGGTTCCCGGCCGCTACGTGCTGGCTCCCGACCTCGTGCACGAGGGGGCGCGCTGGTTTGGCTGCCAGGGCGGGACGGTCGAGATCGCCGTCACCGCGGGGGGCGTCGCGGCGCCATGACGCTGTCGGTCTGCTGCCTGACCCGCGACCCGGGGGCGCGGGTGGCCGCCACCCTGGGCCAGCTCCGGCCGGTGGCGGACGAGATCGTGGTGGCCGTCGACTCCCGGCTCGACCCCGGGCTCCTCGGCCGCTTCGCGCAGGTGGCCGACCGTCTGCTGCGCTACGAGTTCGCGGACTCCGCTCTCCAGGCCATGCCCTGGATTCACGCCCAGTGCAGCGGGGAGTGGATCTTTCAGGTCGACGGCGACGAGGTGGTGAGCCCGGCGGTGCTCGAGCGCCTTCCCCAGCTGCTTGAAGCCCGCGACGTCTTCCAGTACTGGCTCCCGTGCCGGTGGCTATTCCCCGATGCCAGCCACTATCTCGCCCAGCCACCCTGGCACTTCAGCGCCCCCCGGCTGGTGCGCAACGACCCCGCCACCCGGTGGCATCCCGGCCTCTCGCATACCAGGCCGGAGCCGGTGTTTCCCGCGCGCCACCTGAGCGACGGCTTCTACCACCTCACCCTCCTGATCAACGAGGTCGAGCGCCGGGAGGCCAAGGTGGCGCGCTACCTCACCATCGAGAGTCCCCACGATCGCCGAGTGCTGGAGACGGACGTGGCCGCCTTCTACCTGCCCGAGCGCGATCAGACGTTCGCGGTCAATCCGGTCCCCGTCCCCGCCGGAGACCGGGCCGCCATCGCCGAGGTCCTGGTCGCCGGAGGTCCCGAGCGGCCCGGGCCGCCGGCGCTCGAGGTGCCCCTGGCCACGTGGGCCGAGATCGCCCGGGTGTGGCCGCGGCGGGCGCTGGCCCCATCGGCCTACCAGGCCCGGATCGAAGCGTTCGAGCCAGAACCACGAATGCAAGCCGGCGAGCAGCGTCCCGTCACCGTCCGGGTGAGCAACGACGGCAGCGAGTGGTGGCCGGGACAGGACCGCGAACCCGCGATCAAGCTCACCCATCGCTGGGTCGACAAGCGCGGGCGATCGCGCGAGGCGCTGGCCGACACCTGCCTGCCCGCCCGGCTGGGGCCGGGGGAGTCGGCGCTGGTGCCCGTGGCCGTGCGGGCCCCGGCCACCCCGGGCCCCCATACGCTCGAGCTCAGCCTGATCCACGAGGACCCGGCAGGCGGCCGCCCCATCCGGTCCTTCGCCGGTGTGCGCATCCCGGTGATCGTGCGACCGGCCCCTGCTGCGCCGCGCGACACCCAGGACCGACGGCGAGCGAGACGGCTCCCACGCCTAATCATCAGGAGGCGAAGGCCCTCGCCCCCCGTCCAGCCGCCGCTCCCACCCCCCGGGCTCGCCCATCTGACCTTCGACGACGGCCCGGGCGAGTGGACCGAGCCCCTGCTCGAGGTCCTGCGCGCCCACCGGGCGCGGGCCACGTTCTTCGTGATCGGAGAGAACGCCCGCCGCCTGCCCCACCTGGTGCAGGCCGCGGCCCGCGACGGCCACCAGATCGCCAACCACACCGAGGACCACTCGCCCCTCCCGCTCGCGGGCACCGACGACGAGGTGATCCAGCGGCTGCTCCCCACCAGCGACCTGATCGAGGAGCTCACCGGCCGGCGGCCGGCCCTGTTCAGGCCGCCGTGGGGGCTGACCAATCCCGACGTCGAGCGCCTCGCGGGCTCGCTGGGCATGCGCCAGATGCTGTGGACGCGGGACTCGGAGGACTCCGCTCGGCCCGGGGCCCGGAAGATCGCGGCCACCATCGCCTCGGCCGGTCCACAGGACATCGTTCTCTTGCACGACGGCGCCCCGGCGGATCGCCCCGCCCCGCGCGAGCAGACGGTCGAGGGCGTCGCCCGGGCCCTGGCCTCCCTGAGCTGACCTGGGCGCTCGCCGGCCCGGTCGCTGGCCTGGGCGCCGGCTCCCGTGCCCGCGCGCCCCCGCGGCGCCCCTCCCTCGGGGGTCGCACCCGTTAGCTTGTCGGCGCATGGAAGCGGTGTCCGCTGCGGAGCCCGCCGCGCCGCGATCGGGCGTGTCCTCGTTCGCGAAGTCGCTCTTCCTGGGCGAGATCCACGAGGACCTCGTCTTTCCCTATCCGCAGCAAGACGAGGAGGAGCAGGAGCGGGTGCGCGCCCTGGTTGCCCAGGTGCGGGAGTTCGCGCGGAACTACGACCAGCGCCGGGTGGAGGAGCAGGGCTGGATCGGGGACGACAAGATCGCCGAGCTCGGCGAGCGCGGACTGCTGGGTCTCTACGTACCGCGCGAGTACGGCGGGGCGGGCCTATCGCAGACGGGCTACTGCCGCGTCTCGGAGGAGTTCGCCCAGATCGACGGCACGCTGTCGGTCATCATGGGCGTTCACCAGTCGATCGGGATGAAGGGCATCGTCCTGTTCGGGACCGATGAGCAGAAGGCACGGCTGCTGCCCGACCTCTGTGCCGGTCGCAAGCTCGCGGCGTTCGCGCTGACCGAGCCCGGCGCCGGATCGGACGCCTACCACCTCGACTCGCGTGCGGTACGCCAGCCCGACGGCTCGTGGCGGCTGAACGGCGAGAAGCGCTACATCGGCAACGGCGACCGGGCCGGGGTGCTGGTCACGTTCGCGCGCTGCGAGGTGGATGGGCGGGACCGCCACATCGCCCTGATCGTGGAGAAGGGGATGGAGGGCTTCGAGGTGGGGGAGCGCTACGACACCATGGGGCTGCGCGGCAACGACCTTCGCCGCCTGCGCTTTGAGGATGTACGCATCCCGCCCGAGAACGTTCTCGGGCAGCCCGGCGAGGGATTCCGGATCGCCATGGAGGTCCTCAACAACGGCCGCCTGAGCCTCGGCACGGGGTCGGTGGGCGCCTCCAAGTGGCTATTGGACCGCGCCATCGCGCACGTCACCGAGCGCCGCCAGTTCGGACGTCCGCTGGCCGACTTCGAGCTCGTCCAGGAGAAGATCGGCTGGATGGTCTCGTTCACGTTCGGGCTGGAGTCGATGGCCTACCTCACCACCGGCCTGGTCGATGCCGGGATCCCGGACTATTCGCTCGAGTCGGCCATCTGCAAGGTGGCGGGCACCGAGTACATCTGGTACGCCGCCAACCGGACCCTGCAGCTCAAGGGGGGCGAGGGGTACATGCGCGACCAGCCCTACGAGAAGCTGCTCCGCGACATCCGCATCTTTCCCATCTTCGAGGGTGCAAACGACGTCCTGCGCAGCTTCGTGGCCCTCTCCGGGCTGAAACCCCTGGGGGAGGAGCTGCGGGAACTGGCCGGGGTGAACCTCGGCGACCCGATCGGCTCGCTCGGGGTCCTGGCCGACTACGTGACCGGTCGCCTCCAGCGTCAGGTCCGCCCCGCCCGCATCAGCCTCGCCCAGCCAGAGCTCGGGAGCCTGGCAGACCCGGTCGGCGAGCAGGTCAAACGCCTGCGCGAGGTGTCCGAGTCGCAGTTGCGCCGGCACCGTGATGCGATCGTCGACCGTCAGTTCCAGCACAAGCGGCTCGCGGACGCGGTGGCCGACATCTATGCCCAGATCGCCGTCCTCTCGCGCGTCAGCGCGATCTTCGAAGACCAGGGGGTCGAGCCCTCGGGGCAGGAGCGCTACATCGCGGAGACGTTCTGCACGAGGGCGGCCACGCGGGTGCACAACAACCTCGATCAGGTCGAGGCCAACGACGACGAGCGAATGACCGCCATCGCCAAGCTCGCCTACCGGCGCGGCCAGTACGGCTACGCGCTATTCGACTAACAGCGCGGGACCAACCCTCGCCCACGCCCTCGCCTCGCCGCCCGACCTCCGTCACCGGCAGGTCTGGCAGGAACCCCGCAGGAGCACGTCGTGGTGCTCGATGTCCATCCCCAGGCGGTCGGATAACCGGTCGATCGTCCGCTCTAGTGCGGGGTCGTCGAAGGCAACCAAACGCCCGCACCGATCGCACACCAGGTGGTGATGATGGCGCCCGCTGGGGTCGACGGTCTCGAACCGAGCCTGCCCCGGCCCCACGGACAGCCGCTCCACCAGCCCGTGCTCGACCAGCAGCTCGAGCACCCGGTAGACGCTCGCCCGCCCGGTCGGCTTGCCCTCGGCCCGCAGGGCGTCCTCGATGTCCAGGGCGGTCAGCGCGCACTCCTGGCGGTCCAGGAGCTCGATGATCCGGGAGCGGGCCCCGCCCCGCTGGTGCCCGGCCCGGGCCAGGACCTGGTGGGCGTGCTCACTCCAGCTCGGGGCCTGCTCGACTGCCACCCCCCGAGCTTAGCTCCTGTTCGGAGAGACTGGGACTGAGTCCCAGATGCCTCAGAACAAGACTCAATCCCAAAGTGTGGTAGGGTCGGTGCGATGCTCCGGCGCCTGCCCGGACCCGCCCTGGCCCTGACCCCGGTGGTCGCCCTGGCCCTGGCCCTGGTGATCGCCCTCGCCGGGTGCGGGTCGGGGTCCTCGACCGCCGGCTCGGGCCGGGGGCCAACGGTGGTGGCGGCCGAGAACTTCTGGGGCAGCATCGCCGCCCAGCTGGCCGGGAGCCGGGGCCGCGTGCAGAGCATCATCACCGACCCCAGCCAGGACCCCCACTCATACGAGCCCAAGCCGTCCGACGCGCGCACCCTGGCCACGGCCGAGCTGGCCATCGTCAACGGCATCGGCTATGACCCGTGGGCCCCCAAGCTGCTGGCCGCCAACCCGGTCTCCGGTCGCCTGGTCCTCACGGTGGGGGACCTGTTCGGGCTCAAGGCGGGCGACAACCCCCACCGCTGGTACGACCCGGCCAACGTGGAGGCGGTGGCCAGCGCCATCACCGGCGACCTCAGGCGCCTGGACCCCCGGGACGCGGCCTACTTCGACCGCCAGCACCAGGCCTTCGAGATCGCCGGCCTGGCCGCCTACCACCGGCTGATCGCCCAGATCCGCGCCCGCTACTCGGGGGTGGCGGTGGGGGCGTCGGAGAGCATCTTCGCCCCCCTGGCCCCCTCCCTCGGGCTCGACCTGATCACCCCGCCGAGCTTCATGAAGGCGATCAGCGAGGGCGCCGAGGCGAGCCCCGCCGACAGCGCGGCGGCGGGGCGGCAGATCTCGAACCACCAGATCAAGGTGTGGATCTACAACTCCCAGAACGCCACTCCCGACATCCAGCGCCTGACCGGCCTGGCCCGGTCCGCCCACATCCCGATCGCCACCGTGACCGAGACCCTCTCCCCGGCCAGCGCCAGCTTCCAGCAGTGGCAGGTGGCCCAGCTCCAGGGTCTCGAGCGCGCGCTGCACCAGGCCACCGGCCGATGACCGCCACCGCCCCCCGCCCGGGCCGTTCCCCCGACCCGACCCCCGCCGCCGGCCCCGGCCCCGGCCCGCCTCACCGGGCCGCCCCGGGCCCGCCCCCGGCGGTGAGGGTGCGCGGCGTGAGCGCGCGCCTGGGCCGCACGCCCGTGCTCGACCGTGTCGACCTCACCGTCGAGCGGGGCGACTTCGTGGCCGTCCTGGGACCCAACGGCGCGGGCAAGTCCACCCTGATGAGGGTCATCCTCGGCCTGCTGCCGGCCGCGACCGGCACGGTCGAGGTCCTGGGCCGGCCCCCCCGCCACGTGCGCTCGCGCATCGGCTACCTGCCCCAGCGGCACAGCTTCGACGCCTCCACCCGCGTGCGCGGGGTCGACCTGGTCCGCCTCGGTCTGGACGGGGCGCGCTTCGGACTGTCCCTCCCGCTTTCTCGCCAGGCCCGCCACCAGCGGCGCCACGCCCGCGAGCGCGTCGGCCAGGCCATCGAGCTGGTCGGGGCCACGGCCTACGCCCGCCGCCCCATCGGCGAGCTCTCCGGGGGCGAGCAGCAGCGCCTGCTGGTGGCCCAGGCCCTGGTCCAGGACCCGGACCTCCTGATCCTGGACGAGCCGCTCGACAGCCTCGACCTCCCCAACCAGGCCGCAGTGGCCGCCCTCCTCCAGCGCATCTGCCGCGAGCGCGGGGTGGCCGTGCTCCTGGTGGCCCACGACGTCAACCCCCTCCTGGGCTACCTGGATCGGGTGGTCTACCTGGCCGGCGGGCGCGCGGTCGAGGGGTCGGTGGAGGAGGTCATCACCGCCCCCACCCTGAGCGCGCTGTTCGGGTTCCCCATCGAGGTCCTGCGCACCCGCGACGGGCGCCTGGTGGTGGTCGGCCAGCCCGAGGCGCCCCACCACCACGGACCCCGCCACCCATGACCACCCCGTCGCTGTCCTGGGACCCGGTCACCGACGTGCACCAGCTCCTGACCTTCCCGTTCATGGTCAACGCCCTCGAGGCCGGGACCATCGTCGCCGTGCTGGCCGCCGTGGTGGGGTGGTACATGGTCCTGCGCGGCCAGAGCTTCGCCGGTCACACCCTGTCGGTCATGGCCTTCCCCGGGGCGGCGGGGGCGGCCCTGGCCGGGCTCCCGGCCTCGCTCGGCTACTACCTGTCGTGCGGGACGGCCGCCCTGATCATGGGCCGGGGCCGGGGCCGGGGCGCGCGCGGGCACGGGGGGGAGTCGGCCGCCATCGGCACGGTCCAGGCCACCGGGTTGGCCGCCGGCTTTCTGTTCCTGTCGCTCTACCACGGCCTCTTGGGCGGGCTGGAGAGCCTGCTGTTCGGCACCTTCCTCGGGGTCAGCCGGGGGCAGGTGCTCACCCTCCTGATCGTGGCCGCGGTGGGGGTGGGGGTGATCGGCCTGGTTGGGAGGCCGCTGCTGTTCGCCACCGTGGACGAGCAGGTGGCCCGGGCCCACGGCGTGCCCGTTCGGGCCCTCGACCTGGGCTTCATGCTCATCCTGGCCCTGGCCGTGGCCGCCACCAGCCAGATCACGGGGGCCCTGCTGGTGTTCGCCCTGCTGGTGGCCCCCGCCGCCAGCGCCCAGGCCCTGACCGCCCGCCCGCTCCTGGGCCTGGTCCTGAGCGTGGCCTTCGCCCTGGTGGTGGTGTGGCTCGCGCTGGGCGTGGCCTACTTCTCGATCTACCCGGTCGGGTTCTACACCACCACCTTCGCGTTCGGGCTCTACCTCCTGGCCCGGCTCGGGAGGGCGGCCGCCCGCCGGGGGATCGGTCGCCGAGCACTGATCGACGGCGCTCCCGCGCCGGGGTGATGGCCGCCGTGTTCGGGCACGAGTTCGTTCGCAACGCCTACCTGGCCGGAACCTTCATCGCTCTGGCCTGCGGGGTGTGCGGGTGGTTCGTGGTCCTGCGGGGCCAGGTGTTCGCGGGCGACGCGCTCGGGCACGTGGCCTTCGTGGGCGCCATCGCCGCCGCCGCGATCGGGGTGGACGAGCGCGTGGGGCTGTTCGTGCTCACCCTCGCCCTGGCCGGGGCCATGGCCGGGCTGGGTCGCCGGGCCCAGGCGGACGACGTCACTATCGGGGTGGTGTTCTCGTGGATCCTCGGCCTCGGGGTGCTGTGCATTGCCCTGCTCAGCACGAGCGCGGCCGGGGGGAGCGGGATCGCCACGGCCAACACCCTGTTCGGGTCGATCTTCGGCCTCACCGCCGCCCAGGCGGCCCTGGCCGCCGCCATCACCCTGTTCGTGGCCCTGGCCGTGGTGGTCGCTCGCCGTCCCCTGCTCCTGGCCACGCTCGACCCCGACGTGGCCACCGTCCGCGGTGTCCCCGTCCGGGTCCTGGGCATCGTCTTCCTCCTCCTGCTCGCCCTGCTGACCGCCGAGGGCACCCAGGCGGTCGGCGCCCTCCTGCTCCTGGGCCTGCTGTCCGCCCCCGCCGGCGCCGCCCACCAGCTCACCGCCCATCCCTACCGGGGCGTGGCCCTGTCGGCCGGCCTGGCCGTGGGGGCCATGTGGGGGGGACTGGCCCTCAGCTACGTGGTCTCGTCGCTCCCTCCGAGCAGCGCCATCATCGGGCTGGCCGCCGCCGCCTACGTGGTGGCCGCCCTCGCCGGCCGGGTCCGCGCCCGCCGGGCCCCGACCCGGGATCAGCCGGCGTTCTCGGCCGAGGCGGCCTGAAGCACGGTCGCGAGCAGGCCCGGGAAGCGGGCCTCGAGGTCATCGCGGCGCAGGGTGTTGCGCCGGGCCGTGCCCACCTGGCGCTGGTGGATGATCCCCGCCTCGCGCAGGACCTTGAAGTGATGGGTGCAGGTCGACTTGGTGACCGGCACGTCGAAGCTTCCGCACGTGGGCTCGCCCTCCGATCCCGCCAGCACCGCCACCATCTTCAGCCGCACCGGGTCGCTCAGCGCGTGGAGCACGGCCCCGAGCTCGATCTCCGCCCGGGTGGGGTGATCGATCTCCTCGCTGTCCTGGGGCGGCTTGACCGCCTGGGGGGTCACCATCATCGAAGTCCTAGTACGACGATCATCGTACTTTGGTAAGGTACGACATTCATCGTACAACACGAGCCCCGGGAGCTCCACATGAACCCCGCCCGCCCCGCCCCAAACCTCGACCCCCGCCAATCCCACCGCCTTGCTCTGGGGGCCGCCGCCGTGGTGGCCCAGTACGTGCACGACGCCTCGGCCCGTCCGGACGGATCCGCGCATTCCGGCCCGGCTCCCGGGGACCATCCGGCCCCGCCGGCGCCCATCCCCGGGCAGCGGCCCTGATGGCCGGCCCGGTCACGGCTCTGGACCAGGCGGGCGCGGCCGCCCGCACGCGCGAGGAGCGCTCGCGATGGCTGGCCCTGGTGGTCCTGTGCGTGGGCATGCTCATGATCGTCCTCGACCAGACGATCGTGAACGTGGCCCTCCCCTCGATCAAGACCGACCTGCGCTTCTCCCAGTCCAATCTCGCCTGGGTGGTGAACGCCTACCTGATCAGCTTCGGCGGCCTGCTCCTGCTCGCCGGGCGCCTGAGCGACCTGATCGGGCGCAAGAGCATCTTCATGGCTGGTCTGGCCGTGTTCACCGGCGCCTCGCTCCTGTGCGGCCTGGCCCACAGCCAGGGTCTCTTGATCGGGGCCCGGTTCGCCCAGGGGGCCGGCGGGGCCATGACCTCGGCCGTGATCCTGGGCATGATCGTGACCATGTTCCCCGAGCCGGGCGAGCAGGCCCGGGCCATCGGGGTGTACAGCTTCGTGGCTTCGGCCGGCGCCTCGATCGGGCTGCTGGCCGGCGGGGTCATCACCCAGGCCGTCAACTGGCACTGGATCTTCTTCGTCAACCTCCCCATCGGGGTGGCCACCGCGGTGGTCGGGCTGCGGCTCATCGGCGGCGACCGGGGCGTGGGCCTGGACCGGGGGGCCGACGTGCTCGGAGCGATCCTGGTCACGCTCGCGCTCATGCTCGCCGTGTACACCATCGTCAAGGCGGGGGGCAACGGGTGGGGGTCGGCTCAGACCCTGGGCCTGGGCGCCACCGCGGTCGCCCTCCTGGCCGCGTTCGTGGTCCGCCAGGCGCGCACCCGCAACCCGCTCATGCCGCTGCACGTGTTTCGCTCCCGCAACGTGTCCGGGGCCAATCTGGTCCAGATGCTGATGGTGGCCGGGCTGTTCGGGGTGTTCTTCCTGGGCACCCTCTACCTCCAGCGCGTGCTCGGATACGACGCGCTCGAGATCGGCCTGGCCTTCCTGCCCGTGGCCCTGCTGATCGGGATGCTGTCGCTCGGGTTCTCGGCCCGCCTGATCACCCGCTTCGGGGCCCGAGCCACGCTGCTCCCCGGGCTGGTCCTGATCCTGTCCGGGCTGGTGCTGTTCGCGCGCGCTCCGATCGGGGCCAGCTATGCCGTGGACGTGCTCCCCTCGATGATCCTCATCGGAGTGGGCGCCGGCCTGTCTTTCCCCTCCCTCATGACCCTGGCCATGTCGGGGGCCACGGCCGCCGATTCGGGCCTGGCCTCGGGGCTGGTGAACACCAGTCTCCAGGTCGGTGGGGCGCTGGGCCTGGCCGTCCTGGCCACCCTCTCGACCAGCCGGACCGACACCCTCCTGCACGGCGGGAGCCCGGCCAGCTCCGCCCTGGTCGGCGGCTACCACCTCGCGTTCGTGATCGCCGCCGGCCTGGTGCTGGTCGCGGGGGCACTGGCGGTGACCGTGCTGCGCTCGGAGGGCGAGGCGGCCCGGGCCCTGGACACGGCGGGCGAGGTGGCGGGACCCGAGCCCGCCTACCGCCAGGCGGCGTAGCGGGCCACCCGTACCCGCCTGCGCCCCGCGGGCCGGACGCCGTCAACATTCGCGGCCGTGCCGGGCGATCGTTCGCAGCCGAGGGAGGCAAGCGGTGGCGCTCACCCGTAGGGACCTGCTGCGGGCGGGCCTCGCCGGCGGGGTGGGGCTGTCCGCCCCGTGGCTGCGCTGGAGCGACGTGATCGAGCGGGCCGCCGCGGCCGGGCCCGCTCCGGGCGGGGTCCAGGCCCTCGAGCACATCGTGATCCTGGTCCAGGAGAACCGATCCTTCGACCACTACTTCGGGACCCTGCGCGGCGTGCGGGGGTTTGCCGACGCCGCCCGCCAGAAGCTGGGCGACGGCAGCGGGAACAGCGTCCTGGCCCAGCCCGGGTACCCCGTCCCCGGGTACGGCGGGCGGCTGTATCCGTTTCACCTGGACACCGCGTCGGGGCACGGAGAGTGCGTGGCCGACCCCGACCACAGCTGGGGCGTGCAGCACCGCAGCTGGGACCGCGGGGCGATGGACTCCTTCGTGCGCGAGCACGTGGCCGCCGATGGCACCGCCGCTGGGGCGATCACCATGGGTTACTACACGCGCGCGGACGCCGCCTTCTACTACGCCCTGGCGGATGCGTTCACCATCTGCGATTCGTACTTCTGCTCCGTGCTGGGGCCCTCGTACCCCAACCACGCGTACATGATCTCCGGCACCCTGGACCCCGACGGCCACCACGGCGGGCCCCTGCTGGCGGGCGGGAACCCCGGCCAGTTCAGCTGGACCACCATGCCCGAGCAGCTCCAGGCCCGGGGGATCGAGTGGAAGGTCTATACCAGCCCCGACAACTACGCCCCCGGGCAGGTGGGCGACCCCATTTTCCAGCTCTTCTCCCAGTATCTGACCCGCGCGGACCTGGCCCAGCGCGCGTTCGTGCCCCAGTACCCGAGCGACTTCGTCCGCGACGCCCAGAGCGGAGCGCTCCCGGCCGTGTCCTGGGTCTACGTGCCGCTGGCCCAGAGCGAGCACCCTCCGGCTCCGCTCGCGTTCGGCGAGTCGGCGGCGGCCACCATCCTGGACGCCCTCACCTCGAATCAGGCGGCCTGGTCGCGCACGGCCCTGTTCATCACGTGGGACGAGAACGGCGGGTTCTTCGATCACGTCGTCCCTCCCACCCCGCCCGCGGGGACCTCCGGTGAGCACATCGGCGTGCGCCCGCTGCCCGCCCAGGCGGAGGGGATCGGCGATCCGATCGGGCTGGGCTTCCGCGTCCCCCTGCTGGTCGTCTCGCCCTTCAGCCGCGGCGGGTTCGTGTGCTCGGAGGTGTTCGATCACACCTCCCTGCTGCGCTTCATCGAAGCGCGCTTCGGGGTGGAGGCGCCCAACCTGAGCGCCTGGCGCCGGGGCGCGGTGGGCGACCTGCGCTCGGCCTTTGACTTCACCGGCCAGGACCCCTCGGTGCCGTCGCTCCCGAGCGTCTCGCCCACCCCCGTGGTGGCGGGCGACTGCGCGGTCACCGTGGTCAACGGCGAGGTCAAGACCCTGCCGATCGGCAACTATCCCGTGCCCCCCAACAGCCTTCCCGTCCAGGAGCCGGGCCAGCGACCCCGGCGCCCGCTTCCCTCCTCGCCCTCCGCCCGCGCGCCGGGACGATCGCCGCTCCCCACCCCGCCCGCTCCGGCCGCCCGCCGCCGCCGGCGGCGCCGGCGACGGCACCGCCACCATCGTCGTCACCTTCGTCATCGCCTGCGCCGGCACCGCCGGCGCCTGCGCCGCCGCGACCGCGACCGCGGCTAGCTTCGGCCCGCCTCGCGGGCCTGGGCCACCGCCTCGCCGGGGCCCCCGCGCCACGGACTGCCGTGGCCGGCCAGCACCACGCCGGCCTCCAGCGCTTCGATGGCGCCCAGCGATTCAAAGCACCCGGCCGTGCTCAGGTTGAACGCCGAGGGCATCACCTGGGGCCCCGTGCGGCCGGTGAGCGGGTTCCAGGTGCACAGCTCGTCCCCGACGAACAGCGCCCCCCGGCCGCTGAACAGCAGGACGCTGTGCCCGTCGGTGTGACCCGGGGTGTGGACCACCCGGGGGGCGCCCGGCACGTCGAGCACGTCGCCGTCCGCGAACGTCTCCGCCCCCTCGATCTTGGGGGGGCGGCCCCCGCCCTGCCGGGCCATGTATCCGAAGAAGCGCCAGAACCGCGGGCGCCACATGTGGGGCACCAGGTGGATCGGGCTGGCGTCGCCGCCCTTGGGTCCGGGCCTGCGCAGGGTGGCGTCATCGCCGGCGTGGATGAGCACGCGGGCACCGGCGGCCTGGAACCGGGAGGCCACGCCGGTGTGGTCGGCGTCCGAGTGCGTGAGCACCACCGCCTCCACGTCGCCCAGTCCGTGCCCGATGACCTCGAGATCCTGCTCGAGGCGCCCCCCGAAACCGGGCAGGCCGGCGTCCACCGCGGTCAGCCGTCCGCCGTCCTCGACCAGGTACCAGTTGACCAGGCCGGAGCCCAGCCCGAACACTCCGGGCACGATCTGGGCCGCTCCGTCCACGCCCGCCTTTTATCAGGAAGCCGGCGCCGGCCGCCCGCCAGGCCCGCGGCCCCGGGCTTGACTATCGAGCTATCGCGATATATCGTTTATACATCGGAATACATCGAGCATTTCTTCTAAGGAGCTTTCATGACAGGCGGCCATGCATTTGCCGAGCACCCCTTCCAGCACCGTTGGTTCCGAGCCATGTCGCGGGGGCGACGCCCCCGTCACGGCGACCCCCGGGCCCATGGCCGGGGCGGGTGGATGGACGTTCCGTTCGGTCCCGGCTTCCCCTTCGGCGGCCCCCCTTTCCGCCACGGCCGCAAGGCCCGCAGGGGAGACGTTCGGGCCGCCGCCCTCGTCCTGCTCGCCGAGGAGCCCCGCAACGGCTACCAGCTGATGCAGGAGATCGAGGAGCGA
>Ga0307477_10002493_pt1 | contig 14213 bp, 10 predicted proteins | sample atmos_gasesECM2C_FD_203316 | JGI IMG/M metagenome (GOLD analysis project Ga0307477, IMG submission 203316) | Hardwood forest soil microbial communities from Morgan-Monroe State Forest, Indiana, United States - atmos_gasesECM2C_515 | ecosystem: Environmental > Terrestrial > Soil > Temperate...
GCGGCCTGGAAACTCACGGCCAGAAGCTGGAAGGCTTCACGATTGCCGGCGAGGACAAGAAATTCGTCCCCGCCGATGCGAAGATCGATGGCGACGTCGTTATCGTCGAAGCCCAAAGCGTCACCCATCCCGTGGCGGTCCGCTATGGTTGGGAAAACTCACCGACCTGTACGCTGTACAACAAAGCCCGCCTTCCCGCCGCCCCGTTCCGCACCGACGACTGGCCGATCTCCAGCGAGAACGCGCGGTAGGCCCGGAAGCAGCGGTTTCATCGCCTCCCGCCTCCGCCGCCATGGAACCCGCCGCCACCACGAAATCCTCCTCCGCCGAACCCGCCGCCATGGAACCCGCCGGAGAATCCGCCGCCAAAGTGCGAGGCCGTCTGGAATCTGCCAATCGCTCCGCCCGGACGCGAGAAACTGGGTCGCGAGAAACTGGGCCGTACGAATCCAGGTGCGGCGAAAGTGCCGCCGCGGGACACGCCGACTCGTCCGCTGTCAAAGCTGCCCACCGTACCGTTCAGTCCCCTCGCGCCAAAACCACGGTGGCCGAGGTTATTCTGGCCGAATCGCCTGTCCCCATCGAAATCCCGCCCGTGCCCGAAACGATCGCGGTGGAAGCCGAAATTGTCAAAATCGGCCCCGAAGAACAGGCCGCCGCCGATCCCAAAATACGGATACAGATCAAACGATGGGCAGCCATAGGTATAGACCGGCGCCGGATAGCCGTAATCATAAGCGTAAGTCGGAGCCGGCACATAGGCCGGCGCGTAGTCGGATGGGGCGTAATAGTTGTATTGGCGCTGCTGCTGAGGTGGGGCGTACTGGCTGGCCGCCGCAGGGGGGTAGGCGGCTTGTGGCGGCGCGGCCGGAGTTCCCGGGGCCGCGTTCTGCGGGCCTGCCGTGAACGCCTTAATCGCGGCATCGCTGAGCACCGAACGCGGCAGCGCCGCCAGCGCCTGACCCGCCAGCGCGTCCTCGAGATGGAACAGGTCGGTGGACGGGCCGGTCGCCTTGAGCGACCCGATCGCTTTGCCGCTGGCGACATCCAGAACCTGTCCGGTCAACCGCAGGTCGCTGCCTTGGGATTGAATCTGGCCAAAAACGACCATCGACGCCCGCTGGTCCTGGGCCGCATTCATGGCCGCGTCTGCATCTCCGGCCGGCGGGGCCGCCGAGGGCGCCATGACACGAAGGTGCGTCCCCTGAGCCAGATCGGTAAATAAATCCTGCTGTATGGCGCCGCCCAGCCATGGCTGAGCCATGCCCCGTGGCGTCGAAAAGGGAAGAACCAGGATGCCGGCCTGATCGCCGGAGTCTGCCCTGGCCGTCGAAGGCGGGATCGTCACGACTGTGAAAAGTCCAACACAAAGCAGGGGTAGCAAGCAACGCATTTGGCGTCTCCTTTCCGAGACCCGATCCGCTCGCCTGTCCCATCTTCTCCACTCAACATTATAGACCCTGGAATGTTTGCGAGGTTTGCCGATCCGTCATCTTTTTTCGGCAAAAAAGAACGTGCGACCGCGATGGCCGCACGTCGATGACTGACACAAATTTGGATCGCTTCCACAAATCTAAATCAATCGTATTCTCCGCCGATCGCTTCCTGGACCGACCGCGGCGCGGTCACAACGAGCATGCCGTTGAAGTAGCGGATGCTGGCAGTTCCGCCATTGTCTTTCCAGACATCGGGGGAAACGATGGATTCAATCAGCTCGACCAGCGCCTGGGCACGCTCGGCTTTGGTCGGGCCCTTGTTCTGATTGGTCAGCGTGTTCTGCTGGTTTGCGTTGGCAAAGAGCTGGTTGGCGACCGTGCTGGTCCCGCCCCCGCCAGCCCCGCCGCCGCCCCCGCCGCCGCCCTGCTGGTTCTGGCTGGCGTCCAGGCTGAATTGCGGGGCGTCGGTGAAGTCGGGGATTTCCATAATCAGGTCTTCCACCGGATATACTCGGGTCACCATTCGATGATCGGCTAGCTCGCGGGTGGTGATCTCGATGACGCCCTGGTCGATGTCGAAGGTGATGGCGTCGCCTCCCGCCGCCTCGGTCAGCACCATCTCCAGCGCCTTGCGCAGGCTGATGTTGCTCAGGTGCAGATTGATCGGCGTGTCGCGGGTCACGCTCAGGGTTTCCAGGGCCTTCCAGTTCACCGTGATGTTGGCGCTGGAAACGTCCCGAAGGAAATCAATGGCATCCCCCAGCGTCACCCCCTGGAACTTCAGTTCCGGCAGCTTTTGATTCAATTGCGTGCTGACGATTCCTGCCGAAACCGTCGCCGACAGAAAGAACCCCAATCCAACCGCGGCCAGAAGCATTGCTGTGCGTCGCATGGTGTGACTCCTTGTGAGGCGGGCCTGATGGTGTGAGTACGACGAACTGCGCAAAATTGTAACCCTGGCGAGCCCGGCAATGCAAGAGACATTTGAGAGAAAAGTCGTGCGATTGACAATCCGCCGTGGCAGGCTACGGTTCGCGGCATGTTCCGCGTGACGCGCCACGGCTTCCGGGAGATGCTCATCGGATCGGTAGCGCTGGCCGTCGTGGCCGTACTGCTTCGGCTTGCATTTTGGCCGTTGGCCTTGCTGATCGCCCCCATCCTGCTGTGGCTTTTTGCATTTTTCCGGGATCCCGAGCGCCAGGTTCCGGTCGAGCAAGACGTGATGGTAAGTCCGGCTGACGGCACCGTTTCGGACATTTCGCAGCTTCCCGATGAGCCGCTGCTGGGTGGGCCGGCGGTGCGAGTCGGCATCTTCCTCTCGGTCTTCAATGTCCACATTAACCGCAGCCCCTGTGACGGCAAGGTTTTGGACGTCTTTTACAAGAAGGGGAAATTCATCAATGCGATGCGGCATCAACTGGCCAGCGACCAGAATGAGTCGAACACGATCGTGCTGGCTGACCCCACAACCGGGCAGCCGATCGCGGTCGTGCGGCAGATCGTCGGGCTGATCGCCCGGCGGATCATCTTTACCGCCGAACGTGGCCAACTGCTGCGGCGTGGTGAGCGGATAGGCATGATCAAGTTTGGCAGCCGCACCGAGCTGATTGTTCCCGCGCGGGTTGAACCCCAGGTGCGGGTAACGGTGGGGCAGACAGTGCGCGGGGCGGCCGATGTGATTTTCAAGCTGGGCCGGCCGATTCATACCACCGCGCCGGCCGGGCTTGACCAGGCAGAGTTTGAGCGGACCGCGCCGCGGGAGACGCCGGCATGAACGACGCGGCAAACCAGGCCGCCACGGCCAACGATGCAACGCCCGATGCGCTCTCCCGCCGCAGGCGGATCAGGCTGCGCCGGCGGCGCCTGACTGATGCCCAGCGCGAGCATCGCCGGCTGCGCATCCGCCGCCGCCGCCGCCGGGCTTACATCCGCTCGGTTTATTCCCTTCCCGCCCTGGCCACGCTGGGAAATGCCATCTGCGGATTCGGTTCGATTTATGTCGCCGCGATGGACCCGCAATCCTTTTCCAACGACGCTCTGACGCTCATTTTCGTGAAGCATCATTTCCTGGCAGCGGCCTATTTGATCTTTGCCGCAATGCTCTTTGATGCGCTGGACGGACGGCTGGCGCGCTTTACGCGCCATACCACCGACTTCGGCGGACAGCTCGATAGCCTTGCCGACGTCATCAGCTTCGGCGCGGCGCCGGCGTTTTTGGCGCTGCAAATCTTTCACGACTGGAACGAGGCATTGCCGCCGATCATTTCCCGTACGGTCTGGGCGGCTGGGGCGCTTTACCTGGGATGCGCCCTGATCCGCCTGGCGCGGTTCAACGTGAGCAACGAGCACGGCGAGCAGCATCACTTCAGCTTTCTGGGCCTTCCCAGTCCTGGCGCCGCGGCTGTCGTTGCATCGTTCGTGCTGATGCAGCAGGACCTGGCGGAACCGGGCGAGCGGTGGGGGTGGCAACTGCATCCGGCGCTGGGGCATGTTTCCAGCGTCCTGATTTGGCTGTTACCGGTCCTGGTGATGTGCACCGGGCTATTGATGGTCAGCACGATTCGTTATCCGCACTTGCTGAACCGCTATCTCCGCGGTCGTCGGTCGATCGAACGGCTTGTCGCCGCCTTGCTGGTATTTTTGCTATTCGTGGTCGTGCATCGCTACACGCTGGGCGTGGGAACGCTGGTCTATGCTTTCTGGGGTCCGATTGCCTGGGCGTGGTCAAGAGCGAAAAAGGGCAGCCGCCTGAGATCGTAGATGGTCGCCAGCCTCTACTTGAGAAAGTGGCTGATTCCCGGCTTGAAGATGACCTTTCCATCGACCACCACGAGTTCCTCGTCGAGAAACAGCCGCACCGCGCGGGAAAGCGTTTTTGCTTCCAATTCGAGTCCTTTGTTCCTGACGTCTTCGACCGAGTCGGCGCCGACGTTGATGTGAAAAACGTCCTGGAAAATGACGGGTCCTTCGTCGAGCTGCTCGGTGACGAAATGGGCCGTGCACCCGTGGACGCGCACGCCGCTTTCGTAGGCCTGCTTGTACGGGTTGGCGCCTGGGAAATAAGGCAGCAATGACGGATGGATGTTGATGATCTTGTTGCGGAAAGCCGCGACGATCTTCGCCGGCAGAACCCGCATGTAGCGGGCCAGCACGATCAGGTCGGGGTTGTGTTGTGCGAGTGCTTGCGCCAGCCATTCGAAGTGTTTTTCCGGTTCCTGCGCCGAATGCCAGGCGAACGGCACGCCTGCCTGCCTCGCCGCCGGCTCAAGGTCGCCATGATTGGCAAAAGCGCCGACGACAGTGCCGTGCAGATTCCCTTCGCCAAAATCGCTCAAAAGCTGACGCAGACAATGCGGCTCCTTGCTGGCAAGGATCGCGACTTTTTTGCTTCGTCTTTCGCTGTGAAGATGGACCCGGACTTCCATCTCGAGCTGGCGGCCCAGATCGAGCAATCCGGTGATCAGCTCGGACAAATCGATGGTGAGATCCTTGAGATCGACCAGCATGTCCATCAGGAAAAAGCCGCGGACAACGCGCTGTTCGATGTCTTCGATGTTGATGCCGCGCTGGGCGAGATACGTCGCGAACTGCGCGACGACCCCTTTCTGATCTTTCCCCAGGACGCTGACGACCGCCAGGACCGGCTGAGCCACCGCTGACCTCCCGAAACCACGCCGGCAGTCTAGAGCGTGTTGTGCACTTTTGCATGCCTCGTGGGGCATGCAAAAGTGCATAACACGCTCTGCCGCCCGGCCGTCATTGTGACATCACCGCCTCGTGGTATGCTCCGCCGCCACCTGGCATGCAACGATACCCCGACTACACGCAGCAGCGCCTCAAGCAATTGGCCCAGCAGATGAAGGACCGCATCTACCCCGCGAGCCGGGCGGTCGATGTGATCCGGGTGAGCGGCCCCACCGGCCGAATCTCCCATGCGGCCGCGCAGGAGTTGCCGTATCGTCCCGCCGAAATCGGCGAGCAATTTGGCCCGCTTTGGGCCACGTTCTGGTTCCAGTGCGAGGCGACTATTCCCGGCGAGTGGAACGAAGGGCGCGTCGATCTTCTCTGGGAATCTCGCTCGGAAGCCACGCTCTGGATGGACGGACGAAGCGTGCAGGGGCTGAACCAGGACACGCTCAAGCGGCACAATGACGACCGCCCCGATGCGATGCTAACGCCTCGGGCCCGCGCGAATGAAAAAATCTCCTTCCAAATCGAGATGGCCTGCAACCGCATGTTCGGCGAGGGTTACTGGCGGCCGCCGGACCCGACGGTTCGTACCTTCATCCTGGACCGCTGCGACATCACCCTCTTCGACGAGATGGCGTGGGACCTCTACTTTGACTTCTGGATTCTCCAACAACTCGCTGCCGAGGAGTCGAAGGACCTCGACAAAGGCTGGGCCGGCCTGCTGCTCAGCGAGCTCAACCGGTTTGCCAATCTTTATGACCCGGACGATCGCGCCACCTGGCCGGCAAGCTCAAAAATCCTCCGGGAACTGTACAAGCATCGCAACGCGAGCGTCGTTCACGAGCTTTCCGCGATTGGCCACGCTCACATCGACACCGCCTGGCTCTGGCCGCTGGCCGAGACTTACCGCAAGTGCGAGCGGACCTTCAGCACCCAGACGACGTACATGGACCGCTATCCCGAATTCAAGTTCGCCTGCTCGCAGGCGCAGCAGTACGCCTGGATCAGGGAGCGAAATCCCGACCTGTGGGATCGGATCAAGCGGAAGGTGGAATCCGGCCAGTTCATCCCCGTCGGCGGGACGTGGATCGAACCCGACTGCAACATTCCATCGGGCGAATCGCTTTGCCGCCAGTTTCTGCACGGGCAGCGGTTCTTTCAAAGAGAGTTTGGAATCACCTGCCGCGAGTTCTGGAATCCCGATGTGTTCGGCTACAACGGCCAGCTTCCGCAGATATGCCGGCTGTCGGGAATTACGCGATTCCTGACGCAGAAACTGTCGTGGAACCGGATGAACAAGCCGCACTACCACACGTTCATCTGGGAAGGAATCGACGGGAGCGAGCTGTATACGCATTTTCCACCTGCGGATACGTACAACGCGATCGTTTCGGTTGCGCAGCTCCGCGACAACGCGCGAAACTACAAAGATCACGACCGCTCACGCGAGAGCTACATGCTTTTCGGTCATGGCGACGGCGGCGGCGGCCCGACCCTGGCGATGCTCGAGACCCTCTGCCGGGTCAAAGACCTGGAGGGAGTGCCGCGGACGCAAATCCGATCGCCCGGCGAATTCTTCGAGCGGCTCGAAAAGGACAACGTGGATCGGGTCCGCGTGATCGGCGAGCTTTACTTCGAGTATCACCGCGGCACCTACACCACGCAGGCCGCTGCCAAGCGCGGCAACCGCAAAAGCGAGCAGTTGCTGCATGATGTCGAGTTCCTCGCGACCGCGGCGGCCGCGGCCGGCGACGGTCGTTACACCTACCCGTCAGGTGATCTCGATCGGCTGTGGAAACTGGTTTTGCTCAATCAGTTCCACGACATTCTTCCCGGCTCATCGATCCGCGAGGTGTATGAAGACACGGCCAGGGATTATGCCCAGGTTGCCCGGGAGGGCGAAACGCTTCGGGACGCGGCGTTGGCCGTATTGGCCGCGCCGGATCGCCAGGCGGTGACTCCGGTGAACACGTGCGGATTTACCCGGCACGAAGTCGCGACCACATCGGACGGGAAACTTGTCTTTGTCGACGCGCCCTCCTACGGCATCGGCAGGATCGCTTTGCCGACCGATGCGGTGACAATCAGCGAGGGTGGTGGACGAGAACTTGTGCTCGAAAATGCCCATCTGCGCGCGACCGTCGCGCCAGACGGGAGTCTGCTGAGCCTCATCGAAAAATCGACCGGCCGCGAGGCAATGGCCGGGCCGGGCAATCGACTCCTTGTGTATCGCGACGAACCCACCGCCTGGGATGCCTGGGACGTGGACCCGCAGCACATGGAGACCGAGACGCCTTGTCCGCCGGCCGAGTCCTGCAAGATCGATGGTTCGGCTTTGCCTTTGCGCGGCCAAATCGTCTTCGAGCGCGCCATCGGCGCTCAAAGTCGAATGCGGCAGACCGTCCGCCTCGACGCCCACTCGCCCCGGCTGGAATTTCACTGCGAATGTGACTGGCAGGAAAGCCACAAGATGCTCAAGGTCGCCTTCCCCGTGAACGTGCGGGCGATGAACGCGACTTACGAGATGCAGTTCGGCTGCGTCGAGCGGCCCACTCATTTCAACACCCGCTATGACCTGGCGCGCTACGAGGTTCCGGGCCACAGATGGTCGGACCTTTCCGAGCACGGCTATGGCGTCAGCCTGCTCTCCGAGAGTAAGTATGGTTACAGCACCTTCGGTAACACCATGCGGATGAGCCTTCTGCGATCGCCCAAGCATCCCGACCCGCGGGCCGACATCGGGCGCCACGAGTTCGCCTACGCGATCATGCCGCACGCGGGCAACTGGCGTGACGCCGGCGTCGTCGCCGAGGCGGCGCGGTTCAACGCGCCGATCCTGTTCGCGCCGGGCACTGCCGCGACTCGGTCTTTCGCGTCCGTGGACGATCCCAACTTGGTTCTCGACACCGTCAAGCAAGCCGAAGAGGGCCAAGCGGTCATCCTGCGTCTGTACGAATGCCACGGCGCCCGCGGCACGGCGAGGGTGCGGCTCGATCTGCCGATCAAGTCGGCCGTGCTCAGCAATGTGCTCGAAGAAGACTTGCAGCCCGTCAGGGTAACGGGCAATGGCTTTGAATTGGCATACGCGCCGTTCCAAGTCCTGACCATCAAGGGCTACCCAGACGCAAGAGCAAGATGAAGATGATGATTAAAGCTTCACCCCCAACGTCACCATAAATCCCTGCATATTCGTGTTCCACTTTCCATCCACGAACGGGGCGTTGACGCTGTCGATAATGTTGCGCGTCTCGCGGAAGATGAACAGATACGCCGCGTCGATCGACCAGCGATCGGTGGAATAGCCGATGCCGGCGCTGAACAGGTGATAGTTGGAATCGGGGACGATCGGGGAGAAAGTCGCCTGCGGGGCGGCGCTGGTGCCGTAGGCATAGCCGCCGCGGATCGACCAGTTCTGCGTCAGATCGTACTGCGTGCCGAAGCGAAACGACCAGGTGTCATGATAAGCAGTGGGGATCTTGCTGCCGTTGAACGCGGGGCTGGCGGACTTGAAGCTGATCTGCTGGAGCGCGGCCCAGTTGCTCCAGACTATATCGGCTTCGAGCTTGAGCGCGGGGATGGGGTGGATGGCGTATCCAATCCCCGCGCCTTGCGGGATATGGATGCCGGCGGTAACGCGGGAGGGCCCGATGGTCGGGATCCCGTGGCCGGTCACGTCGGCCGGGCCAGTCAGGTTCAGCGTGAAAGGCGAGTGGTAGAAGGCGCCGATCGTATTCTGCGCGTCAATTTTCCACATCACGGCGGGGGAGGCGCCGATGGATGCATCCGTCCCGTGAAACCGAAAGCTGCCCAGCGGAATGGGCGGCGGGCCGAGCGGCTGCTTGCGCTCCAGGTCCGCGCTCCCATAGTACACGTTGAAACCCACGCCGGCCGAGAAGTTGTCGCTGAATTTGTAGGCGACCGTCGGCTCGATGTTGATTACATACAGGTGACCGCGCTGGAACTGGGTCTCGAGCGGACCGGTGGTGCCCCAGGTTTCGCGCAGGCCAAAGACGTTATTGACGCCCAGTCCGAATCGGATGTTCTCCAGGCCGAAGTCGCTTTCGCCGTAGAAGTGGGGCAGAAGGGAGACCTGATGATTCGAGGCGTCCCCTTCCACGCCCTTGAAGTGTTCGTCCGGGAGGACGATGTATCCGCCGGCGGAAACGTTGGTGCCCTCAAGCTGCGTGAGGCCCGCCGGGTTGTACCAGATCGCGGAGGCGTCATCGGCCTGCGCCGCGAAGGCTTCGGCCTGACCGCTGGCGCGGGCGCTCTGTTGGAGCACCTCGAAGGCGCCGCCAAACGACCGCGCCGCCATCGCGAGGGCCAGACATGCCGCCGCCGCGGACCAATGACTCGGTAGTAGACGTGTGCTTCGCATGATGTGTTTTCCTGATCGCAGCCGACGACGTTGGTAAACTTTGCGGTCTGCGACAGTCGCATCATCGGCAACAATTGAACCGCCCCTTACTTGCCGACGCCTGGCGTCCGAAAAGCGGGTGGTGACGAGGGCACGTCCGGGAATGAGAGCGGCGGCAGACTTTGTATCGTGACAGACTCGGACCGGTACGGGCGTAGTGTGTGACAGTCTGGGGGCGGCCTGATTGGACGCAATAGACGCTACATCCCTCGGCGTCCTCGTCGTTCGGACAATCGGCCGAGATTCCCGCGCTAGAGCGTGTTATGCACTTTGGCACGCCCGCGGGGCGTGCCAAAGTGCATAACACGCTCTAAACCGCAATCAGGTGGGAAAGTTGACGATAGTCATGAAGACGCCCGAAGCGCGCTTGCCACGGGGCCACCGGTGCGGGCGGGTCATCGAGACTCTTCAATCGAATGAGCCAGCTTACACCAGCCGCGCCATCCGCATCGGCCCCCACCGGCAATCTCGGGGTCGCATACCAGGAGTACGAACGCCTGCTGCGAATCCGCCAGGCCAGTCTTGCCTATATGCTGGGGCTGTTCCTGATCCCCACCGGGTGGATGCTGGACTATTACGTCTACCCGTCGCTGCTTTGGCCCAATCTAAAAGTGCGATTTGTCTGCTGCCTGTTTCTGCTCCCGTTCTGGCTGATCATGTTTACCTCGTGGGGCAAGCGGCACGCGCGCATCACCGACAAGCCCTGCACGATCATTCCGACGCTGACGGTTTGCTGGATGATCTACACCTCGGAAGGCGCCCTTTCACCGTACTACGCCGGCCTCAACTTTGTGCTGGTGGGCGCCTGCCTGGTGGTCCCCTACACGTTCCGCGAGGGGGCATTGTTTACGTTATTTTTGATGGTGACCTACTCGGCGGCATGTCTGCTGCACAATATGGTGCGCCCGCCGGGAGCGGTGGACCACGCCTGGAGCGACTCGTCCGGCAGCCTGGCGGCCAATTTGTACTTTCTTTTCGGCAACGGCATGATCTGCGCCGCCGCGTGCCATTACCGGTTCTTGCGCCGATTCGAGGACTTCCGGCTCCGCCATGAGCTGGACGTGAACAACAAGGAACTGGCCGCCACGCTCAATAAATTGCAGGAGACGGAAGTCCAGCTCGTGCAGTCCGAGAAGATGAACGCGCTGGGCAAGCTGTCGGCGGGCCTGCTGCACGAGATCAACAACCCGCTGAACTTCACGTTCATGGCTCTACAGGTGGCCGAGCAGGAGGCAGACGGCAACGAAGGCCTCAAGGAGACGCTCAACGATATTGGACAGGGCATGACGCGAATCCGCGGCGTGATTTCCGACCTGCGGACGTTTGCCTATCCGACAAGAGCCGACGACCGCGAGACCTTCAGCCTCGACGACGCCCTGACAACCGCGATGCGGCTCACCGCCCACGAACTTACTGGCGCTACGGTCAACCGCGAGGGCCTCGATTGCGGCAAGGTGATGGCCGGAAAGACGCAGATTGTCCACGTGTTGATGAACCTGCTGATGAATTCGGCGCACGCCGTGCGCGCCGTGAAAGACCAGCGGAGCGGCGTCATCACGATATCCTGCCAGGCCAAAGGTCAGCGGGTCGAGGTCAAAGTTCGCGACAACGGCGTCGGGGTCAAGGAAGCCAATCTCTCGCGCCTGCTCGAACCGTTCTTTACCACCAAGGACGTCGGCCAGGGAATGGGCCTGGGTTTGAGCATCTGCCACACCATCATCAAGAACCATGGGGGCGAGATTTCCATCGCCAGCCAGGAAGGACAATGGACGGAGGTCACCTTCGACCTTCCCCTGACTGAGTCCGCGGCGGTGGCCGCCGACGTGCCTCCATCCGCCACACGCCCGCCTGCGTTCTCACGCGCCCAGGAGCCTGTCGCCGCAGGGAGTCTCGCATGAGCAGCAATCATGATTACAAGAAGTATGCCGTGCTCTACGTCGACGACGAGGAGCAGGCCCTCAAATACTTCAAGAAGGCGCTGGACAAGGAATTCCGCGTACTGACGGCGCCGAGCGTGGCCGAGGCCAACGCGATTCTGGACAAGGATGCCGACAATATCGGCGTGGTCATCACCGACCAGAAAATGCCCGGTCAGACCGGCGTCGAATTGCTCAAGCGCGTGCGGACGAACTGGCCAACCACCGTTCGCATGCTGATCACCGCCTATTCAGAGATTGAAAGCGCCATCGAGGCCGTCAACTCGGGGGCCATCTACAAGTACATCACCAAGCCGGCAGACCTGAAACAGATGCGCGAGATCCTGATCGGGGCGATGGAATTGTTCCTCGCCCAAACCGAGCGGGAGATGCTGCTGCGGCAGCGGTTACAGGTGCTCCAGCGGATGATCGTGGCCGACCGCGTGCGCAGCCTCGCGGCGATGGCGGGCGGGATCTCTCATCACCTGCGCAATTCAATGACGGCGCTGACGTGCTTTCTGGAAGAGGTCAAACCCGGCGAATCGCCCGTCCCCGCGTCCGCACCGGACAAGCCTTTCGCCGAGCAGCTTTGGGCGCTGGCACAGAAAGAGCGCGAGCACCTGGTGGGCATCGTTCGCCGCGTCGGCCAGGGCGTCGCCGAACCCTCCAGCCGGATCGCCGACGAGCTTGAAGTCGGCGAGCTGATCAAGCGCGCGACTGACGCGGCCACGCCGGATCTGAACGGCCGCGCCGTCCAGCAGGATGTGGCGGCCGGGCTGCCTAAGTTGAAGATGGACGGCGGGCACATGGCCCAGGTCGTCAAGATTCTGCTGGCGTACGCGGCACGTCCGAGTACGCCGGCGGCGAAATTGGCGCTGAGTGCCAGGGCTGAATCCTTCGACGGCGCGGCAGGCGTGCGAATCCGGGTTGTCGGCGACGGACCAGGTTGGAGCAACCAGGACGTCGCCTCATTTTTCACGCCGTTTGCGTTTCCTTCAAACGATCCCTCGGACCTGGGCCTGGATCTGCTGACGGCATTTTCCATCGTCTATCAGCACGGCGGAGACATCCTGATTCTCCAGTCGCCGCCCCATGGACCCGGCTTCGAGCTTCTGCTCCCGGCCGATCCCGCCCAAATCCGCCGGCCCGAGCTACAGGACCAATTCCTCGAGAAACTGTTCACTCGTTTCGAGCAGGCCGCTTCGCAGCCTGCCCAGGGCCAGGCCGCGTGATCGTGCGCTCAGACAGAGCCTACATCGAGTCATTCAACGACTCGACCCTCATGTTCCATTGCTTCGGGTCAACGTCGGGGAGCCGGAAATCGGATTCCTTCAGGCCCTGCGGCGGATTCACCACAATGCCGCCTAATTCCGTCGAACGGGTGTTCTCCTTTTTCGCATCCAGCGTATCGACGCGCACCGGCATGTGGGTCTTTTCGTCCACCCAAACGCTGACAGAATAGAACTTTCTGGCCAGGTCCGTTCCCTGCCGCGGGATGAGGTCCAGGTGAGTGGTGCTCGGCGGGTCTTCCTTTGCCGGTGCAATGAATTTTACGTCAAATGACTTGCGAACGTCCTGCGGGTCCTGGCCGATCGGCAGCGGAAAAGGGCCTTCGCCGAGCTTGAAGAGGTCCATCTTCTGTCCGGGCTTGAGGACCTCCCGCTTGATCTCCTGGCGGGTCTGGTAATTGCGGTCCAGCAGCCATCGGCCGTCGAGGAGATAGTCCTTCTTTTCCGGGTGCGCGAACTTCGATCCCTCCTCGGTGCGCCAGTCGAATCGGACGTGAATGCGGGCGCTGCCGTCCGGCCTGCGCTCGAACCACACGTTTCCCGAGCGGATCGTCGAGGGCGTCGCGAACGCGTTGTCGGTTTCGGTCAGCTTGAGCTTGGCGGAAAACGCCTGGAGGTGCTTGCCCACGTCGTCCAGCCCGCGAAGGACCCGCTCGATGTCGGCGTCAGCCGCCTGGGGCTGGGCCGGAGCCGGATCGGCTCGAAGCACCGCGAGGCTCAATAACACGCCGATAGCAGGGATGATCGATCGCATGAACTTCCTTTGACCCATAATAGAGCCGGAGGGTGGCCCACCGGGTTCACCGGGAAATCATAGCACTAAGTAATCTGATGAATCAGGTCTGCCGGGGGGTCAGCCCCTGGCCTGGGTGGCATTTTCAGGCTGCGGCAGGTCTTTGACGCTGTTGAGGCCGAACAGCTCGAGAAATCGCTTGGTGGTGCCGTAGAGAATGGGGCGGCCGGGTTCTTCGGCCCGGCCGGCGATCTTGACCAGGTGCTTTTCCATCAGGCTGCGAATGGTTTCGCCGCACGCGCAGCCGCGAATGGCCTCGACGTCGGCGCGAAGGATCGGCTGTTTGTAGGCCACGATGGCCAGCGTCTCGAGTGCGGCTTTGGTGAGCTTGGCGTCGGCTTCCTTTTGGTGGAGCTTCTTGAGTGCGTCGCCGAATTGCGGAAGCGTGAGAATCTGATAACCCCCGGCGACCTGCTCGATGCGGAACGATCGCCCCGAGGATTCGTATTGCGCGTTGAGTTCCTTGATCGCCCCGCGGACGGGCCTGGTGGCCGGCAGGTCCATGAGCTCGGCAAGCCGGCCGGCCGTCAGCGGATGGTGCGTGGCCAACAGCAGCGCCTCCAGCAGCCCGGGATTCACTTCCAACTGATCGTCGCCAGGGCTCTCCTGCGAGTCATTGGCTTCATCGACCGACCCGTCCGGCTCTTCGGCATTGGGGAGGGGGCTGGGAGA
>Ga0307477_10002494_pt1 | contig 14204 bp, 10 predicted proteins | sample atmos_gasesECM2C_FD_203316 | JGI IMG/M metagenome (GOLD analysis project Ga0307477, IMG submission 203316) | Hardwood forest soil microbial communities from Morgan-Monroe State Forest, Indiana, United States - atmos_gasesECM2C_515 | ecosystem: Environmental > Terrestrial > Soil > Temperate...
TCGACGAACGCCTGGGCCAGCCCGCGCTCGTCCCACTCATAGCCGGTGCACGGGCCGTCCTCCCACAGCAGCTTCTTCATGAGCGAGGCGTAGGCCGCCCACTGAGGATCGACGTGTACGCGGGCGGAGGAGAGGTGGCGCATGACCGAGTCTCCGTACCACACGTCCCAGATCGTGTCGCGCATGCTGCGAGCCCAGGTCTCGGGTTCGCGCACGCTGAGGAGCACGGGGGCATCGGGGTAGGCCTCCATCAGCTGCTCGTAGAAGTAGCCCCCGGGCCAGTCCACCGTGGCCTCGAACCCGTCGAAGATCTCGGCCCATTGCGGCCGGCCCTCGTACGCCTCCTGCCAGGGCTCGACGAGGTCGAGGTCGCCGAGCACGTTGACCATGTGGTAGGTGGGGAACCCGAGCATGTCCAGGGCCACCTTCTGGGTCAGCGTGGCGGTGCGGGGGAGTCCCGCTCCGATCACCTTCATCGGTTCTCCTTCCTGTGGGCGGACGGGGGTGGGCGCGTGGACACTACGGGAAGCCGGCGCGGCGAGGCCCCGAGAGGGGGCTAGGCTGGAAGGAGATGGCAAAGGTTTGGATCCTCGACACCGAGACCAAGGGGACGGGCGCGAACGTCGTCCCGCTCGAGAAGGCGGGGGCCAAGCCGGCCCCCGAGCCCGCCCCGCTGTTCGTCCCCCCTCCCCGGCGCCCCCGACCGGCCCCGGAGCCCGAGCCCCGGGAGCCCCTGCGGTTCAAGGTGGTCGACGTGATGACCGAGCGCGTAGTGGCCGAGGGGACCGGGGTGCGCGAGACGGTCGACTCCCTGGAAGGGGTGCGATCGGTGGTCGACGTGCTGGTCTACGTGTGGGAGCCCGAGCCGGCGCGGTGGCGGCTGCTCACCCTGGGAGAGCAGAGAGACCTCTGGGGGCTTCGCTCCGAGGGCGGCTAGTGGGCCCGCGCCTGGGCGCCGCTCACCATCGCCCCGGGAGCGGGACGGAGGCGCAGGGCGCGGCGCATCCTGTCCGGCAGGAACCAGTTCCACTGGCCCATCAGCTTCATCACGGCCGGAACGAGCAGCGCCCGCACGATGGTGGCGTCGAGCAGGATCGCGGCTGAGAGACCCAGTCCGAACTCCTGCAGCCCGACGAAGTGGCCGGCCGTGAACCCGGTGAAGGCGGCCACCATGATGATCGCGGCCGCGGTGATGATGCGCCCGGTGTGCTCGAGCCCGTAGGCCACGGCGTGCTCGTTGTCGTGGCGGCGATCCCACTCCTCGCGCATGCGCGAGAGCAGGAACACCTCGTAGTCCATCGAGAGCCCGAACAGGATCGCGAACAGGAAGATCGGAATCCACGCCTCGATCTGGGCCGAGCTCTGCCACCCCACCACGTTCCCCCACCCGTGCTGGAAGGCGAGCACCAAGACGCCATAGGTGGCCAGCAGGGATAGGGCGTTCATGAGCACGGCCTTGATGGGCAGGAACACCGACCGGAAGGCCCGCATGAGCAGCAGGTAGGTGAGCACCACCACTCCGATGATGAGCCAATGGAAGGTGCCGTAGGCGCGGTTGATGAAGTCCAGCCCGAAGGCCGGGGCCCCGGTGACCAGGACGGTGGACGAGCCGAACCCGGCGCCCGGGACGTACCGGTGGCGCAGGCGCTTGACCAGGTCCACCGCCGCCTGCGTCCCGGAGTCGCTGCGACCCGCCACCCGGATCTGATAGGCGCTCCCCTGGGCGTCCACCAGCGACGCCCGCTGGAGGCGGGCGAGGACGGGCGCGCCGGGTGGGCCGGGGTGGGAAGAGACCAGGGCGGGCGCCTGGATGGTGGGCTTGACCACCTGGGGATCGGACCGCAGGAGCGCCACCAGCCGGAGCTCGGCGGCGATGGTGGCGGAGGTCCAGGCGCCGCCGGGAGCGTGCGTGTCGACCACGATCTCATTCGGGGCCAGGGCGCCCGGGCCCAGCGTGGCCTCGAGCAGCGCCAGCCCCTTGGTGGCCTCGGTCGTCTTGGGTATGCCCCGGTTGTCGCCCCCGGTCACGTGCAGGCCCGTGGCGGGCAGGGCGAAGCCGAGCATGATCACGGCCGCGCCCGCGAGATAGGCGACCGGATGGCGCATGATCGAGCGGGCCAGCCGGGTCCAGAACCCGGTCTGGGCCTGGGCCCGTCGCTTGAGCACGGTGCGGGGGACGATCCGGAACCGGTTGACCCGGCGGCCCAGCACGGCCAGCAGGGCGGGCAGGAAGGTGGCCGAGGCGGCGATCGATATGAGCGGCACCATCAGGCCGCCCAGCCCCATCGACCGCATGAACGGCAGGGGCATGAACACGAGCACGGCCAGTCCCACCGCCACCGTCCCCCCCGAGAACAGGGTGGCCCGCCCGGCCGTGCGCATGGTGCGCTCGAGCGCGGCGTGGGGATGGTTGTGTCGCTCGAGCTCCTCGCGGTAGCGGAAGACCACCAGCATCGAGTAGTCGATGGCGATGGCGAATCCGAGCAGGGTGACGATGTTGGTCACGTACACGGCCATGCTCATGAAGTGGGCGAAGATCCACACGAACCCGATCGCTGTCGGGATGGTCACCGCGGCGAACACGAACGGGACCGCGATCCCTCCCAGCGTCCCGAACATGAACGCGATCACGATCAGGGCGATCGGGATGGCGATCGACTCACCGCGGGTGAGGTCGCTGGCGTAGATCGACTGGGTGTCGTGATTGATGGCCGGGAATCCGGACAGGTAGGTCCGCGCTCCCGGGAGCGCGCCGAAGTCCGCCCCGCTCGACCGGCAGTTGCGCTCCCCGGCGCAGATGGCCGTGCGCAGGGCCGGGGTCTTCTTGGCCGCGTCGGCGTTCTGCAGCGGGGTCGTGATCTGCACGTAGGCCACGCTGCCTCCGGCCTGGAGCACCGGGCCCGCCTTGCCGCCCTTGACCGCCCCCGCCGCGCGCTGGGCCGCGGCCTCCGCCGTGGCGATGAATGCCGGACTGCGGGCTGAGCCCTGGATGGCCTGGGCCACGAGGGTGAAGTCGCCGTCGCCGTGCTCGCCGAAGTGGGACTTGGCCAGGTCGAGCCCTCGCTGGGCCTCCGAGCCGGGGACGCTGAACTGATTGCTCAGGAGGCCGGAGAGGCCGGACCACGCCGCCCCCCCCAGCACCAGCGGGACCACCCACGCGACCAGGACCTTCTTCCTGTGCCTGACGATGAAACGAGTCCAGCGCCGCATCGCAGGTCGATCCTAACCCCGCCGTCCGCGGGGCCGGAAAAGAATGTGTGACCGGAGCCGGGCCGCCTTGACATTTGAAGACACGCACGTATTCTGGTCGCGCCGGAGGGGCCCACGGCACGGAAGGAGAACCGTCGCCACATAGGGTCGGCTGGGCGTATCGTCGTCCTCTGAGCCGGACGACGCGAGCAGGCGCAATGGTTGAAGCGGTCGCGAGCGCTTCGAGCTCTCCGCGGCCCGCTGGCGGCCGCCGGGGCCGTGCCATCCGCATGCCCCGAGCGGCTCTGCTCGCGCTCGGACTCACCGCCCTGGTCGGCCTGGCCGGCGCCCCAGGCGCCTCGGCCGCGGGGCGCTGCGGCTCTCACCCCTGGTGTGACACCCGCCTGACCCCCGACGCCCGGGCCGGCCTGCTGCTGGGCGCGTTGACCGAGGACGAGAAGATCTCGCTCCTGGCCGGGGACGACGTGTTCGGCGGCGTGGGCTTCGGGGGCACCGGCCATACGGGCACGAGCGATGGAGTCCCGCGGGTCGACCTGCCGACGATGTACTACAGCGATGGCCCGGTCGGGCCGCGGCAGGGATCGGCCACGGCGATGCCCGTTCCGATGGCGTTGGCCGCGACCTTCGACCCGCAGCTGGCCTACCAGCACGGCAGCGAGATCGCCAACGAGGCCAAGTTCAAGGGCAACGACGTCGTGTTCGCCCCGACCGTGAACATCATGCGCACCCCGCTCGGGGGGCGCACGTTTGAGGCCTACGGCGAGGACCCGTTCCTGGACTCGCGCCTGACGGTGGGGTGGATCGAGGGGGCGCAATCGCAGGGGGTGATCGCCGACGTGAAGCACTTTGCCGCCAACAACCAGGAGGGCGACGCCGGCCCCGCCGCCAACAACAGCGCGCCCGGCCAGCCGCTGGGGCCGCCGCCGCTCGAGGGCGACCGCTACACGGTCAACGCCGTGGTGGACGAACGCACGCTGCGCGAGATCTACCTCCCGCACTTCGAGGCGGCGGTCAAGGAGGCGCACGTGGGGACGGTGATGTGCTCCTACAACCGGCTCAACGGCCAGTACGCGTGCGAGAACGCGCACCTGCTCACGCAGATTCTCAGGCAGGAATGGGGCTTCAAGGGCTACATCCTCGCCGACTACGGGGCGTCGCATCCGAACGGCACGAGCGCGTCGCTCAACGCCGGTCTGGACTTCGAGCCCTGGCCGGGGTGGGCGTACTCGCCGAGCGAGGTCGACGCGGCGCTGGCCTCGGGCATGGTCAGCTCGACCACGATCGACGACAACGTTCGGCGGATCCTGCGCACGATGTTCGCCTTCGGGCTGTTCGACCGGCCGGCGTACACCAACGACGACAACCAGATCGACAAGGTCGCCCACGCCCAGACGGCCCAGCGGGTCGAGGAGTCGGCCATCACCCTGCTCCAGAACCGCGGGGAGCTGCCCCTGGATGCAGCGCACCTGAGGTCGATCGCGGTGATCGGGTCGACGGCGGACAAGTTCACGACCGGGGGCGGGTCGGGGAACGTGACCCCGTTCTTCTCCGTCACGCCGCGCCAGGCCCTCACCCAGCGCGCCGGCCCCGGGGTCGCGGTGACCTACAACGACGGCAGCAACGCCACGGCGGCGGCGGCCGCGGCCAAGGCGGCGGACGTGGCGATCGTGTTCGCGGGCGACTACGAGACCGAGGGCTCGGATCGCTACTGCCTGACCCTGGAGTGCCCCGACTTCAACGGGGACCAGGACGGCCTCATCCAGCAGGTGGCGGCCGCCAACCCGAACACCATCGTGGTGCTCGAGACGGGCGCACCGGTGCTGACCCCGTGGCGCGACCAGGTCAAGGCGATCGTCGAGGCCTGGTACCCGGGCGAGGAGGGCGGGCCGGCGATCGCGCGGGTCCTGTTCGGCGACGTGAACCCCAGCGGTCGCCTGCCGGTCACCTTCCCCCAGCAGGAGGGCGACATCCCCACCGCGGGCGACCCCGAGAAGTACCCGGGCGTGGCGGAGACCGTCACCTACAAGGAGGGGGTCCTGGTCGGCTACCGCTGGTATGACGCGAACAACATCACCCCCGCCTTCCCGTTCGGCTTCGGGCTGTCGTACACCACCTTCGCCTACCGCAACCTGCAGGTGCAGCCGGCCAGCAGGGGCACCGACGTCGCCACGGCGAGCGTCGACGTCACCAACACCGGCTCGCGGGCCGGAGCCGACGTGCCCCAGCTCTATCTGGGCCTGCCCCAGCCCTCACCGTCGGTGATTCAGCCACCTCGCCAGCTCAAGGGCTTTCAGAAGATCGCGCTGGCGCCGGGCGAGACCAGGCGGGTGACGTTCCCGATCGACGCCCGCGCCCTCTCGTACTGGGACGTCAACGCCAATGACTGGGCGATCGCCCCGGGGTGCTACGGAGTCATGGTTGGTCACTCCTCGCGCGACATTGCGCTGCGCGCGACGCTCGCGGTGGCCGGCGCCACGTGCCCGGGGGCGGCGGCGGCCATTCCCCTCCCCTTGGCGAGCGCGCCGGCCTGCGCCAGCCGGCGCTCGATCCTCGTGCACCTGCTCCGTTTCCGCCGCGCCCAAGTACGCCGGGTCACCGTCGTGCTCAACGGCCGCCGCTCCCAGGTCCTGCACGGTCATCGCTCGAGCGTGCGCGTCCTGCTCACCGGAACGCCTCCCGCGGTGGTGCGGGTACGCCTGCTGGTGCGCACGAGCCGGGGTCGCACGATCGTGATCAGGCGCCGCTACCGGACCTGCGCGGCCAAGCATCCGCACCGGCTGGCTCGCCGCCGCCACCGGCGTGGGCGCTAGCCTCCGCGCACTGGCGGCCGGTTTGGCCGCCGGGATGGCCGCAGCGGCGCTGACGGGCGCGGCAGCGAGCGGGGCGGAGGCCGCCGGGGCCGGTGGCCTGGGTCCCGGCTGCCATCCGGAATGGGCCGTGCTGGCCCACCATGCCGGCGGGCAGGTGGTCACCCCGCCGGGAGCCGTGCCCGTCGCCTGCGGGGTCGACACCGGATACGCGAGCTCGGAGTCGAGCATCGCCGTGACCGGCGCCGGCTCGCTCATCTACTCACCGGCCCAGACCGAGAACTCGATGGCGCGCTCCACGGACCAGGGCGCGAACTGGAGCCTCACCTACCCCGCAGACGAGCAGCCCACCTCGTTCTGGAACACCGTCGATCCGTTCGTGATCGCCGACCGGCGCACGGGCCGGGTGTTCTGGACCCACGTCACCGGACCGGTTCGCAACGAGGGCGGGCTCCCGCAGGGCTCTGGGTTCCTGCTCGCGGCGGCCTACGGCTTTCAGGTCTACACGTCGACCGACGACGGGCGCAGCTGGAGCACGGCGGACTACCAGACCGCCCCCATGGGCGACTGGGAGAAGCTGTTCACCGGCCCCCCGCCGCCTCCGTCGAGCGGCGCGGCCCAGCCGGTCGGCTATCCGGACATCGTCTACATCTGCGCCAACTCCCCGGTCGAGGTCGCCGGCCCGGGGCGCCTCTGTTACAAGTCGCTCGACGGCGGGAGGACGTTCGTCGTCGCCGGTTACAACTCTCCGTCGGCGGGCGAGCCCCAAGACACCTGCCCGCCCCTGAACTTCAACAACGGCGTGGCCGACAGCCGGGGGACGATCTACATCCCGGCCACGTGCGGGCGCTCGGACTATGTCGCCGTGAGCCACGACGAGGGCTCGACCTACACCTGGATCCCGGTCAAGGACGCGCCCACCGGCACCGTGCTTCCCAGCGGCTATCTCCAGCTGGCGATCGACGACGCGGACACCCTCTACGCGATCTGGCCCGCCAACGGCCTGCTCTACCTCGAGGTCTCTCGCGACCGCGGGGCATCGTGGAGCCCCCCCATGATGATCGCGGCTCCGGGTGTGCACGACGTCCAGCGTCCGGCGGTCGCGGCCGGGGCCGCGGGACACGTGGGGGTCACCTACTACGCCAGCACCGATCCCAATGCCCAGCGGTTCACCGCCTACATCACCCAGACCGACGACGCCCTGGCCTCCAACCCCCTCTTCTACAGCGGCCCTATCAACGATCCGGCCCAGCCGATCTTCCACGACTACGGGCTGACCGGCGCCTCGCCCCGGGTCGACTTCATCGGCGGGGCCTACGACGCCACCGGAACCCGGTTCTGGGCCGGCGTGGTCAGGCAGCTGTCCGCACCCGACGCCAACGGTCACCTGACCACGACCGGCTACGTTGGCCGGCTCGCGCTACCCGCGGTGGCGGGCGGAGCCGTGCTGCTCGTCCCCGCCGGCCCGCAGAGCGGGTCGAGCTCGTGCCTGGGCCAGGCGCGGCTGACTTTCCACATCAACGCGGTGCCCCACGGGCGGGTCGTGCGCGCGCGGGCATACGTCAACGGGCGGCGCGTCGTGAGCCGCCGGGGGCGCAACCTGACCAGCATCAGCTTCGCCCGCCCGCCCGCCCCGACGACCCTGAGGGTGCGGATCGTGACCACGAACAACAAGGGCGGGCGGGTGATCACCCGGCGCACGTTCCAGGCGTGCGCGCGCACCCCGGTCCGAGGGCGGGTTCGCCGCCACCGCCGTGGGGGGTGATGGCGCGGCCACGCCCGCGGACGGGCGGGCGGGGCCGCGGTGTGTCAGACCGACATCACCTCGTCGCCGATGTGGCGGTCGAGCGGCGCCCCGATGACGTCGCTCTGCTGATCGACCCACTCGAGCACCGCCTTGCTGCCCTCCTCGGCGTGCTCGTGGGTGTCCCAGTGGCTGATCGAGATGATCTTGTCGGCGTCCGCGACCACCGAGAGCGACTCGAACCCGGCGTGGCCCCGGTAGATCGGAACCAGCGTCTCCTGCGCCCGGCTCACGACCTCGTCGATGTTGCCCTTCAGCTCGTACATGACGACCCGCACGGCCTTCATGATCCCGCCTCCTCTCGCTTGGGGTATGGGTGGCGCCATCCTTTCAGGAACCGCCGAGCCCCGAGGGTGACGGAGCCGTGATCGGCGAGGCGCGCCATCGGCCGGGGGCCTACTCGACCAGCACCTCGGAGGGCAGCCGGGCCGCCTCCATGGCCACCAGGCGCCCGCGGAAGGGCACCCCCTCGGCCTCCAGCCGGCGGCGCTGTCGAACCCCCTTGGCCAGGGAGCCGTCCGCCCGGACCACCCGCCACCAGGGCAGTTCGGGATCGTGCACCGCCGAAAGCACGGTCCCGGCGAACCGGGGCGCGCCCGGCGAGATGTCGCCGTAGGTGGCCACGAAGCCGGGCGGGATGGCCTGGACCCGAAGGATCACGGCGCGAGCACGGACAGACTGTCGGCGGTCCACGGCTCTAGCCGCGGGTCAACCAGGACCGGATCTGCTCGTAGACGGCCGGATGGTTGAGCAGCTGGAAGTGGTTGAGCCCGCCGAGGTGGGTCCCGTGGTCGAGCTCGAACGGGATGCGCCGCCTGGCTCCCCGCCCGGACGCGCTGGGGAACCTGACCAGCAGGTCTCCGACCAGTCGGCCCAGGGGATCTCCGGGCTCACGACTGAGGGTGGCCCCGATGAAGTAGTAGGCCGCGCGGGGCAGGAACGGCACCTCGGTGCAGCGATCGTGCAGGAACTCATCCGGGTCGCAGTCGCACCAATCCTCCTCCACGCAGCTGCCGAAGCGCAGGTCCTTGATCCCGGCGCTGCGCCCGTTGACGAGATCGGCGAACGGCCGCGTGAGGTCCAACCGCCCGAGGCTCCATCCCGCCAGGTTGGCCGCCTTCTCCAGCGGGGCGCCGAGGTGGGGCGTGCCCAGGCAGAACACGTGCCGGACCCGCTCGGTCCACTCCTGATCCCGGGCCGCGCCGTAGTGGCAGGCGCTGCGTCCGACCAGGCCGCCCATGGAATGGCCCACCAGTGCCACCTCGTCCACCGCCACCGGCCAGCCCCGCACGACCTCCTCGAGCACGTCGGCCAGGCGGCCCCCGTTGTCGGATACGTGCAGGCCCGTGTTGTAGCGCACGTAGACCGGGGTGTAGCCGAGGTGGTCGCGCAGCCGCGATCCGTAGCTCGGGTTACCGACCCGGCCCCGGCCCAGGGGGAGTGCCCGCCAGGCCTGCTCGGTCTCGACCAGACCGTGCACGAACACCGCGAGCCTGGGGGTGGGGTGGGGGAAGGCCGCGGCCAGGCCCTCCGGGTCGGTGTCCACGGGGCGGCCGCGGTGCCGCACCGTGAGCTCGAGCGCGAGGTCGCGGTACTCCCGGGCCAGCGCGTCGCCCAGCGCGCCGTTGAGGAGGCCAAGCGCGATCCCGCCTCCCGGCGAGTCGGCCAGCGGAGCACCACCGGCCAGGCCCGTGTGTGACGCGAGCTCGGCGGCGGCCAGGGCGGGCGCGGTCAGGACGGACTGGACCCCCCGGTAGGCGGCGGCGGAGATGGTGTCGTGGATGACCCTCACGGGGGCCCCCATCGCTCCCAGGGCATCGAACGTCCGGCCCGCGACCACGCGGTGCATGTCCCTGGCGACCACGGCGGTGCGGGCGGTGGCTCGTCCGGCGAGGCGACCGAGATCCCTGATCTCGCCCGGCCTCACGCCCCCACCCCGAGGATGGCGGCCTCGACGTCGCGAAGCCGATCGACGTCGCCGCGCATGCCCACGGCGGCGTCGTTGAACAGGAACGCCTCGGCGAGCTTCACGATCGCGTAGGCCAGGGTCGAGGGATCGACGGGTGGGTCATACCGGCCGGCCCGAACCTCGGCCTCGATGAGGGCGGCGATCAGGGCCACGATGCGGGGCTGGACCGGTCCGGCGCCGGAGGTGATGATGCGCAGCGCGGCGTCGCGCTCCTGCTCGACGAACTGGCGCAGGGCCGGTGCGTCGGCCAGCCGGCGATTGAACCCGTCGAACGTGTCCAGGAGCGCCGGCCCACCCCGGCCCCGAGCGCCGGCCCGGGCATCGTCGAGCAGGGGCTCCGCGGCCGCGACCAGGACCTCGCCAATGAGGTTCTCGCGCGAGCCGAACCAGCGATAGACGGTGGCCCGCCCCAGGCCCAGCTCGCCCGCGATGGCCTGGACGTCCACCCGGCGACCGCGGAGGTACCGGTGCATGGCCGCGGCCAGGACGTCGTCGCGGCTCGCGGCCGGTGGACGCCCGCGGGATCTCGATGTGGCTACCGCAGCCGACACGGGCACGCCCAAACTTAGCGTGCAGGCGAGACAACTCACAGCAACTGTCTTGATACACGGATACGGCCTTGTACTATCTGCCGGCCGGAGGGCGGTCCGAGCGCCAGGGGTCAGACGTGCGGGGAAGGGGGATGGTGAAGGCTGTCGGGAGCGGGGCCGGGGCGGCCGGGACGGTGGCCGCGCTCGTCCTGGCCCTGATGGCGGCGTCGGCCGCAGCAGCGTTCGACCCCGTGGTCGAGGAGCAGAACTACTCCAAGACCCAGGAGCGCCAGAACATCTATCTGACCCCTCAGTACCAGGTCCAGCTGGCGCAGGTGAGCATGCAGAACGAGCAGGACTCGCTCCTCATCCAGGCCACCGATCCCGAACGCTCCTTCCAGGACGACGTGTGCGCCCGCGGCGACAGCGGCTGCGCAGGGGACGCTCGGCTGTACGACTGGCAGTCACACGGATACGGGATCGTCAGGTCCGTGCTGTACACGGCGCGCAACGGAGCCACGATCTCCGGACACGTGTGGGCCACCAGGGCCGGCCCGCCCCGGCGTCCCGGGATCGTCATCACCAACGGGTCGGTGCAGGCGGACGAGCAGCTCTACTGGTACGTGGCGCAGGCGCTGGCCAAGGCCGGCTACGTGGTGCTCACCTGGGACCCCCAGGGCCAGGGGCAGTCAGACACCTACGGCGAGAGCCCGGACCAGAACGAGGGCGCTCCGGCCCAGAGCGACGGGCGCCCGTTCTTCGACGGGACCGAGGACGCGATCAACTTCTTCCTGTCCACGCCCCAGCACCCCTACGAGCCGGAGTCCAGCTGCTCGAGCGGAACCACCCACGCGCCCAAGCAGGACCGGCGGGTCAGGTCGGGGCTCGACTCGGGCTACGACCCGTTCTGGCAGCTGCTCGACCCGTCCCGGATCGGGATCGCAGGCCACTCCTACGGGGCGGCGGGCGTCTCGTACATCGGCCAGTGGGATCCGCGCGTGAAGGCGATCGTGGCCTGGGACAACCTCAGCCAGCCCAGCCCGGGCACCAACAGCGGCTCCTTCCCGCCCGGCGAGGCCGGCTGCCCGGCCCACCCGACCGACCGCACGCCGGCGCGCATCACCAAGCCCGCCCTGGGCATGACGGCGGACTACTTCCTCCCGCCCGCGCCCAACACGCAGCAGCCGGACCCCTACGGCTGCCAGTCACCCCAGACCACGACCAACGCCAACAACTACGGGTGCAAGGTCTACGAGTCCCAGCAGTACTCCAAGGCCGGGGTCGACACCGGCGCCATCGTGATCAGGGGCGGGTCGCATCTGGACTTCTCCTTCATCCCGTTCCCGCCCACCTATACGCCGGGCCCCCCGTTCGGGGCCACCCTGCGCGGCGCGGACGAGGTCGCCTGGTACACGACCGCCTGGTTCGACAAGTACGTCAAGGGCGACCCCACCGCGGATGCGCGCCTGCTGAGCAATCGCTGGCGCCACGACGGCGAGGAGGGCGCGGTGGACCCCACTCACGATGGCAACGTGTTCTCCTTCTACTACCCATCCCGGCTCGAGTTCCACCGGGCCAACGGCACGCTCTATGACTGCGAGCACCTGCGCGAGGGCTGTCCGGGGCTGAGCGACAACGACGGCTACCCGGGGGAGTACTCCTACATCGCCCTCGATCGCTCCCCGGACATTCCCACGCCGGCCACCCCGGGCGCCGCCGGCGCCGGCGGCGCGGCCGCGAGCGGGATCTTCCCCAGCGCGAGCCAGCAGGCCCACACCTTCCGGCTCCATCGCGTCCGGGGCCGGCGGATCGTGAGGGTGCGAGTGTCGGTCGGCGGTCGCCTCCTGCTTCGCCGCACGGGTCGGTCGCTGCGGACGGTGACCATCCCGGGCCTCCCCGGCACCGCCGCTCGCACCATCGTCATCACCACCCATACCCGTCGTGGCCTGGCCCGCCGCACTCGACGGACCGTGCAGGGCTGCGGGGCCCTGACCCCCCCGGCCACGGTCAAGCTGCACTCCCGCCGCGGGCGCAGGTCGCGGGGCTAGCCTCGTGGGTGGGTCCCGGCTCGCGCGCCCGGTCACGCTGGCGGCGCTGGCGGTGCTGGCCGGGAGCGGAGCCGCCGCCCCTGCGGCCCCCGCCGCCGGCCTGCGCTCGGGCTGCGACCGGTCACGGCCCGCGCTGGCCTACCGCCCCGGACGGGGAGCCCTGTCGCCCCAGCCCCCGGCCCGACTCGTGCCGTGCCTCGACGTGATCGCGCAGCGCACCAGCGAGTCGGCCATGATCGCCGTGGCTCCGTCGGGGCGGCTGCTCTATGCCCCGCTGGTCGAGAACTCCTACCCAGCCCCGCTCGACGACCGCGGGCCCGCCTTGGTGGCGGCCTCCGACGACGGTGGCGCGAACTGGCAGGCGCTCGATTCCGGTGGGACCAATCACATCCTCGACGTGCCGCCCTGGATGTCGATGGATCCTCAGACCCACCGCGTCTGGTTCGCCACCGTGCTGCCCCCGCTGTGTGGCGCCGACGTGTCCTGGAGCGACGACTACGGGCGCACCTGGACCGACAACCCGGTGGTCGGGTGCCCCGGAATGGGTTCGATGCGGATCCTCGAGGGGCCGGCCCCCGTGGGCGAGGCCAAGCCCACGGGCAGCTACCCCCACGCGGTCTATTACTGCGCCAACCTCAGCGACCTCAGCCCCAGCAACCTGCGGTGTTACCGCTCGCTCGACGGCGGCCACACCTTCGCCTTCACCGGCAGCTTCGCCGATCCGCCGCCCCAGCCGAACTGCAACACCGAGCACCCGGCCCGGCCGGGCGCCGTGGGCCCCGACGGGTACCTCTACTTCCCGGTCTATGAGTGCGGGGCCCTGTCGATGGCGATCAGCCGGGACGAGGGGGCCAGCTGGCACTACGTGCCGGTGGCCAACACGAACGTGCAGGATCTTTACATCAGCTCGGTGGCCACCGACCAGGCGGGGAACGTGTACCTGGCGTGGATCGCCGGAACCGGGGCCGGCGGGAGCACCGGACCGAGCGCCCCGGGGCCCCCCAGCACCGAGGGAATCCTGGGTGCCGGACTGCCCGTCCTCTCGGTCTCCCGTGACCACGGTCGCAGCTGGTCCCGGCCGGTGGTGGTCGGGCCGCTCGGACTCAAGGACGGGCGCCACATCGCGATCGTGGCCCAGGCCACGGGCAAGCTGGCCATCTCGCTGCTGGCCAACACCGACGGAAGCCCGAACCTCGACGGATACCTGCTCGAGACCGCCGATGCGCTGGCCCCGGACGCGGTCTGGGTGGCCGCCCCGGTGAACGATCCCGCCACTCCGCTCATCTCGGCCAGCGACTCCGAGACGTTCGGCGACCGCCTGTTCAACTTCACCGACACCTTCGCCCCCGACGGCGAGGCCTGGGCGGCGTTCCACTGCGCCAAGACCGGCTCCTGCCCGGGTCGGCGGATCGGCGTCATCGGAAGCCTGGCCCCTGCCTCGTCGACCGGTTCCAGCCCGACCTCCCCCGGCTCCACCGGGGGCGGATCCTGCGCCGACACGCGCGGGTTCACCTTCAGACTTCACCACTCGCGGGGCGCCCCAGTGGTCAGGGTCAAGGTGTTCATCGCTGGCCGGCGCGTGCTCGTGCGCCGCGGCCGCGACCTGAGGTCGATCACCATTCCCCGCCGGGCCCAGGGCCTGTTCCGGGTGAGGATCGTCTCCATCGAAAGCACGGGCTCGAGGATCGTGAGCCGGCGGACCTACCGGGGCTGCGTGAAGGGCGCCCCCACCAGCCGCGGCCACCGTCCCCGGCGCCGGCGACGAGGGGGCGGGTGAGAGCGAGGGTGGCCCCGCTGGCCAGGACGGCCACGGCCCTCCTGGCCCTGGCCGCGCCG
>Ga0307477_10002495_pt1 | contig 14203 bp, 14 predicted proteins | sample atmos_gasesECM2C_FD_203316 | JGI IMG/M metagenome (GOLD analysis project Ga0307477, IMG submission 203316) | Hardwood forest soil microbial communities from Morgan-Monroe State Forest, Indiana, United States - atmos_gasesECM2C_515 | ecosystem: Environmental > Terrestrial > Soil > Temperate...
TATCCCTGACTATCTAGGACGCTGCTGTATGCACATTATTATTGTTCTCTGCCTGCAATCAGTCGTCTTGACTTCTATGGGCTCTTTTGTTCAACTCGAAAGGGCTATGTTTGCTTTCCGCTCGACCCGAGCGAACCCTTCGACACTGCTGCTATGAGTCGGGCGTTAACTTCCATCAGCCGTTTGTCAAAACCCGAAGCCGTTGCGACATCAATCTCCGAGATACGTAGTCCCAGGTCTCGGACCGCGTTGAGAACTACACCCGCAGCTCTTCCCCTATAACTCATTTTAGGGTTCAAGCCTTTTTTCATTGCTCTATCTAGATAGTCATTGGCGCGCCGGACCAATTCCTCTTTTTCGTCGCCGCTTACTAGTCCTCGCTGGGCAAAACCCTCTGCAATGGTTTCTATCTGCCTTCTGGCGAGTTGCAAAACGAGATCGGGAAAGGGCATCATGTTGCCCTGGACGCCTAGTGACAAAATGATACGCTCCTCGGCATCGACGAGCTTTTCCCTGCTCGCCAACATCTTAGACTCAAATTCGTGATCGGTCCGAGGATCTCCCATGGTCTTCGCAGCGAGTGAGATCGCCGCAATGAGGAAGATCTCAAGATTCTTTCGGCTGGCATTGTACTCGCCTATTGGTCTGCTCTTGACGTCCAGGTAGAGGGCGACCGCCGCCTGCTTCACTTCATTAGACAAGCCGAGCCTTTGTACTGCCTCGAAGAACAAGCCGTGCTCCTCTTTGCTCAGGGATTCTACGCCCTTGCTCTGACTGTAAATTCTCTCCTCAGTCTTCACAAAAAGGACAACAATAGTCTCATTGTGGAAATATTAGAGGATTGCCCGTAGGGGTCTTGTCCGCTTCGTTTCGAGCAGGACGATTGAGGACACTCATCGACGTAAGGATGTGACTGGTTTCCCAGTGCAAATAGTCAATAACTCCCCCATCTGGACCAGATCGGGGACACTATGAGCGATTGGAACGCTGGAGTCATTCAGGAATTCCGCAAGAACCGTGGAAAAGTAGGCGGAAACTTCGAAGGAGCACCCCTACTACTCATCAATCATACTGGCGCCCGCACTCGCAAAATCAGGATCAACCCGGTTATGTATCTCAAAGACGGCGACCGTTACTTGGTTTTTGGCTCGAAAGGCGGAGCCGACTCTCACCCAGACTGGTACCACAACCTCAAGGCACATCCTGACGTTAAGATCGAGGTTGGAAGCGAGACGATCGAAGTTCACGCGGAGGAAATTAAAGGCGGCGAACGCGACAAGCTCTACGCGAAACAGGCCGCTCTATATCCGCAGTTTGCTGAATACCAAAAGAAGACCAAGAGAGTAATTCCAGTGATCGCGTTTACTCCAAAGACCCACCGAAAGTAATCAGAGCTCGAATCAATCTTCGACCTTTCTCCATAACGATTGAAGGCGCTATAAAGGGCGCCGTCAGTTTTTTCGAGTTTCTTTCCTAGGGACCACACGGCTCGCCTGTTCTCACCTCATATTCTGTGGCATTGTCAACGAGCACAGAGAACGAGCAGCCATCAAGCGTGCAACCTCGCATCGAGGGAGTGCACTTGAAGTAGTTGTAAAGCTGGGTTTTGTTTTCGAAATTGAGCCAGTAAATCTGGTCGGTGTACGCGTTCCCGTTATAGTATGTGGTTTTGATTTGAGTATGGTTGCCGCTAGGAGTTAACGTATAGATAACCCAGTAGTTGGTCAAACCGGTTTGCCCATGAGGGTGAGGAAGACTCTCGTACCATGCGAAGGCGATCACGCCTATCACGCAAGCGATGAATACAACAACGGCCGTTTTCTTCCCGACCTTGTCCTTCCACGAAGTCAATTCAATTTCTGCTCTGAGCGATTCGACCTATTCTGAATGACGTTACCGACGGGAATGTCGTTCTTTGGCTAGAAGAGATGGTTTGGGATAACTTCGGCGGGGCCACCCGGATCAGACGATATTACATCGTCAGATAGTTCCCTGATTCTTCTTTCAACCTTCGAGGCCACCTTGGGCAGGGTGTTGATGAATACCGAGGGTCCGGTGTCGAGAGAGTACCAGGCAGGGACTCCTTCGTCCTCTCGAAGCTTGCGGACCTCGTTGATGATCCTGATCGACAACGGACTAAAGAGGATCGTCTCCATCTTGCCCGTCATCGTGACTGCGTGTAAGTTCAGCGTGTCCACTTCAGCAAGACTACAGATCTTCGAAGCATCCTTCTTGCCTATCGCTCGCCTCATCTTCTGAAGAACCCCGTTCATGTAGCCTAGCCTCGGCCTAAAGAACGGAGAAGTCACGACATCGGCATGCGCCTTGTCGGTCTTGATCGTAGATGGAATAGGTACAATCAGTGTCCTCATTCGAATAGAGCTGGCAGGCGCCAGCTGCTCCGCATACGATCGGCCGTTCCGATTCGCGTACCAGATCGAGAATCCGCCCACAAGACTCCGCGCAGCAGACCCTGCCCCGAGCCGTACGACCTCGGACAATTCCTTAGGCTCAAGGCTGAGCCCTAGAACTTTCGATGTTGCGAGGCCAAGGGCGGAAAATCCTGACGCGGAGAATCCTAGACCCTTCCCCTTGACATTCGCGTTCCTCGACTCGACCCGGACCCGGGTCTGGTCGCCAGCGAGTTCTCTGAGCTTGTCGATAACGATACGGGCCCTTGCTTCTTCGCCTGTCGTCGGAGCAGTTCCGTTGATGCGGATTCTGTCCTTACTGAGGCTCTTCTCGGTCTCCACTGTCGTAACAGTGTCCAGCGATTTCATGCAGACGGAGATACTGTCATGGTAAGGTATGCGGAGCTTCGGGTTCTTCAGGCCGTGATACTTGATGAGTCCTTGGATCGCATAGGCGCGCGCTGAACACTTCAACGCCGGGGCTATCCTATTACTCCAGTCGCTCGGGCGACCTTTTCCGCGGCCGCCTCAGTAACTCCTGTTTCGCCGAGGATCGTGTACCGTTCGGGCCTCAGACTGTGAGCCATCGTCAATGCCTTGACAACCTGTTCTGGTGAAACTTTGAGTTCTTTGGCAGTCGAAGGTGCGCCAATTTCTTGGAGAAACCTTCTGATTGATTCCCAGTTAGACCCGTGAAGATACGCGCACATTATCGCCCCCACACCAGTCCTACTCCCATGCAGACTAGTCTCACCGGCCACGATGTCGAGTGCATGGCTGAAGAGATGCTCTGCTCCACTGCAGGGCCGAGAGCTACCGGCAATGCTCATCGCGACGCCGCAACTGACCAGTGCCTCGACGACCGTTCGAACGCCTTCCTTGCTACGCTCGACTATGTCTTTCACATTTCGCGTCACCAGCTCTGCGCTCATCAGCGCTAGCTCTGCCGCGTAGTCACCGTAGTACTCGTTCTTCAGCTTGTGAGCAAGCTGCCAGTCCTTCACCGCGCTAAACTTCGCGACAATATCGCCACATCCAGCCGCCAAGAGATCGTAAGGAGAATCTGCAATGACACCAATGTCGCCGATGATCGCTATGGGGGCCTGGGCTCGGATCGAGTAAGGTTTTGGACCCCCCTTGATCGAAGCATAAGGACTCGCAATCCCATCGTGACTCGCAGCCGTCGGAATACTCATGAAAGGAACTGACGTTTTCGCGGAGGCAAGCTTTCCGAGATCGATGTCTTTCCCGCCCCCGACCGCCAGCACGATCGACGGCCTCGTCTTCTTGATCGTCTCGATGATCTGATTCAGAACAGCCTCATTGGATTCTCTTACAATGATGTGATCGACACGAAGTCCAGCTTTCGCGGCAGACTTTGCGACCCCGACCCCTGCAATAGGGTAGGTCACAGGTCCCGAGACCACTAGGGCCGTGCCGTGAAATCCCTGTTTGGTGCAGATCTCTCCTACTCGGTCGAGAATGTTGATGCCCACGATGACCTCTCTTGGAAGCTGCATGTAGTGGATTGATTCTTCAGATTCCAACCTTCGATCACACTAGAAATACGACTAAGACAGCAACAAAGAACGTGACGATTTCAAGCCTGTAGAATGACTTACCGATCTGCCGCGCAATCCGGCCGATGAAGCCGGTAATAGACTGGAAAGTCTCCGAGCCCAACACTTGAAGTTGCAGAGAAAACTTGGAAAAACCAGCCGACGATTCTTCAAGATTGCCAACTGCCCTCTGGACCGTCTGAGTTATCAGTTTCAGAAAAGTAGCTGTGGGCAAGGCCGCTCCCACTGGATAATATCCTAGCAGGGATCTCACAAGACCGGTAACAAGGTGGGTGTCGGTCGTCATGATCTCACCGTCGCTAACTCCAGCCTTACTGATTGATTCAAGGATCTGGTCTCGAAGGCCTTGCTGCATATTGTTTCCATCTATCGTGATGTAAGATGCAGTGTCATCTTCGGTCTTAACGACCATCACGGACAAGCCTCCTGGACCGATCCCTTCCTTGAGCGTGTAAATGTCCAGGGCGTCGTATGAGGATCCGACACTGAACGGTCCCTGCGACAAATCTTTCAACCTGCTAAGCACTCTGACTGCGGCTGCGACGATTCGGTCAGCCTGTTGGGGTGTTATAGAAGTTTGACCCACGATACTGTTGTGGGCATCTACAATCAGAACCTCCAAGCCCAATCTCGACGCCTCCCTCTCGATTTCTGTTGACACTTCGGTCGGCAGGTCCTCCATCTCCTGGGGCGCCAGCGTAATCGTCAGTAGTGCGATATTCCCGAATGCTTGGCCCGAAACGGTTGCCTCTCCTTCTTCTTCTCGAATCATCGAAGACGCTTGTCGGATAAGATGCTGCGACGGATAGTTCTCCCTCGCCGCCAAGAGCAACTTGTCAATGTCCCGATGGGAGACAATGTTCAGCTTATGATTCGAGATACCGTGTGGCACCTGGACGACTCCATGTTGTGATTCCTCCAGAGAGTGTTTCAGTTCGGAAGGAAGACCTCCACTCCCCATGTCCCGATAGGGTCCAGGGTGAAAGTTGGACACGACCAGCGACGCCTTCGGCCCCGATTCCCCTACAGAAAAGCTCAGAATCCTCGTCTCAATCGACCCTTCGGTTGAGAGGGGAAGGAGTCTCTCCTCGAGAGCCGTCGGGGTCTTCTGCAACCAGTGCTGAAGGAAGGATCTGAAAAGACCCATAGGAGAAGAGCCGATCTCGGACATTCCAGACACCTCCACTCCGCGGATGATCAAGGAGACACCGAGTGCTGAGACGATTGAAGAGGTAATGAGGAGAGTCATGACCATTGGAAGCAATGATTGTAGAATGGTACTTGGTAAGAGAAAATAGCTTAGATATAGGAACAAGACGGCAGTCAGAATGGGGGTCGTTAACGCTGCGGACAGCTTCCTCCAAGCAGCAAAGGAAGACATCGCATCCGTCGTAAGGAATCGGATCGGAAGCGAGACCGCCAGACCGACCAGAAACCCATACTCCCACGGGGTCTTCTGCCCGATGAGCAGACCGATCCAGGAGAATATGGGAAGGAGCGTTGCGAGTGGGAGTAGTGAGATGATCTCCAGTCCCAGTAGGCGCCTAAAATCCAAGATCTTCTCTCTGTGAAGAATCAGAATCGCGTTCAGAAATGCGCCGAGAACAGCCGGCCACACTAAGACTGCTCCCACGAACACTAGTGTTTGGGCCAAGGTTTCTCCCGTCGGCAGTAACGAGATTGATGCCGAAAGAAGCGCAATTCCCGCGAAGATGATGATAACCTTGCGAGTAGAAGGAAACGCTACACGTCTGATGAAGTTGAAGGCGTCAACTGTCCCGCCAACGCCGGTCTTCCGAGCAGTCGGCATCGAGCTAGGCACGCTTTAGCGCAGCGAGAATCTGCTTGACCCGTCGGGGTCCTTCCTGCTCCAAGACGGTTCCTGTGACGATGGCCGAGGCGCCCGCACGAGCGAGCTTTTCAGCCTGGTCAGGAGTCCGAATGCCTCCACCTACTATGATGGGAAGATCCACGGTCTCGCTCACACTACTCACCATCTTGGGATCTACCATATGTTCTGCACCGCTCCCAGCTTCCAAGTAGACGAATCGCATACCCAAGTATTGAGCTGCCAACGCATAGTTGGTGGCGAGTTCAATCTCTGAGAAGGGAATGGGTTTCGCCATCCCGACGGTGCTAGCCGCGGTCTCGGACTTGCCGACTATTACATATCCTAGAGGGATTGGTTCCAGGTTGAATCTTCTCACCATCGAGGCACCAGCCACTTGGGACCCGATAAGATACTGAGTACTCGACGAGTTCAGGAGGGACATGAAGAAGATGGCGTGGGCAAACCGGCTTATTCCAACAGGACCATTGGGAAAGAGGATAGTGGGCAGCGAACATGATTCGCGAATAGTCTTGACGGCCTTGTCGAGCTGGGCCGAGGATTTGACCGTCGAACCTCCAATTAGAATAGCATGCGTCCCGCTGGCTTCCAAGTCAGCCACGATTTCTCGCAGGTTGTGCGAGAATTTCTCCGGGTCGATAAGAGCCAGATGTACACATCCTCGCTCTCTTATTCCATCAACCAGCCCCGCCTCAACAGGTCCTAGCATATTTCCTACGCCCTAGCTTCCGAGCAATTGGTGTGCAACTTTCATGGCCAAGATTGGATGCTTGACAAGGAGGCTGATCGCCCGGGATGGGCTGAACCCGTGAGCCATCTCGATCAAGTCTTGCCCATCCAGGTAGTCGGTAATGACGTTGAGTTCTTCATCGGAAAATCGTTCGAAGGACTCAAGCGCCTTCAGACTGTTGGATATCTTCCCTGCCCACAACTCGTCAAATCTCTTCCGGTACGCCTGCAATCGCCTCGAACCAGCATCACCTTCCACCGCAGCCTTGCCCGCCACTTCGCCAGCTATCTTGCCCGCGACCAGGCTGGTGTGGATTCCAGCGCCAGTGAGAGGAATGACTTGTCCGGCCGCGTCGCCGCAGAGCATCATGTTATCGCTCACGTACTCATCGATCTCTCCGCCTACGGGGACCGGAGCCGATTGAGTTCTTTCGATCTTCGCGTCTCCAAATACACTGGGATGTTCCTCAATGAACTTGTCAAGTAGAAGCTTCGCTCCTGACCCTTTAAGTCCAATTCCGACATTTGCGGCACGATCTCCTTTCGGAAAGATCCAGACATAGCCGGCCGGCGCCTTCTTGTGGCCGATGAAGATCTCAAGCTTGGACTCATCCTCAACCCGACATCCTGTCATATCGTATTGGAACGCCGCTATCACCTGATACTTCCTACGTTGGAAGTACTGGCGTGCGAGGATCGAGCCTGTACCATCGCAGCCTATGGCTACTCGTGCCTTCAGAGAGAACGGCTCTGAGCCTTTCTTTCCATTAATCACTACATGTCCATCTGCTCTGGTAATATTCTCGACTGTTCTCCCATATTCCAAAACGGATCCTGAGACTCTTGCTCTCTCAGCCAGGACATTTAGTAAGGCAGGCTTGTCGAGAATGTAGCCTTCTCCACCGACGTTCACACGCTTCTTCTCGTCCGGAGCATAGAGAACTGCTCCCTTGATGCGGTTGATCGCGAATTGCGGATCGGCCGAAACCTCTGCGTCCTCTAGGACCTCGGTGAGGATTCCTTCCGCGCAGGGCTTCCTCCCAGGGTGCGACTCTTTCTCTAGCAGCACGGTATTCGCTCCAGCTCTTGCCGCGGTCCAAGCGGCCATGACGCCTGCGGGACCAGCGCCAATTACTGCCACATCACATGTTTCCAATGTGATACCTAGTTGGGCAGATCATGCTCGTCATTCGAGTTCCGCGACTCTGTGGTGAAAGCGAACGAGTATGATCGTGTCATCGGAACGTTTCTTATCGTATCAACATCAAAACTCTCCTGTCTTTTGAAGCTCGGAACCGGAGTTGGGGTTCGCTTGTCGATCTCTTTCTCAACTCGATGCAAATAGTACAATGAGTATACCGCCATGGCAAATACGAGAGTCACCACTTTCGTCGCAAACGTCAAACTCAGCGGGTCTCTGAGGGCGGGATAGGGGTTGTTCTGCAAATCCGGATTGCCACCTGTCGCAGCTTCGAGTGCTCCCCACAGCATGAAGTTGAAAAAAATCTCGTAGAGTGCGCCGAACGCAATGAGGGCAGTGATAACGAACAGGAATCGCCTGGTGCCGTCCGAATAGTTGAGAAAATGCTTCTTCTGAGCTTCGAGTCCGAAGGACCAATAGAGGAAGGCAGCATAACTGAACCAAGTAATTGGTTTAGCAAAGAACCATGGCGATATTGACTGCGGAGGAAACTCAGTCAGCACGAACTGTTGTCCTATCACACTAGGAGGGTTTCCAAGAGCCATTATCGCATAGTAAGCCATGAATGTCAGAGCAATCAGTCCTGATGTCCAAGAAAGTAATGACCAATGTCGTCGTATGGCGAGACTCCTTAGTTCCGTCACGCTGAACCAGTTCGGCTTTTGTACCTTCAACTTAGACCGGAATCACTAAGACCATCTGAGAGTTAGGACCAGCTTTCATAAGCCTTCCCTCACCAATGAGCTCCTCGTTCGAGGTATCTGCTGACACATTCGTCCGGAAGGAGACGGAACAGGCAGATCGACCCGTAACCATTGCCCTCAGAGTAAAGAAACCGGTGGGGATGAAAAAGGAGCTCCCCAGTGCTCTTACTGGATAACTTCGCCCGATGCGAAGCGGTTGGAGACCCGAGTTATCTTGACCTTAACATGGTCCCCGGGTTTTGTGTTCGGTACGAAGACAACAAGACCTTCAACGCGAGCTATTCCTTCCCCGCGTCTGCTGATCTCTTTGATGTCAACATCGTATTCCTTGCCTTCTTCGACAGGCTTGGGACCGAATCGGTTCGCACCGCCACCATAACCTCTCCTCTCATAACCCATATCCACGTTCCACCTCCGTTCTTCGTCTCTTCTCGTTTCGGTTGCTACGTGAGAAAGCAGCAGTCGTTTCGGTAACGGACAGCATACGTTCCTCGGCGAGTCAACCTGCAACTAGAAACGACCGGCTGTTCCAATATAAAGTTGCCTTACACCGCAACTACTTCGCAATGTAACAGCCTACCACTACTTTGAATACAGTGTCTTATTCGAGCATGAGAAGTTCGAAATTGCTCGAAATAATTCCGCTAGATCAACTTCCTCTCCTCAAGCAGGGAGACGACTTGGCCCTACTAATCGTGAAACGAGCTAGGGAATTGGGAGCCGGGATAAGAAGTCGAGACGTTCTCGTAGTGGGGCAGAAAGCCATCTCAAAAGCTGAAGGAAGAATCGTAGACACTCGTCACATCAAACCATCTGCTCGGGCACTTGCAATTGCAAGGAGAACAGGCAGGAAACCCGAGTTTGTTGAGCTCGTTCTTAGAGACTCTAAGCGATTAGTACGCGCAGACAAGGAGGCCTTGATTGTAACCACCAGAACCGGAGCAACTTGCCTCAACGGGGGCGTCGATAAGTCCAACGTCAAAGGTGACACCGTGTACGCGCTTCTTCCACAGGATCCAGATGCTTCAGCACGACGTCTTTTGAAGGGAGTGAATCTATTGACGGGAAAGAACGTTGGAGTTGTCGTCTGTGATACTCGAAGCCGACCGTTCCGGCGAGGCCAAGTGGAAGAGTGCATCGGTGTTGCGGGCGTGAGTCCACTGGTCGATTATCGCGGCCAGAAAGACCTGTTCGGTTACAGGCTCCGTTTCAAGAACGTCGCCCTCGGTGACGAGTTAGCATCAGCAGCTGAATTAGTAATGGGCCAGGGGAGGGAAAAAGCCCCAGCTGCAATCATTAGAGGATTAAGGCGAGTAAAGTTCCAAGACCGTGCCTCAAGTAAGAAGCTTGCAATTTCGCCCGGTGAGGATCTATTCAGAGGAACACTTTAGCCGGTTCTAACACTATTGTTGGCTAGCCTCTAAGCGAACCATGATTGAAAGGGTAATATGACAGCAACCCCGGCTCGCTCGCAAATCCATTTCGAGTGAAGCCTGTTGAGTTCTCTGATTGACCCATACATTCCACTCCTAGAGTATCTGGCCGTTTGGGCTGTCATTGTCCTCCTAGCCATCGCGCTCAAAGCGGACAAGCATGGGATAATCGCGAAGCCCTACTATGTGATGTTGAAGACCCAAGTCTTCAACAGCTGGATGGAAAGAATCGGAGGCCGATTCCGGAAAGGCTGGCTCACCTATTTCGACATCGGGGCAGCGATGGGCATCGGACTCACCATCTTCGTCATGATCAGCTTGATACTGAACATGTTCAACCTGTTGACCCGGCCTTCGGTATCCGGACCCGCACTTCTCATCATCCCAATACCTGGCGTGACAATTCCCTCGAACATATTCGTCTACATCCTCATCTCAATCGCGGTCCTGCTCATCCCTCATGAAGCCGCTCACGGAATAGCCTCGGTGATCGATAAGGTTCCGATCAAATCCTCAGGCGTGTTCCTCGCCGTCGTCCTGCCCGGCGGGTTCGTTGAGATCGACGAGGAAAACCTCTCGAAGAGAAAGCCCCTGACGAAGCTCCGAGTCTTCGCAGCGGGATCTTTCACAAATGTCGTCACCTGGCTCATCGTAATCCTGCTCATCACGAACTTCGCCACGTCTATCAGTCCATTGTACAATCCGAACTCGTCGGGGGTCATTATAACAGACCTCGTCCCTGGCGGCGCAGCTCAAGCGAACAATATTCCAGCGTGGTCCGTACTATCCCAGATCAACGGGACCTCAGTTCAGTCGATCAGCAGTCTTCAGACCTACCTGTCATCCCTCTCACCCGGGCATCACCTGCTACTCACCATGAACAATGGACAGCAGTACACCATCATCACCCAGCCTTCTCCCAGTAACAACAATAGGGCAACCATCGGAATCTACGTCTTCGACTATTATCAGCCCAGAGCATCTTTCCTGCCGATCGCACTCCCCTACCAATACTACCAGACCCTGTCGTGGATGTCCGTCATCCTACTCGGAGTCGCACTTGTGAACATGTTACCTATGTTCCCATTCGACGGCGACAGATACTTCGACACAGTCCTCTCCCGTCTAGGCTTCAAGAAGACAAAGAACGCGAGGGCCGTTTCGAGCGCGGTTTCACTGATCCTCCTCGGCTCGAACCTGATCCTTTCTTACGCGGTGTTCGGCACGATATTTCCCAGGTAGGCTCGCTGTTTTGCAGACCCCTATCTGCAGTAGCTGCCATCAGCATGCCCCATTCTACAAGCGGGAATACGAGGGCGTCGCGCTCTGCAAGACCTGTTTCAGAGAGTCGATAGAGCGCCGGGTTCGGCGGACGATTAGTCACTGGAAAATGTTCTCACCGAGCGACCATATCGCTGTTGCAGTGTCCGGTGGGAAAGACAGCTTGACAATGTTGATGATCCTCAAGAAATTGTGCAAGAAGTTCGATCAGACCAAGATTACAGCTGTCACAGTCGATGAGGGAATCGCGGGTTATCGTGAGGAAGCGGTGGACTTGGCCACGGAGTACTGTAAGAAACTGGACGTCGATCATGAAATAGTCAGCTTCGAAGAACTATACGGTAATGGCTTAGACGACTTTCTCAAGAGAAAGCAAAATCGGACGACGGCTTGTTCTTATTGCGGTGTCTTCCGGCGCAAAGCCATCAACGTCGTTGCACGTAGAGTCGGAGCGACAAAGATTGCTACTGCCCACAACCTAGACGATGTTGTCCAGACATATCTGCTCAACCTGTTCCAGGGCGATGTGGAGAGATTCGCAAGGTTCAGCCCAGTCTTACACGACCCTAGAGGCGCGTTTCTCCCTCGGGTGAAACCACTCTGCGAGGTCCCGGAGAAAGAGGTGGCCCTCTACGGCTATGTTGAAGGACTAACGTTCCAGACGGCATCATGCCCGTACATGATGGAGGCTTTGCGCAACGAGCTTCGCACAGTGGTGAACAGGCTAGAGCTTGCACATCCAGGCGTGACATTCAGTGCATATCGAGCAATGACCCGTCTCAGCGGACTCGCCGAGCCGAACGTCGCCCCTTCCCAGCTATACGCGTGCCAATCATGCGGCGAACCCACGTCTCTAGAGCTCTGTGAAGCCTGCAAAATGGTCGGCGTCACAACGGACAGACTCGACATCCCTGCATAAACAGAACCTTCGCTTGGAGATGCATCAACGCTTGGACGACTCAACACCCAGATACGCGTTGAGTGAACTCTCTTTTCTCGAGTGACTACTCGTTCGGCTCATTCTTCGAATCCTTCTGCGCCGATCAGCGGGACGAACGCAACTCCGCCCAGCGAACTCTTCTTGACGCTTCCATCAGGATCCTTCACTATCTTGACCAGTTCTTGCGGGAAGAGTTTACCTCCGATGGGCATTAAGAGAATTCCACCAGGCTGAAGTTGTCCGACTAGTACGTCAGATATTCGGGGCGCGGCCGCGGTCACCAAGATTCGATCATAGGGCGCCCGGTCCTTGTATCCGAGTGAACCGTCGCCATGAACTAACGTAATTCGGTTGCTGTAGCCCGCCTTCTCCAGATTGTTCCTCGCGAATTCGACAAGCTTCAAAACCCGCTCGACCGTGTAAACGTGTCCCGTAGGTCCGACCTGCTCCGCTATCACCGCTGCATGGTAGCCGGTTCCGGCCCCGACCTCGAGTACTCGTAGTCCAGGTTTCAGTTCGAGAGCTTCATTCATCATGACGACCATGTAACGCCCGGCAGATCATGCCGTGTGGCGCGCTGATCGTCTGACCATGTTCCGTGGGTAGAGGGGTGTCGTTGTAGGCGTATCGTTGCAGATGCTCGGGTACGAAGAATTCTCGCGGCACCCTCCTTATTGCAGCAATTACGTCGGGAGATTTTAGGAGTCCTTCCTGTACGAGCCCTCGAACCATTCTTTCTTTTTCCTTAGAAAGATCTTGACCCATCGTCGTCCATTGGCCTCAGGCGTGGAAGGATATTAGGCTGAAGCACTTCTTCAAAAGACCAGCTTGAGCATCACATTCCATGCCACGGGCCACCCGGCGGTTCTCTCGACACATCCTTCGACCATCGAAATTACCCGAGAAGCACATTTGTCAACCAGAGGAGACTGTATTGTCGCCGTGAACTCCTCCATTGGCCCTTCTGAAATCCCGCTAGAACTGAGAACCGCGATCCAAACCCCTGGGTCAAAGATCCGACTCGTTCTCACAGCTGGCCGATTTACTTTTGCAGTCGCAGGCGAAGGTCATGAAAGATTGGATCTCTCACACGCGACAGATTTTGTAACTAGAAGAAGCAGGTTCGTCTCGGACAGAACGTTGATGATCCATGCTGACAAAGCGGCAAGGGATTTACCCCGTGAAATGGTATTACTGCTGAAAGATCCGAAAACCAGGGTCACAATCGAACTCTCTGCATCGGTCAAGTAATCTCCGCCTCCACAGCGACCTGCCAGTTCATCGGAGCCACCTCGCGGACCTTCCGAACCCCGAGAACCCTTCTCAAATTATGCCCAGATGCAGCGACAACATCTCCAAGCTCACGTTTTGCGCGGAGATCGGAATCGTCGCCTGCGGCGAACGTGTAGTAGTGAACCACTCCGCCAGAGGGGAGAAGCAGATCACAGGCCGCACCGACGAAATCCTTCGCGGCCGAAGGATGGTTCATAATTACTCTTGTAGCAATATGACCGAGTTTTCCAGCAACCTCCCTCGCATCTCCGAGATGGACTCTAATCCTTGATTCAACTCTGTTAGTCCGAGCATTCTCTTCGGCGAATCTCGCGGCTACTGGATTAGAATCGATTGCGTCTACTTTGACGTCCTTGACAGTTTTCGCGATAAGGATCGAGAATGGGCCGACGCCGGTGAACATGTCAACTACTCTTTCTCCCTCGACGACTTGTCCGGCGACCCGTTGATGCTCAGTCGACAATCGAGGGGAGAAGAACACCTGTGCCAGGTCGACCTTGAAGGAACAGCCGAATTCCTGATGGACAGTCACAGTTCTGTCCTCACCTGCAATATGACGAAGAGGCCTCACTCGTTGGGGACCCGTAACGGGTCCAGTCTTTGCAAAGACTCCTTTGACATTGGATTGAGTATCTAAAATTCCGCGAGCAATGGCTTTCTCAAACTGTGAGAGAGCGGGTCTAAGCTCTAGAATCGCGATGTCGCCGATGGTGTCGAATGATTTGGGAAGTTCGGCAAGGATATCAAGTGGAACCTTGCCGGCCAGTGCTTCTTCTAGGTTA
>Ga0307477_10002496_pt1 | contig 14203 bp, 10 predicted proteins | sample atmos_gasesECM2C_FD_203316 | JGI IMG/M metagenome (GOLD analysis project Ga0307477, IMG submission 203316) | Hardwood forest soil microbial communities from Morgan-Monroe State Forest, Indiana, United States - atmos_gasesECM2C_515 | ecosystem: Environmental > Terrestrial > Soil > Temperate...
AATCGCTACAAAGGGACGTACGCCCGGTTCAGCACGCCGAATGGCACAATCGCTTCCGAGGAGAAAAACGTTGGTAAAATGAAGGTAAAATGCGGGGAGCTTATCTCACAATCACTTGCGGCGAATGGTCAAATCTATAAGCCATAAAATGGAGTCCCCAGGTCGCCATGCCGACGTGCTTGTACAGTTTTTTGTACGTTCTACGGCTCATCACATAGAAGTTTACAGGCCACCCGGAGCAACCTGGTACCATCTGACGTACTAAGTACCCATGTCCCGAGACGAGATTACAAGCAAGCCGCCAATTTTAGAGCCCGCTAAGAACTGCTCACGAGAAGCGCGCCGCTTTCAATTCGGTGCTTTCGAGCTGGACTTGCGCAGCGCGGAAATTCGGAAGCAAGGCGCCAGGATCAAATTGCAGGAGAAACCGTTTCAGCTTCTGGTGCTGCTCCTTGAGCGGACCGGCAGCATTGCGACGAGAGAAGAACTCCGGCGCGGACTTTGGCCCGCTGACACCTTTGTGGATTTCGATGCCAACCTGAAGACCACCGTAAACAAACTGCGGCAAGCTTTAGGCGATTCAGCCGACAATCCAGTTTTTGTCGAGACGGTTCCGCGCCGCGGCTACCGCTTTCTCGCGCCGGTTGCGGTTATTGAAGAAGGCCGCAACATTTCCGCGCCTGAGCAAGCTCCGGGCGTCGCTGGTCCCCGGGGGTTACCGGTACTCTCGAGTGCGGAGGTTCGGAATGCGTGGGCTTCCCGGCGTCTGGCGGCTGCGGGATTGTTGTTTGCATGCCTGGTTACGATCGCAATCTATTTTGCGCGGCCGAAGCCACGGCTCGCCTCCGGGAGTTTGCCCGGCGCTCGGCGTGCAGTGCTGATCGTGCTGCCGTTCGATAACCTGAGCGGCGACCCCTCGCAGGAATATTTCAGCGATGGGCTGACCGACGAAATGATTACGCTGCTCGGCCGCCAGTATCCGCACACTCTCGCGGTGATTGCGCGCACTTCCGTCATGCAATACAAGGCTGCGCACAAATCATTCGTCCAAGTATCGCGTGAAGTCGGCGGCGTGGACTACGTCCTGGAAGGAAGTGTCCGGCGGTCTGGTACGCGTGTTGCCATCAACGCGCAATTATTCCGCGTCCAGGACCAAGCCAGCCTCTGGGCAGAAACGTACGAAAAGGACGTGAGCGACGTGCTCGCGATCCAACGCGAAGTTGCGGACCAAATCGCTCATTCACTCGTACTGAGACTAGCGCCATCTCCGGACGCAATTCCTGCTGCGCCGCTCAATCCCGAAGTTCATAACGCCTACTTGATGGGCCTGTTCGAAGCCAACAAGCGCACCGAAGATGGCATTCAGAAAAGTATTCGCTTATTCGAGAAAGCGATTCAGGTGGATCCTTCCTATGCCCCCGCCTATGCGGGCTTAGCCAATTCGTATCTGCTCTCGGCGGGCTGGTTGATTATGAGCCCGGCAGTGGCATATCCGAAGGCGAAGGACGCAGCGTTGCGCGCTGTTCAGTTGGATGAAAATCTGGCGGAAGCGCACACGACTCTTGCCGAGGTCCGGCATGAATACGAATGGCTATGGGCGGACGCGGAGCGAGAATTTCGCCGTGGCATTGAGTTAAATCAGAATTCCGCTATTGCGCACAAAAGCTATGCCGAGTTTTTGATGCATGGCGGCAGGAATGTGGAAGCGATCGCTGAAATGGAGCGCGCGAGGGATCTGGACCCGCTCTCGCTGATTGACGATTCTCTTCTCGGCTTCGTTTACATGAACGCCGGGCAGAATGACCGAGCGATTCGGGAATGTGAGAAAGTAATTCAGCTCGATCCGCAATTTGCCCCGGGACATTACTTTATCAGCGGCGCGTTAATGCGCGCGAGTCGCTATGATGAGGCAATTTCGCATTTGCGAACCGCAAAGAATCTGACGAATGGAGCGAGTTTAATCACAAGCGGCTTAGCTGGCGCCTACGCGAAATCGGGCCGTCGTGCCCAGGCCCTGCATGAGCTTCATGGCCTTCAAGAACGCGGCAAGCACGCGTACGTCTCGCCGTACGGTTTGGCGCAAGTGTATGCGGATTTGGGAAATAATCGCGCTGCTCTCGGCATGCTGGAACGCGCTGCTACTGAACACGCATTCGAGCTGATGTTTCTGCGCGTGGATCAAAGTTTTATTCCACTTCACGATAATCCCCGTTTTCAGCAGCTCCTAAAAAAAATTGGCTTCTCCGCCTAACTGCGCCGTAACAATACGTCCGGCGCTCTGCGACTTGAGAAAGAAGGTTTGGTGTTAATAGGTGCACACGAATCACACGATTGGTTACCATAACTCCTGGTCGTATCCACCGAACAAGTCGTTTGTTAATACTCCAAAATACCCGTCAGGGCGTTATCAAGCAGCGGACACCGGAGATCTGGTATTCAAACGCCTGAATCCAGACCCTGCGGAGTAGTGGCTTATGGACGGGTTAGTGAGCCGTTTGTGGTCCCGATCGCCTGCTACAACGGATGCTCATCCCTTGCGAAGCGATAAGGGTGAACTGTTAAGAACAGACGCCGAAACCGCTTTCGATTTTTCGTGCGGCGCCACCGACTCAGGCTGCTTCTGCGCTTTTGTGCTCTTGGTCGGCGGCTGAGTCTTCCTGACTTCCCAAGCTTTGCGCAACTCTTCGCGCTGCGCGAGCACGTACGCTTTGGCCTCGTCGAAGCTGCGATAGACACGCGTGCCCTTGATCATGTTACAAGAGCGACAGCACGCCACCAGGTTGCGCGGATCCCGTTTTCCCTTGCGGGCCCTTGGAACGATGAAGTCGACCGACATGGCCAGAGCATTCTCGAAGCTGGCGGTGCCGTCTAGCCCGCAGTACTGGCAAAGATATTGATCGCGTTCCAGAATTTGCAGGCCCTCCTGCTTGGTCACCGGCCGGTCCACAAATCTCAAAGTGGTAAGGTCTAATGGCATTGGACGCCTCCCGAACCGAAACCTCTCGATCGGCGCTGGGTTTCTGGTTTCAGTTCTGCCTTTGCGCAGACCTTAAGGCAGGCGCCCTCTGATGTCAAGCCCGGCCAGTTCATAGGTGATTCCCGCATTGCTGGTAATAACCGACTTTCCGACAGTTATAGGAAAGCAAAGTCATGATGGTTCATTTTGAGCAGAAATTGTTGCATTTCGCTTCACACGGATGTAAAAGGAAAAATAGCTCTAGAGCTGCGGAGGAGGCATGACTCCACCGGATCTAGGACGAATCACAGCTTAAAATAGCACCGCTGCTGCGGTGCGCGCAGGCGGCATCTCTTGCGGATCTCGCCATGCAAAAGCAAAGTGACGCAAATGGGGAGCTGCCAAGCTCCCCATTGCGTTTCACCCGGGCCAGAAAGGTATATGCGGTTAACCGTGCAGCGCTGAAGCTTCGACTCCTGGCTTCCAGTGGTGAAGAACGGTTCATCCGCCTTTGTCCAGAAGGATTGAAACATCACGGATTCGCCACTGAAGTCGTTATAAAACGGACCGAAATATCCCGTCAGTTTCGCCACCTAATTCGCACGCGCCCGGTTCACGATCCAGCCAATTTTTGCCAAGCTCATCTCCTCAGGACGTAGCGCGATGTTGGCGCCAAACGTATGACTGGAGACATCCACAACAGGCATAAAGGAAAGTCCCGAACCGACGTTTTTCGCTGCGTGATGTCGGACCACGTAACCACCGATCAAATACCCGAAAGTGCCTCCGACCAGAACGTCGGAAGGAAAATGTTGCCGAGCGGTCACGCGGCTGGCGCTAATCGCTAGGGCAACAGCGTAAGCAGCGATCTGTACAGGCTTGCTTGGATACTCCGATGCAATCACTCGAGCTAGCGCGAAGCTTTCCGTCGCGTGCCCAGAAGGAAAGGAACCGTTAAGATTGTACGAACGAGTGCCATGAGGCCAGAATCCTCCCCCACCGTTTCCTTCGTTGGGACGTTCGCGGTTTGTAGCAAGCTTCAAGGCTTCGACCACAAGCAAGGAATCGACGACCGCTTCCGCTCCCAGACGCCCTGTTTCAGCAAGATGTTCATTGTGAGTCCCCAAACCTAGAAAGTAGAGTCCAGCAGCGCCTCCGAGAGTGGCGTAGGGCGAACCAAAGCCAGAGATGATATTGCTCGCATCAATCCGAGTCTTGTCGACGCCGAGATTCTGTTGTGCTTGAGCGTCATAGTGAAGCGCGACACCCGTGCCTGCGGCGAAGGGCACGAGCCAGAATACGTCTTTCGTCTGAACCCGCAATGGGCTAGTCCAGATCCCCGCCTGATCGTGGCCGATATCCTTGAGGCACTGTCCGAGATGCGTCACGCCGCAGATTGTGGGTTGCGTGGATGGCTGCTGTTGGTCCTCGGAGGCCTGATCCGATGACGCGGACGAACCGGATGCCGCTTGCGTCTCCTGTGATTGATCACCGGACGAGTCTGTCGTCTGAGCAAACGTTGGCGCTGGACTACAAATCAGGACCGCACAGAATAGGAAAGAAAGCACAAGACCTTGTAAAACGTTTGTAATTCGGACAATCGACATAATCTTTGAAGCTCCTTTCAAACTCAGTTGCCGTATTAGAATAATTCTCGAAACTCAAAATCCAAAGGAAACCGAATTTTGCGGACATCGGCCCCCGCAGGCGTTTCTCTCCGTATGAGTAGCGGCATTTGAGCGAGAGCCGAGAACCGCGTTGATCTCGGATAGAGCTGCCCGTCGTCACTCTGCCGTTCGGGTTCATCATTTCATTGCCCGAGTATGCCGAACGGTGGATTTAACCGCTCGGTCAGAACGTAAGTGCCTTAGAGGCACTTCCCGGCCCGATTTGACCATTCGAGCTGTACCGCATAGTTACCCAGCTTCTTCGTTTGCCACGCACAGATATCGCCGATCTCTCCATTGGCGTCGTCGTACCAGCCCTGTCCCGGGATCGGATCGGTGATGGCCTCACAAAGTTCGTGGGAGGTCGTTGAGGTGAGAGCGTCGAAAACAGCAAGCCCCCCAGTGCAACCGGAGCATGCAGGATAGGGCATAACGGCGTAGAAAATGTTGCTGTTGACGGCGTCATGATACCCGCAGAATGCCTGGCACGAGGCGCTGCCTCCCTGGATCACCTGCACGCCCGGAGGAAGCATAACGAAATAAAGAGTGTTCGGGGTTGGAGCCGGGATATTGGTGCCAGCAGAGATTTCCTGTTGGAGCATCTTTTGAATAGCGCTGTCCTGCACTGAGCTACCAGGATCGGGAGAGGTGAGAGTCGTGGTTCCCACACGCATGCCGTGGCCGATCTGGTTTCCCGGAACGCTGTATTCGGCCAACTGGTCGAGCAGCGCACTGGTGAGAATGAAATCGAAGAACTGATTGACGCGCTGTACCAAATCGCTTTGCGGTGGCTGCTGCCAGGCCGAGCCCCAGAAAATCGTGAAGACTTGAGCGGCGGTGAGCAAGGGACCGTTACGGTAGGTCAGCTGAGGGGCAGCTTGTGCGACGGCTGCTGTAACTTCAGGGCGATGCAGAGGAACGATGCGGATGGGATGACCCAAATTGGTTTGCGATTTCTTCTGACGAGGCTTAGTGACCATATTTACTCCTCAAGACGCACATAGATTTTTTGTCAACGTCTGGATGAAATGGGCGGGAACAAAACGTTAACGAAGAGAACTGGAAAAGTAAATGGTCACGTTGACTCACGGCTTCAAACCTGTGAGGGTCCTTTAGTCTTACGGCAGGTTGTCGAGGGATGCAAAATTCAAATCGGCTGCTCTGCGGCATTGATAACCTAGGGCGGAACACCAGGAACCGTTAACCAGCAGGGCACAGCACTATGGTGTGTGCTGTTTTGCACACCCCCGAGCGCAAATCAGACAGAAACTGTAGCCCGCCGAACTTCGAATAAAATCGTTATGAAGCGCCCTACTATCGAGCTGGGGAAAGATGCTCACGACCATCCTGTGCCTACGTCTTCGCCAAGTCGCGTGCGAAAAGAGAGGCAGTATCGGGCTCTGTTGGAAGCGGCGCCTGACGCCATTGTGGTCGTCGATCAATCCGCCGCAATTGTCTTGGTCAACGCGCAAGCGGAGAGGCTTTTTGGCTATCCTCGGGCCGAGTTAATTGGTCAACCCGCTCAAATTCTGGTTTCCGAAAATTACCGAACTCAACATAGCCACCAGCACTCGCGTTTTCTGGCCGCTCCTCCGGAACGCCCAGCGATCGCGGGCCTGGATCTTTTTGGCTTGCGCAAAGACGGCACCGAATTTCCGATTGAGATCCGACTGAGCCCATTGGATACGAAAGAGGGAGTATTGGTTTCTAGTGCTATCCGCGATATCAGTGAGAGGAGGCGGACCGAAGAAGACCTTCGCAGGTTGGCTTCGATCGTTGCGTGTTCCGATGACGCGATTGTGGGCAAGACCATGGAAGGAATCATGACCAGTTGGAACGCCGCAGCGGAGCGAATCTACGGGTATTCAGCAAGAGAAGCCATCGGACAACCCGCTGCTATGCTCGTTCCTGCTGATCGTTCAGATGAAATTCAACGAATGCTGGAATGTTTGAAACGTGGTGAAACCGTCGATCATTTCGAAACCGTTCGCCTACGAAAAGACGGAAAAGAAATCCCCATGGAAGTCACCGTGTCTCCAATCCGAGACGCTTTGGAGAGAATTGTGGGTGCTTCCACTATTGGCCGCGACATTTCCGTGCGCAAGGAGGCCGAAAAACATCTGGTGCGGATGGAGGCCAGGTATCGAGGCCTACTGGAAGCGGCACCGGATGCGGTAGTAGTGGTGAACCAGGACGGAGAGATTGTTCTCTTGAATTTTCTGGCTGAGAGATATTTCGGATACCAGCGTGATGAACTTGTAGGGCAGCAGGTGAAGAACATCATTCCGGAGGGCTTCTTGGAGCGATTGGCGACACACGGGATTGGAACGCTCGGCGATCCAATCGTGCCGCAAATGGGGACGGGCATTGAACTCCTCGGGCGGCGCAAGGACGGAAGCGATTTCCCCATTGAGATCATGCTGAGCCCACTCGATGTCGTGGACGGGATTCTAATCACGGCATCGATCCGCGATATTACCGAGCGTAAGCAACGTGAAGATGACCTATCGCGCTTGGCCGCCCTAGCCGAAGATCGGCTGCGTGCGCTCTATGAAAACCAGGAACAACTCCAGTTATTGGAAGAGATCGCAACTTCCTCTAACCAGGCATCTTCGGTTCGGGAAGCGATGAAATTTACATTGGACCGAGTGTGCGCCTTCACCCATTGGCCAATCGGACACGCGTATTTCGCTGCCGACGGAAATACAGGGTCGATGGTTTCAACGAATATCTGGCATCTCACCGATGATGATCGGTTCGATCATTTCCGCGAAGTGACCGAAAGGACAGATTTTCGTCCTGGAACCGGCCTACCGGGGAGGGTTTTCGCGAGCCGTCAACCTGCCTGGATTACTGATGTAGCGGACGACACCAACTTTCCCCGTGGGCCATCGGCGCGGCAGGCGGGTTTGAGATCCGCCTTCGCCTTCCCTGTGCTGAGTCGCAACGAAGTGGCGGCTATCTTGGAGTTTTTCTCCGAAACCGTTTCGGAACCCCCGGCTGCGTTTCTCCGGATAATGTCCCAGATTGGCACTCTACTTGGACGGGTAGTGGAACGCGTGCGTGCCGCAGAGATACTCTTACATGATGCGTTCCATGATCCCCTCACGGCTCTTCCCAACCGCGCATTATTTCTGGATCGCCTCGCGCGAAGCATTGTCCGAGCGGAACGACACACGGACTATAATTTTGGTGTTCTCTTTATCGACATCGATCGTTTCAAAATTGTGAACGACAGCTTGGGACATCCGGCAGGTGACGATCTCCTTATTCAAGTTTCGCAGCGCATTCTGCGCTCGCTACGGCTGGAGGATCTTGTTTCTCGACCAGCGACAATGCCCAGTCCACAATGGAAACCGAAGGATGATACTTTGGCCCGACTTGGGGGCGATGAATTCACCGTTCTTCTGGACGACATGCGGGACCCCAGCGACGCCATCCGCGTCGCGGAACGCATACAGGATTCGTTCGCTGAACCGTTTGTAATCTGTGGCCAGGATGTTTTTACTACCGCCAGTATCGGTATCATCGCCAATTCCACCCATGCCACCGCTGTCGACGTGCTGCGGGATGCAGATACGGCAATGTATCGCGCGAAACTTCATGGAGGGTCTCGGTGCGAAGTTTTCGACCAAGCGATGCATGAACATTCGGTGAATCGACTTAACCTCGAGACCGACCTACGAAAGGCTCTTGAAAGGAAAGAGTTTCGCGTTTACTACCAACCAATAATTGCGCTGCGGACTGGAACTATATCCGGTTTTGAAGCTCTATTGCGCTGGCAGAGACCAGAAAAAGGGCTCGTTTCGCCAGCAGAGTTCATTGGTTTGGCTGAGGAAACGGGCTTGATTGTCTCGATTGGAAACTGGGTTTTTAGGACAGCCTGTGAACAAGCCCGTCAGTGGGATCTCGAGTATCCTCAGGAGGTGCCATTGACGATGAGCGTGAACATTTCAGCTCGACAGTTCATGCAAGACGATCTGGTGACGCAAGTCGAAAAGATATTGCGGGAGAGCCAGGTCACACCTACAGCTATTAAGCTAGAAATTACAGAAAGCGTGACCATGGGTGATGCGGAAAGGACGATCAGAGTGGTCAATGAGCTTAAGAAGTTGGGACTGGCTTTCAGTATCGATGACTTTGGAACCGGTTATTCGTCGCTCAGCTATCTGCGGCGATTCCCGACGGATACTCTGAAGATTGATCGCTCATTTGTGAGTAACCTGAAGAGCAATCCGGAAAACCGCGAAATTATACGTACCATTATTGGCCTCGCTCGGAATCTGGGAATGGATGTCGTTGCTGAAGGAACTGAAACGGCAGAGGAGATAAGCTATTTGAAAAGTCTCGACTGCGAGTTTGCTCAGGGGTATTTCTTTTCGAAGCCTGTCGATAGCGTGGCGGCACGGGCGCTTCTACGTGAAAATCGAAGCTTTGCGGATCTCCAATCAACAGCGCAGATCAGCCGGTAAATGTTTGACGTCAGCGGAAATGAGACTAAGTTGACCCCAAGGCTAATGGAGTGACCCGGAATCGTCTTCAAGTGACGCGCTAGCGTGTGCACCAATATTTTAAAAACGGGCGTCAAAACCCCGTGTATTTCAGATTGATTGCGGCAATCTGGTTCTTAATCATGTGTAATGTCGTGGGTACAAGCCGCATTCGTATGGCTCGTGTCCAAATGAAACGGCTGCAAGATTCCGGTGGGCGGATTTCCGGTGTTTGCCGGGTCAGGCTGCTCGAAGGCCGCACTTTTATCGGAGAATCCACGCACGCCGCGGTAGCTGCCGGAATAATGATCGAACGAGCGGTTCTCTTGAATCAGGATCACTACGTGCTCAATGTCGGTTAACTTTGCGCACGTCATTGGAGGAGGATTTCCGGCGCCACCACCGATACCGCAACCAGAAAGAAGCGCCGCGCCCATCCCTGGCGGCTGTCGACCCGCTAATTTTTAAGATTTCTCTGCGCGTAAACTTCCGGTGGACCATAAGAAAGGTCCCTATCCGAGGAAAGTTGGATGCCGACTGGAAGGCAGTCGTTACCTGACAACGTCTACGCAATAAGCGGCGGCAACCCGGAATGTTTCCGACGAAAATTTCGAAGGAGTGCGTTCCTTCGGATACACAACGAGCTGGCCGAAGTGGTCCGAGATGTGCCAGACAGCGGCGACAGCGAGGCCCAGGCGCGTGTGGGGAGCGGCGCAGGACGCCTATTCCTCTCGAAGAGCGGTCATCGGCTCGACCGCCGCGGCCCGCCGCGCGGGAATGAGCGCTGCAACGGTTCCGACAAGCAACAATAAAAGCACGACGCCGGAATACGTCCATGCATCCGCTGGTTTCACTTGATACAAGAAGCTTGACACCAAACTTCCTGCGAAGATGGCGGTCACCATCCCCACAGCTAGGCCGGCGCCGACAAACACCAAACCTTGCCGCAGCACCATTCCCAAAATCCCACTGGGAGTGGCGCCCAGCGCGAGACGTATGCCGAATTCGCGTCGGCGATAGCTTACCAGTTGCGCGAGAACGCCATACAAGCCTGCAATCACCATCAGCACGGCCATTCCGGCAAAGGCGCCAGTGAGATAAAGCCCCATTCGCGAACTGAAATTGCTCTGGTCCACGGCCTGCTGCATGGTCTGGAAATTATCCAGGGCATAGTCGGGAGCGAGCTCGTGAAAAATCGACCGCATGGCGGGCGCCACAGCCACCTCGCCTCGAGACTTCACGACGAAATTCACGATCGTCTTAATCAGAGCCTGGTAGAAAAGTGAGGTGCTCGGCACCTGCCGGTAAGGAACCATGAGAAACGGCTGCGGCGGCTGAGATGTGCTGGTATCCACTTGATCGCCGATGATGCCGACAATCGTGTACGGCTGGATCATTCCGCTGTCTTTGCCGCCCAGATCGAGCTGCATTCCCAAAGGATCTTTCCCTGGGAAATACTTTCGCGCTAGCTCTTCGTTAATGGCGATGACATACGGAGAATTTTCCGTATCGTCGTCGCTGATCATGCGCCCGCGAATCACGGGGGTTCGCATCAATTGGGCGTATCCGCCGCTCACCGCCGTAATTCGCGCACCACGGTCCTTCCCGGAGCCCTTCGCTTCGCCCACGATATCGAAGCTGGTGTGCATATCGATTCCCGAAAACGGCGGCGCGGTATCCAAGGCGGCCTCTTGCACGCCAGGAGCGTTTCGCATTCGTTCTAGCACCGGCTGATAGACAAGCGCGGCAACCGACGCGGGAGCGTGCGTTGCGTCGGAGGAGACCGTCATGTTCGCAAAGCCGGAAGCGTCGGCGGGCATGGCCGTGAAGGTGGTGACTCGCGTAACATCGAATCCCAGATGCACATGCTCGAGGTTCCACAGGGTATGGAACAACAAGCCGGTGGCGACCAACAGCAGGGCCGAGAGAGCTACCTCGCCCGCCACCACCGCTCCGCTGATGCGGCGCCGCACCGAGCGCGCTCCGACGCCACGGGTAGCGCCCTGCAACACCCGCTGCGGATCGGACCGCGAGACAAACCACGCGGGCAGGAATGCCGAGAGCACCGTCGTGACTGTCGCAATTGCCGCTAAGACCAGCACGACGGTCCAGCGGAGTTGGATATCTTCAGCGCGCGGAATCGTATCCGGAGGCAGCTTATGCACAAGCGTGATTGCAAGAGCGGCTAGCGCAAATCCGAACGCGCAACCGATAGCACTGAGCAAACCCCCTTCGGCGATCAACTGCCGCATCAAACGCCACTGTCCCGCGCCAAGGGCGGCGCGCACCGCAAACTCCTGCTGGCGGACGAGGCAGCGGGCAATCAGCAAATTGGCCACATTCGCACAAGCAATCAGCAACACCAGTCCGACAGCCACCACCAGCGCAAAGAAAACCGGAGCAGCGGGGCCGGTGAGTGTTTCCTGATAGGGGATCGCTCGAAATGAAAGATCCTTCGAGGCCTTGGGATCGAGCTCGTGAATGCGCTCTACGATCGCGCCCAATTCGGCGCGGGCCTGGGGCATGGTCACACCGGGCTTGAGCTGGCCGATGATGGCGAAGAAGTTTTCCCCGCGGGCAGTCTGCATCTCGTCGGTCGGCTGCAAGGGAAGCCACAATCCCTTTTGCATATCCTGGCCCACGGACTCAGGAAATCGAAAATCTCGCGGCATCACGCCGACGACAGCGCGCGGTTGTCCATTCACCGCAATCGTGCGATTCAATATTTCGGGGTCGGCATTGAACACATTCCGCCACAATCCTTCCGAGATCACAACCGTCTTGGGCCCGCCGGACTGTCCTTCCTCTTCCTTAAAGGTGCGACCCAGCAATGGGCGTGCGCCGAGCATCTTGAAAACGTTGGGAGTGACGCCCGGAGTTACCACCGTCACCGACCCATCCTTCCCGCGCACGACGCCTACATCTTCCGCATAGCAGGCCACCAAATCCATGTTTCTCGTTTGGTCACGAATATCGCGGTAGTTCAGCCACGACGTATTGCTCAAGCCGCTGCCATTGGGCGGACCTATGCGGACTAGGCGGTCTGGATGCGCGTAAGGCAGTGAACGAATGAGCACGCTCTCGACGACAGTAAACATCGCGGTATTTGCGCCGATGCCAAAAGCAAGCGTCAGCACGGCCAGCGCGGCAAATCCCGGAGACTTACGCAGCATGCGCAGGCCAAATCTGAGGTCTTGCCAGAAAGTGTTCACGCAACGCCTCCCGTTCCTTTGTTAGCGAAAGGCAGCAAGAACGGTTCCAAGAATCACCTTGTTTTAGTCTGAAAGCCAAGAACTTAGGGGAGGCCACAGTCAATGGATGTTCGTTTGCGTACGCCACTGTCGCGTAATCGGACAACGTCTCTGTGAAGCAGTCCTGTCAGCTCACCCGGGCAGAAATGAAAAATACGGTTGTGCGAAGCGAAGGAGGAGGTTCTGGACCTGGGGTGGGCTACTCGTAAATGATCTCGAACAGGCTCCTACCCGACTTAGTGATTAACGGAGATTGCTTTAGGCTTTAGGGTGCTTGAAGTGCCTCTTGAGCCGGGCTTTTACCCAGCCGCCCAGTGCGACGTAATCGCGCTGGCTTAACAATTGCGCTTCTTCACGAGTCTCGCCAATTTTCAGCAGTAATTCCTGCCTCTGCTTACCGTCGAGACTATTGTAGTGCTGCTGTGCCGGCATGTTTTCTCCATTACTTCGCGAGCTTCATGTTGCTAGCGAGTATATCCGGATCGGTGTCCTTACGTGCCGGAGTGCAGTTTCTAACGCGTTAACCCTCACCGGACTTCCGGATTCAATCTCCGGTTTATTCGGCTTACCAAGATTCATCGCCTACGTGTGGGACAGCCCGCAACGCGAGGGTGGGCGAGTAATCGCTTTACGTCCGCGCGCGTTGCGGCCCTTACCTCCGTGAGATTCTTGGTGTGAGATCTTTTCGTTTTCAGCATGGTTCATAATGGCACCAATTACCTGCTAGAGCCTTTTCTTCTGGAACGCCTGTTCCAAGTTGCGCGTAGCCACGTTTGCTAAGCCCGTAGCGCCTGGTTGACGTGCCGAGGCTCGGCAAGCAACGTGCAATGTTTGGTGGAAGGATCCGAGGAGTTACTAACGTCGAGAAGGGAAAGCGTAAGCCCCCATGAATGCAAGAGGCCCACGCTCAATCCCTACAGGGCCGTGACGTTTGCCGCCTGTAGACCCTTCGGACCTTTTGTCACCTCAAACTCAACCGCTTGTCCTTCGTTTAGAGATTTGTATCCGTCTCCCTGGATGGCTGAGAAATGACAGAAAACGTCCTCGCCGGACTGGCGCTGGATGAACCCAAATCCCTTGGCCGCATTGAACCACTTTACTGTTCCTTGTTCTCTCATTGATTTACTACCTCGTTGTTCGCAAGCTATTTGTGCTTCTCGACCGCCTCCAGGAGATTAAAGCTGCAAGTTTGAACCTGCCCTCTGATCGAATCTAAAGGTTCACAAGAGCAACAAACGCATGGCCAGTCTAACATGCTTGCTCCAATGTGATTCGCTCTTAGTATGCTAGCCCGGTAAGAGGTCGCGGCTTGATCCGGCGGAAACTGGGTCGACCCCAGTAACGAATACATCGTTCCATGTAGGACAGCTGGCGCTGAAGTTAATTCGTTGACTCCCATAACAATCGCAGGACCGGATCCTGGCCAAGTGCAATTTGGTCTGCGCGAAGATTGGTGGCAAAATATCGGGTGAAAGTTATGTTCAATGAAACGGTGCTCGAACATTTTCGGAATCCTCACAATGCTGGGAGCCTCCCAGACGCTACGGCCGTCGTCGAGGTTGTAAACCCGGTTTGCGGCGATGTATTGCGCTTGTCTGTCCGCACGGACGCGGGACGTGTTGCCGAGGCGCGATTCAAGACCCAGGGATGCGTTGCCGCCATCGCTTCGAGTTCCGTGCTCACCGACCTACTGGTAGGGAAACCGCCGAACGAGTTTCGTTCGATCACGGCCAAGCAAATTTCCGAGGCGTTGGGAACGCTTCCCGATTCAACTTTCCACGCGGCGCAGCTTTGCCGAGACGCTGTCTCCGCTCTGTTTTTGAAACTGGTTTGAAACTC